>Ga0137369_10008727_pt1 | contig 10091 bp, 5 predicted proteins | sample SagtaG_12_FD_104918 | JGI IMG/M metagenome (GOLD analysis project Ga0137369, IMG submission 104918) | Vadose zone soil microbial communities from Sagehorn Ranch, Mendocino, California, USA - Sage1_L_113_16 metaG | ecosystem: Environmental > Terrestrial > Soil > Vadose zone | place: USA... | reverse complement strand
TCCACGTTGCCGTGGAAGTCGGTGAACGGCCCTTCCTTGACGCGCACCGCCTCGCCCATTTCGAACAGGACTTTCGGCCGCGGTTTCTCGACGCCCTCCTGCACCTGCTGCAGGATCGCGTCGACTTCCTTCTGCGATATCGGCGTCGGCTTGTTGGCCGTGCCACCGACGAATCCCGTCACCTTCGGCGTGCTCTTCACGAGGTGCCAGGTGTCGTCGGTCATTTCCATCTCAACGAGCACGTAGCCGGGAAAGAACTTGCGCTCCGAGATCGCCCTCGCGCCGTTCTTCATCTCCACCACTTCCTCGACTGGTACCAGGATCTGGCCGAACTGCTCGGCCATGCCCGAACGCTTGATACGCTCGGTCAGCGCGCGCTGGACGCTCTTCTCAAATCCGGAGTAGGCGTGGACGACGAACCACTTTTTGCCGCTCATCCCTCACCCCGCCCGGTCACCAGCTTGACCAGCCATGCCAGCGTCGAATCGATGGCGAATAGAACCAAGGCCATGACGACCACGAAACCGAACACGACCAGCGTCGTCTGGATCGTTTCCTTTCGCGTCGGCCACGAAACCTTCCCCGCTTCCAGCCAGGCTTCCTGACCGAATGCGAAAAGCTCCCGGCCCGGCGCGGTGAACCACGCCACCACGGCCGCCCCGATCATCCCGCCCAGCACCATCAGCACCCGCAGCACGACTGCCAGATCGCTGAAGTGGTAGTAGCCCCACACTCCTACGATCACCAGCGCGACCGCCAGTGTCATCTTGATCTTGTCGGCCATTCCCGCCGTTCTTCCCTCAGTTACCCTCGTTTGCCCGCGCTCACCGGCGACCCTTGCCGCCGCCAGCGGGCAGGCCAGGAGGGAATCGAACCCCCAACCTGCGGTTTTGGAGACCGCCGCTCTGCCAATTGAGCTACTGGCCTTTAAACACGGCCGAAAGTGCAAACCTACTTTCGGCCGGATCAATCTTCGCGCGAATCGCGGGCAGAGCCCGTCGATTCGCGCCGGAAACTGCCACTATTCAAGGACCTTGGCGACGACGCCGGCGCCCACGGTGCGCCCGCCTTCGCGAATGGCGAAGCGCAAGCCCTCTTCCATCGCAATGGGCGCAATCAAGGTCACCGTCATCTGAATGTTGTCCCCCGGCATCACCATCTCGGTGCCCGCCGGCAACTCCACACTCCCCGTCACGTCCGTGGTGCGGAAGTAAAACTGCGGCCGATACCCCGGAAAGAACGGCGTGTGCCGCCCCCCTTCCTCTTTGCTCAGGACGTAGACTTCACAGCTGAACTTGGTGTGCGGCGTGATCGACCCCGGCTTCGCCAGCACCTGCCCCCGCTCCACCTCTTCGCGCTTCGTGCCCCGCAGCAGCACGCCAATGTTGTCCCCCGCCTGCCCCTGGTCCAAGAGCTTGCGGAACATCTCCACCCCGGTGCACACCGTCTTGAGCGTGGGCTTCAGCCCCACGATCTCCAGCTCCTCGCCCACCTTCACCACCCCCCGCTCCACCCGCCCCGTCACCACCGTCCCCCGCCCCGAGATGCTGAACACGTCTTCCACCGGCATCAGAAACGGCCCATCGATCAGCCGCTTCGGCTGCGGAATGTAGCTGTCCAAGGCATCGGCCAAGCGGTCGATGCACGCCTCGCCCAGCTCCGACTTGTCGCCCTCCAGCGCCAGCTTCGCACTCCCAATAATGATCGGGATCTTGTCCCCCGGAAACTCGTACTTGGACAAGAGCTCCCGCACCTCCAGCTCCACCAACTCCAAGAGCTCCTTGTCATCGACCATGTCCGCCTTGTTCAAAAACACCACGATGTAGGGCACCCCCACCTGCCGCGCCAGCAAAATGTGCTCGCGCGTCTGCGGCATCGGCCCATCGGCCGCACTCACCACCAGAATCGCCCCATCCATCTGCGCCGCCCCCGTGATCATGTTCTTGATGTAGTCGGCATGCCCCGGACAGTCCACGTGCGCGTAGTGCCGGTTCTTCGTCTCGTACTCCACGTGCGCCGTGTTGATCGTGATCCCCCGCGCCTTCTCCTCCGGCGCATTGTCGATCTGGTCGTAGCTCCGCGCCTCCCCCCCAAACTTCTTGCTCAACACCAGCGTCAGCGCCGCCGTCAGCGTCGTCTTGCCATGATCCACGTGCCCAATCGTCCCCACGTTCACGTGCGGCTTCGTCCGCTCAAATCTGCCCTTGGCCATGGTTTCTTACCTCAGTCTCGGAATCATGATTTCTTGTTGATCACCGCTTCGGCGACGGTCTTCGGCGCTTCGGTGTAATGCTTGAATTCCATCGTGTACGTCGCGCGTCCCTGCGTGAGCGAGCGCAGCGTCGTGGAGTAGCCGAACATCTCGGACAGCGGCACCTCCGCCTTGATGACCTTGACGCCGGCGACGTCATCCATGCCGTGCACGATGCCGCGCCGGCTGGCGAGATCGCCCACGACATTGCCCATGAACTCTTCCGGCGTCTCTACCTCGACAGCCATCATCGGCTCGAGCAGCGCCGGATTCGCCTGGCGCATGCCATCCTTGAATGCCATCGATGCGGCCATCTTGAACGCGTTCTCGTTCGAATCGACGTCGTGCGAGCTGCCGTCGAACAACGTCACCTTGACGTCGACGACCGGAAAGCCCGCCAGCACGCCGTTGGGCAGCGTTTCGCGCAAACCCTTCTCCACCGCCGGAATGAACTCGCGCGGCACGCTGCCACCCTTGACTGCATCGACGAACTCGTAGCCCTTGCCCGCGGGCTGGGGCTCCATCTTCAACCACACGTGGCCATATTGGCCGCGGCCGCCCGACTGCTTGATGAACTTACCCTCGATCTCGACCGGCTTTTTGATCGCCTCGCGATACGCGACCTGCGGCTTGCCGACGCTGGCATCGACGCCGAATTCGCGCTTCATGCGGTCGACGATGATCTCGAGGTGCAGCTCGCCCATGCCCGAGATGATCGTCTGGCCCGACTCGTCGTCGGTGCGCACGCGGAAGCTCGGATCTTCCTGCGCCAGGCGACTGAGCGCGATACCCATCTTTTCCTGGTCCGCCTTGGTCTTGGGCTCGACCGCCTGCGATATCACCGGCTCGGGGAACACCATCCGTTCGAGCATGATGATGTGGTTCGGATCGCACAGCGTCTCGCCCGTGGACGCTTCCTTGAGGCCTACCGCTGCGGCGATGTCGCCGGCGTAGACTTCCTTGATGTCTTCGCGCTGGTTCGCATGCATCTGCAGCAGGCGCCCGATGCGCTCCTTGCGGTTGCGCACCGAGTTGTAGACCGTGTCGCCCGATTTGAGCACGCCGGAGTAGACGCGGATGAACGTGAGCTGACCGACGTAGGGATCGGTCATGATCTTGAACGCCAGCGCGGCGAACGGCTCGTCGTCGGAGGCCTTGCGCGCGGCGGAACGTTCCTTGTCGTCCTCGCCCTTCACCGGCGGGATGTCCACGGGCGAGGGCATATAGTCGATCACGGCGTCCAGCATCGCCTGCACGCCCTTGTACTTGAACGCCGTTCCGCAGAGCATCGGCACAATCTGGTTGGCGATCGTGCGCTTGCGCAAACCCCGCTTGATGTCCTCTTCCGACAGGTCGTGCCCTTCGAGATACTTATGTGTCAGATCGTCGTCGGCCTCGGCCGCCGCTTCGACCATTTTCTCCCGCCACTTTTTCTCTTCGTCGAGGAGGTTGGCGGGAATGTCGCGGGCCTCGTACTTCATTCCCTGCGTCGCGTCATCCCAGTAAATCGCCTTCATCTTCACGAGATCGACGACGCCCTCGAACTTTTCCTCGGCGCCGAGCGGAACCTGGATCGGCACCGGGTTCCCCTTGAGCCGCGTCTTGATGTGGTCGTAGGACTTGAAGAAGTCGGCGCCTTGGCGGTCCATCTTGTTGATAAATGCGAGCCGCGGCACCTTGTACTTGTTCGCCTGCCGCCACACGGTCTCCGACTGTGGCTGCACCCCCGCAACAGCGTCGTATACCATGCACGCACCGTCGAGAACGCGCATCGAGCGTTCGACTTCGATGGTGAAGTCGACATGGCCGGGCGTGTCGATGATGTTGATGCGATGCTCTGGATAGTTGCCGTCCATACCCTTCCAGAAGCACGTCGTCGCCGCAGACGTAATCGTGATCCCGCGCTCGCGCTCCTGCTCCATCCAGTCCATTACGGCCGCACCGTCATGGACCTCGCCCATCTTGTGGGAAACTCCGGTGTAGAAAAGGATGCGCTCGGTGGTCGTGGTCTTTCCGGCATCAATGTGCGCACTGATGCCGATGTTCCGATACCGCTCGATGGGAGTGCTTCTTGCCACGTTCGTTCGCAGGAGTGTTCGGAAGGGGGGTCGACATTCAAGATCCCGGCCGCCGGTGAATTCATTCGTCTAGAAGCGAAAATGCGAAAAGGCCTTGTTCGCCTCGGCCATGCGGTGCACTTCCTCGCGCTTCTTCACCGCGCCGCCGCGCCCCTCGGACGCTTCGAGCAGCTCTGCCGCAAGGCGCTGGCCCATCGACTTCTCGCCGCGCTTGCGCGCGGCTTCGCGCAGCCAGCGCATCGCCAACGCCACGCGGCGCACCGGACGGACTTCGACCGGCACCTGGAAGTTGGCGCCGCCGACCCGGCGGCTCTTGACCTCGACCATCGGCTTCGCGTTCGATAGCGCCTGGGTGAAGACTTCCAGCGGATCCTTGCCGCCCTTCTTGGCGATCGATTCGAACGCACCGTAGACGATGCGCTCGGCAACCGACTTCTTGCCCTGGCTCATCAGCACGTTGACGAACTTGGCAACGTCGCTGCTCGTGTACTTGGGATCGGGCAGGATCTCGCGCTTGGGAATTTCTCGACGTCGGGGCATGTGGCTATCTCTCGTTCAGGACTCAAGCTGCTTTGGGTTTCTTGGCGCCATACTTCGAGCGGGCCTGCTTGCGGTCCTTGACGCCCGCGGTGTCGAGGCTGCCGCGCACCATGTGATAGCGCACGCCCGGCAGGTCCTTCACACGGCCGCCGCGGATCAAGACCACCGAATGCTCCTGCAGGTTGTGGCCTTCGCCGCCGATGTAGCTGATCACCTCGAAGCCGTTGGTGAGCCGCACCTTCGCGACCTTGCGCAATGCCGAGTTTGGTTTCTTCGGAGTCGTCGTGTACACGCGCGTGCAGACGCCGCGCTTCTGCGGGCTCTGCTTGAGCGCAGGCACCTTGCTCTTCGACACAGGGGCCACCCGGCCCTTGCGCACCAGCTGATTGATCGTCGGCATCTCAATGGTCCGTTTCGTGCGATCTTTATGCCCGACCGCAGTCGCTCTCGCGAAACTAATTCGGGCCACCGCTTTCGGCCCCGTATCGGGCTGTGCGATGGCATTTTTGCCCTTCAGGAAATCAAAGTGGCCCAAGCATCGCCTGCTCAGGCCACTCTTCTCGCGCCTCGGCTGACGCCTTGATACCGCTGCCCTGATCGGAGTCCTCTTCGGAACTGCGAGAGGGCCAGCGCGGCCGGGTACGCACGCCCCGCCGGAAGCCTTTCTCTAGGCACCCGACGGAAGGCGAAAAGACTTTGGATTTTAAGGCACTACGCTATCTATGTCAACGCGCATGCACTGCCGAAATCCCTTGGCGGCCCCAACCGATCCGTCATTGCGGACCTGCGGACGATCGCGGTGAGCCGCGGTGACTCAAGCGCATGGTGGCGCATGGCGCGTCGTCGAGCGGGTAACCCGGCTCGCGGCGGCCACTCAACCCACGAGTGGCCGCACACGAGCCACCCGCTGGCGACGACTGCGCCACATCGCGCCTTCGCCACCGCGGCTGACCGTGCATGAAGGGAAGCGGCGAATGCGTGGCGGGCGCACGTGGGCCGTGCCGACCGTCACGGGTGGCGCGGCAAGGGAGTCGTGGGTTGACGACCACGGCCGCGCCGGGAACCCGTAGGTCGGCGTTCGCGGCCCCCGAGCGCCGGACAGGCATTCGCCGCTAGCCACAATCGCCGGTTTCACGCGAATCGGCGAAGCGACCCGAGAAAAAGCCGGCGGTCGCCCGCCGGCCCGTGATGCTTCGTATCGCCCGCTTACGCAGCGTCGACGCTGACCTCGGTCGTGGGCGCGGCTTCCTCGGGCAGACCGAGAAGCGCGGCCGCGTCGGCCCCCGCCTTCTGCTTCTTGCGCGCATTGTGGTAGGCGAGGCCGGTGCCTGCGGGAATCAGCCGCCCGACGATTACGTTCTCCTTGAGTCCGCGCAGCTCGTCCCTCTTGCCCATGATCGCCGCTTCGGTGAGAACGCGCGTCGTTTCCTGGAACGAGGCCGCCGAGATGAACGAGTCGGTCGACAGCGAGGCCTTGGTGATCCCGAGCAGCATGTGCTCGTAGGTAGCCGGCTTCTTGCCGTCCGCGACAACCTTGTCGTTCTCGTCCAGAAGGTCGGAGCGCTCGACCTGCTCGCCCGGGATGAATCGCGTATCGCCGGCGTCGAGGACCTGCACCCGGCGCAGCATCTGCCGGACGATCACTTCGATGTGCTTGTCGTTGATCTTCACGCCCTGCAGGCGATAGACGTCCTGCACCTCGTCGGTGATATAGCGTGCGAGCGCCTCCACGCCGAGCAGCCGCAGGATGTCGTGCGGATCGGCCGGACCGTCGACGATCGACTCGCCCTTGTTCACCACCTGCCCGTCGTGCGCGGTCACGTGCTTGTCCTTGGCGATCAGATACTCGTGCGCCACGCCGTCCATGTCGGTGATGACCAGCCGCTGCTTGCCCTTGGTGTCCTTGCCGAACGAAACCGTACCGGTGACTTCCGCCAGCAGTCCCGCATCCTTGGGCGACCGGGCTTCGAAGAGCTCGGCCACGCGTGGCAAGCCGCCCGTGATGTCGCGCGTCTTCGACGTTTCCTGCGGAATCCGCGCCAGCACTTCGCCGACCGCGACTTCCTGGCCGTCCTTCACAGTGATGATCGAGCCCAGCTGGAAGGTGATGTTGACCGGCTGGTCGGAACCGGCCAGCTTCACTTCGTCGCCTTGCCCGTTCAGTAGCTTCACCTGTGGCCGGACGCCCTTGGCGGTGGCACCCACGCGACGCTTGGGGTCGATGACCACCAGGGTGGACAAGCCCGTCACTTCGTCGACCTGCTTGGCGACCGTCACGCCCTCCTCGACGTTCTCGAATTTCACCCGGCCGGCGTACTCGGTGATGATCGGCCGCGACGTCGCGTCCCAGACCGCCAGCACCTTGCCCGCCTTGACGGCCTCGCCGTCCTTCACCAGCATGGTCGCGCCGTAAGGCACCTTGTGCCGCTCGCGCTCGCGCCCGTTGTCATCGTGGATCATGACCTCGCCCGAGCGCGCGATCACCACGATCTCGCCCTTGGCGTTGGTGACGTAGCGCATTGCCATCGAAAAGCGCACCGTGCCTGCAGACTTGCTCTCGAGCTGTGAGGCCGCCGCGGTACGCGACGCCGCGCCGCCGATGTGAAACGTCCGCATCGTCAGCTGCGTGCCGGGCTCGCCGATCGACTGCGCCGCGATTACGCCGATCGCCTCGCCCACGTTGACGACGTGCCCGCGGCCGAGGTCCCGGCCGTAGCACGTCGCGCACAACCCATAGCGGGTGTCGCAGGTGAGAGGAGTGCGCACCTTGACCTCGTCGATGCCAAGACCTTCGATCGCCTCGACCTCGTCTTCGCCGAGCAAGGTGCCGGCATGGAACAGCGTCGCCTGCGTTTCGGGATTCACGACCTCCGCCGCAACCGAGCGCCCGAGAATTCGCTCACGCAGAGCCTCGATGACTTCGCCACCCTCGACCAGAGCCTTCATCGCCACGCCGTTGGTCGTGCCGCAATCTTCTTCGGTGACGACCAGGTCCTGGGTTACGTCGACGAGACGGCGTGTGAGATAACCCGAGTTTGCCGTCTTCAGCGCGGTGTCGGCGAGACCCTTGCGCGCTCCGTGCGTGGAGATGAAGTACTGCAGCACGTTCAGGCCTTCGCGGAAGTTGGCGGTGATCGGCGTTTCGATGATCGAGCCGTCCGGTTTCGCCATCAAGCCGCGCATGCCCGCCAGTTGCCGGATCTGCGCCGCGGAACCCCGCGCGCCCGAGTCGGCCATCATGTAGATGGAGTTGAACGATTCCTGGCGTGCGGGCTTGCCATCGCGCGTGGTCACGTCCATCGTACCGAGCTGCGCCATCATCGCCTTGGCGATGTCGTCTCCGGCGCGGCCCCAGATGTCGACCACCTTGTTGTAGCGCTCGCCCTGCGTGACCAGGCCCGAGGTGTATTGCGCCTCGATCTCCTTCACTTCCTTCTCGGACTTCTCGATGATCGAATGCTTTTCCGCGGGGATCAGCATGTCGTCGGCGGCGAACGAAATACCGCCGCGCGTCGCCAGGCTGTAGCCCGCCTGCATCAGCTTGTCGGCGAAGATCACCGTCTCGCGCAGGCCGCAACGGCGGAAGCTCGCGTTGATGATGCGCGAGATCTCCTTCTTCTTGAGCGGCTTGTTGATCGTTTCAAACGGCAGGCCGACCGGCAGGATCTCGGACAGGAGCGCCCGGCCCACCGTCGTCTCGTAGCGCGTGATCTTTTCGGTCCTCTCACCATTGGCGCCGACCTGCGTTTCCTTGATTCGCACGCTTATCTTGGCGTGCAGGTCGATCTGCCGCGACTCGTAGGCGCGGGTGACCTCGGCGATGTCGGCGAACAGCATGCCCTCGCCCTTGGCGCCGATCAGCTCGCGTGTCGCGTAGTACAGGCCCAGCACGATGTCCTGCGAGGGAACGATGCAAGGCTCGCCGTTCGACGGCAGCAGCACGTTGTTCGACGCGAGCATCAGCGTCCGCGCTTCCATCTGCGCCTCGAGCGAAAGCGGGACGTGCACGGCCATCTGGTCGCCGTCGAAGTCGGCGTTGAAGGCGGTGCAGACCAGCGGATGCAGCTGGATCGCCTTGCCTTCGATCAGCACCGGCTCGAACGCCTGAATCCCGAGTCGGTGCAACGTCGGCGCCCGGTTCAGCATGACCGGGTGCTCGCGGATCACCTCTTCCAGGATGTCCCAGACCACCGGCTCCTGGTTCTCGACCATCTTCTTCGCCGCCTTGATCGTCGTGGCGAGCCCCATGGTTTCGAGCTTGTTGAAGATAAATGGCTTGAAGAGCTCCAGCGCCATCAGCTTGGGCAGCCCGCACTGATGGAGCTTCAACTGCGGGCCGACGACGATTACCGAGCGGCCCGAATAGTCGACACGTTTCCCGAGCAGGTTCTGCCGGAAGCGGCCGCCCTTGCCCTTGATCATGTCGGCGAGCGACTTCAGCGGCCGCTTGTTGGCGCCGGTCATCGCCTTGCCGCGGCGACCGTTGTCGAGCAGCGAGTCGACCGCCTCCTGCAGCATCCGCTTTTCATTGCGCACGATGATGTCGGGTGCCTTGAGCTCGAGCAGTCGCTTCAACCGGTTATTGCGGTTGATGACGCGGCGGTACAGATCGTTCAGATCGGAGGTCGCGAAGCGGCCACCGTCGAGCGGCACCAATGGCCGCAGATCGGGCGGCAGCACCGGAAGAACCTCGAGGATCATCCATTCGGGCTTGATCCCCGACTTGTGGAACGCCTCGAGCACCTTGAGCCGTTTGGCGATCTTCTTGATCTTGGTGTCCGACCCGGTCGTTTCCAGGTCCTTGCGGAGCTTCGTGATTTCGGTATTGACCTCGAGCGATTTCAGCAGCTCCCGGATGCCTTCCGCGCCCATACTCGCCGAGAAATCGTCGCCGTATTGCTCGACCTTGGACAGATAGTCGTCCTCGGTCAGGAGGCCGCCGCGATTGAGCGGCGTCATTCCCGGCTCGGTGACGACGTAGGCCTCGAAGTAGAGCACGCGCTCGATGTCGCGCAGCGTCATGTCGAGCACCATGCCCATGCGCGAGGGCAGGCTCTTCAGGAACCAGATGTGCGCGGCGGGCGACGCCAGCTCGATGTGTCCCATGCGCTCGCGGCGGACCTTGGTCAGCGTAACCTCGACGCCGCACTTCTCGCAGATCACCCCGCGGTGCTTCAGGCGCTTGTACTTGCCGCACAGGCACTCGTAGTCCTTGACCGGCC
>Ga0137369_10008724_pt1 | contig 10093 bp, 8 predicted proteins | sample SagtaG_12_FD_104918 | JGI IMG/M metagenome (GOLD analysis project Ga0137369, IMG submission 104918) | Vadose zone soil microbial communities from Sagehorn Ranch, Mendocino, California, USA - Sage1_L_113_16 metaG | ecosystem: Environmental > Terrestrial > Soil > Vadose zone | place: USA... | reverse complement strand
GGAGTTGCGCCGCTGCGTCAACGGCGACTGCTTCCAGACCGTCGGCTTCCAGGCGCCGGACGAACAGGGACGCTTCCGCTTCGAGAATGGCTTCGGCCAGATCCTGACGCCCGGGACCTACCAGCTGTTCGTCTCGGCCGGGCCGACATACCAGCCGGTCCTGACACCGCCATTTGCGGTCGCTGAGGGCCAGGACTACGATGCCGGGGACATCGCGCTTTCGCCCGTGCCGAGCATCGGCTCGATCAGCGGCCGGGTCGTCGACGCGGCGACGGGCGCGCCACTGCGGGGCGATGTCCCACCCTTCGCGTTCGTGCGGCTTCTGCGCTGCGATGACTTCGGGTGCTTCGATCTGAACGCCCAGCCGACGGACAACCAGGGGCGGTTCCGCTTCCAGACCGACTACTTCGGACTCCCCCTCCCGGCGGGGACGTACCAGTTGGTGATCGCGGCCGATCAATATCGCGAGCGCACAACCGCTCCATTCACGGTGGGCGAGAATGCGAACGTCGATCTTGGGGACATCGGGCTGACCGCGCCGCCGATCCGGTTTTCGGAGATCCGGCCCTGTGGGCAGTTGCCACCCGAAGGCGGCACATGCGAGTACAGCTTCAGGATCACGAACAGCCAGACAACTACCTTGAGCGGTCTGGCCTGGACGATCATCGAGGCCTCCAGCAGCGGGACGTTCTCCGACACGATCCGCTTCCAGCCAGGGCTGCCGACGTGGTATCTGCTGCAACCTGGGGCGAGCCGTGTCGTGCGATTCGATTTCGAGGTTCCGAGCACCACTCCGAACGGCACCTACATCTGCGTCCAGGGCAGCGCCAGCCAGGGCGATACCTTCTTCGATGTGGTTGGACAGAAGAGCCTGTTCTGCATCGTGAAGGGGTACACCGGGTTCAGGCTGCTGTCCGAGAAGGAGGCGCGGGCGCTGCTGCGGCGGGACCGGGCATCGCCGCGCAGTTTGGCGGCTCCGAAGCGATAGCGCGTACGGGCGGGGAGCTCAGGGATGGCCAAATACCTACTCGTGCCACCCCGAGCTCCCACGTCAAGAACAGGAGTTCTTGGAATGGTTGCGCCCCTCTAAAACAAGGTCGTTCTCACCTGCGGCTGCCCAAGGACGGCTCAAACCACCCTATCGACTGACAAATAGCCTTCGGGATGCCCAAAACTGTGACGGGCATCCTCGTCGAATTTGGATGACAACGCGCCGTCGTCACGTCATGGCGGTCACAGCAATTGCCCCGCGCTGTCGCTGGCGCCGACTCGCGCCTGAATCACGTTCGATCGTCCTTATGGTACGCCCGGTTCGGGCCGGCCCGTCGCAACGTTCCCGGGTATCGCCTCTCGCATCCGCGGACCGCCGGTCGCGGTCGCTTCACAGCTCGGTCGATATCGCCTACAATACCCGCACATTGCCGCGTGAGGGATGCGGCGCCCGTCCAGTAGACCAGGCGCGGTTCACGAAAGGAGCATCGGAGATGGATCAACCACCACTCGATCAGCAGCTGGAACAGTTGCACACCGAACTCGTCCAGGCCAACGCCACTGCCGACCAGCCGCATCCGGTGCTGACCGACTTGCTGAAGCAGACGCAGGCTGTGCGCGCAAACCAGGGGACCGTCGGAGCCGAGCACCATGCTACCTTCCGCCAGCGGCTCAGCGACGCGCTGCCGCAGTTGGAAGCGTCCCATCCGACGCTGACCGCCGCGATCTCGGAAGTTCTGGACACGCTCAGTCGGATGGGACTCTAAGCACCGAGAGCGCGATGCTGTCAATTCCAATGCTTAAAGTGCACGGGTAGCGAGGTATTCATCGGGTGCGGTTATTTCAAACCGGTTTCTATTACAGCGTTTTCCAGTGTGAGCGTGCCATCGACGACGTAGAGGGCCAGCGCCTGCCCGGCTTTTGCATACATACGCGTGTTTAGGGCGACACCCTCCACATACAGCGTTGCAATCGTATCATCCACGATGATCCGGATGTGGTACGTCCCGCCTGCCTCAAGCCGCAGCGGCCGCTCCAGCCCCTTGTTCATGTAGCGGAACCACGGCAGGTTTGGCGTTTTATCGAAGAGCACGCGGTTCTCGCCGACCTGGAAGACGAACTCGTACGCCTCGCCAGTTGCCTCGTTCTCAAACAGGCGAATGCCGAACGACCGCGTGTCTGCGGAGAACGCAATGTCGGCCTCGAGCTTGAAGAGGTTCCCGGTGCTTCCGGCGAGGTAGGTTTCGGCGCACGAGTCCTGCGAACTCAGCATAATCGGCGTGCCGGTCAGGCTGTCCCTCTGCGAGAAGGCGTCCGCGACCCCGTCGGAAGCCTTCTCGCCCAACATGCCATCCTCGCGCTGGTACACCTCGTGTACCACCAGCGTCCCGCCCCACTGCCAGTTGGCCAAGTCATCGTCGCCCTCCTTGGTCGGAACCCACCCGAACAGGTAGCGCTTATTCCCGTCCGAGTAGGAGCGCGCGGCGTAGTAGGCCCTGCCGTCAAAGGCGTCGTCCAGCGGGGCCGTCCATGGGCCGTCCAGCGACCTGCTCATGCGGTAGACGGTCTTGCTCTTATCGCTGTATTCGGTCGTCAGCAGGTACCAGGTCTCTCCGACCCGGAAAATGTCGGGCATCTCGTGCATGTAGAACAGGTTCGGGGCCCAGAAGTCGCCCTGAAAGTCCCAAACCTTGAGATCAGTGGACGTGAAGAAGACCGTGCGACCCGTTCGGATCTTCTTGCCGTCCAGCGTCCTGGCGCCCAGGAGCATCACATACTCCTGAGCGTCCTCGTTCCAGAAGACATACGGGTCGCGCCACTCGGTTGGGTCGTAGCCATCCTGGGGAACCACCAGCTTCTCCGAGGTTTTGTTCCAGGTGATCAGATCGGTGCTGGTGGCGATCATCAGCACCTGGGACGCCTTGCCCTGCTTTGGGTAGTCCCGGTTGAAACCGGTGTACATGGCGTAGAAGACGCCGTTGGCCGCAAACAGGCTGCCGGAGAAAATGAACTGATCCTGGGCGTCATCGCCGCCACGCTGGAGTGACTCGCCGAAGTCCTCGTACTGCACAAAGTCGGTTGTGCAGGCCAGCGCCCAGCCGAACGGCTCACCGAAGGGACCAGGGTTTCGGGTATCGCGCTGGTGGTAGAGGTAGAACTTCCCGTCGTGGTAGAACGGCATACAGTCGCCGAACCAATACCCTTTCGGTTGATAATACAGTTGGTGCATGACCAGTTCCTTTGGTTGAACTCAGTTAGACTTTCGGCCGTTTTCCGTAGCTGGAAGGCCAGAGGCGTCCACCTGAGTTCTTTAACAGAATGACCTGAGCAGGGGGTATTCTCGTTGGTTGCCGAGTGTACCGCTGAGGGCGTGATGCTGTCAATTCCAATGGTTAAAAGTGCAAGAGTAGTATGCTTGATTATGCACTAGCGTGATCTGTCCGCTGCTGCCCACCCTAAATGCCGCCGTGGCAGTCAGCGGTGTAAGCGCTGTAAGCGCATGATTCTCATGTAGCTCTATTCTCTTTTTTCGCGCAGTAGAGAAAAAGCACTTACAGCACTTACAGAACGTGTGTGCTGCTCTCTGCACGCCTATGGCGGAAACCCCGTGCGCCAGTCCAGGCCAACGAAGCACTCGACCCCGTTGCGTGTCGGGTCGATCCGGCGCTGCGCCTCGCTGACAAGCGGCCAGTGCTGCCGGATCTTCGCGTACAGCGCCGCAGGGGAGATGACGGCACGCCGCTGCCGCTGCGCCTCCTGGATCAGCGCTTGATGAATCGCCTTCTTCTCAATCGCCATCGTCGCACAACCAACGAGCATGCGCTCCAGCCAGATCAGCACCCAATCGGTCGCGCAGCGAAACTCGTCCCAAGCGGCCCGCATCGATGGAGTCATCGGCAGCCCGCGCCCCAGGATGCTCTGCATCGCCGCCAGCGCGCGGTTCAGCGCGCCGGAAAGCTCGTGTGGCGCGGCGAGCTGCGCGTCGAGCACCTGGCGCGCGATCTCGCCGCGCTGCCCACGAAACGCCTGCGCGAACGAAATCACGATCCAGCGCTCGTAGAACCCGCTGGAGGCGTCGCTGCTCTGCGGGTACTCGTTCGCGCTGAACAGCAGCCGCGCGAACGGTCGGAACATGATCGGGTCGCGGTGCTTGCGGTCGGCGGTGATCGGGTCGCCGCCGACGACGTGCTTGAAGGTGGACGTGTCGCCCAGGTGCCGGCTGGAGAGGTCATCGCAGATGTTGGCGAGCTTGCCGAACAGGTGCGCCGCGGCACCGATTCTGGCATTTGGCGGCGTATTGCGAAGATCCCGTTCCTGGAGAGCTTCGTAGGACGGGATGATAAAGAACTGCAGGAAAAGCTAGCGTCTGAGCTGCCGGGCATTCTGAACTAGGCACTCGAAGGGCTGCGCCAGTGGTAGCAGTATGGCTTAGGGCAGTGCAATGCTGTAGATCGGGCGACACAGGAGTTTCGGCAAGAAAGTGATATTGTCGGTCTCTGGCTGGCGGAGTGTGTTGCGGTGGCGCCGGGCCAAATAGTGTTTGAAGACGATCTCTACAAATGCTATCGGGAATGGTGCATCGATAATGGTGAGCGAATCATTCTCTCGCAGAACAAGCTGACCCGCATACTTCTGGATAAACGCTATCAAAAAGACGCGAATAAGCGTTCGAGGCCCACCGAAGTCCGTAAGCGGGTGTGGATGGATCTGGAGCTCACAGCCGAGGGACGGAGCTATCTCACTTAATGTTTGCCTGACCAGATGACCAGAATTTTCGGTTTTTGCAAAAAAGCCCATGATGAACCGGTTCATGGGAGAAGTTACGCAAACAGCGGGAAATCTGGTCTTCTGGTCACCAAGCTGGGTGCCAATCCTGACCCTGTGGCCTCGCTTCACAATTGCAGCGAATGGGCTTGAGCAAATACTCGAGCAGGCTCATCGATGGTCAAGCAGTAGGAGGAACGATGCGTCAGAACGATCAATATATCGAGTCAGTTATCATCTCCTGCCCACGCCAGCTATCACTAGCACGAGACTCGCCACAACGGTGCGCCGGCTCCAGCGGTCAGCGTCGTGTACCGGAGAACGCGCTGGAACGCCGATGTTCGCGTGTGGGAGCACGGCCTCGCGGAGCTGAAACGGCGATCGATAGCCCGCTACTGACCATCACAAAGACCAACACCGGGATCGCGGTGCTGCTAAGGCGGTAGAGTGCGCCAAGCAAGGACGAGAGCTATGACCTATCAGCAATTCGTGACACTTGCCAAGGCTGGTGCTATACTGGGGCGTTCTACTGGATCGCGCTCGTGCTCGGGCTGCGTGAGGGCGAGATCCTGGGCCTCCACCTCGATGATCTGAACCTTGACGAACAGACCTTGCATGTGCGCGGTGCGGCACAGTATCAGAAGGGCAGAGGGATCGTGATGGTCCCGACCAAGACGGCTGCGAGCGAGGCTCTGCTATCGATACCCGATGTCCTGGTGCCGGTCTTCGTCGAGCATCTGGCGATGCTCGACGAAGAGCGAACCTACAGCAAGTGGCGCGAACACGGTCTGCTGTTCCCCTCGACGGTCGGCACACCCATCAGCGCACGCAACCTCGTGCGGCACTTCAAGAAGATGCTGGAGCGCGCTGGTCTGCCCGACATCCGTTTTCACGACCTGCGGCACTCGTGTGCGACGCTGCTCATCGCCCAGGGCGTACATCCGCGCGTCGTGATGGAGATCTTGCGCCACACGCAGATCTCTACGACGATGAACATCTACCGCCACGCGATCCCCGAGGTCAACCGCGAGGCGGCGAACGCACTTGGCGAACTCATCAAGCCACAGACGTTGGAGCTACCAACAAAAAACATCGCCTTGCAACGGCAAAAACCGGCGAGGCGATGATGGTCAAAAACCGTGATTACTACACCTTTACTACACTCGGAGTAGTGTCACGATAACCTTAAGTGGTGCCCCCGGGGTGACTCGAACACCCGACACGCGGTTTAGGAATAGGTTGATAGGCCGTCCAGCGCGCTCCACAGCGTTGGTTTAGGTCGTCCTGATGGGGCGGCGATTCCCATGAGTGCCATGACGCACGTTAAAAGCGGGCAAGATGGTGACACTGGTGGTGACACCATACCCCGCGATGAACGGCGATTGATTGACGGCACGACAAGCGGTTTCTCAGCATGACGTGCCTGTCGTGCGGAGCACCATGCTGTCCACTGCGATGATCTCTCTACGAAGCCCTTGGCGCTACGCTACACTGTCAGGCACGGTTTCGTTCCCACCCATAGGCAATAGTAAGCAGTATCGTCCTCAGTGCTGCACTAGCAATCGGCCTGGCAAGCGGACTCTGTGAGGTACCATCGATGGCCCTGTCGCTCTCGTCGCACCGCACAACGAACATCTATCGCAGCGCACATCAGACACGCAGCCGCGTGACCGCCGTGCTGCTTGTCCTTGGCCTCGCAACCATGCTGGCCTATTCGCTCGATCGCACCGGCTGGCTGCTCTCGCTCTACGAGCGCACCATCCCCGATACGCCGGCGGCCTGGCTCGGCATCCCGCCGCATTGGCTCGGCTTCGCCGCCGCGATTGTTGTCGAACTTGGCGCGATCGCGTTGGTCGCCTCTGAGAGCCTGATCACCGGCGATCCGCTGTTGCGCCGTTGGGCGAGTGTGGGGCTGGCGATCGTCGTCGCGGTGCAGGCGGCGGCTAACCTGCTCGCTGGCTACATCCGCGGCTTCTGGGCGCCCCATGCTCTGCTGACGTCACAGCCAGCCGGCACGGCCGCGTGGTGGGGCGCGTTCATCGTCGCGCTACTCACTTGGCTGATCGCCAACGCGGCTGCGCCAGCGCTGATCTTTATCCTTTCGAAGGCGCTGGCGCGCGTGCTGCCGGCGGCCTTCTCCCAGCAGTCTCGCGAGCGCCCGCGCGAACTGCGCGCGCTGGTTCGACGACTGGTGCGAGCCTTGCGCGACACGCGTGCGGCGGCAGAGATCCAGACGCGCATCCTCGCGGACACATCACGACAACTCGCGAACGCTATCGCTGAACTCGCGCAGGCGCGCGAATCGCTCGCGCAGCACCAGCAGCTGCTCACTGAGGTTCGCGCCGAGGCCGCGTGGCTCCACGAACAGCACCGGCGCGCCACGGACGATCTGGAGCTCGTTCGCCAGCAGCATGCGCAGCCGATCGTCGGCCGCAGCCAACTCCTCACGTACGTCCGCGCGCAGCTCACGACTGGCCGCTCGCTCTCGGAGATTGGGCGCGAGCTGGAGTTCACCGAGTCGACGCTGCGCGGCTGGCTCGCGAAGGTGCCGACCAGCACAACCAACGGCCGCAAGGATCAGGCGACTTGATGCGTTGCATACGGCGCCGCACACTGCGGCACACGCTCGGTGTACGTCACAGCTCTTTTGCTCGTCCTAATGAGCTATTCAGTCGCGGGCAAGCGAGGTTTTCATGAGCAAGCCAACCAGCTCCTTTGACCTCACCAACATGCTCTGTGGCCTGGCCTGGCTCGGCGAGCTGAATCGCGAGCAGATCCAGCGCCTCTGGTTTGTAGGCCGCAGCGAGTCGACGGTCGAGAAAACCCTGGGCCGGCTGCGGAAGGATAAATTGATTGATGCCCGTGCCTGGAGTGTCCGCGATACTGAACGCAACGTCACCGTGCCACGCCTGGCCCGCTGGTCGCTCACGCCGACTGGCCACCGGCAGCTGCGTTCGTGTAGCGAGTACCCTGACCGCCCCATGCATCCTCGCCAGGCCCGTCTGCTGGCGCACGACGCGCGCACGACCGAGACGATCGTGCGACCGATCGAGATCGCCCGGCCGTATGGCCTGAGCGGCATCTACATCCGGCATGAGGTCCAGCTTGATCCGCGCCGCCCGCGCCCCACCTGCGACGCGCTCATCGTCATCCACCTGGGCAACGGTGACGTGCCGAACCGGGTGCCCTGGAGCCGCAATCAGCAGATCGATACTGTGCGCTCCTACGGGTTTGCCGTCGAATCCGACAATGCGACCGAGACCTCGGAGATGCTACGCTGGAAGGGCAGCACCTACGCGCGCCTCGGTGCTGACGCCGACTGGCTGCAGCGCTGGCACGAACGCTACGGCGAACCCCCGCTGCCGGTCTGGGTCGCGCCGACCGCCACGCGAGCGCAACAAATCCACACCTGCTGGCGTGCGGTCTGGCCATACGGCACCTGGCTGATCGCCGACGACGCCGGACTGGCGGACAATCGCTGGCTGCTGTGGCGACATCAGCACGAGCGCACCGCCGATATCCACTTCCCCGATCGACCGCCGGCTCCCGCACCGGCGGCATATCCTGCGTCTCGCGAAACGGCGCAACCTGCGATGATCGATGCGACTGAACTGCCGTCTGCAACGACCCATGCGCTTCTGCCATCGCTCCCTGACGACGAACCGCCAGCGCAGGATACCACGATCGAGCCGCAGGAATACGCGGTGCTTGCTTCATCGGCGCACGCGCCAGCCAGCCCTTCGCGCGTGGCTTCGCTGCGTGGCCTGGTCAACGCGGCGAGCCAGGGGGAGCCGTGGTTGGGACAGCTACAGCCGCCGCGCGCGCAACCGGCTGCCCCGCCGGCCGCACCCGCCACGGTTGCACCATCAACTACGGGCCATGCCCAAGCGCCTCGCCAGCCGTCCGATCGCACTGAGCGGACAGCCACGCCCGCTGAAGGGTCCAGCGAGCGGGTGCGCACGGCCGGGGCTATCGCGTGGTTCCTGCTCACCTTGCTGCCACGCGGCCTCGTGCTGCTATATCGGGTCGCGGCATCCACCCTGGACTTCATTGACGATCTGTGGGGCTACGAGGTGCGCAAGGCGGTCGTGGCGCTCGCCCTTGTCTTCGTACTGGGCTTTGGGAGCTGGCGGGTCTTCGGGGCATATCTCGGCGACCTCGCGGCCGCGACGGCTGCGGACAGGAAGGAAACCGTTGCCGCACCGTCCGCGGCAGTTGCGCCACCCACGGCGCGGATACCAGCGGCCGCCCAGCGCCATGCATATACCTGTGGCACCGGCCGGATCACCGCAAATGGCGTGCAATTACGTGGCACGCCGGGATTGAAGGGCATGCCACTGCGGAAGCTGGGGCGCAACGAGCGCGTGACGGTGCTCTGCGATGCGCGGGTGAACGGCGACGGCTACACTTGGCAGCGCGTGATCGGCGCGCACGACGCCCAGCCAGGGTGGATGGCCGCGACATGGCTGGCGCGCCTGCCGTAGAATCCTGCGACGCACAATGCCGCGCATAGTGTGACGCACACACAGCGTGCATCGTACACCTCCTGCCCATTCTGATGCGGTAAAGCGTCCCCCGGAATCGACCTTTTCTAGAAGCGAGCAAAAGCTGAACAGGCCCTTGCTATTCCGCCCGTGAGAGGCATTTCACTTGACAGGCCGCGCGCCAGCATGTGGCGCGCGGCCCCGCGGCGATGAGCCTTGGGGCGACACGGGGTCGTGCTGCACGGCATGGTTGCTCTTAGCGTAGCTGGCGGGACATGGCGCAGCATCATCTCTCCCGCCGTCGCTGGCGGCCGGTGCTGGCGATACGCTGACGATCTTTGGGGCCCAGCGCCGTAGCATCCGTTTCGATCCGCAGACGCCCGATCTCCCGCCGGTCTTGAAACGTCTGGTGTGTGAGGTCATGCGGCTGCGCAACCGCTTCTAGGATTGAGCTACCCACAAATGCCGCACATCCTTTGCATGAGGGGCGGGGCCAAGCGCGTATGCGAGCCGATCGCGCCGAAGCTGCGGGCGGGCACCGAGCAATCGTTAGCCATGTGGGCCGAGGTGGTGCTGTGAATGTGCGGGCTGCTACAGAGATGGTTCTGGGTCAGCGATCATCCGCCAGCACGCGCCGCACCGAGTGTCGGTCTTGTTGGTATAATCTCCCGCAGTGCGCTGCCGTGGGCCCGCGCTTTCGACCGTGACGAGATGGAGTTGGCCGCAATGCGTCTTCGTGTTCTCTGCCAAGTGCTCATCCTGGTTCTGCTCAGTGGTGCATTGGCTGGGTGTGCTTCCAGCGTGCTCACACCGTCGCCGCTCTCTATGGGGACAAGGCGACGATCTATGTGATC
>Ga0137369_10008723_pt1 | contig 10093 bp, 10 predicted proteins | sample SagtaG_12_FD_104918 | JGI IMG/M metagenome (GOLD analysis project Ga0137369, IMG submission 104918) | Vadose zone soil microbial communities from Sagehorn Ranch, Mendocino, California, USA - Sage1_L_113_16 metaG | ecosystem: Environmental > Terrestrial > Soil > Vadose zone | place: USA... | reverse complement strand
TGGTCGAGGACTACAACGCCAACCAGGAGGCGCTCGACCGCACGGTGGTGGCCGAGCGGCAGACCGTCCAGCGCCTGCACGCCGCCGAGGGCCGCCTGCGCGCCGCACAGCTCCAGCTCGACCAGCGCGTGCGCGCCATCTACGTGTACGGGCCGACCACCGGGCTCGACCAGCTCCTCGGCGCGACCGACGTGCACGACGCCCTCACCCGGGCCAAGTACCAGGCCAGCGTGGTGGTGGCCGACCGCAGCGCCATCCAGCGGGTGGACGACGCCAGGGCGCTGCTGCGCTCGATCGCCGGCGACCTCGCCGCTCAGCGGCGCGCCCGGGAGCGGCTGCGCCAGCGGCTCGCCCGCCAGCGTGACGGCATCCAGGCGAGGCTCGGCGCCCAGCGGCGCTACCTCGCCCGGGTCAACCAGGCCGTCAAGCGCGCCGTCGAGGCGGAGCGCCGGCGCCAGGAGGCGCTGCGGCGGGCGGCCCTCGCGCGCCGCCTCGCGGCCGAGCGCGCCGCGCGGGCGCGCGCCAGGGTGGGGCGCTGGGCGCCGAGCTTCAGGACCGGAGGCGGCGGCGGGCGTACCCAGCGCGCGGCGCTGGCCTACGCCATGGCGCAGCTCGGCAAGCCGTACGTGTGGGGCGGGGTCGGGCCGGGCAGCTTCGACTGCTCGGGGCTGACCATGGCCGCCTACGCCCACGCCGGCCTGGCGCTGCCGCGCACCAGCAGGTCCCAGTGGTACGCGGGACCCCACGTCGACCTGGTCGACCTCGCCCCGGGAGACCTGTTGTTCTTCGCCGACAACCTGTCCAACCCGTCCACCATCCACCACGTCGGCATGTACGCCGGCCGCGGCCTGATGATCGAGGCGCCCTACAGCGGCTCCAGCGTCCGCCTGAGCTCGATCGGCCGCGGCGACTTCATCGGCGCCGTCAGACCGACCGGCTGAACGAGGCTCCCTGCTAGACTTCGGATATCGCGATCCCAGGGGTGCGGAAGTCCCCGCTGCTTTACACCATGAGCATGTCGCAGGTCGGTTCCGGTCTGCCGCGGCTGCTCGCTGAGCGCTACGAGCTCAGCGAACGCCTAGCCGCCAGTGGCATGACCAGCATCTGGCGTGGCCACGACCGTGTCCTCGGGCGCGACGTGGCCATCAAAGTGCTGCACCCAGAACTGGCGGCCGACCCCAGCTTCCGCGCCCGCTTCTCCGAGGAGGCGGTCAACGCCGCCCGCCTCACCCACCCCAACGTCGTCGCCCTCTACGACACCGGCGAGCAGCACGGCGTGGCCTACATCGTCAGCGAGTGGGTGGAGGGCGCCAACTTGGCCGAGCTGCTCGGCAGGCACGGCCCGCTGCCCCCCTCCCGGGCGGCACGGCTGGCGACGGAGGTCGCCGCCGCGCTGGACTACGCCCACGACGCCGGGGTGCTGCACCGCAACCTCAAGCCGGCCAACATCCTGGTCACCGTCGACGGCACGGTGAAGGTGGGGGACTTCTCGATCGCCAGGGCGGCCTCCGGCGAGGACCCGGAGCGCACCGGCGAGATCCTCGGCAGCTCCCACCACCTCGCCCCCGAGCAGGTCGACAGCGACGAGGTGGACGGGCGCACCGACATCTACGCCCTCGGCGTCTGCCTGTTCGAGATGCTCACCGGCCGGCCGCCGCCGGCCGGCCGCGGCAGCGGCAGCCTGCGCTCGCCGCGGGCGCTGCGGGCCGGCATCCCCCGCGACATCGACGCGGTGGTGACCCGGGCGATGGCTCCGGACCCGGCCGAGCGCTTCCAGACCGCCGGGGCGATGGCCTCGGCGCTCGCCAGGGCGGCGGCCGACGACGACACCGACCCGGAAGAGGGCGCGCTCCACCTGCCCCAGGTGCCGCGCCAGACCCCACGCCGGGCCGCGCCCATGCCGATGCCCATGGGCCGGCGGCGGCGCCCCGCCTGGCTGGGCTGGGCGCTGGTCCTCTCCGGCCTGGCCACCGTGGCCGTGGCGGTCGCGCTGGTGCTGGTGCAGGGGATCGGGGCCGGTGGTGGTGGCACGAAGCAGCCGAGCCTGCCCTCGGAGACCTCGGCCACCTCCGCGAACGGGGCACGACTGCAGATCGTCGGCGCCCACTCGTTCGACCCGCAGGACTCCTCCGGGCAGGAGAACGAGAAGCACGCGCAGGAGGCGACCGACGGCAAGCCGGGCACCGCCTGGGAGACCGAGGGCTACTTCAACAAGCCCAACTTCGGTGGGCTGAAGGAAGGCCTCGGCCTGATCCTCGACCTCGGCAGCGCCCAGCGGGCACGCACCCTCGACCTGCGGCTCAGCAACGCGGGGGCCACGGTCACGGTCTACGGCGCCGACGGCTCGGAGCCGCCGACGGCCCTCGACGGCTGGAGCCCACTCACCCAGCCAGAGGTGGTCAACCAGGTGCCGCAGACGCTCAACCTGAACGGGCAGCGCGCCCATCGGTTCTACCTGGTCTGGTTCACGCAGTTGCCGCAAGACGCCGACGGCAAGTTCCGCAGCGGCATCGCCGAGGCCACCCTGAACTCGTGAGCCATCCCAGCGACGAGGAGCTGCTGGCTGCGCACCTGCGGGGGGACCGGGACGCCTTCGGACAGCTGGTCGGCAGGCACGAGCGCCGCGTGTACGGCATCTGCCTGCGCATGCTCGGCAACCGCGAGGACGCCCAGGACGCCGCCCAGGAGGCCTTCCTGTCCGCGCTGCGCCGGGCGTCGAGCTTCTGCTAGGAGGCCGCCTTCTCTACCTGGCTCTACCGCATCACCGTGAACGCGGCCACCGACCAGGCCCGCCGCCGAGGCCGGACGCGCACCACCCCGCTCGAGCCCGAGGACGCCGGCGTGCCGGTCCCGACGCAGGCCCACAGCGACCCGGGCGAGGACGTCGCCACCGCCGTCACGGTGCAGGCGGCCCTCACCAAGGTGCCAGCCGAGTTCCGCGCCGCCGTGGTCCTCTGCGACCTGCTGCGGCTGCCCTACGCCGAGGCGGCCGGCGCCCTCGGCGTGCCGGTGGGCACCGTGAAGAGCCGCGTCTACCGGGGACGGCTGGCCCTGGCCGAGGAGCTCAGCTGGCGCGGCCCCTCCCAGCACTCGGGAGGGCCGCCACCCCCGCCTGAGCTCCGAGTGGACCACCCGAAGACCCGGCCCGGCGAGGGCAGGGGCCTGCCGTTGGGACGGGAGCCGGGAACCGCGGCGCTGGCCCGAGCGTCCGAACCGGTGGAGGCAGAAGAGCGTCAACGCCACCCGAACAAGGAGTAGCCCACCCGTGTCCGACCACCCCGACCGCGAGCAGCTCGCCGCCTGGCAGGCGGGCGACCTCGGCGAGGCCCAGCGGGGCCGCCTGGCCGCCCACCTGGCCGGGTGTGCCGCCTGCGCGGCCACGGTGGCGGACCTCGAGGCAGTCAGGGAGCGGCTCGCCGTGCTCGTGGAGCCGGAGCTGCCCGCCGGCTTCCACCAGCGCCTGATGACCGCGGTCGAGCGTGAGCTGCCCGCCGCCAGCCCGCGCCGCCGGGCCACCGCGGCCAGGCGACCCGCCTGGTTCCAGCGGCCGGCGACCCTGGCCGCGGCCGCCGCGATGCTGCTGTTCGTGGTCGGCGTGCTCGGGCTGGTCCGCCTCGCCGGCCACGGCGGCGGCGCCACCACGGCCGCCAGCAGCGACAACTCCGGCGGCGGCGCGGGCGCCCAGGGCCCCAGCGTGGCCGCGGCGGGCGGGGCCGGCCTCCCCGAGGTCCGGCTCGACGGCGAGTTCTCGCCGGCCCGGCTGCAGGAGGCCGTCGACAGCAACCGCGCCGCCCACCAGGCGCTCACCGCCGCGCCGCCGAAGGCGGCGGTGCCAGGCGCGGCGAGCACGGCGCCGCAGCCCGAACGGACCTACGGCCTCGAGAGCGACGGTCGCCAGTTCCAGGATGACCAGCGCGCCTGCATCGACCAGGCCCTGCACCAGGCGGGCGCGGCCGGGCTGCGACCGGCGTTCTTCGTCGACACGCGCTACCACAACCAGCCAGCCCGCCTGCTGGTGGCCAGCGTGCCGGACGCGCCCGGCCAGGTGCGCTACTTCGTGTTCCCCGGCCGCAACTGCGCCGCGGTCCCCGTCGACCAGGGCCAGACCACCGTCTCGCTGCGCTGAGGACCGTTCGCTACCAGCGCCCGCTGCCGCGGGCGAAGGCGACGCCGCCGGCGACCAGGTAGGCCAGGAGCAGCCGCGGGTGGAGCACGACGGCACCGAGCAGCAGCGCGGTGAGCGCGATGCCGAGCACGGCCGCGGCCCCGGCGGCCATGCCGAGCTGGTTGTGGACGCGCCGGCGAGCCGCCCAGCGCACCGTGCCCGCCACCGCGAAGCCGAGCACGGCCGCCAGGATCAGGCCGAGGAACGGGACGAACAGCAGCACGGCACCGCCAACCGCCGCCACCACGAAGCCGGCGCCGAACGCGCGCGCCACCAGGGCGGGCGGTGGCGCCCCCTTGGCGCTGCGCGGCTGGCGGGCGCAGTCGCCGCACTTCTGGCCGACGGCGGTGGTCACCATGCAGCGCGGGCAGATCGGGTTGCCGCAGCTCGAACACGTCAGCCTGGTCTCCACCCCGGGATGGTTGACGCAGGTCGGGGTGAGGTTGGTCTGGTCCGCGGTCATCGCCTCTCATCAGGCCGGCCCGCCTGAGATGGCTCGCTGCGGCGAGCCAGCCTAGCTCCGGCGGCTGTGCCTGCTCCTGCTCATATTGAACACCGCGGCGGCCGGGACGGGAGGGAGCGGAATAGGCATGTGGAACAATCTGTTGGACCGGCGTCCGCGTCCCAGTGCCGCGCGGCCTGCGCGGCGCTCGCGGTTGTGACCCGCCTCAGGAGGCATCCACATCCTATGGCCACCGCTCGTTCCAGCGCCCCGGTCCTGATCCTCGGCTCCGGCCCCGCCGGGCTGACCGCCGCGCTCTATACCGCCAGGGCCAACCTCCGGCCGATCGTGATCGAGGGCCTGGAGGCGGGCGGCCAGCTACAGCTGACCACCGAGGTCGAGAACTACCCGGGGTTCCCCAACGGGATCCTCGGTCCCGAGCTGATGGGCAAGATGCGCGAGCAGGCGGCCCGCTTCGGCGCGGAGTTCGTCACCGCCGACGCCAGCAAGGTCGACCTCAGCGGGCCGCCGTTCCGGGCCTGGGTCGACGACCAGGAGTTCAGCGGCAAGGCGGTGATCGTCTCGACCGGCGCCAAGGCGCGCATGCTCGGGCTGGACGCCGAGCGGCGCATGCTCGGCCACGGCGTGTCCACCTGCGCGACCTGTGACGGCTTCTTCTTCCGCGACCGTGAGCTGGTGGTGGTCGGCGGCGGCGACTCGGCGATGGAGGAGGCCACCTTCCTCACCCGCTTCGCCACCAAGGTGACCGTGGTGCACCGCCGCGACCGCCTGCGCGCCTCCAAGGTCATGCAGGACCGGGCGTTCGCCAACCCGAAGATCGAGTTCGCCTGGAACTCGGCGGTGGTCGAGGTGCTCGGCGAGCAGTCGGTCAGCGGGGTGCGGCTGCGCAACCTGGTCGACGGGAGCGAGTCCGAGCTGCCGGCGGCCGGCATGTTCGTCGCCATCGGCCACATCCCCAACACCGAGCTGTTCGCCGGCCAGCTCGACCTGGACGAGCAGGGCTACGTGCTGGTCCGTCCGCCGTCGACCGAGACCAGCGTCAGCGGCGTGTTCGCCGCCGGCGACGTGGTCGACCACACCTACCGGCAGGCGGTCACCGCCGCCGGCACGGGCTGCGCCGCCGCCATCGACGCCGAGCGCTGGCTCGAGGCGCACGGGCACGACTCCGGCGCGACCACGGACAACTGGGAATGAGGCACAGCGGCCGGTTGCCCAGCGGCTTCGTGGGGAACGGTCCTGCCGATCGGCAGGCTCCTCGCGCGCTGGAGGACGGGATGGAATAAGCCGTGCCGCCGCTGGTGTTCTGGGATTGGATCGTGCCGCCGGCGGTGCGGGTTCACCGCCACCGTGAGCGCACTCGAGGTCGAGGAGGTGAGATGCCGGCAGGGCGAGAGCTCCTGCCGCATCACTACATATGAGCAAAGCCACGGTCGTGACCGATGCCACCTTTGAGGACGAGGTCATCCAGTCGGACAAGCCTGTGCTGGTCGACTTCTGGGCCGAATGGTGCGGTCCCTGCAAGATGGTCTCGCCCGTCCTCGAGGAGATCGCGTCCGAGCACGAGGGCAAGCTCACCATCGCCAAGCTCAACGTGGACGAGAACCCCGACGTCACCCGCCGCTTCGGCGTCATGAGCATCCCCACCATGGCCCTGTTCGTCGCGGGCAACGAGAAGAAGCGGATCGTGGGCGCCATGCCCAAGCGCAACATCGTCTCCGAGCTCAGCGAATTTCTTTGATTTGATCCAGGTTTGGCGGCATCCTCGGGGCCAAGAATTCGCCGTCACGAGCCCGGCTCCTCGATAGGAGTCGGGCTCGTCGCGTTCAGGCGCCGTTGTCGGGGCGCAGGTCGGGCGGTGCTGTTGGCACCGGGCGCAGCGCCGGGTGGCCGCTCGGCACCCGCAGCGCCTCCAGTGCGGCCTCGCGCGCGTCCCGCCAGCGCAGCACCGTCCGCAGGTCCATGCGCAGCAGCGGGTAGCGGGGATGCTCACGCACCACCTGGAAGCCGCAGGCTTCGAGGAAGCCGACCGGGATGTGGCAGGCACGCCCGGTCCAGGCCCGGTCGGCGAACGCCTCGACCGCGCGCACCTTGCGCTTGATCAGGTCCCTGGCCATCGACTGCAGCAGCACCCGGCCGATGCCCTGTCCCTCGAACCGCGGCTCTACCGCCAGCGTCGCCAGCAGGACCGCGTCCCGGCTCACCGGCCTCGCCGCCTGCATGCCCACCTGCTCGAGGAAGCTGGCCGGCGCGAACAGGGAGTAGCCGGCGGGGATGCCGTCCACCGAGATCACGTGGCCGGCGGACCCCCACTCGAGGACCAGCGAGGACAGCCAGGCCTCCTTCTGCAGCCCGGCGTCGTCGGAGCCACGCGGGCGGGCGTTGCCGCCCAGCTCCCAGAAGACGCAGCGGCGGCACGGCTCGGGCAACAGGTCGATGGTCTCGACCGTCAGCGGGCTGACCTTACGACCCACGGCTGCTCACCTGGCCCCGTCGGGGGTGGGGTGCTGGCTGGCACCGCCGGCACCGCGGGAACGGGATGCTAGCAGCGGCCTCCGGAACGTGTCGAGGATGCCAGAGATCGGATGCCGTATCCTTGCCCACGATGCGCGCTGACGACCCCTTCCTGGACCGGTACGCCCACGGTACCAGGGCGATGACCGCCTCGGAGATCCGTGCCTTGTTCGCCGTGGCGGCCCGCCCCGAGATCGTGAGCCTTGCCGGAGGCATGCCCTATACCGCCGGCCTCCCCTTCGACGTGATCGGCAACGTGGTGGAGGAGGTGCTCGGCAAGGAGGGAGCCGCCGCCCTGCAGTACGGCGGCGGCCAGGGCGACGCCCGGCTCCGCGAGGTGATGGTCGAGCTGATGCGGCGCGAGGGCATCCACGCCTCGGCGGCGGACGTGGTCGTCACCGTCGGCTCCCAGCAGGCCCTCGACCTGCTGGCGCGGATGTTCTGCGACCCCGGCGACGTGATCGTGGCCGAGGGACCGTCCTACGTCGGCGCCCTCTCGGCCTTCTCCCAGTACCAGGTCGAGGTCAGGCACGTGCGCCTGGACGACGACGGGCTCGACCCGGACGAGCTGGAGGCGGAGCTCGGCCGCCTGGCCCGGGAGGGCCGGCGGGTCAAGTTCCTCTACACCATCCCCAACTTCCACAACCCGGCCGGGGTCACCCTCTCCCAGGAGCGCCGCGACCGGGTCGTCGACATCGCCCGCCGCCACGACCTGCTGGTCCTCGAGGACAACCCCTACGGCCTGCTCGGCTTCGAGTCCAACCCGCCCGACGCGCTGCGCGCCAAGGAGGCCGACAACGTCGTCTACCTCGGCACCATCTCCAAGATCTTCGGCCCAGGCCTGCGCATCGGCTGGGCACTGGCGCCCCCCGCCATCCGCGAGCGGCTGGTGCTGGTGAAGGAGGCCGCCGACCTCAGCCAGTCGAACTTCAACCAGGCGGTCGCGTACCGCTACTTCGCCGGGTACCCCTGGCAGGAGACCCTCAAGGAGCTGCGGGACGTCTACCGCGAGCGACGCGACGCGATGCTGGAGACGCTGACCGAGCACTTCCCGCCGGAGTCAGGGGTGAGCTGGACCCATCCCAGCGGCGGCTTCTACGTCTGGGTGAAGCTGCCCGACCGGCTCGACGCCAAGGCCATGCTGGCCAAGGCGATCTCCGCCCGGGTCGCCTACGTGCCTGGCGGCTCCTTCTTCGCCGACGACCAGGGCGGCTCCAACCTGCGGCTGTCGTACTGCTTCCCACCGCCCGAGCGCATCCGCGAGGGCGTGCGCCGCCTCGCCGGCGTGGTCACCGAGGAGCTGGAGCTGCTGCGCGCCATCGGCGGCCTGCCCACCCCGGACGAGCGGGCCGATGGGGGCCCGCCTCCCGCCTGGGGAGCGACGCAATGACCTTCGACTGCTCGGTGGCGGTGATCGCGGGCGGTCTCTCGTTCGAGCGGGAGATCTCGCTGCGCTCCGGCCGGCGGGTGGCCGACGCGCTGACCGACAAGGGCTACCGGGTGGCCCAGCTCGACGCGGACGAGCAGCTCGTCGAGGTGCTCCGCGCCGGCCACTACGACGCCGCGTTCATCGCCCTGCACGGCCGCTTCGGCGAGGACGGACAGGTGGCCGCCGTGCTGGAGCTGCTCGGGCTGCCCTACACCGGTTCCAGCTTCGAGGCGAGCCGGCTCGCGTTCGACAAGCTGGCGGCCAAGTCCGTGCTGCGGCGGGCCGGCATCGGCGTGCCCGACGCCATCCCGGTGGGCCAGGACGCCCTGCGCGAGCTCGGCATGGGCGCCCTGCTCGACCAGGCCGTCGCGGAGCTCCGGCTGCCGCTGGTGGTGAAGCCGAACCGTGGCGGCTCGGCGCTCGGCATCCGCCTGGTGGAGCGCGCCGAGCAGCTCCCGGCCGCGCTCATCTCCGCCTTCGGCTACGACGAGACGGTGCTGCTCGAGCGCCACGTTGCCGGTACCGAGCTGGCGCTCGCCGTGGTGGACGGGCTGCCGCCGCTGCCGGCGGTCGAGATCCGCCCCAAGCAGGGCTGGTACGACTTCGCCGCCCGCTACACGCACGGCGCGGCCGACTTCCGCGCCCCCGCCGAGATCGACGCCGCGCTGGCCGAGCGCTGCCTGGAGGTCGCCCAGGCGGCCCACCTCGCGCTGGGCTGCCGCGACCTCTCCCGCGTGGACGCGATCGTCGACCAGCAGGGTGCCTGCTGGGTGTTGGAGGTCAACACCGGCCCCGGCCTCACCAGCACCAGCCTGGTACCGACCGCGGCGGACGCCGCCGGCGTCTCCTTCGCCGACCTCGCCGTCCACCTCACCAACCGCGCCATCGCCCGCCGCCCCCGCTGAGGGGCGGAATCCGTGCAGCCGCGCGATCGGCTCCCTCGGTCGGGCAGCTTCTTGCAAAGAAGGATTTGCAAAGCTTTGTTTGCATCGCTAGCGTGGTGTCATGTCCGAGCTGCGCCGCGGTGACGTCGACGACCCTGCCGCTCTCCGTGCCCTGGCGCACCCCCTGCGGCTCGAGCTCCTGGAGCAGCTCACCGTCGCCGGACCGGCCACGGCCACTACCCTCGCACGCCGGCTCGGCCAGAACAGCGGGGCGACCAGCTACCACCTGCGCCAACTCGAGCGCTACGGCTTCGTCGAGGAGGACCCGGACCGCGGCCGCGGCCGCGAGCGCTGGTGGCGCTACGTGCCAGGTGACGTCCGCTTCGCCCCGGCCGCCAGCCCCTCGACCGAGCTGCGCGCCGCTGCCGACGAGCTCTTCCGCCACCAGCTCGCACAGGCGGAGCGCACCCTCGCCGAGTACCTGCGCACCCGCGACCGCCGGCGGGACTGGGACGCCACCGCCATCTTCTCCAACTCCACCATGCACCTCACCAAGACGGAGCTGGCCGAGTTCGGCGAGGCCCTGGTCGAGCTCGTCCAGGCGTACTGGCGGCCCCCCGAGGCGCGGCCACCGGGCGCCC
>Ga0137369_10008716_pt1 | contig 10095 bp, 10 predicted proteins | sample SagtaG_12_FD_104918 | JGI IMG/M metagenome (GOLD analysis project Ga0137369, IMG submission 104918) | Vadose zone soil microbial communities from Sagehorn Ranch, Mendocino, California, USA - Sage1_L_113_16 metaG | ecosystem: Environmental > Terrestrial > Soil > Vadose zone | place: USA... | reverse complement strand
TCGTTCGCTGGCACGCCTGTGGCGAGGTCCAACACGAACCAGGCCGCGAGGACGAGTCCGGAGAATTGGGTCGCCTTCTCTTTGAGATCCGGAACCTTTTTTCGACCGTTCGGCAACATCATCTTTTCCTGAGGTTCCGGCAGGGTCGGCGGCAGCCGGCGAAAGGGCCGAGATGACAGTGAGCAGACCGGCAAGTCCCACGACTATCCAGTTCGAGGTATCGCCTGCCGTGGCCGCCAGCACGCCACCGACCCCGACGGCCAGCCAGACGGTGGCCGGGACGAGGCGAGTCTGGAGGTAGAAGTAGCCCAGCCCGGCGGCGAGCACATAGGCGTAGCCGATCCAGTCGCCACTCACCAGGGCGTTCAGGCCGAGGGCGGCCACGGCGACGAAACCGCAGGCGAGAACAATGCCGCGCGGGTCCCTAGGGATCAGCAGCAATTCCAGAAGATCGCCTGACCTGGCCCGCCGGCCTAACCCCTCCTCCCTGGGGCTTGGCGCCATGTTTGCGCTAGGTCTACCCGCTCGAGAGGACTCTGGCAATCCTGATTTTCCATGTCTGAGCCTCATTGATTTCCGGCTAGCGGGAGAGGCGCGCTTGGGGAGCGCCGCCGGTCGCGCGCTCATCGAGGAAGGTCCTTGTGGCTTTCGAAAGACACCTGACGCCGCCGCCCGCGTCCTTCCCGCGCCAGCCAGCGCAACATCCGCGTGTAGGCGCGCGAAGTCAGGCGAAATCGGGTCTGCCGGCCGCTTTCGAGCAAGGGCACGGTAGCGGCGGCATGCAAAGCCTCGGCGACCAGCTGCTGGCGGAGTTCCGATTCGTCGATGGCCGGCGGCACGGGCCGCAGGCCCTGGAGGATTACGACCAAAGTCGGCGCTAGCAGATCGAGGAGCACGGCGCCCCAGACCGGCTTCGGCCCGGTCCGGTAGGCGCTAACGACCTGGGCCAAGAGTCGATTCCGCTCGACGGCGCCGATATTGATTGGATCGCGCGCGCGGGCGACGATCGCGCGTTCCTGATCGGACAGACAGCCGGCGATGTGCAGGAATCCCTGCTTGAGCTCGTCGGCAAAACTGGTGGTGGGCATGGGCACCTCCTTCGGTTTGGTGCCCGCAAGCTCTCAGGAGGCCGTCCTCTAGGCGTCCGCTGAGCGTCCTCTGGCGTCCTCTGGACCCGTCGGTCGTGAGTTCAGGCGGACGTCGCGCCGAGGCCGAACGTCCTCTGATCGTCCTTTTTCAAAGAAAGGACGCTGGAGGACGCTTTTTCGCTGCCCCTCGATGTCGTTTAGGGGAGATGTGAGCGCAAAACGCCGCGTCCACCTCCTGCTCCCAGCCGAGCTCGAGACCGAGGTCAAGGCAGTCGGCCGTGAGCACGGCATCGGCCTGGGGCCAGCCATCCGGGTAGTTCTCGGCCGCGGCATCGACCGCGGACCTGTCGCCGAGGCCTGTCGGGACTGCGAGGCCGGGCTTGCCGCTTTGCTCGCAGCCGAGCACACATTGCTGGTCGTCGCATCGATCCTGCCGGGTGGCCGGAGCTTGATCGATGGACTGGCTGCCGACGCCGCCGCTGCGGCAGAGCAGCGCCTCGGGGTCGTTGGCCGTCTGAGGCCCGGGAATGAGGCGACGCTGTGAGCGAGCGCTGCATCGTCGCTGCCCGATTTACCCCGGCTGGCTCGCTCCGCCAGGTCGGCAAGGCAGTGGGTGGTTTCCTGCGCTACGTCCAGCACCGCGACGTCCACACCGAACCGGCCGCCCCTGCCAGGCCAGAGGTCGCCGGTCTGCTCAAGTACGTCGCCTACCGCGATCGGGCCAGCGCCCGGGCGGAGCTCTTCGGTCCCGAGGGAACGGTGGGTAGCGCCGAGAGAAAAGCCTTCGCCGCCTTCGTCCTTCGCTCCCTGGAAGAGTCGAGGCCACAGCTCTATCGCAATCGCGAAGGCGAGCAGGTCGACCGGCGCCGCGCCGTCTACCGCTTGGTCATCTCTCCCGAACGCGCCCCTGGACTCGACCTGCGGCAGTTGACCGCGGCAGCGCTCACAGCAATCGAGCCCGAACTCGGAGGCGATCGCCTGCGCTGGATGGCGGCCATCCATCGCAACACCGCACATCCCCACGTCCACCTCGTGGTCGCCGGCATGCGCGAGACCGAGCAGGGATTCCGCCGCTTTGATCTGACCAAGCCGCGGCTGGCGGCCATCAAGGCCGCCGTCGCCGAAGAGATCGTGCGCCAGCGTGCGGAGCGTCAGCCGCCGGTGGTCGCAGAGCGAGCCCCGCTCACCGCCCCGAGCGACTCCGGCGATACAACGCCGCGCCGCCTGACGACGCCAACACCGCGGCCGTTGCCGTCGCTTCTATCGGCTCCCAGCCCGAAGCCGCCGCCCTCGCCTCGCATCTGGCATCGCCACCGTCGCCCAACCAAGACGTCGGCGTCGATGCTGCGCCTGCGAGCAGCGGCTCGTCGCTATGCCTGGCAGGCGGCTAACGACGCAGCCAGCGAAGCCCGGGAGCACGGATGGGACTACGCGGCATGAGGCGGTTCCTGACCGCCGCGCTGCATCTGATCGCTGAGGTCGCGATCGAGATCGCCCGGCAGTTGCTTCCCTCCTGGATGCTGGGCGCCGCATCGCCAGACAGCCACGGTGCCAGTCGCTGGGCGCACTCCCACGAGCGGCGGAGGCTGGGTCGCTTGTCGAAGCCGGCCTCGATGCACGGCGACGGACTCGTGCTCGGCTGGCTCGGCGGCTGTTTGCTCGAATCGCCGGCCGAGGACAACGCGATCCTCTTCGGCGTTCAGCGCTCGGGCAAGACCTCGACCGTGGTCGTGCCCACGCTCCTGGGTTGGCGCGGAGCTGTGGTGGCCACCTCGACCAAAGAAGAGCTGGTTGCCCTGACCGCCCACCACCGGGCTGCCATCGGTCCTGTGTTCGTCTTCGCTCCGCTCGACCGCGACCACTCCTGGCTGAACCCGCTCGGCCTCCAGCCGTCCACCTGGAACCCGATCCAGGCCGTCGATTCCTGCGGGTCGGCCGCCGAGCTCGCCGACCACTTCACCGCTTCGGGCAAACGCGGCCACTCGGCGCACTGGTATCTCGCCGCTGCGAGCTTGATTACCGGGCTTGCGGTCTGCGAGCACGAACGCGGTGGCGACATGGCGACGCTGCTGGCGCGTCTCAACCGAACCGCACTGGTCGAGTACGCCGGTCTTGCCAAGGTCGTCGAGGACCAGGGCGCTTCTGACCTCCTCACCGCATTCGCGCTGACGCCCGACCGCGAGGCCGGCTCGATCGCTTCGACGGCCCGCTCGTCGCTCTCGCTCTGGACCGACGAGCGGGTAACCGCGGCGACGACTTCGTCGGAGCGATCGCTCGACCTCGATCGCGTCCTTCGTGAGAGGGGCACTCTCTACCTGGTGGCGCCGGCTGAGGAGGCCGAGCGCTGCCGGCCGCTCTTCTCCTCGCTCGTCCTCTCATTGCTCCGACGGGCCACCGCTCGTGCCCGCGCCCAGGGCGGCGTCCTCTCGCCTCGTTTGCTGATCGCTCTCGACGAGGCGGCCAACTTCGCCCGGATCCCGCGCCTGGCGAGCTACGCCTCGAGCGGGCCCGGGCAGGGCATCCAGCTCCTGCTCTGCTATCACGACCTGGCCCAGGTCGAGGCCGGGTATGGCGCCGAAGCCGCGCGCACGATCTGGAACAACTGCCGGGCGCGCCTGCTGCTGCCCGGTCAAGGCGACATCAAGACCCTCGAACAGTTCAGTCGCGCCATCGGCGACGAAACCCGAGTCTTCCAGTCCCGCCACTCCGACCGCTGGCGTTCGGGTTCAAGCGAGCAGCGGGTCGGCCGCCCCTTGACCAGCGTCGACGAGCTCCGACGCCAGCGTGGCGCGGTCCTCGTCTACGCCAACGCGCCGCCCGCCCAGCTCGAGCCGCGGCGCTGGGACCAGGTGCCCGCCTGGAGACGTCTCGTCGAGTCCCGTCCATCGATTGTTGCCGGCTACGCCGGCAAAGGAGAGCACGAGTGACGCACGTCCTCATGGACATCTCAGTGATGCCGGACTTCCGCGGCTTGCCGCCCAACGTCTACCTGGGCTTGATCCATCTGACCAACAACGCCGCTGCGGTGCTGACCCTGGTCGCCAGTCTCGGTCTGGTCGTCTCCCTGATCGGCCTCGTCCTGGCTTCCTTTACCGGCAATCGGGAACTCGGCGAGCGGGCCAAGGGCGGCATTGCTGTCTCGGTCTTCTCCATCGCCCTTCTCTACATCGGCGTCGCGGCGGCGAACTACGCCGGCCATCTCTTCAGCTATGGACGATTACAGCGCGCAAGCCGACCAGATCGTGAACCAGGTCGGGATCTCGGTCGCCAACTGGTCGACCGCGATGGCGGTCTCGAGCGTCAAGTGGCTGCTTGCGAGCCTGGGCCATGCGACCGAGCCCGACCTCGCCGTGATTGTGCCGGTGTACGACCGCATGCTGGCGATCTCGCTCCTGCTCGTCGGCGGAGTCATCGCTTTGGCGCTGATCGAGCGGGTCGCCTGGGGATCGCTGGGCACCAGCCTGGCGGTGGTTCCGCGTGTCATCGCGGCCACCTTCTTCGCCTACACCGGTCTTAGCCTGGTCGGGTACGTCGCTGGCTATGCAGAGCTGCTGGCAACGGCTTGGTCGCCCGACTTCAACAAACTCACCGACACGCTGATGCGGCACGTCGCGACGAGTGACGCTGCGACTCTGGCGGCGACCTCGGGCACCCATGTCAGCACCTTCGGCCTGATCGTCACCGCTCTCACCCTGAGTTGCCTGACCGTCATGGTCCATCTCGAGCTGGTCGTGCGCTCCGCGCTGATCCTGACCATCACCTCGTTCGTGCCGCTGGTCAGCGTGATGTCGATCTGGCCTCGGCTGGCCACGGCCGCGACGACACTCTCAGAGTTCCTGATCGGACTCCTGCTGTCGAAGTTCGTCGTCGCAACCGCGGTCTACGTCGGCTTTCGATTGGTGGTGGCTGCACTGGTTTCACCAAGCGACAACGACACCACGGAGAACTGGATGGCCTCAGGCGTCGCCGTTCTCCTGATCGCGGCCTTCTCCCCCGTCGTCATCTTCACGTCGCTGCGCTTCGCCCACACCCAGGCCGGCAGCGTTGCTCGAAGCCTCACGGGCAATGGCCTCGCCTTGATGCCGGCTGGTCGGCTGCTCGGCACCGCCAAAGGTCTCGCTCGGCCACTCGTGCAATCTGCACACACCAAGCTCGCTTCCCGAATCAATCGACTTCGGTCTCGCCCATGACACGGCGCCGTCTTCCAGACAACCCAGCCATCGCTTCCCCATGGCGCCGCGGAGGGGGCGCGGGGGAACCGGCGGCGCATCCGGTTCCCCCGGCTGACGGCCTCGAAGTGCCGTGGCTGCTCGATAGTCGTGAGGTAGCTCGACTGCTAGGAATCGGTCGAACCAAGGCCTTTCAACTGATATCGACAGGCCAATTGCCAGTCATCAGGATCGGTCGTTGCGCTCGTGTGCCTCGTTCACAGCTGGAGAGTTGGATCGCTCATCAGACGACATGTCGGCTGGATGCCGGCTTCAATCCACCGAGGTAATAGTTGGCGCCTCGACGGGCCAGCGGTGAAGGCAGCATTACACGGCGCCGAAACGGTAAATACCAGGGTGCCTTGCGCCTCCCCGATGGGAGGCGCAAGTATGTCTACGGGGACTCTCGCGAAGAGATCCGGCGCAAGCTCCACGGCCTGATTCATGCGCGGGAGATGGGGACGCTCGCCGACGCGCGCGGGCTATCAGTTGGCGAATTCCTGGACCAGTGGTTGCAAGAGGTTGTGCGACCGAACGTCCGGCCTTGGACTTACGCAGGCTACGAGGTTCACGTCCGCCTTCATCTCAAGCCTGCGCTTGGCAAGCTCCCCTTGGATAGGTTGACACCGATGCATGTACAGGAGTTCATCAACCGCAAGAGCTCCGAAGGCTTGCGGCCGAAGAGCATCAGGTACATCCGAGGCACTTTGCGAAGCGCGCTCAATCATGCCCTTCGATGGGGTCTGATCTCGCGAAATGTCGCCGCTCTGGCCACCAGCCCGCGGGTGGAGCAGTACGAGATCAAGCCTCTGACGCCAGCCGAGGCCCGGACGTTCCTGCAGTCGCTCAAAGGTGACCGACTTGAAGCGCTCTATTCGGTAGCTCTCACGATGGGCCTTCGGCAGGGAGAGGCGCTTGGTCTGCGATGGCGGGATGTCGATCTCGAGCTTGGCTACTTGCGAGTTTCGAAACAGTTGCAGCGAATCGATCGACGGCTCCAGTTGGTCGAACCCAAAACCGCCCGAAGCCGGAGAACCATAGCAATGCCGCCGAGTGTTGTAGCGGCACTTCGCGATCACCGGGCCCGTCAGGACGCGGATAGGAAAGCGGCCGGCAAACGCTGGTCCGAATCTGACTTCGTATTTACGGGCCCTGAAGGAGCTCCGCTAGATGGCTCGGCGATCAGCAAACAGTTTCATCGGCTGCTGGAGCGCGCCGGGTTGGAGCAGCGTCGATTCCATGACCTGCGTCATTCCTGCGCAACATTGCTGCTCGCACAGGGTGTGTCGCCACGTGTAGTCATGGACGTTCTCGGTCACTCGCAAATCGGATTGACGATGAATACCTACGCCCATGTCATACCCGAGTTGCGTCGTGAGGCGGCTGACCGGATGGAGTTCGTGATCCATGGGCGCGAGACGGACAGATAGGCGCTCTGACACCCGGTTACCTCGAAGTCGTCGGGATGGAGACGGGAGGGGCCATGAAGAAGATGAAGAAGAAGCCGGAGCGCCAATTCCCTTCACAGCCGGGAGGCGATCAGACCGACAGCATCGTGAACTAGCCCAACGTCAGAACTGCCAGAAATGCAACTAGCGCTCGAAGGCACGAATAGCCGAGGTGCGGTTCTTGAGGCTGGGCCATGTGTCTGCTGGGATCGGGCTGAACCGCTGCGCTAGTAAGGATCAGCACGACCGCTCCGCTGGCGTTGCCACCCTAGGCGACGCAGTACAGGAAGGTGGAAAATTGAGCGGAATCCGTCTGCGTGCCGTCTGTATGACCCGCACGAACAAAGTATGTCGCAGATCCAAGGTCCTCGATTGATGCCTCGTACAGCCCGCTGTTTGAGTCCAAGACCATCAATTTGGTCTGCCATGATACCTGCGGGGAGAACCGATACCACAACTCTACTTTTGAAACACTCGACCCGTCAGTGACCTTTGCCGCGACGGTGTAGTTGTGATAGCAGTTGCTGTAGAAAGCGACGTTCGAGACGCTGGTAATGTTGGGCCCGAGTACAGCTGGAGGCTCAGACATTGGAACGCATCCATCGATCATTGGATGGATTTCCCAAGTATGCTCTGGCTTCTTCTGCTCATTCTGGACTTCTGGCGTTTGTACCCAGCCGACTAACTCACACCATGTGTTGGCCGTCAATAGCGACACTGCACCCCAATCACCGTCGAACACTCCCTCCTTGATGATTTGGCAGTGCCGGATCGGGTGAATCTCGTTCCAGCCCCTATCTTCATCCACGTGACCGGCGTCGTAGATCCAACGTCCGCTGACGATGACGATGTCTCCAACGCTCAGGCTCGCCAATGCTTTGTCTATGTCCGCAGGGTTGGCTTTCCTGGATATGCTGTCGCCGATTGCCATCGCGCCAAGGGCTGGCAGAAAGACCGCCAAGACTAGCAGCAAGATGCAGGCCCAAAACAAACCCGCGGCGCACGCCGCTGCCAGCGCTTCAGCCGCTAGCAACAGGATTATGAGGCCCCTGAGCCAATCGCGGAGCGTGTGCACACCGCCGCCTTCAAACTCCACATGCAACACCTTCATGGACTTCAACGTGCGCGGCTTACCTGAAGTCGGAGGGTAATCTTTTTCGTCTGTGTTCTTGCCGGTAAGTTTGAACCCAACCTGTTCCACAAGATCATTGGCGGGCGCTTTCAGCAGGTAGCCAAATGGCTGCACCGTGCCGACCTGGTCCAAATCATTATTGGTGCCATCAAACCACGTATTCAGGACGCCAATATTCATGGTGTAATCTGTGTCAAATTGATCGAGAAAGCCCGTTTCCTTCTTCCAGGGGTCCTCTACCTCAGCCACAAAACCAATTGCGCAATGGTTCTTGTCGTCATCGAGGCAGATCAGACGGTATTTCAGCCACCAGTCGCAATACGTCACGAGCGCCGCTAATGCGGCCACCAAAACACTGATGGCAAGTGGTCCCCATAGAATCGACAGTTTCGCGATTCCCAGGATTGCAGCGATAACGACGATGGCGCTGGCGTTGGCTATTAGCGTGGCAAGGCCAATTTCGACCATGAAGCCCCAAGGTGCCACACCCTGCTTCCGCCGATCGGCAGCGTCGTAGCGGTTCGCACACTCGGTGTATTCGGGATAGCTCATGTGTAGCCCCTACCTGACGTCGATGTAGGCGGTTAGTCCGCCGACAAAACTCCAATCCGCAAACGCATTCAGATTGAACGCCTTCCTTCCCTTAAAGCCAGCAGGGGGGTCGATCCTGACGGCAATAAGTCTCTCCTCCTCTGGCTGCATCGGGACGTTGCTCGGACTGATGTCTACAAGCCATCCGGCAGGGACCGGGTACGCACCTGGAGCGTGCGTCTTCGGGTCGAAAGCGGGTTTCCCACCCTTGCCACAGACAGGGCGGTCTGGAAGAACGTAGGTGTCCGGTTGGACGCGCATTGTCGCCTGCCGTCCCGTATTGTTGCGAAGGAGAAACGTGAACTCCGCGGGTGATTCAGATGCCACGACCTGGGTATTCTCCTGGCCGAAGTTATTGCCGTAATTAGCATCACTGACCGGGTCGAGTCTTACCTGTATGCAGTAGTGGCCAGGAGTTGCTGGCGTTTTCCACTTCGTGACTGCGAAGGCAGGGTGATGCGGACTACCCTTCACCCCAAGCGTTACAAGTTCCGGCTTCTGCGGGTCTGTAATCGGAAAGCTTTGTGTTCCGATTCCGAACGCCAGATACGAGAATGACACCGGGAGGTCCACTACGGGAGCCTCGTTAGACCCGTTCCAGATACGCCCCACGATCTCGTATTCCGTATCCGGCTCAAGCTCATGCGAGGAAACATCCACACCTCCCTTCGTCAAGACGATGTCGGGGTTATCCCACGTCACCGCGAGCCCGAGTCGCATCAGGTACTCCTGCGAGTAGATGAGTGGGTCCGGAATCTTGAACGCGGGATGCGACATCGGGATGCAATCCGAGTACCTTGTCTTCTTTTGTCGGTCCCACTCTGACGGCGCCTGTTCAAGGAGACGCCACCAGGACCTTGACAACCAGGCCAGGATCCCGAAGAGCAATTTCCAAACGTCGACAGAGAAGAACCTGAGCAGCCCAATAAGGGCCGCAGCTATTAGCTCTAAAGACCGCACGGAGGCGATTCCGCGATGCGAATCGACTGCGCCCCGGATACGATGTGAGTGGGGACGATCGTCGCACCCATCACGACGCTCAGCGCCACCAGTACCGCGGCTGAACGCAGGTTGTTCATATCCAGCGCTCCTGACGTAGAAGTCACCTTGTCCGTCCTTCGACCGCGCCCGCGTGCCGTGGGAGTCGCATAGACGACGCGTGAGGGTGTGGCGCTACGGTGACGCCGACGTGCCGAGAGTCTGGCACTGGTGGGTCAGACTGTCAATCGCCCGTAACAGTCGGCGGAGGGTTGACTAGGATCGCGACCCGCGGCAACAGCGGCGCGATCGTGGAGGCGGCGAGTCGAGGGCGACAACCCACCTCGTGGCCGAGGTGATGAGCGCCGAACAGCACCCAAAGGGACCTGACGCAGATGGCAGAGCTCATCCATGCGGCTGATGGCCGAGGTTGAGGCGGGACGATTGACCGGCTAGCGACTGGCGGCGCTAGGTGCCGGGATCCAGTTGTTGGCTAGAGAACAGCGAAGCTGGAGTCCAATGGATGTACGTTGGATGTACGAAGGATGTACCGAGCCTAGGTCTCGCCGACCCCGACTTCAGTTTTGAGTTCAGATTTGGCTCCGGGACAGGGACTCGAACCCTGAACCTTGCGGTTAACAGATCGCTGC
>Ga0137369_10008712_pt1 | contig 10098 bp, 9 predicted proteins | sample SagtaG_12_FD_104918 | JGI IMG/M metagenome (GOLD analysis project Ga0137369, IMG submission 104918) | Vadose zone soil microbial communities from Sagehorn Ranch, Mendocino, California, USA - Sage1_L_113_16 metaG | ecosystem: Environmental > Terrestrial > Soil > Vadose zone | place: USA... | reverse complement strand
CGGCAGGAGCGCGTCGATGACTGCCGGCACCGAGCGCGAGCGCGAGCTGATCGCGGTGACAGGCGAGCCGCGCGGCACCACCGTCAAGTAAGCGAAGTCGCGCCCGCCGAACATCCCCTGGTGCGTGGCGACGAAGAGGTAGCGGCCGGGGAGCAGCGTGCGGGACGGAACGAGCCTGAGCGCCCGCGCCGAGCTCGTGCGCAGCGTTAGCGGGACGTTCTGGCCGCCGCTGAGGTCGAAGAGGCGGTACGCGTCGGGGCGGTCGACCGCGGCCGCGCGCACGAGGAACGAGCGGACGTCGCGCGAGCGCAATCGCAGCGCGTCCGGTGGGTAAGGATCCTGCGGGTCGCGCCACGCGAAGAGCTTCACCGTGCCGCGCGGCGTCGACAGGAACTGACCCGTTACCTCCTGCGTGAAGCCCGTCTGGTACGCGTAGCGGACGGAGCCTGCGCCGATCCCAGTCACAGCCGGCACGAACGGAAGCGAGACGAGGACGAGGAAGATCCCGCCGACGGCGATGCTCACGCGAGTCCGATACCCGTCGCGTCGACGAACTCGTCCCGGCGGCGTCCCCGCGAAGCGGCGTTGCCGGCGACGATGCGCTCGGTAGAGGGCGGCCGCCGAGAGAAGCGCGCTCGCGGGGAGCCAGGCGAGCTCGACCTTCCAGCCGACGCCGCGCAGCGGCCCGCTGCCGTACGGGCTGAAGGCCGACGGAATCACGGCCCAGGCGAGGACGGGTCCGACGAGGAGCAGGATCGAGGCAACGAACGGGAAGCCGGCGAAGAGCCATCCGACGCCCGGGAAGCCCATGAGGCCAAGCGGCAGCTCATAGCCGGCGAGGACCGCGGGGGGGCGACTCCGGACCCGTTTGGGAACCCGACCCGCGTAGACGGCGGGGACCGAGGCGAGCGAACGCCGCCCGGCCGCGCGCTGCGGCGCCGTCATGCTCCAGGCGGCCACTGCGTAGGCGGCGAAGCCGGCCAGGACGGCAAACGCCGCCGGCGTGAGCACGAGTGCCGACCAGGGCTGGAGGTCGGCAACGGCGGCCGCGAACGTCTGGCCGCCGGCGACGCGGTGGGCCTCGAGGATCGAGAAGGCCATTCCTCCGGCGTAGTAGACGGCCATGCCGCCTGCTGCGCCGATCAGCGCCGTTCTGGCTGCGCGAGGCCGGCTGCGCGCCCCGAGCTCGGCGAGCAGCGCGAGCGCCACTCCGACGAGGATCACCATCAGGCCCCCGAGCATGTTGAGCTGGGCATGCAGGTTGACGATGACGTCGCCAGCGTCACCGCCTCGGTCGAGCAGCTCGTGCACGGCCGGGAATGCCTGTACCGGCCCCTGAAGGGTCCCAACTGCAAGCGCTGCGCAGCCTGCCAGCACGAACGCCCGTGACACTCCGCGCGCGCGCCGGAAGCAGTGGGCGAGAACGGCGAGCAGCAGCCAGAAGGCCGCGAACATCGCCACGCCGCCGGCCATGATCAGGTACGGGTGAAGGGCAGTCGCCTCCTCGGCCTGCTCCGGCGTCAGCCCACGGCCGACGACGAGACCTCCTTCGTGGAACCCGAGGTAGAGAGCGGCGGCGTAGAAAGCGAGCGAGCCGCCGAGGAGCAGGTAGAAGCAGGTGTTCGCGGACCTGCGCGAGGGAGGCGCGCCGCCCAGTAGCGGGACGAGGTAGAAGACTGCGCCTGCGACGAGCATCGTCAAGCCAGTCACGAGATTGATGTGGGCGTGGCTGATCGGATCGATCCACGCACCTGCGTGGCCCGCCCGGTGCAGCCAGGCCTCGTGCGCCGGCTGGACTTGGATCACGCCCTGGACCGTTCCGACGGTCAGGCCGGCCGCGCCGGTAGCGAGGTACTTCCACAGGTGCCCGCTCGGCTTCGGCACCCGCACGAGCCTCGCCTGGAAAACGGTCAGGAATACGTTCGCCGCGAAGCACCAATAGCCGAGGCCCATCACCCCAGCGCCGATCCCGACCGGCACCTTGTACCACTTGCCCATGCTCGCCTTCGCCATCTCGTAGTCCCAGCCGTGCGCGACGAGCCGCCCGATCGCGATCCCGTTCCCGACAAAGGCGACATAGAAGACCAGCAGGCCGAGCGCGGTGAACCAGAAGGCACACTGGGCCAGCCCCTCGCTGACAAGCGGGCGTCCGACGATACGCGGCAGGACGTACCAGCACAGACCGGTCGCGATCAGCGTCCCGCCGCCGACGATCATCACGTGGGTGTTCGCGAGATCGCGGACGAGGTGCCCGGCGTAGCCGGCGCGCGCCAGCCACTCCGCGGTCCACGGCAAGTTCTTCACCACCATGTGCATGCCGCCGAGAACCAGGAAAACGCCGCCGGCGACGAAGTACTTCGCCACCTTCGGATCGTGAGCGCCGAGCTCCTCTTCACGATATGGCTCCGTCCGGAGGGGCGGCGTCTTCCCGGGCAGCAGTCGCCAGAGCACGGCGAGGAGGACGGTGAAGAAGCCGACGTAGGTGAGGAACTGAAGCGACGTGAGGTGCTTCAGATACACGACTGCAACCGGCCTGCTAGCGGAGGCCGGGCTCGAGGAAGTAAACGGTGAGTGTCCAGCCGAGCGAGAGAGCGATCATCACCGCCAGGATCACCCACGAGCGGTATTGGGCCTGGCGCGACCAGCGCACGTCCTCGCCGACGTCTCGGTAGCCGAACAGCGGTCGCGCCGGACGAGCGCGCCGCTTCTGGGGTTCCTTTGGCTCCATCAGAACACCTTCTCCATCACGAGACTCCGTTCCGCCTCGAGCCCCTCGCCGAGATCGAGGAGCAGGCGCTCGAACGTGTAGCCGCGCTCTAGGAACACCTCGAGCTGGGCCGGGGTGTCCCACGTCGTGTAGCAGTGGATCCGCACGTCGCCGTCGGACTCCGCGCGGACGAAGACGTCGAATCGCTGGCAGCCCGGGTACTCCTGGACGTGGCCCTTGAGAGCTTGCAGCGACGCATACACCGCCGGCCAGTCGTCGGCCGGCGCGAGCGTCTCGGTCAGCGTCGAGTAGGCGACGAACGGCGGCGCAGCGGCCATCAGAACCTCTGACCCCAGATGAGGTGGCCGACGACCATGACGACCGCGAACCCCGTGAGGAACACTGTCAGGATCACGAAGAAGAAGGTCGCCGGCCCGGCCGCCTCCGAGGTCCAGCCGGCGAAGTTGTCGATCGGATAGATCCCGGTCCGCTGCCGGGTTGTCCGGTACTGCTTCACCCACAGAGCGGCGGCGAGCACGAGCACGATCAGGAACCCCCAGAGCCAGAAGAGCGAGAACCAGTCGACGTGCCACGTCTCGACGCGGCCGTCGATGATGTGGTGGCCGTTCAGGTAGTCGTAGTAATCCTGCGCCTCTTGCGGAGAGTCACCGGACGGCATCGACATCGTCCCACTCCTCCTCGTCGAGCGCCCACTCGGGCGTGTAGTAGTCGCCTTCGTCGATCCCGAGCGGCACGCGGGCCGCCTCGTCCAGGTTGTGGAAGTGACCGGCCTTCCATGCGAAGACGAAGGCGACGAGCGCCACTCCCGCGAGGATAAAGAACATGTCGAGCATCCAGTCGGCCATCACCCACTTCGACTGGTCGTTCTCCGGCGCGTCGTGGGCAAGCGCGGCGACCGGTACGGCGAGCGAGGCTGTCAGCGCGACTACCAGCGTGGCGACAACGCGCCTCATCAGTGGCCCGGGACGGTCGGAGGAATGCTCTTCTGTGACTCGGGCGGCAGCTTGTTACCGCGCGCCTTGGCATCGGCCCAAGCGCGGTCGAGGAGATCCTCATAGATCCTCCTGATGCCGGCGGCGGCGGCGTCGAGGTCGAGCGAGGTCTCGAGGCCGTTGACGACAATCTTGTCGCCCGGGGCTAGACCTGGGAAGACGCGTCGAGCCTCCTCGAAGAAGGGATCCGTGAGCTGTTGTTTCGAGAACGACGCGTTCTTCTCGATCTGCTGGCGCGTCTTGACCCACTCGAGCAGCTCCTTGGACGGCGACCAGACGATGTAGTCCTTCGGGGTCGGGAGGCGGTGCTCTTTCAGCGTTCCGTTCGGGATCGTCTTGACGAACAGGACCACGCGCCAGATGTCGTCCACCGAGAGTCGCTCGCCGAAGTTCTCCATCCCGGTGCCGGTCCAGCCGCGCAGAATGCGGTAGTAGAAATCGCCGGGGCCGGTGTCGCCGCCGCAGCATTGGTCGTCGGCGTCGTCGAACGGAAGCGGCGTGGGCGACAGGAAGCTGTCTGCGGGACCCTTCCCGTCGCCCTTCGGCCCGTGACAGCCGACGCAGCGCTCCAGGAAGATCTCCTTGCCACGTAGCAGGTTCTGGCTCGTCACCGGCAGCGGGTTGCCCGCAAGCCAGTAGCTGCGGTCGATCTGGGCCAGGTTGGGCGCCTCCTCGAGCTGGTTCGGCGGCGGCTTCGTCTCCTTCGCCTCGAGGGGCGGTTTGTGCGCCCCCTGGAAGCCGGGGTATGGCTCCGGGAAGCCTTGGACGGTGAGGACGACGTGCTTGGCGTAGAGCTGGCCGGCGTAGCGCAAGAGGCCGGATTTGCCGCTTCGCTCCTGCGTGAAGAGGACGAGCTCGTCAACCTGCTTGTCGGAGAAGAGCGACTTCATCGGCGGCATCAGCGACAGCGGGTCAACGAATCGTGGGTTGTAGAAGTGCGCCCTGTGCCAGTCGTCGGGATGCCAGCCCGCGTCCTGCGAGAGGTCCGGACCCGTTCGCTCCGTGCCGAACACGTTTGGCGACTGGTCGCTGCCGTAGAAGTCACCGGGCTGCGAGACCTTCGGGTACAGGAAGTAGAGCGCGTAGCGCACGTCCTGCGGGCGCGAGTAGCCGGAGTGGCAGACGTAGCAGCCGTTCGAGGCGAACAAATTACGCCCTTTGAGCGCCTGGTCGGAAAGCGGAGCCCAGTCGTCCGACGGCGGGGGATCGAACGTGTGGATCGGCAGCCAGACGACCGCGAAGACAACCGCGAAGAACGCGAGCAGCCCGCCGAGGCCCGCAATAAGCGGCGTCATCAGCATCCGCTCGCGCGGGTGAGGCCCCCAGCCTCGCGGAACGCGCGGCTCGCCCTCGTTCGTCGCGAAACGGTCGCGCTCGGCCATCGACTAGCTCGCGGGTAGAGGCGGCGCGACCGCTTCGGCCACGGCCAGCGTCTCCGCCCGCCTCCGTTCGTGGGTGTTGGTGAACATCGTCATGCCGACGTTGACCATCTGGACGATTCCCGAGGCGACGATCATCGCCCCGAAGATCCCGCGGGCGATGAAGTAGGCATGGAGCTGCGGCAGGACGTTCACCTCGGGGATGCCCTGCGACCAGGCGAATCCCTGCTGGAACCCGGCGAGGGTGAGCACGCTGAAGAACCCGGTGAAGCCGATCGTGACGAGCCAGTACTGCCATTCGGTGAGGCTCCGGCTCCAGAGCGGTCGCGCGTACACCTGCGCGACGATGTAGTCGATCACGCCCATGCCGAGGATCGTGAATGCCCCAAGTAAGGCGAGATGGGCGTGGGCGACGACGAAGTTCGTGAAGTGCGTGAGCCGGTTGAACGGCTGGAGCGCCTGAAACGCGCCCTGGATATTGACCAGCCAGTAGAAGAAGAACGCGGTCAGCGTGAAACGCAGGGGCAAGTTCGTGAAGAACTTGTCCCAGTTGCCCTTCATCGTTCCGAGGATGTTGATCGTGAAGGCGAAGACGGGAACGAGGAGCATCCATGAGGACGCCTCGGCAATCGTCTTCAGCCACGCGGGCGTCGGCGACTGCAGGATGTGGTGGTCGCCCACGCCGGTGTAGAAGAACGCGATGCCCCAGAAGCTGACGAGCGAGAGCGTGTAGCTGTACAGCGGCGTGTTGGTGATTCGCGGGACTAGGTACAGCGTGAGCGCGACCAACATTGGCGTCAGCCACAGGCCGAACAGGTTGTGCGCGTACCACCAGTTCAGCATCGCGTCGGCGAGGCTGTTCGAGAGCGTCCCCGACGGCGCCCCCCAGATGTCGCCGGGACGCCAGATGACGTTGCCGATCGCGTAATCGACGGCAAGCCATAACGGGCTCGCGAGGAACCACCAGACCGTGACGTAGATCGGCCGGATCGTCCGAATCTGGACGGTGGCGATGATGTTGACGATGTTGAGGCACCAGATAACGAGCAACGCGATGTCGAGCGGCCAGATCAGCTCGCCGTACTCCCGGCCCTGGCTGTGCCCGGTGAGCATTCCGATCACGCCGAGCAGGTACATTGCGTTCCAGGCCCAGGCGCACCAGACGCCGAGCCGTTCGCTCCACATCCCGCGCGTGCCGCACAGCCGCGGCAGCATGTAGAAGAGCGCGCCGAAGTACATCATCGTCAGCCAGGCGAGGATCACGCCGTTGACGTGCGACTGGCGGACGCGCGAGAACGCGAGCCAGGGGATGCCGCCGAAGGCGTCGGGCGACACGAACTCTGTCGAGAGCACCAAGCCGAAGACGTCGACGACGGTGAGCCAGATGATCGACGAGAGCAGCCAGTGACGAGCGGCCCGGTCTGGATACGGGAAGGGCCGCGGCCGCGCCGGGATCGCCGCACGAGCCTCGACAACAGCCGCTTCTGGTTCGAGCGTACGCTCGGCCATCGCCTACCGGGGCAAAACCTAAGCGGCTCTCTGCAGCAGCTGCGGGGAGATGACCGAGACGTCATCTCCACGTCATCTCCAGGTCATCCCGTTTATCGTCCTCCCGCAGAAGGATGCGGATCCTGGTGATCGAAGACGAGCCTCGGATCCTGGGCTTCCTCGCGCGGGGCCTGGAGGCCGAGGGGTTCTCAGTCGACAGTGCCGGCAGCGGACTCGAGGGCCTGACGCAGGCGCTGCGCGACACGTACGACCTCGTCATCCTCGACCTGCTCCTACCGGTCCTCGACGGCCTCAGCGTCCTTCGCGAGCTGCAACGGCGGCGACCCGAGCTGCCCGTCGTGATCGTCTCCGCCCGCTCTGACCTGCAGACCAAGCTGCGCGGCTTCCGGCTCGGGGCCAGCGACTACCTCGCGAAGCCGTTCTCCTTCGACGAACTCGTGGCACGCATCCACGTTCAGCTTCGCCGGACGCGGAGCGGCAGCGACGGCAACCTCTTGCAGGCCGGCACGCTCACCCTCGACCTCGCCCGCCGACAGGCGCGCATCGGAGCAGCCGTCACCGATCTTTCCGACCGGGAGTTCCGTCTGCTTCACAATCTCGTCGAGCACTCGGGTGAGATCGTCAGCCGCGAGCGCCTGCTCTCCGACGTCTGGGGCTACCACTTCGACCCTGGCTCGAACGTCGTCGAGGTCTGCGTGCGTCGTCTCCGTAAGAAACTCGGGCCCCAAGCCCCGATCGAGACCATCCGACATGCTGGGTATCGACTTCCTGCGGCGTAGAGTGATCGAGCTCGCATGGGCTGGATTCGCCGCAGCGAACCTCGGCGCGATGGCGCGCTGGGAGAGCTGGGAGACCATCCCGTTTCACCTCATTTGGGTCAGCCTCACCCTCCTCTACGGTGTCCGCGTCTGGCCTCGGGCTCAGACGTCCGTCGTCCTCGCCGCCGTCGCGACCGCGACCGGAACCCTCATCCTCGTCGATGCGATGAAGGGCAGCCAGCTCTGGGGCGAGCTGTTCGAGGTGCCCCTGATGTCCGCGATGTTCCTCGCCATGGTCTGGCACGCGCGACGCCACTACTCGGCTCTCGGGGCGGTCGAGCGTCAGGCGGAGGAGCGGGCCGCCCTGCTCGACCAGCAGGAGCGTTTCCTACACGACATCTCGCACGAGCTCCGCACCCCGGTTACGATCGCGCGAGGGCATCTCGAGGTTCTGCGTCGCGTGAACAGCGAGTCGTCCCAGGAGATCGTCGTGGCGCTGGACGAGCTCGCACGGATCGAGCGCATCCTCGAGCGGCTGCTTCTGCTCGCCGAGACCGGCCAGCCGGACTTCCTCGTCACTGCCGAGATCGACTTCGAACCCTTCCTCGAAGACATCTTCATGCGCTGGTCCGAAGTGGCCCCGCGCGTCTGGCGGCTGGGCACGGTCCCGGCCGGTGTACTCTGCGCCGACCCCGAGGCCCTGCGCACAGCACTCGACGCCCTGCTCGAGAACGCCGTCAAGTACACGGAGCGGGGGGACGTAATCGAGTTGAGCGCGCAAGCCTCTGGCGGCGAGGTCGTGATCGAGGTCGCCGATGAAGGCTGCGGGGTCCCTCCCGAAGCGCTCGGACACATCTTCGGCCGTTTCGCCCGAGGCGACGCTGCCCGTACTCGCGACAAGGGCGGCGTCGGTCTCGGCCTCGCGATCGTCGATGCGATCGCGAATGCTCACGGCGGAGCCTGCGCCGTGCGAATGGCCCGCCAGGGCTCGACCTTCTCTCTCCGGCTAACGGGCTTCCGATCCGCGCCTATCGCCGCCGCGATTTTCGAGCAGAGCCGAGGATCTCGGCCCAGGGCCTGACGAGTGCTCGACGTAGGCTTCGGGAGCCGGAACGGGCCCGCTCGAGCGATCTGGTCGCTTTTGTCGAGAACGAGGACGGGCGGGTTGCGTGGCGATGTTCCTGCTCACGACCCTGCAGACGCGCTTGACGCTCGCCTCTACGACGTCGAGCGCGGTCGCGTCACGATCGACGGCAACGATGTCCGCCGCGACGTCACATTCGCCTCGCTTGCGCGCACCGTCGGCGTCGTCTCGCAGGAGACCTATCTCTTCCACGCGTCGGGTGCGCGAGAACCTGCGCTTCGCCCGCCCCGATGCGACCGACGAGGAGATCGAGCAGGCGGCGCGGCCGCCCGGATCCACGACCTGATCGTCTCGCTACCCGAGGGGTACGACACGACGGTCGGCGAGCGCTTACCGGCGAGGTGCAGTCGGGGATCTCGAACGACATCGGCGGCGTCGACACGGTCGTGACCTCGACGACGACCTCGATCGTCTCGAACGTGACCACGGGTGGGCGTGAAGAAGGCAAGCGAGAGCCCTGCAGATGCCGGAAGACCGCCGCGCAGCACCGGCTGAACGCTGGCGCCGCAGGCTCACCCACCGGGCCTTGCCGGTCCGAGGCAGCGGGTGCGCCACGCCGCTTCATGGTCCGCGGAACGCGTGGGTGTCTGCTCAGTGCTGATGCATCGATCGGTAGCCGAGGAGCGCGCCAAAGCCGATGACTCCGGTACCGGCTGTGACGTCGACCGTCGCGAGCAGGCGCGGCCCAACCCGGCGGCGAGCGAACGAGACGACAAGAGAGAAGGCGCTGTACCAGCTCAGGGTTCCGAGCGCGACGCCGGTGAGGAGCGCCGCGGTGGTGGTGAGCGAGCGCGTGGCGCTGGTCGCCGCTGCGGCCGGGAAGGCGGCTGTCCAGAGCGCGATCGTGAGCGGGTTGAGCGCAGTGGCGGCGAGCGCGGTCGCGAACGCGCGGCGAGGCGTCGCCACCTCCGCAGCCGTCTCGAGGCCGAGCCGGGCGCGGAAACCGCTCCAGATCGTCCGCGTCCCGATGATGGCGAGGACGGCCGCGCCGAGCAGGCCGAGCGCGACGCGTGCGCCGTCTGCGGCGTCGACCAGGCGGCCGACGCCGGCGAGGCCGAGCGAGGCGTAGAGCAGATCGACGAGCGCGACCGCCGCCGCCATTGCAAGCCCGATCCGTAGCGAGGCGCGCAAGACCGAACGCACGAGCAGGAGCGAGACCGGCCCGATCTGGGCGGCGACGAACAGGCCAAGGCCAAAGCCGACGGCGAGCGCAGACACCGGCTCTTGATTCTGTCACCGCTTGCTGCCCGCCTCGCGTCCAGTGCAGCGGTCAGGGTAACCGTCGCACTCGTGCGCCAGTTGTTCGCCAGTGGGGCCGCCCGTCGTTGTCGTCACGGACGCGAAGGGTGACAGTCTTCTCTAGAAGAAAGAGGGCCAGAAACCGCCTAGACATGCGGTTTCTGGCCTGTAGCGGAGGGGGAGGGATTTGAACCCTCGACCCGCCTAACGACGGGTAACGGTTTTCGAGACTCTGCTGAAGTGGTAAGCGTTCAGGCCCCGGCGCCTGGCGCTCAGACGAGGGATGGGATTGGGTCGCCTCGGGCTTTGGCGGTGAGGACGTCGGTGAGGTAGCCGAAGAGCGATCGTT
>Ga0137369_10008711_pt1 | contig 10099 bp, 5 predicted proteins | sample SagtaG_12_FD_104918 | JGI IMG/M metagenome (GOLD analysis project Ga0137369, IMG submission 104918) | Vadose zone soil microbial communities from Sagehorn Ranch, Mendocino, California, USA - Sage1_L_113_16 metaG | ecosystem: Environmental > Terrestrial > Soil > Vadose zone | place: USA... | reverse complement strand
GATGACCAGCAGCACCGAGCCGACGGCGATCAGCGCGACACGGACTCCGCCGTGCGTCGCCGCGCCAACGCCGATCAGGGCGCCGCCAGGAGCGTTCAGCAGGAGCCCGAAGAGCAAGTCGATAAGGTAGGAGACCACTCGGCTGCCCCAGGAGGCCAGCGGCTGGCCCTGGTACAGCAGGGGCGGCAGCTCGCCCTCCATCGGTGCTGCTCGGGGCATCCGTCCGGCGGTTTGACGCGCCTCGGCGTTGGAGTCAGGCCCCTGATCCATGATCGATACCCCCACCAGCGATGAGCTGCTCTGTCTGTTCGGCGTGAACATCATCGCCTGGACAGGGCCGTTCCGGAAGGTGTGACGAGGTGCCTCTGGTGGTCGGTGATGGCGCGGCGGATGGCCGCTTGGGTGGTGTCGAAGTGGGTGGGGAGCGGGGGATGCTCCAGCCGTCGTCCAGCAGGGCGTGCAGGCAGCCGCACACGTTGGCGGAGCCCAGCCGTCTGGCCTGCTGGTCGAGGTGGCGGTCGCGACCGTCGGCGACCACGGAGCCGCCGTTGAGGCGATCGGCGAACCCGAGCGCATGGGTAACGCTGACAGGAGGGCATCGGCGGGTCGAGGCCAGTCGCTGCGTCGCGGAGCGGCCGGTCGCAACGATCCTCAAGGTGGGTTGTGGAGCCATCCACAGCATCAACGGGTATGTCGATCAAGAAGCAACCCGCGACGGCGGTGAGGGTGGTACCCGCCGCGCCGAGCAGGCTGGTCGGCACGCCCGCGACCCTGGGAACCGAGTGCGGCGGGTCATCCACATCGGTGTCGACGACCTGCACTCCACGAGTACGAACTCGCTGCCTGAGACCCAGATCACGAGTTTCCGTGCCGCTCAGCCTTGGTCTGCGCCAGCTGGAAATATCGGCTGCAAGCGCAGGGTGCACTCCAACCTCGAGGTGGCGAACTTCGTGAGGCAGCACGGCTTGGTGCCGGTCGTCGACGAAGCCAACGCCTGAGGAACCCACGCGGCAATGCCCACAGGGGAACGGAGCCCGACGCGGCAACGTATCGTCGCCGCGGCGATGCGGCTGTTTGGGGAGCAGGGCTACGCGGCGACCACGGTCGCCGAGATCGAGGCAGCCGCAGGCCTATCCCCGGGCTCGGGCGGCCTCTACCGGCACTTTCCATCCAAGCAGGCGCTGCTCGCCGAGGGAGTGCGTACACAGATCGAATCGGGCGAGGACCTCGTCGCATTTCTGAGTGACCGGGCCGCGCTCGACGCGTTGCCGGCACGGGCGCGCCTGGCAATGGTGGCACGCGCCGGTCTGCGCCGGCTGGACCGGGAACGCGACCTGAACCGGCTACTCGTCCGCGACCTCGGCCGCTTCCCCGACCTGCTCACCGCCATGCGCGAGGGCGAGATCCAGCGCATCTACCGCCTCGTTACGCAGTGGCTGGCCACCCAGGCACCGGCGGCCGAGCGAGACTGGACGGCGCTCGCAGCCGTGATCATCGGCTCGGTCTCCCACTACTGGCTTCTGTGCGACGTCTTCGGCGAGCACCCAGCCGGCATCGACGAGGAACGCTACGTCGCGGCGCTCGCCGAAATGGCGGCGGGGCTGCTCGGAAACGCCGACAGGAACAACGAAAACAACGATGCAACCGGCAAGGAGGAATCATGAGCCAGACGATCCCCGCCCTCGTGCCCTTCGTTCGCCAAAAGACCGTCCTGGTCACTACCTACCGTCGTGACGGCACCCCGGTCAGCACGCCGGTCAGCATCGCCGTCGACGATGACCGTGCCTTCATCCGCAGCTACGAGAAGGCCGGGAAGACGCGCCGGCTGCGCAACAACCCGATGGTCGAGGTCGCCCCGTGCACGGTGCGCGGCACCCCCACGGGCCCAGCGATCCACACCCGCGCCAGGCGGCTCGACGACGCCGAGTCCAAGCACGCCGCCCGGCTCCTCGCCCGGAAGAACCCATTGCTGCAAGGCATCCTGGTGCCGCTGACCCACCGCACCAACCGCTCCAAGTACGGCAGCACCGTCCACTTCGAGCTGACGCCGATCACGTGAGAGGCACGGAAAGTCCCGATTCGGGCTCATGCAGCAAGTTCGTATTCATGGATGATGTGCGTGGACGGGCTCGCGACCAGGGTGCAACGACCCGCCTCGTGGGCCAACCAGAAGGTGCTGTACGACTGTAAGCGGCACGCCCACACCGCAACCGGGCAGCGCTTCGGGCTGGCCAGTGGTTCCACCTCACGGTGACCGGCGAACGGGTGGTGCGAGGATTCGTCCCGCCCGAGCCCGGAGTGGATGCCGATCCGGTGGCGGTGGCGAGGCTGCGGGAGGATCTCGATCGGTACCGCCTCGAACTTCCAACATCCACCGGGCGCCAGGCTGGCTCCGAGGGTGTCGAATATGAGCACTTCTCTGGTGGACCGGTTGGCCCCTGCCGCGTTGTGGGCTGCGGCAGCCAGACCGCTTTCTGGCACCCACTGGCGGGGCGGCTACGGCGGCTACTCGGTGGCGATGGCCTCCAGCATGTTGAGCTTTGCCGCCCGGCGGGCTGGGCGGACGCCGGCCAGCGCACCAGCGACGGCGCCGGCCACCAGCACGGCGAGGAGCTGCCCGACCGGCGCCGAGAACCTGGCGATGTTCTGCTTCGAGGCCGCCTGCACGAGCGCCCAGCCGAGGAACGCGCCCAGGCAGAGACCGCCGATCGTGCCGAACAGGGCGATGATCACCGACTCCCAGCGGACCATCGAGCGGAGCTGGCCCCGGGTCTGGCCGACCGCCCGGAGCAGGCCCAGCTCGCGGGTGCGCTCGTGGATCGACAGCGACAACGTGTTGGCGATGCCCAGAAGGGCGATGAGGATGGCCAGCGCCAGCAGCGCGTAGACGATGCCGAGAGGAACATGTTGATGCCTTGCGAGATCGTGTCGGTGAACTGCTGGCGGTCCTGCACCGTGGGGCTGCCGTACCGCTTGGCGACCTGCTCGACCGTAGTCTTGCCGGCCTGCAGGCCCACGCCCTTCTTCAGCTTGACGAACACGAGCGAGTCGAGGTCCTGCACCGCGTGAGGCGTCCAGGCGGCTCGGCTGAGGAGGTGGTCGCCAGCGACGTTGCGCGCCTGGTAGATCGCGGCGACCGTGAGCTGGGTGGTGGTGCCGTCGGCGAACGCGGCCGGCACGGTCGCACCGAGCCGCCAGCCCTTGCCGTCGGCGGTCTGCTTGGATACGGCGAGCTGATGGTCCCCGAGGCCGGTGATCGACCCCTGGGCGACGTCGAGGTCGAGGACCTCGCCGAGCCGGGCCGGGTCCGCGATGCTGATCGTCTTGCCGTCGCCGTCCACGCGCACGATGCCTTGCCCCAGCCCGGTGGCGCTTTGCACCTCGGGGAGCGTGCCGATGTCGCGTACGAGCCGCGGGCTGAGCCCGCCGGCGCCGAACCCGCCCGTGCTGATCGTGAGGTCGCCGCCGAACGAGGTCGAGACGCTGTGGTCGATCGAGGCTTTGAGCGACGCGGCGAAGACGGTGAACAGGGTGACCACGCCGACGCCGACCAGGAGGGCGGCGGCCGTGCCCGAGGTGCGCCGCGGGTTGCGCATGGCGTTTTGGCGGGCGAGCGCGCCGGCGATGCCGCGCAGCCTCGGCAGCGGCGAGCCGAGGAACCCGATCGCCGCCCTGGCCACCACCGGTCCGAAGACCACCACGCCGACGAGAGTCAGCAGCGCACCGAGGCCAGCACGGAACAGCACGCTGCCGCCACCGCCGACGACCGCGGTGACGACCACCACTACGCCAATCGCGGTGAGCGTGACCCCCGCGACTGCCCGCCACGCCGAGGCGCTGGCGCGGTCGGCCGCGACGTCGCGCAGGGCGGCCAGCGGCGGCACCCGCGACGCCTTCACCGCGGGGACCACACCCGCGGCGAGCGTGACGACGGTGCCCACGACGAGGGGAACGACGACGGTGGTGGCTGTCACGACCAGCCCGCTGGCCGGCAGGGCGAAGCCGAAGCTCTTGAACAGGCCCTTGAGCAGCCCGGCGATACCGAACCCGCCGAGCAGCCCAGCGGCCGACGCCACCAAACCGACGAGCAGCGCCTCCACGACGACCGACCCGAGGATCTGGCCCCGCGACGCCCCGATCGCCCGGAGCAGCGCGGACTCCCGGCGACGCTGGGCCACGAGGATCGAGAAGGTGTTGGCGATGCTGAACGTGGCGACGAGCAGGGCGATCCCGGCGAACACCAGCAGGAACGTGCGGAACAGGTCGAGGAACTGCCCGCTGAGCTCGTCGGTGGTCTCTTTGGTGACCTGCGCGGCGGTGAGCGCCTCGACCCCAGGCGGCAGCAGCGGTTGAAGGCGGCGCACCAGCTCGTCCTGGGACACGCCCGGCGTGGCCTTCACCGCGATGTTGGAGACCTGGCCGGCCTGCCTGATGACGTGCCGCTCGGCACTCTGGAGAGTGAAAGCGGTGTAGGTGGTCTTGCCGAACCCGTCGGCCGTGCCCCAGGTAGCGATGCCGACGATCCGTACCCGTACCGGCTCGGGGGTCTGCACCGTGGTGATGTCGCCGATGCGCAGCCCGCCGCTCTTGGCCGCGCCACGGTTGACGACGACCTCGTCGTCGGCGCTCGGCGCTCGGCCGTCGACGAGCCGGTAGGGGGTGAGGTCGGGGTCGCCAATCCAGTTGGCCGCCTGGCTCGGCGCCCCGTTCCCACTGATCGCCTTGCCGTCCTTGCCGACGAGTTGGCCGAAGCCCTGGATCGACGGTTCGGCCGCGGCGACGCCTGGGACGCTGCGGGCCCGGTCCACCAGTGCCGCGCTGATGAGGCCCCGGACGCGTGCTCCGGGCGCGGGACCGCGCCCGGAGCGGGCCTGGATCGCGTCGGCGCTGCGGACGACGGCGTCGGTGCCGCCGTTGGCGGTGGTGAACAGGCTGGCGAAGTTCGCCCGCAGGGTGTCGCCAAGCACCAGCGTCCCGGACAGGAACGCCACCCCGAGGAACACCGCGAGCAGCGTGCCGACGAGCCGGCGCTTGTGCGCCCACAGGCCCTTGAGGCTGATCTTCAACATGACGCCGACCTCATTCCCCCCCAGAGCCTTGATGCGGTCCAGCACCCGCTGCGACGTCGGCTTGTCCATCCAGTCCACGATCCGGCCGTCGGCTAGGAACAGCGCCGTGTCGGCATAGCCGGCCGCGACTGGGTCGTGGGTGACCATCACGATCGTCTGGCCGAGCTCCCGCACGGCCCGACGCAGGAAGTCGAGCAGTTCCGCGCCGGCTCGGGAGTCGAGGTTGCCGGTCGGCTCGTCGGCGAAGATGAGCAGCGGCAGGGTGATGTTCTCCAGCGCGGTGAGCGTGGGGAGCAGGTTGTAGGACTGGAACACGAACCCAACCCGCTCGCGGCGTAGCACGGTGAGCTGCTTGTCCGACAGCGCGCCCAGCTCCACCTCGCCGATCCACACCCGGCCCGACGTCAGGGTGTCCAGACCCGCGACGCAGTGCAGCAAGGTCGACTTGCCCGAGCCAGAGGGCCCCATGATCGTGGTGAACCGCCCGCCGGGGAACTCGACTGTCACCTCGTCGAGCGCCCGGACCGCGGTCTCACCCGACCCGTAGACCTTGGTGGCCCCCACCGCCCGCGCGGCCGCAGCACCGTTGGGTGCGGACACGGCCGGCGTCGTGGTCGGGAACGCCGGCTGCGCCGCACGATCTGCTGGAGGTGTCGTCATCTCCAATCTCACCGCCCGTCAGCCACGGCGCTGGCAAGGGGTCGTAGATCCTTGCCTTGTCCGATCAGCGCGACATTACGAGTGACGGGCTTGGCGCCGCATCACGAGGATTCGTAGTCTTGCCCGGTCTGGGGCGCCGGACCAAGAAAGGCGATCGGTCGGTAGGATCGGCGCCATGCTCCTGGGGCGACGGCGAGAGCAGGCCGCGATCGATCGAATGCTCGAGCGCACCCGCGCAGGTGAGGGCGGGGGGCTCGTCCTTCGAGGCGAGCCGGGCATCGGCAAGTCGGTGCTGCTCTCATACGCCGCCGAGCGGGCGGACGGCATGCGCGTGTTGCGCGCCGTAGGGGTCGAGGCGGAGTCGATGCTCGCCTTCGCGACCCTGTACCGCCTCCTGCGCCCTGTTCTGGACCGGGCGCAGGAGCTGCCCGAACCACAGGCGCGGGCCTTGGGTGTCGCGTTCGGGCTGGAGGCGGGGGAGGCGCCTGACCGGTTCCTGGTCTCGGTGGCCACCCTTACGCTGCTGTCGGAGGTCGCGGGGGAGCGACCGGTGCTCTGCCTCGTCGACGACGCGCACTGGGCCGACACCCCGTCTGCCCAGGCGCTCACATTTCGTCGCCCGCCGCTTGGAGGCCGAGCCGCTCGCGCTGCTTGTCGCCATCAGAGAGGGGGAGGGCTGGGACATCGACACGGCCGCGATGGAAGAGCTGCACCTGGCCGGGCTCGACCCCGACGCGGCCGCGGCGATCCTCGACGCACGCTGGGAGCGCTGCTCGCTCCCGCGGACCGGGGTCGGCTGGTGCGCGCCACCGGTGGTAACCCGCTCGCGCTGCTCGAGCTCCCCGGCGCGCTCACCGGCTGGCCGCTGGCCGGCCGCGACCCCCTGCACGAGCCGCCGCGGCTGGCGGGGGAGCTTGAGCGCGCGTTCCTCGAGCGAGCCCGGCGACGCAAGCCTGAGGTGCAGACCCTGCTTCTGCTCGCCGCGGCCGAGGGCTCCGGCTATGTCGAGACGATCCGTCGGGCGGCCGAGCGGCTCAGGCTGGACCCCGGCCTGCTTGAGTCCCCGGATCTCGCCGACCTGGTGCAGATCGACGGTCCGACGGTCGAGTTCCGGCATCCGCTGGTGCGCTCGGCCGTCTACCACGGCGCCAACCCGGCTGCCCGCCGCAAGGCCCATCAAGCGCTGGCCGAGGCGCTCGACGGTGAGGAGGCGCAGGCCGATCGGCGGGCGTGGCACCGCGCGCAGGCCGCTGAGGGTCCGGACGAGGAGGTTGCGTGCGAGCTGGAGCGGTCGGCAGAGCGGACGCTTCAGCGCTCCGGTCATGCCGCTGCGGCCGTCGCCCTGCAGCGGGCGGCGGAGTTCAGCCGCTCCGACGAGGATCGAGCCCGCCGGTTGACGGCCGCCGCCGGGGCAGCATGGCGCGGCGGCGATGCCGCCGGGGCCCGCGCACTCCTGGACCGCAGCGAGCGGCTTGGGGTGCGGGAGGCCGCCGTGCGCCTGGACATCCAATACCTGCGGGGGACGATCGAGCTGCACACCGGCGTGCCCGCGGACGGGCTCGCGATCCTCCTACAGGCGGCCGGCGAGGCGGTGCGGGTCGACCCCCACCGTGCCACGCGCGTGCTCCTGGCCGCGGCCGAGGCCGCATTCCAGGCCGATCGGGCGGACGCGGTCCCCGAGATCGGCCGGCTGCTGGGCCGCCTGCCCCCGAGCGGCGATCCCAACGACGAGCTGCTGGCGCGCCTTCACCTGGCGACCAAGGGGACGAAGGTCGCAGAGGATCCGACGACCCTCCTCGCGGATCTAGCCCGGGTGGAGGAGCTGGACGACCCCGACCTCCTCGTCCGGGTCGGCGGCATGGCCTGGGGGCTCGGTGACCACGCACTCGGGCGGCGCCTCCGCACCATGGCGGTGACGCGGGCCCGGGCGCTGGGCGCGGCGGGAACCCTCGCCTGGGCGCTCGCCTACCTGGCGGCCGGCGAGATGCACCGGAGTCGCTACGCGTCGGCCGACGCGACTGCCGCCCTGCGCGGACAGGAGCAGGAGGCCCGCCGCCTCGCGGAGGAGACCTTGGCCGAAGCGACCGCGCGCCGCCTGGGCCAGCCGGCGACGGTCGCGCGCAGTGCTCTGGTGACGCTCGCACTCGCCAATGGCCGCGCGGAGGAGGCGCTCGAGCAGCTGGAGACGCTTCGGACCTCGGGGCCAATCCCCGGCCACCAGGGGATCACGCTCCACACCGTCCCGGATCTGGTGGAGGCCGCGGTTCGCGCCGGCCAGCCCGAGCGGGCCCGCGAGCAGCTCGACGGCTACCTCGCCTGGGCCGTCGCCAGCTCTCCCGAGGCACGCGCGGTCGCCGCCCGCTCGCGCGCGCTGCTGGCGTCAGGGGACGAAGCCGATCACCTGTTCCAGGAGGCGCTCCGCCTACACGCCGGAAGCGACCGCCCCTTGGACCACGCCCGCACCGAGCTGCTCTACGGCGAGTTCCTGCGACGCGAACGGCGCCGGGCGGAGGCGCGGCCGCACCTGCGGGCCGCGCTTGAGGCGTTCGAGCGGCTGGGGGCCGGGGTCTGAGGAACATCGGGGACGGATCCTCCGCTAAGCATTTGGGTTGCCGGCCCGGTAGAGTTGGCGCGCGGGGGCCGAGGACGGGTGGCCATGTCGCCCGGTGGTGGTGCTGCGGAGGCCTCGGGTGCCGGTAGAGCTCCTGACCGACGCGCAGGCGGCTGCGTTCGGACGGTTCACCGGCGCGCCGTCGCAGGCAGAGCTGGAGCGGTTCTTCTTCCTCGACGACGCCGACCTGGAACGGGTGGCGCTGCGGCGTGGCGCGCACAACCGCCTGGGATTCAGCGTCCAACTGGCCACGGTCCGCTACCTGGGCACGTTCCTGGCCGACCCGGCCGACGTGCCGACCGAGGTGCTGGACTTCCTCGCCGGCCAGCTCGGTATCACCGACCCGTCATGCATCAAGCAGTACGCGGCGCGGCCCGCGACCAGTGGGAGCACGCGGCCGAGATCCGCCAGGCATTCGGCTACCGGGCCTTCAGCGAGCCGCAGGCCGCCGCCGAGCTGCGCGGGTTCCTGGCCGCCCGGGCGTGGACCAGGATCGAGCCGTCCAAGGCGCTGTTCGACGCCGCGGCCGGCTGGCTGCGGGAGCACCGCGTGCTGCTGCCCGGTGTGCACGCCCTGGCCAAGCTGGTGGCGGAGGTCCGCACGCCGCGCAGGAGCGGGTGTGGGCGACGGTCAGCCAGGCCGCCATCGCCGCCGACCCGGGGCTGCCACGCCGGCTGGGCGACCTGCTGCAGGTGCCGCAGGACGCGCGGGTCAGCGAGTTGGAGCGGCTGCGGCGCGGGCCGACGCGGGTGTCCGGCCGCGAGCTGGACCGGGTCGCGGAGCTGGCGGGGCTGGGCGCCGGCGCGGTCGACCTGTCGGCGGTGCCCGCCAACCGGCTGGAGGCGCTGGCCCGCCACGGGCTGACCGCCAAGGCGCCGGTGCTGCGCCGCCGGGTGGACCCGCGGCGGACCGCCACGCTGGTGGCCACGGTGCGCGGCCTGGCCGCGGCGGCGGTGGACGACGCGCTGGACCTGTTCGGCGTGCTGATGGCCACCAAACTGATCCGGGTGGCCGAGCGGACCTCCCGTGCCGAGCGGCTGGCGGCGCTGCCGCGGCTGGCGCGGGCGTCGGCGACGCTGGCCGCAGCGGTGACGGTGCTGCTGGAGACCACCGTCGCCGCCGGTGACGGCGATCGCCGCAGCGCCACGGGCGGGGCGGGGCTGGACGTGGCCGGGGTGTGGGCGGCGATCCAGCAGGTCGCTCCTCGCGAGCGGCTGGCCGCGGCGGTCCACACCGTCGAGGTGCTGGCCCCGCCGGACGCCGACGACGAGGGCGCGTGGCGGGCCGAGCTGGTCAAGCGGTTCGCGGTGGTGCGCGGGTTCGTGCCGCTGCTGGCGGAGGTGATCGCGTTCGGGGCCAGGGGGCCCGGGCAGGTGGTGCTGGATGCGGTCCGGGAGCTGCCGGATCTGCTGGGCCGCAAGCGGGTCCGCGAACGCGAGATCCGCCCGGAGCTGGTGGTGGGCTCCTGGCGGCGGCTGGTGCACGGCAACCCGGACCTGCCGGCCGGGGTGGTCGACCGGCAGGCGTACGTGCTGTGCGTGCTGGAGGCGCTGTGGAAGGCGCTGCGCCACCGTGAGGTCTACGCGCTGGACTCCGCCCGGTGGGGCGACCCGCGCGCCAGGCTGCTGGAAGGGCCGGCGTGGGAGCGGATCCGCCCGCAGGTGCTGCTGGCGGTCAAGCTCACCGACGACGTCGTCCAGCACCTGGCCGAGCAGTGCGCGCTGCTGGATGGGGCCTGGCGGCATCTGGCCGCCCGGCT
>Ga0137369_10008709_pt1 | contig 10100 bp, 5 predicted proteins | sample SagtaG_12_FD_104918 | JGI IMG/M metagenome (GOLD analysis project Ga0137369, IMG submission 104918) | Vadose zone soil microbial communities from Sagehorn Ranch, Mendocino, California, USA - Sage1_L_113_16 metaG | ecosystem: Environmental > Terrestrial > Soil > Vadose zone | place: USA... | reverse complement strand
GTCATCGTCGGCGCGCAGCTGCAGATGCAAAGGGCGGGCCGCCACCGTGCGGACCGCCCTGTGCGTTGCATGGCTCAGTAGCAGGATTGCCAGCGCTGGCCGTAGCCGTAGCGGACGACGCAACGGCTGCTCCCGTAATAGGGCACGGCCACCGGCGGCCGCGGCGGGAGCTCGGCCGCATAGGCCGAGAGCGGTGCCTCGTAGTAGCCCCCGTTCGGCCCATAGGCGGTCGTCGGGGCCACGACTGTCGGCGCCGGCGCCACCACGGCGGGCGGTCCGTATCCGTAGCTGGGCGCCACATAGGGCGCTGCTCCGTTGTTCGGCGCCGGGATCACATAGACCGGTCCGGCTCCGATGTAGACGCCGCCGGGCGCAACGTAGACCGACTGGGCATCGGCGCTGCCAACGTGCATCGACGAGAACGCTGCGACGGCGAGGGCAAGTGATCGGTAGCGCATTTGACACTCCTATACGCGTGCTCTCCGATCCCCATGCCCACTATTGCCGATGGTCGTTGCGCGCACAAATGTGGCGGCGCGACTGTTTGTTTCGAATTCGGACAAAGCGAGCACCGAAACACCATCCGGCCGTGCCGCGATACCGCCGCGCCGTGCGGGCGCCGAAAATATTTTGCGCGCGGCCTGCCGCGAACGACAACGGGCGCCGGCCGCACGCCGGCGCCCGCGACCGACGCAAGCGCGCCGTCAGTCGACGATCGCCTGGTACACGAGCTGCTTGACCAGCTTGCGGTAGTAGGCGCGGATCGGGCTCGGCGCCTGGCTCATGAACACCGCCGCGACCTGCTCCTTCGGGTCGACCCAGAAGTAGGTTCCGGCGTAGCCCGCCCACATGTACTCGCCGGCCGAGCCGGGCACGCCGGCGACCCCCGGCGCGAGCCGCACCGCGAAGCCGAGACCGAAGCCGTAGCCGGGCGTGCCGAGCAGGAGCTCGCCCGGCGTGATCGGCGCCGCGATCCGGGTGCCGAGATGGTCGGAGGTCATCAGCTCGACCGTGGTGCGCGACAGCACGCGCACGCCATCGAGCTGTCCGCCGTTGAGCAGCATCTGGCTGAAGCGCAGATAGTCGGCCGCGGTCGACACCGCGCCGGCGCCGCCGGAATCGTTCTTCGGCGACGCCGACACGTCGATCACCTTGATCGGCTGGCCGCTGGCGAGGTCGGTCTCCAGCGGCTGTGCCAGCCGGCTCATCTTCTCGGCCGGCACGTGAAAGGCGGTGTCGGCCATGCGCAGCGGCTTGAACAGCCGCTCGCCGAGGAATTCGCCGAGCCGCTTGCCGGACGCCGCCTCCACCACGCGCCCGAGAACGTCGGAGGCGAGGCTGTACTCCCAGACTGTTCCGGGCTGATGCGCAAGCGGCGCCGCGCCGACCCGCTCGATCTGCTCGGCCGGCGTCAGGTCGCGGGCATCGTAGTCGCGCACGCCGGGCAGATACACGCCGGCCTTGGCATAGGCGTCCTTGATCGGGGCGTTCTGCGTGATCTCGCCATAGGCCAGGCCCGCCGTGTGCCGCAGCAGGTCCTGCACCGTCATCTCGCGCTCGGCCGCGACGTTGGTGTAGGTGATGCGCGCAAACTCCGCGTCGGCGCGCGCCACGCTCACCCGCTGGCCCTTGAAAGCGGGCAGAAATTTCGAGACCGGATCGGTCAACTGAACCTTGCCGTCCTCGACCAGCATCATGGCGGCGACGGAGACCAGCGGCTTGGTCATCGAGTAGATGCGGAACACGGAATCGAGCGCCATCGCCTTGCCGGCGTTCTTTTCCTGAAACCCGACCGCGTCGGCATAGGCGAGCTTGCCTTTGCGGGCGACCATGAGCACCGTTCCCGGCAGCTTGCCCTGGTCGATCTCGCCTTTGAGCGCCTCGCGGAGGCGCTCCAGCTTCTTCGCCGACATTCCGACCTGGTCGGCCGGCGCTTGCGCTAGCGGAACTCCGACATCGGCCCGCACCGCAGTCACGGCGAGCATGAGGCCGAGCAAAACGGCGCCGAGCATCGATCGTCTCATGATTGGTTCCTCCCGATGGCTGACATTGGCGATTTTTCGTGGACATTCCCGAGATGACCGCAGTTTCAAGGAATGTAGAATGCTCGTTCGCGCCTTTTCTGCCAAGGGCAGGGGCTGGCGATGCCGAGCTTTGTGCAGACCCTGCTCACTGGTCTGCACATTGTCCTCTTGGTCCTCGACCGCCAGGAGGCGCTGCTCAGGTTGGGCGCGCTTGTTGCTCAACCTCGACCGGGAGCGAGACGAAAAACGTCGAGCCCTGCCCCAGCTGCGAGTCCAGCCAGATTCGGCCGCCTTGCATCTCGATAATTCGCTTCGAGATCGCCAGCCCAAGTCCGGTGCCGCCCTTCTTGCGGGTGATCGAGTTGTCGGCCTGCTGGAATTCCTGGAACAGTTTGGCCTGATCGGCCTCGGAAATGCCCGGACCGGTGTCGCTCACCGAAAGATTGTATGATCCGTCGATGGCCGACGCTCTGATCGTCACTCCCCCTTGATCGGTGAACTTGATCGCGTTGCCGACGAGATTGAGCAGAACCTGGGTGATGCGGCGCTCGTCGCCGCGGCCAGCCGGCAAGTCCTCGGCAACCTCGACTTTGAACGCAATGTTTTTTTCGGCGGCGAGCGGCTCCACTGCGCTGAACACCCCATGCACGACGTCCTTGAGCGAATAATCGGCGAGCGCGAGCACGAGTTGGCCGGCCTCGATCTTGGACAGATCGAGCACGTCGTTGATCAGGCCGAGCAGATGCCTGCCGTTGCCCTCGATCCGCTTGAGCACGTCGCGCATCTTCTCGGGTGGCTCGCCGTAGACGCTGTCGCTGATCAGCTCGGTGTAGCCGAGGATGGCGTTGAGCGGCGTGCGCAGCTCGTGGCTCATGTTGGCGAGGAACTGCGACTTGTGCTGGCTCGCTTCCGCAAGCTGGCGGCTCTTTTCCTGAATCTCGTCGAAGAGGCGCACGTTCTCGATGGCGATCACCGCCTGGTCGGCGAAGGTTTCGACGAGGGCGATCTGCTTATCGGTGAAAGGCTTGAGCTCCAATCGGTAGATGGTGATCGTGCCAACCAGATCCTTCCCTTTCAGCATGGGCACCGCGAGCACCGTCCGGATCGGGTCCTTATCCCGCACGGCATAGCCGAACTCCGGATCAGCCTGCACGTCGTGGACGTGTACCGTTCGCTGATCGAGGGCAGCGCGCGCTGAGATGCTGTGGCGTCCGGGCCCGATCGGATGGCGATCGACCCAGTCCCTGAGCTCGGGCGACACGTTGTAGGACGCCACCGCGCACAGAAATTCACCATCGAACCGGAATAGGAACGCCCGCTCCGCCTCGCACAACTTGACGGCCCTCTCAACCAATGCGTCGAAAATGGGTTGCAGCTCGAACGCCGAGCGGCTGATGACTTTGAGCACCTCGGCGGTGGCGGTCTGCTGCTGCAGCGATTCGGTCAGATCGTCGGTGCGCTGGCGCAGCTCGCTGAGCAGCCGCGTGTTCTCGATGGCGATGACGGCTTGACTGGCGAAATTCGTCAACAGCGCGATCTGCTTGTCGGTGAACGGGCGGACCTCCTGCCGGTAGATGGAGAAGGCGCCGATCAGCTCATTCTCCTTGAGCATCGGCACCGTCACATGCGACCGAACGCCTCCCAGCTCGACAGCGGCAACGCGCAGAGGATCGCGCTCGGCGTAGGTCTGTTCGGTTGTGACGTCGGCGATATGGACGACCTGCTTCGTCTGGGCGGCGCGCGCGAGACCGGTTCCAGGGCCGGGGTGAAAGACCGGCTCGCGCATTCGCGCCTCGGCATAAGCTGGCGGCGCGCCATGCATCGCGACCGTGCGGAATGCATCGCCTTCCCTGAGATACATGGTGCCGAACTTGGACGCGCAGACGCGCGTCGCGTTTTCCAGCATGGCCTCGAACACCGGCTGCAACTCACCGGGCGAACTCGAGATGACCTGCAGCACGTCGGCGGTCGCCGTCTGCTGCTGCAGCGATTCGCGCAGCTCGTTGAGCAGGCGGGCATTCTCGATCGCGATCACCGCCTGTTTGGCGAAATTGCTCACCAGCTCGATCTGCTTGTCGGTGAATGGGCGCACCTCCTGGCGGTAGATGACGATGGCGCCGATTAGCTCGTTCTCTTTCAGCATCGGCACTGCAATATGCGTTCGGCCGCCGCCTAGCCTTGCGGCCGGGGTCGGAAATTCCTCCGCTGCGTCGTCGGCGGTGTGGCTTACGCGTCTCGTTCGCAGAAGGCGGCCGAGAGGACTGTGTTCAGGCGGAAGGAACGCCCCGCGCTGCCACAGGAAGTCGGCAAGCGACGAAGGCGCGTTGAGCAGTTCTGCCGGACGGAACGCGCCGCCTTCGTACAGAAACAGTGTGCCGAATTTGGCCTCACAAATTCGCGTCGCGTTTTCCAGCATGGTCCGGAATACGGGTTTAAGCTCAGCGGGCGAACTTGAGATGACTTGCAGCACCTCGGAGGTTGCGGTCTGCTGCTCCAGTGCCTCGCTCAACTCGTCCGTGCGCTGGCGCAACTCGTTGAGCAGCCGCGTGTTCTCGATGGCGATGACGGCCTGCGCTGCGAAGTTCGTCACCAGCTCGATCTGCTTGTCGGTGAACGGGCGCACTTCTTGCCGGAAGATACTGAACGCTCCGACGAGCTCACCTTCCTTGAGCATTGGCACGATGACAAATGTGCGCACCCCCCCTAAGTTGACGGCGGCCATGCGGTCGGGGTCAAGGTCGGCATAAGCGCGGCCCGTGCGTGCATCGTTGACGTGCACGGCTTTCTTCGTCATGACCAGCCGGCCGAGTCCGGTTTCCGGTCCCCATACGCGCGGTTCTTGGAGAAACGTGGCAAATTCCGGCGGTATTCCTAGCCATGACAGTCCGCGAAACGCCCCGTCAGCAAAACTGAACATGATGCCGAAATGCGCATCGCAAATGCGCATTGCATTTGCCAGCATCGCCTGAAAGACCGGCTCAAGCTCGCCCGGCGAGCTGGAAATGACCTGGAGCACCTCGGAAGTCGCGGTCTGCTGCTCCAGCGCCTCCGATAGATCGTCGGTACGCTGGCGTAGCTCGTTGAGCAGCCGCGTGTTCTCGATGGCGATGACGGCCTGCGCGGCGAAATTCGTCACCAGCTCGATCTGCTTGGCGGCGAACGCGCGAACCTCTTGGCGGTAGATGACGAAGGAGCCAATCACCTCGGTCTCTTTGAGCAACGGCGCAACAACGACAGTGTGGGCACCCCCACGTTCGACGAGGGAAACGACGCGGGGGTCGCGCGCGAAATAACTCGGCTCCTTCGCCATGTCGTCGATGTGAACCACCTGCTTGGTTCTGATGGCACGGCCAGTGCCGGAGTCTGGGCCAAAACGAACGACAGGCTCACGCTGCCGCGCTTCGGCAAGCGCAGGCGGCACGCCATGCAGCGCGACGGATCGGAATTCGTCGCGGTCGCCTTCGGCCAGCCATAAAATGCCGAACTTCGCCTCGCAGATTCGCGTCGCATTCTCCAGCATGGCTTGGAACACTGGCTCCAGCTTGCCGGGCGAGCTTGAGATGACGCGCAGCACCTCGGATGTAGCGGTCTGCTGCTGAAGCGATTCGGTCAGATCGCCGGTCCGCTGGCGCAGCTCATTGAGCAGGCGGGCGTTCTCGATAGCGATGACGGCCTGACTGGCGAAATTCTTCACCAACTCGATCTGTTTTTCGGTGAAGGGGCGGACCTCCTGGCGATAAATGACGATGGCGCCGACCAGCTCGTTGTCCTTGAGCATCGGCACGCCGACGATGGACCGCGCGCCGCCGAGCGTGGTCGCCACACCGGGGTTTGGTTCTGCTGCGCTGTCAGCGCTGTGGGCCACTTTCTTCGTCCGCAACACGCGGGTGAGAACGCCTGCCGTGCCCGGCCGAAACGGCCCCCGCTGCTTTTGGAATTCGACCAATGCGGGAGGAGTGCCGATTCCAGCCGCTCGGTGGAACAATTTACCGTCGAAGCGAAACAGCGTGCCGAACCTGGCCTCGCAGATGCGCACCCAGCATCGACTGGAACACCGGCTCCAGGTCGCCGGGCGAGGAACTGATGACGCGCAGCACTTCGGAGGTCGCGGTCTGCTGCTCCAGCGCCTCGGAGAGGTCGCCGGTGCGCTGGCGCAGCTCGTTGAGCAGCCGCGTGTTCTCGATGGCGACCACGGCCTGGGCGGCGAAGTTTTGGACCAGCTCGATCTGCTTGTCCGTGAAGGGGCGGACCTCCTGGCGATAGAGCACGATTGCGCCAATCAGCTCGTCGTCCTTAAGCATCGGTACGCATACGAGCGTCCGCGCGCCACCCACCTCCACCAGCTCGACGGTTTGAGGGTGGCGTTCAAGATAGACCTGCTCAGCCCTAAAGTCGACGACATGGACGACCGATTTGGTGGCAGCGAGGCGGGCGAGCGGGAGCGCCGGGTAGCCGACTACGCTGATCTTCGGTTGCTGCCTCCGCCGCTCCGTGAAAGCCGTCTCACCGTGCACGGCGACGGCGCGGAAGCCGTCTCCCTCCCACAGCGTCAGATTGCCAAACTCGGCCTCGCAGATGCGGGTCGCGTTCTCCAGCATCGTATTGAACACCGGCTCCAGCTCGCCGGGCGAGCTCGAAATGACCTGCAGCACTTCCGACGTCGCCGTCTGCTGCTCGAGCGCCTCTTTCAGCTCGTGGCTGAGCCGGGCGACCTTCTGCTTGAGCCGCGCCTCGGACGCAGAGCGGCCGCGCACGGCCGTCGGCCGCTGGCGGCGCCGCGCGCGTGTTGCTTTGCCCCGTTGGGTCTTCATGGCCTGGCCGGATGGTCGCCGTCGCGCGGAGGCATGGACGGGAAGATCGATCGTCGCCGCCGCGCCGGGATGATAGCAGACTTCCTGCCGGGGTTGGGACCGCGCCGCGCCGAGGCGATGCGGCCCGGGCGCCGTTAGAGCATGCCCCGTTCCGTTGGCATCGGGACATCCTCTAATGTTTTTGAGTGGCGCATGTTCTTGCCGGCGAACCGGTTCCCACTTCGCCGGAACATGCGCTACCGCTGGCACACCGGGCAGAAGAACGTCGAGCGGCCGGTCTGCACGACGCGCTTGATGGTGCCGCTGCAGCCTTGTGTCGGGCACCGCTTGCCGTCGCGGTCGTAGACGCGGAAATTGTGCTGGAAGTCGCCGAGCGCGCCGTCGGTGCGGCGGTGGTCGCGCAGCGACGAGCCGCCGGCCTTGATGGCGTCGTTGAGCACCGCCTTGATCGCATCGACCAGCCGTTCGGCGCGCTCGTGCGGCGCGCCCGACTTGGTCGCGATGGTGGAGGCGCGCCGCTTCGGCGACAGCCGCGCCCGGTGCAGCGCCTCGCAGACATAGATGTTGCCGAGCCCGGCCACGATCCGCTGGTCCGACAGCGTCGCCTTCAGCGACGTCTTCTTGCCCCGGCAGGCCCGCGCGAGCATCGCCGCATCGAATTCGTTGCCGAGCGGTTCCGGGCCGAGCGCGCGCAACAGCGGCTCCCGGTCGAGCTCGGCGCGCGGCACCAGCTTCATCGAGCCGAAGCGGCGCGGATCGTTGAAGGTGACCACCGCGCCGTTCGCCATGTGAAACACCACGTGGTCATGCGCGAGGTGCTTGGAACGCTCGCGGTGATACTTGCCGGGCGTCTTCTCGTCGCCGCCGCGCAATACCCGGAACGAGCCCGACATGCCGAGATGCATCAGCAGCACCTCGCCGGACGAGAGATCGGCGAGCAGGTACTTGGCGCGCCGGCCGAGGCCCGCGACGGTCTTGCCTTCGAGCCGGGCGACGAAATCCTTCGGCAGCGGCCAGCGCAGGTCACCGCGGCGCGCCTCGACCTTCTTGAAGCGCGCGCCCTCCATGGCCGGCGCGAGGCCACGGCGCACGGTCTCGACTTCGGGCAGCTCGGGCATTCCGCACCTCATGGTTCGAGACGGCGCTTCGCGCCTCCTCACCATGAGGGCGAAACCTCCAAGGTGACACATAGCGTCCCCGTCGCCGGCGCGCTATGGTCCTGCCGGCAAAGGACTATTCGCCATGCCGCCAGCCGGCAAGGATGCCGATTTCGGCTTCCGACAGGTGCCGCTCGACGACAAGCAGGCGCTGGTCGACGGCGTGTTTCGCAGCGTGGCCGGCCGCTACGACCTGATGAACGACCTGATGTCGGGCGGGCTGCATCGCGCCTGGAAGGACGCGCTGGTCACCGCCGTCAACCCGCCGAAAGGCGGGCAGCCGTTCGCGCTGCTCGACCTCGCCGGCGGCACCGGCGACATCGCCTTCCGGGTGGTCGCGGCGGGCGGCGCCGGCACCCGCGCGACCGTGGTCGACTTCAATGCCGACATGCTCGCGGTCGGGCGCGCGCGCGCCGCCGAGCGCGGGCTCGACGACGCCATCGCCTTCGTCGAGGGCAATGCCGAGGCGTTGCCGTTTCCCGATCGCAGCACCGACGCGGTGACCATTGCGTTCGGCATCCGCAACGTGCCGCGCATCGCGGCGGCGCTCGCCGAAGCCCACCGCGTGCTGCGCCTGGGCGGGCGCTTCCTCTGCCTCGAGTTCTCCACCGTCGACGTGCCGGGACTCGACACGCTTTACGACCTCTATTCGTTCAATGTGATCCCGGCGCTCGGCCGCGCCGTCACCGGCGACGCCGAGGCCTATCGCTATCTCGTGGAGTCGATCCGCCGCTTCCCGCGGCCGGACGCTTTCGCCGACATGATGCGCGCGGCCGGCTTCCGCCGGGTGTCGTTCCAGCGCATGACCGGCGGCATCGTCGCGCTGCATTCGGGCTGGCGGTTGTGATCGCCGTGCGCGAGCAATTGATCGTCTCCCGATTGGCATGCTCTCTCCGCACAGAGATTTCAGCGTGATCTCCGCCCTCGCCCATCTCTCCCGTTTGGCCCGCGCGGGATTCGTGTTCGCGCGCGAGGGCGTGTTCGCCCTGGTCGACACCACGCGGCTGCCATTGCCGGCGCGCGCCGCGGTCCATGTCGCGCGATTGATCGAACGGCCGGCGAGCAAGGTCGCCGCCAACCGACTGGCCGCCGCCCTGACCCGGCTCGGCCCCCCCTATGTGAAGCTCGGCCAGTTCCTGGCGACGCGGCCGGACGTGGTCGGCATCGGGCTGGCGCGCGACCTCGAGCTGCTGCAGGACAAGATGGCGCCGTTCCCGCAGGCGGAAGCCGAGCGCGCCGTCGAGCTGGCGTTGGGAAAGCCGTTGCGCGACCTGTTCGTCGCGTTCGGCCAGCCGGTCGCCGCCGCTTCGATCGCGCAGGTTCACCGCGCCGAGGTCGCGGCCGGCGGCACCCGCCGCGCGGTCGCCGTCAAGGTGCTGCGGCCGGGGATCGAGCGCCGCTTCCGGGCCGATCTCGCCTCGTTCACCTTCGTCGCCCGCAAGGCCGAGCAACTCTCCACCGAGGCGCAGCGGCTGCGGCTGATCGAGGTGGTCGAGACGCTACGCCGCTCGGTCGCGATCGAGATGGATCTGCGGCTCGAAGCGGCCGCGCTGTCCGAGATGGCGGAGAACACCAGGGACGATCCCGATTTCCGGGTGCCGGCGGTGGACTGGGACCTGACCGCGCGCGACGTGCTCACGCTCGAATGGATCGAGGCGACGCCGCTGCATGACCGCGCCAAGCTCGCAGCCAAGGGCTTCGAGCTCGCGCAGCTCGGCCGCGCGGTGATCCAGACCTTCCTGCGCCACGCGCTGCGCGACGGCTTCTTCCACGCCGACATGCACCCCGGCAATCTGTTCGTCGACGACGACGGCAAGCTGGTCGCGGTCGACTTCGGCATCATGGGGCGGCTGGGAGCGAAGGAGCGACGCTTCCTGGCCGAAATCCTCTACGGCTTCATCACCCGCGACTATCACCGCACCGCCGAGGTGCATTTCGAGGCCGGCTACGTGCCGCGGCACCATTCGGTCGAGAGCTTCGCGCAGGCGATCCGCGCCATCGGCGAGCCGATCCACAACCGCACCGCCGAAGAGATCTCGATGGCGAAGCTCTTGATGCTGCTGTTCGAGGTCACCGGCCTGTTCGACATGCGCACCCGGCCGGAACTC
>Ga0137369_10008706_pt1 | contig 10101 bp, 12 predicted proteins | sample SagtaG_12_FD_104918 | JGI IMG/M metagenome (GOLD analysis project Ga0137369, IMG submission 104918) | Vadose zone soil microbial communities from Sagehorn Ranch, Mendocino, California, USA - Sage1_L_113_16 metaG | ecosystem: Environmental > Terrestrial > Soil > Vadose zone | place: USA... | reverse complement strand
TGGCCCGGGAGCTTGACAGCGAACCGGAACCCCGGCGGCGTCTGCTCCGCCCAGCGGACGAAGCTCTCCTCCTTGGGGAGCCGATACCCGGTCGTGTTCAGCTCGACCGACGGGAGCGCCTCGGCGTAGCGGCGCAGGAACTCCTCGGGCTTCGTACCGGCCGGGTAGAAATCCGGCTTCCAGCTCGGGTACGAGAAGCCGGAGGCTCCGACATACGCCCCTGTTACCCTCGGCGGGGTGGCGGTCATGCCCGAAGTGTTGCCTGACGGCTCCATCCCAGTCCTCGACCACGGTTTCGTGCGGCTCGACGACGCGATGGCCGACGACCTCTCGGTGGTCAACTCGGCGCGGGTCAGCTTCGGCCGCATGGTGACGGAGATGAGCGACTCCGACGCGGGCCTGATCCGCTTTCTGATGCGCGACAGGCACGGAACGCCTTTCGAACACAACGCGTTCCGCTTCCACATCCGCTGTCCACTTTTCGTCGCACGCGAATGGTTCCGACACCGTATTGGCTCTTTCAATGAGTTCAGCATGAGATATGCGCGCGCGACCGACGACTTCTACGTGCCGGAGGTCGAGGACGTGCGCACGCAGGTCGGCAAGCCGGGGGCGTACTCGTTCGATCCGGTCGACCCGGAGCTCGCGGAGACGACGCGCGATGAGCTCCGCGCGGTCTACGAGACTGCTTACGCGACCTACGAGCGGCTCGTCGAGCAGGGAGTCGCGCGCGAGCTCGCGCGGGCGGTCCTACCGGTCGGCGCCTACACCGAGTTCTATTGGACGGTCAACGCGCGTGCGCTGATGAACTTCGTCTCGCTTCGCGCCGCCGACACGGCGCAGCGCGAGATTCGCCGTTACGCCGATGCGGTCGAACGCTTCCTCGCGGAGAAGATGCCGATCACGTACGAGGCCTTCGTCGCGAACGGGCGCGTCGCGCCCTAGGCGCGCGACGTTCTGAGGTAGATCCGCTCGTTGAGCTTCTTGTGGCCGAACATCCACGGCTGCACGACCCAGCCGTCGAAGTTCTTCAGCCGGTACGACGCGCCCAGTCGGACCGTCGTCTCACCGGTGCTCGTGACGTTGAAGGTCCCACAGGTCGCGACCGGCTTCCCCTTCTTCGTCAACAGCAAGATGTAATAGCCGCCCTTCGGGAGCGGGCGCAGGCCGCGCACCGTGACGAGCATCTCCCAGTTCCCGTTCGCGTCGGGGAAGCCGAGCTCGATCAGGCCGGATGCTCCGGGGGCGTCCGACGTCGCGCGCAGCGGAACCGCACGACGCACCTCGAAGCCTTCGGCTCCTCGGGCGAGCCAACCGGCTCCGAACGCCGCCGCGGCGAGCGCGGCCGCGAGCAGGACCGCGAGCGCTCTTCGTCGTGGGAACGCGCGGACGCGAGGAGTCTCGAGCCGGGCCGGAAGCTCGGGAGGCGGACCCGCAGCGACGAGCAGGTCGTGCACGCGCCGCAGACGCTCGCGCTCCGCGAGGTCGAGATCGCTCCCGACCAGCTCGTCGAAGTCAGGATTCTTCACTTGAACTCTCCCTCGAGCAGGTCTGCGAGCCGGTGCAGCCCGCTCCGTGTTCTCGTCTTGACGGTGCCGAGCGGGATCCGCAACCGCCCCGCGATCTCGCTCTGCGAGAGGCCGTGCCAGTACGCAAGCTCGAGCACCACGCGCTCGTTCCCGGGGAGCTCCTCCATCGCGCGATGGACGCGCCAGGCCGTCCAGCTCTGCTCGGCGCGGTCGGGCGGACTGACCTCCGGCGAGGCCTCGTCGGGCGGCTCGGCTGCGCTGACGGTCGCAGACCGGCTGCGGGCCCCGTCCACGATCGCGTTCCGCGCGACCGCATACAGCCAGGGCGCGCCGGGCCCGCGCTCGGGCTTGTAGGTCCGGGCAGACCGCCAGACCGACGTGAACGTTTCCTGGACCGCCTCCTCCGCGCGATTCCGGTCGCCGAGCCGGCGCAGCGCGAGGCCGAACACGGGCCGCGCATAGCGCCGGTAGAGCGTCTCGAACGCCCCGCCGTCGCCGTGGCCGACGCGCAGCAGGAGCTCCGAGTCGGTCGGCTCGGGCTCACGCACGGCGAAGTTCCCCGCTAGGGCAATGCTGGCCACAGTCACCGTAATTACGCACTTCAACCCCTTCCGGTTTCGCCGCTCGACACGGTAGACCACCGTGTAAGGCGTTTGTAACAGGCGGTGTGTCGCGGTCCCCACCTGGGAACGATCCCCTCGAGTTAACCATGAGGGGGTTGGAAAGCAAATGCGAAAGCTCATCGTCCTCGTCCTGGCGCTGCTCGCCGTCGCCGGCCCGACCGCAACCGCGGCGACGAGGCAGGTCGCCATCGCCCGGAGCGGGTTTCTTCCCTCCTCCGTGACGATCGCCGTCGGCGACACCGTCACGTGGACGAACCAGGACAGCGTCAGGCGCTCCGTCGTCTCGGACGCCGGGCTCTTCAGCTCGGGCCTGATCAACCCGGGCCAAACCTTCTCGCACGCGTTCAGCCAGACGGGGACGTTTCGGTACCGCGACGGGACGCGCAGGAACGTCCGCGGCACCGTCGTCGTGCGAGCGCCAGCGGCGACGGTCACGATCGCAGCGTCGAAGACGGTGCTGATCTTCGGCGGCGACGTCACGCTCTCCGGAGCGATCTCGACGAAGCAGTCCGGCCAGACCGTGACGCTCGTCGCACAGCCGTACGGCCAGCCCGGCGAGCGCATCCAGCTGCGCACGGGCACGGACGGAGCGTGGAGCTACGCCGCCCAGCCGCGGATCCAGACCGCCTACACCGTCCAGTACCGCAACTCGACGAGCGGCGCCGTCACCGTGAACGTTCGACCGCGCCTGTCGCTTCGGAGGGTCGCCGTGCACCGTTACAGCGTCACCGTGTTCGCCGGCGGGTCGTTCGCCGGCAAGGTCGGGTACGTGGCACGCTGGTCGACGAAGCTTCGGCGTTGGGTGCAGGTGAGGCGGTACACGCTTGTCCAGAGCCAGACCTCGTCGACGATCTCGCTCGCGACGGTGCGGTTCAAGGTGGCGCGACGTAAGAAGCTGCGCGCATTCATCTCGCAGGCGCAGGTGCAGCCGGGCTACGTGAGCGGCTACTCGAACGTCATCCTGTCGTAACGGACGGGGAGCGCTTCGGCGCTCCCCGTGCTCTAACCCTTGTAACGCTTCTGGACCGCGTCCCAGTTGACGACCTCCCACCACGCGGTGAGGTAGTCGGGGCGGCGGTTCTTGTACTTGAGGTAGTAGGCGTGCTCCCAGACGTCGATCCCGAGGACCTCCGTCTTGCCCTCGCTGATCGGCGAGTCCTGGTTGGCGGTCGACATGATCGAGAGCGCGCCGCTCTCGTCCTGGACCAGCCACGTCCAGCCCGAGCCGAAGCGCTTGACGCCGGCGTCGTTGACCTGCTGTCTGAGCGCGTTCACGTTCCCGAAGGTCGATTCGATCGCATCCTTGAGCGGGCCGTCGGGCGGGTCGCCGCCGCCGTTCGGGCTCATCCACTCCCAGAAGAGCGAATGGTTGTAGTGGCCGCCGGCGTTGTTCCGCACGGGGGTCCGCTTGTCCTCTGGGAGCGCGTCGAGGTTCTTGAGCACTTCTTCGACGGGCTTGTCGGCCCACTCCGTCCCCTCGAGTGCGGCGTTCGCGTTGTCCACGTACGCCTGGTGGTGCTTGTCGTGGTGGAGGTGCATCGTCTCCTCGTCGATGTGCGACTCCAGAGCGTTGTAGTCGTACGGCAGGGGCGGGACTTCGTAGGCCATGGCGCTCTCCTCGCGGTCTCGGTTGGTTCTTGAGGCTAACCGTTATGCTCGGCCGCGCGCACGCCCCCGACCGAAGGAGAACCGTTGGCGCTGGCCTTCAAGTTCGAGCAGATCGTGCCACGGGAGCTCAAGCCCGCCCTCCTCGAGCTCGACGGAATCTCCCGCGAATCCGTCGAGGCGCACTACAAGCTCTACGAGGGCTATGTCAATAAGCGGAATGAGATCCTGACGAAGCTCGACGGCGTCGACCTCTCGTCCGCGAACCAGGTCTATTCGGAGCTCCGGGCGCTAAAAGTCGACCTCACGTTCGCCGTCGGCGGGATCAAGAACCACGAGATCTACTTCGAGCACCTCGGCGGCGACGGCGGCGATCCGGACGGCGCGTTCCGGGGGCTCGTAGAGCGCGACTTCGACTCGGTGCCGGCGTGGCGGGAGGATCTGAAGGCGACCGGAATGGCCGGCCGGGGCTGGGCCTGGACCGCCTACGACTGGGACGAGGGGCGACTGTTCAACTACCTCGGCGACGCGCAGAACACCTTCCCGATCTGGAACGCGACGCCGCTCGTCGCGCTCGACGTCTACGAGCACGCGTACTTCCTCGACTACCGCACCGATCGCTCTTCGTACATCGACGCGTTCTTCGACAACCTGGACTGGACGACGGTGAACGACTGGGTCTCGAAGTACCAGATCCCCCTGAAGTGAGCCACCTCGCCGCCGTGATCGGCGGCTACCTCGCCGGGTCGATCCCGACGGGGTACTGGCTGGTCCGCCTCGTGCGCGGCATCGACATCCGGCGCGTCGGCTCCCGCTCGATCGGGGCGACGAACGTCTGGCGCCTGCTCGGGTGGAAGGTCGGGGTGCCGACGATCCTGCTCGACGTCGCGAAGGGGTTCGTCCCGGCGCTCCTCGCGAGCATGCTCGTTGACGACCTCGCCGGCGCGCTCGCAGGCGGCGCGGCGATGCTCGGGCACGCGCGGCCGGTCTTCCTCCGCTTCGAGCGCGGCGGGAAAGCGGTCGCGACCACCGGCGGCGTGCTGCTGGGGCTCGCTCCGGAGGTCGCCGTGCTCTCGCTCGGCGTGTGGATCCTGACGTTCCTCGTCTCGCGTTACGTCTCGGTCGCGTCGATGGCGGCGGCCGTTTCGGTTCCGGTCTTTGCCTTCGCGCTCGAAGAGTCGTGGCCGGTGAAGATCCTCGCCCTCGCGGGCGCGGCAGCCGTCGTCTTCCTCCATCGCGAGAACATCAAGCGCCTCTTCGCGCACCGAGAACCGCGAGTGCAACTCGCAGCGATGTTCCGCCGGTAGCGCGCGCCGGGCGTACCCCCAAGCAACAGTCTGTTACTTGGCTATGCGGCCAGCCATTCGCGGAGGTCTGTGTGGTGCACCGCCGGCTCGCCCGTTCCGAGCTCTCCGCGCAACTCGCCCGCCAGGCCGTAACGTTCCGCGACCACGTCGTGGTCGTGGATCGTCTCGAAGTTGACCTGCCGCGCGAGCAGGAAGTCCTCGTCCGCGAGCGCCGGGTAGCGCTCGACGGTCTCCGCGAGCGCGTGGCGCACGACGTCCTCGACGAACCGCGGCTGCAGGTGGGCGTGCTCGACGACGAAGAGCTCGTCGGGACGCTTCAACAAGGCGTAGATCGGCGAGCTCATCGAACGCTCGACGATGTCCGCGAGCTGCTCCGCGTTCACCGAGCCGGCCGTGCCCACGTACAACGTGCCGCGGCCGCGCTGGTTGTGCGTGGCGAGCGGGACGAGCTCGAGGATCCGCTCCACGTCACCTTCCGCGAAGCCGGCCTCGAGCAGCCGCTCGGCGGCGCTGCCGTGGACGAGCCCCTGCGCGCACGGACACGCGGTAATGCCGGTCGCCTCGACGCCGACGACCCGCCGCGAGCCGCGCTCGGAAGCCGCAGCGATCCCGATCAGCGTCACGAGCTCCTGGGTCGCGAGCCCGGTGACGGGCGTCGTCTTCTGCCGCGGGTAGCGCGTCACGATCCGCACCTCGGCGCGCCCCGCGCGCTGGCGCTCGACGATGTGCTGCGCGATGTGCTCCGCGAGCTCCTCGACGAGGAACGACTCGCCGATCACGACCTCGTCGATCGCTTCCTCGAAGAGCTCCGGGAAGCGCGACATGTGCACGCCTTTCTGCGCCGGGTCGAGATCCACCGTGCAGTCGATCTCGGCCGGAATCAGCTTCTCGGTCTCGGACCAGCGCAGGCGGATCGCCTTCTGCACCCGCGTGACACCGGCGCGCGAGAGGCCGAGTCGGACCTCGGGAGCCGAGGCCTGCAGGTCGGTTGTGAGAAGGTCTCGCGGATCCATGACTTCGTCGGAGGATACGTTCGCACGCCTGGTCTCGCTCGCCGTCCATGACTTGCGGACGCCGCTGGCCACGGTCTCCGGTTTCGCCCGCACGCTGCTGCGCGGTGACCTCGGCGAGCCCGCGAACCAGTACGTACAGATGATGGTCACGGCGACGGGCCAGCTAGCCGAGCTCCTCGAGGACCTCGGGCTCGCCGCCCGCATCGAGAGCGGACGCTGGGAGCCCAACCTCCAGGACGTGGATCTGTTCGAGCTCGCGCAGGAGGCGGCCGCGCAGGTCGAGGGCGCGCGCGCGGAGGGGGACGGCGCCGTCGTGCGCGTCGACCGCGACGCCGCGACGACCGCGCTCCGGCAGCTCGCGTACTGCGCCCGTCGCCACGGCGGCCTCGAGGAGGTGACGATCGCCGTCAGCGGGCCGGAAGCAGCGATCGTCCCCGTCACCGACGGCGCCGCGCCCATCCTGATGCGTGAGCAGATGCGCGACCTCGGTGCGGCGATCGCGGCCAGGATCGTCTCGGCGCTCGGCGGCTCGCTCGAGCTCGACGCCGACCGGCTCGTGGTGCGGCTCCCGGGATAGTGCCCGTCTAGTGCCCGTCTCGGCCGCCAGGGTCAGCCTCCTCCGCTGGCTCCGCCGGCAGCTTCGGCAGCCCATCCCGCTGCGGGAGCACCTGGAGGCCGCGGTCGAGAACGACGACCCCCGGGAGGCCAGGCGGCTCGTGGAAGGTATGCCCTTTTCCGAGGCCCAGCGCCGCCACGTGCTCTCCCTGGTGGACGCCTGGGAAGCGGAACTACGCGACCAGCGTTGAGACGACTACAGTGGGACGTATGCGAGCCCAGGTCGGTCAGCTCGTCAGGCCGCACCACGGCGCCGTCGAGGCGGCGGCGCTCTTTGGCATGTACGGGCTCTACGAGCTCTGCCGCGGGTTCGCCGACGGGAGCTGGGCACTCGCACAGCGGAACGCCGACGAGATCGTCCGGTTCGAGCGCGACCTCGGGATGTTCTGGGAATGGGACGTGCAGCAGTGGGCCGCGCGCCTGCCGCTCCTGCCGGTCCTGCTCGGTCTCGCCTACATCGGGCTGCACGTCGGCGGGACGATTCTGGCGCTCGTCTGGGTGCACCGGAACCATCGCGAACACTTCGCGCTCCTGCGCACGGTGATCGTCGCAGCGAGCGCGCTTGCGCTCGTCGTGTACGTCGTCTTCCCAACGGCGCCGCCCCGACTCGCCGGCCTCGGCTTCGCCGACACTGTGACCGACCACGCGGGCATCAACATGAACTCGGCCCTACTCGGTGAGCTCTACAACCCCATCGCTGCGGTTCCGAGCCTGCACTTCGGGTACGCACTTGTCGTCGGCTTCGCGGTCGCCGCGCTCGCGCGCCGCCGCGCTGTGCGTGCGCTCGGGGCCGCGTATCCCATTGCGATGCTGTTCGTGATCGTCGCGACCGGCAATCACTTCTGGCTCGATGCGGTTGCGGGGGGGGCCGTCGTCCTCGTCGCGTGGCTTCTTGCGCGCGCCGTGATCGAGCCAAAGGCCGAGCGGCGCTCTTACGCTGCGGCTGCCTCGACGTAACTCGAGCGCAGGCGGAGCATCGCGAGCACACCGAGCGCGGGCCCGGGCGCGAGGAACGCGAAGGCCCAGCGCCAGCCGACGGCGTCCTCGAGCACGGGCACGAGCCAGATCGTCGCGACCGTCAGCGTGAAGCCGATCGCGAGCTGGAGCGCGAGGGCGGTCCCGACGTAGGCCTGGTCGGCGTGCTCGGTCACGAGCGTCGAGAAGAGCGCGGAGTCGGCAACCACCGCGAAACCCCAGACGAGACCGACCGTAAGCACCAGCGCGCTGGGCGCGTCGACGAGCGGCCCGATCGCGAGCGCGCACAGCCCAGAGAGCACCATTGCCGCGGCGGCCGTCTCCGCGCGGCCGATCCGGTCTGCGACAAAGCCGGCGAAGACGCAGCCCAGCGCGCCGATCGCGATCGCGAAGAACGTCGCGTACGCCGCGCCGCTCGCTGAGGCGCCGTGCCCGTCACGGAAGAAGAGCAGGAACCACGCCCACATCGCGTAGAGCTCCCACATGTGCCCGAAGTAGCCGAGGGATGCGAGGCGGACGCCGCGGTTGCGGAGCACCTGCCCGACCTGGCGCGGATCGAGCGGGGCGCGCGGGAACGGATACGGACCTTCGGGGACGAACGCGGCCGCGATGACGCCGCCGACGACGGTGAGCGCCGACGTCGCGTAGACGACGAGCTTCCAGTCGAGGCCGCCGAGTCCGTTCACGAGGTGCGGGGCGGCGGTGCCGAGCGTGAGCGCGCCCACGAGCGTCCCGAGCGCGAACCCGCGCCCGCGCCTGAACCAGGTCGCCATCAACTTGAGCGCCGGCGGGTAGACGCCGGCGAGAAAGAAGCCCGTCAGCGCCCGGAGCGGCACGGCCTCGACTGGGCCCGACGCGAATGCAACGAGCGCGTTCGCGGCCGCTGCCCCGATCGATCCCGCGAGGATGACCGCCCGGGGCGAGAGTACGTCCGCAACGTTGCCGAGGCTCGAGATCAGCGCTCCCGCGACGAACCCGAGCTGCACTGCGATCGTCAGCCAGGCTGCGCCGTTCCGGCCGAGGCCCCATTCATCGCGCAGTTGCGGCACGACGGCCGTGGCCGAGAACCAGGTGGTCATCGAGAGGACGAGTGCGAGGGAGAGGACGGCGAGCGCGCGGCGCGCCGTCACAGCGGCTCGGTCCAGACGAGCGCGGTCCCGTCGAGCACGACCGTCCCGTCCTGGTTCTCGATCGTCGTCCGCAGCCGCGTGATCGGCTTGTCCGCGCGCGCCTCGAGCACCTCGACCTCGGCGGTGATCTGGTCGCCCGGCTTCACCGGGGCATTGAAGCTCCAGTCCACGTGGAGGAAGACGCTCCCGGGCCCGGGCAGCTCCTCAGCGACGACGGCGTTGAGGAGGCCGGTCGTGACGCCGCCCTGCACGATCAGGCCGCCGAAGCGAGAGCGCGCCGCCGCGTCCTCGTCGTAGTGGAGCGGGTTGCGGTCGCCCGTCAGCTCCCTGAACAGCTCGATGTCGCGCGGGGAGATCACGCGCGAGCGGCGAGCCGTTTGCCCCACGGCCGGCGGCACGCGAGTGAGCTTACGCGGCTACGGGCCTGAGGCGCTGCGCGGCCCACCCGCCCGCGGCGAGCACGAGCAGGGCGGTGAAGAGCAGGGTGAGGAGGATCGCGCGCTTCATTGATCTCTAGACGCGATTCGCGCCGCGGATCTTCCCGGTTCGGTCCGGCTACCGGAGGAGCCGCGAGAGCCGGCGGTCCTTGAGCACCCGGCCGCTCGTCTGGCAGTCGGGGCAGTAGTAGATCGTGTGCTCCTCGAAGTCGACGCGGGCGAGCGGAGTGCCGCACACGTAGCACGGCTCGCCCAGCTTGTCGTGCACGCGGTAGGTCTTCTTGTCGTTAGCGCCCCGCTCGCGCAGCTCGAGGCCTCGCGCCAGCTCCTCGTCGATCGCGGTCGCGAGGCGCTCGATCTCGTCCAGCGAGAGCTCCGTGGAGAGCGCGTAAGGGGACAGCTGCGCGTGGTGGAGGGTCTCGTTCGCCCACGCACGGCCGATGCCCGCGATCAGCTTCTGGTCGCGGAGCAGCGAGTGCAGGCGGCGCGACTCGCCGTGGACGATCTCCTCGAGCCGCTCGGCGCCGAGCCCGAGCGCCTCCGGCCCGAGGTGCGCCAGCTCGGCCTCGGCGGCCTCCGGAGTCAGCAGCCAGACGCCCGCGCGCTTCTTCGAGCCCGCTTCGGTGAGCACGAGCCTCGCACCGCCTTCGAAGCGGAGCTGGAAGGCGGGCACCTTCGGCCCCCTCTCGCTGGGCAGCAGGTACTTGAGCCGGCCGGCGGTCATCAGGTGCACAAGCACGACCAGCTCGCCGTCGGTCGTCGGGAAGAGCAGCCGCTTCGCGCGCCGCTCGGCCCCTTCGAGCTGCCGTCCTTCGAGCGCCGAAAGCGGCGGGTCGAAGGTCTTTAGCGTCGCGATGTGCGCGGGGC
>Ga0137369_10008698_pt1 | contig 10106 bp, 12 predicted proteins | sample SagtaG_12_FD_104918 | JGI IMG/M metagenome (GOLD analysis project Ga0137369, IMG submission 104918) | Vadose zone soil microbial communities from Sagehorn Ranch, Mendocino, California, USA - Sage1_L_113_16 metaG | ecosystem: Environmental > Terrestrial > Soil > Vadose zone | place: USA... | reverse complement strand
GGGGCCTTCACGCTGCGCATCGCGGTCGCCTCGAACGGCGCCAAGGCAATCCAGCCTTGCCACCGTTCGAGTCGACCACGCTGCTTGGTGCATGCCCTCCCCGCGGGCACGTCAGTTAGGAATCAATCGTCTCCAGCGGGCCGCAAGTTTGCGCTGCGAACGCCGTCCTTTCTTTAGAGAACTGTGGCGACACCTTCGAGAGGAACACCGTGAACCAACAGAACCGACGCATCGCCCTCGCCGGACTGCTCTCGACCGTCGTCGTAGCCTTCGTGGCTCTCGGTGCGGTTGGCCTGGCCAGTGGGTCGACCAGCAGCGCCCAGGCCCAGTACGCCCCCGGCACCAAAGTCACCCTCTGCCACAAGGGCAAGAACACGATCACCGTGAGCCAGAACGCGCTCAAGGCGCATCTCGCGCACGGCGACACGGTCGGGCCCTGCAAGGACGTAAAGACGAAGAACAACGGCAAGCACGAGGGTGAAGCCCAGCACGCCCCGAACCCGGCGACGGGAACGGGGAGCCAGGGCTCATCCGACGACCACGGCAACGGCAACGGGAACGGCAACGGCAACGGCAAGGGCAAGAAGAAGTAATGCGGCCAGCACAGCACGACGCGAGAGCCCCGCAAGGGGCTCTCGTCGTTTTGGGGGCCTGTCAGGAAACCCGAGCACGCCTGGCTGCGGCCCATGGCGCTGCGCGGCTGCGCCCCCGTCCCGTCTCCCACATGGCTCTGCCATGCGGAAGCCGTGCCGGAGACGCCCCGTTCCCGGAGCGCTCGAGCGCTCCGGCTTGGCCCTGAACCGCCCCAGACGCGCTCGGCTTTCCGGACAGGCCCCTACACGAGCTCGCGTAGCCGCGCTGCGTAGGCGGGCGCGGTCGGCTCGTCCTCGTGGCGGAAGAAGCAGTAGACGTCAGCGGCGAGCAGGCGCCGAACCTGAGCGGCGGCTTCGGCGAGGGCGTCGTCGTCGTAGGGCGGATCCCTGAAGCGCAAGTACCGGAACGGCGCCTCACCGTCGACGTCGCCGACCGCGACGGAACGCTCGTCCAGCGAGACGCTCTCCCAGGAGGGGTGCCGGAAGTCGAAGGCGACCTGGATCGCCGGGTCGATCGAGCCGAGCAGCAGCGCGAGCAAGCCCTCGTCGCGAGCGCTCTGGATGACGACCCGAACCGGCCCGAGCCGATCGCCCAGCCGGAGGACCCGCTCGCAGAAGGTCCCGACCCGGTCGAGCCGGTATGTCTGCATCTTCGGCGCGAACCGAAACCCGTCGGGCACCTGAGCCGCCCAGCGCTCGAACTGCTCCTCGCCCGGGAGCCGGTAGCCGGTCGTGTTCAGCTCGACCGCGTCGAAGCGGGACGCGTAGTGGCGAAGGAAGTCCTCAGGCCGCGATTCGGGCGGATAGAAGCCCGGCCGCCAAGACGGGTACGACCAGCCGGAGGCTCCGACGTAGAGCTCACCCATCGCCGCCGACTCCGACAGGACCCGACGCTAGACTCGCTCGCGTGGCAACCATGGAGCAAGTGATAGCCGACGGAACGATCCGCGTGCTCGACCACGGCTTCGTCCGGCTGGACGATGCGATGGCCGACGACCTTTCCGTGGTGAACGGCGCCCGCGTGAGCTTCGCGCGCCGGAAGACCGAGATGGACGACTCGGACGAGGGCTTGATCCGCTTCCTGATGCGAGACCGCCACGGGACGCCGTTCGAGCACAACTCGTTCCGCTTCCACATCCGCTGCCCGATCTTCGTCGCGCGCGAATGGTTCCGACACAGGGTCGGCTCCTTCAATGAGTTCAGCATGAGGTATGCGAAAGCGACCGATGAGTTCTACGTCCCCGCCCCGGAAGACGTGCGCACTCAGGTCGGGAAGCCAGGCGCGTACTCGTTCGAGCCTGTCGAGCCGGAGGTCGCCGAGCAGACGCGCGAGGAGCTACATGCGGTCTACGAGACAGCCTTCGCGGCCTATGAGCGCCTCGTCGAGCTGGGCGTGGCGCGTGAGCTGGCGCGCGCGGTGATGCCCGTCGGCGCCTACACCGAGTTCTATTGGACCGTGAACGCGCGGGCGCTGATGAACTTCGTCTCGCTTCGGAACTCCGAGTTCGCGCAGCGTGAGATCCGGCGTTATGCCGAGGCGGTCGAGACGTTTCTCGCCGAGAAGATGCCGGTCACGTACGACGCCTTCGTCAAGGCCGGACGCGTTGCACCCTAAGCTCTCTTCGTCGTCAGCAGAACGCGATCGCGCTTGTCGGTCGTGACGACCCAGCCGTCGAACGCCTTCAGCTTGTAGGGCGCGTTGAGGCGCACCGTCGTCTCGTCCCCGTGGACTCGGAACGTGCCGCACGTGGCGACGGTCTTGCCATTTCGGGTCAGCCAGAGCTCGTAGTACTGCCTCACCGGCTGCTCCGGCAGGTGCTTGACGTACAAGACGAGCGGCCAGTTGCCCGCCTCGTCTTGCGCGCCGACCTTGATCGAGGCAACCGCCGCGGCCGGACCGGACGCCGTCGGTCGCATCGCGATCACCCGCTCTGCCGAGAAGCCGCCGCCGCGGTCCCCGACGAGATACCCGACTCCGAAGACGACCGCGATGGTCGCCGCGGCCAGCGCGAGGGCGGGCGCGAACCGAAGCCGGAACGCCGGCAGCTGCCAGCTCCGCTTCGCGGGATGCTCTCGCAGCGCGGGCGGAGGCTCGGGCGGCGGCCCGGCCTGCACGAGCAGCTCGTGCACGCGCCGGAGCCGCGCCTCTTCCTCTGCGGTCAGATCGTTCCCGACGAGGTCGTCGAAATCGGTCATTGCAGCTGTTCCGCTTCGAGGATGTCCGCGAGCCGGCCGAGCGCGGCCCGCGTTCGCGTCTTCACGGTGCCGAGCGGGAGGCCGAGACGCTCGGCCACCTCGCTCTGGGAGAGGCCGCTCCAGTATGCGAGCGCGATCACCTCGCGCTCGTGCTCCGGCAGCTCCTCGAGCGCGCGATGGACGCGCCAGGAGACCCACTCCTGCTCGGCGCGCTCGGCCGGGCCGGCCTCCTGCGAGGCCTCCTCGGGCACGTCGGTCGGCGGCTCGACTCGGCGGCGCCCGCCGTCCGCGATCGCGTTCCGCGCCACCGCGAACAGCCACGGCGCGCCAGGCCCCCGATCCGGCTTGTAGCTGCGCGCGGATCGCCAGATCGCGGCGAAGGTGTCCTGCACCGCGTCCTCGGCACGACCACGGTCGCCGAGCCGTCGCAGCGCGAGCCCGAGCACCGACCGCGAATAGCGCTGGTAGAGCGTCTCCAGCGCATGCCGGTCGCCGCCGCCCGCGCGCTGGATCAGCTCACCGTCCGACAGCTCCGCCCTCACGAGAGAGATGGTGGTCCCTCTCCGCGGGCGGGGCAAGCACTCGATCGCGATGGCGCTGGACACCACATCGTTCTACGGATTCTCGGTCCGTGCGGTTTGCAGCAAACGCCCGCCGTCGACGACGAGCGACGTGCCGGTGACGAAGTCGGCGCCCGCGAGGTACACCACGGCATCGGCGACGTCGTCAGGAGTGCCGACGCGGCCGAGCAGCGTCTCGCGAGCGCGGCGCTCCTCCTGCTCGGGACCGACCGCGACTGCACCAGGGGCGATCCCGCAGACGCGGACGTCCGGCGCGAGGGCACGAGCGAGCACGCGCGTGAGCATTGCCTGCGCGGCCTTCCCCGCGCAATGGGCGGCAAACGACGGCCAGGGTTGGTACGCGGCGACGTCCTCGATCATCACCACGACCCCTCGCGACTCCCGCAGGTGCGGCGCCGCCGCCTGCGTCACGAAGAACGAGCCCTTGGCCGTCACGTCCACCGCCGCGTGCCAGTCGGCCTCGGTGACGTCGAGAAACGGCTTCGGCGCGAACCCGGAGGCGGCCGCGTTGACCAGCAGGTCGAGCCCGCCCAGCTCGTCCACCACCCGCGCGACCAAGGCTCTCGCGCCGTCGGCCGTCGCGAGGTCGCCGTCGCGGCTGCCGGCGGCGACAACCTCCCAGCCCTCGGCCCGAAGCCGGGCGACCACAGCAGAGCCGAGCCGCCCGGTGCCGCCGGTGACGAGCGCGCGCGGCAGCGTGCTACCCGCGCGCCGCGGCGAGCTTGTGTCCGACCGCGTCCCAAGCGACGACGTCCCACCACGCGCCGAGATAGTCTGGGCGGCGGTTCTGGTAGCGCAGGTAGTAGGCGTGCTCCCACACGTCGACGCCGAGCACCGGAACGTGGCCCTCCATCAGCGGCGAGTCCTGATTCGCGGTCGAGTAGGCCTGCAGGCCCGAGCCGTCCCAGACCACCCAGCTCCAACCGCTGCCGAACCGCGTGACACCGTTCTGCGTGACCTGCTCCTTCAGCGCCGAGAACGACCCGAACGCGTCGTCGATCGCGGCCGCGACGTCGCCGCTCGGCTCCCCGCCCCCGTCCGGGCCCATGATCTCCCAGAAGAAGGAGTGGTTGGCGTGCCCGCCGGCGTTGTTGCGGACGGCGGTCCGGATGTTCTCCGGAACCGAGTCGATCGACCGGAGAACGTCTTCGACGGGGCGGTCGGCCCACTCGGTGCCGTCGAGCGCCTTGTTCGCGTTGTCGACGTATGCCTGGTGGTGCTTGTCGTGGTGGATCTGCATCGTCTGCGCGTCGATCGCCTTCTCCAGCGCGTCGAACGGATAGGGAAGCGGTGGAACCTCGTACGCCATCTCACACTCCTTTTCACAGGGTCGTTTCCGCGGTCATGAGGATATGCTCCTGCTCGCCTTTCCACCGAGCGAACGAGGAGTCCCATGACGACAACCATCGAGGAGATCATCGCCCGTCCGCTGAAGCCGGCGCTGCTCGAGCTCGACGGCATCTCCCGCGCGTCGATCGAGGCCCACTACAAGCTCTATCAGGGCTACGTCGCGAAGCGGAACGAGATCCTCGGCAAGCTCGGCGGTGCCGAGCTGGCCTCCGCCAATCAGGTCTACTCCGATGTGCGTGCGCTCAAGGTCGACCTGACTTTCGCGATTGGCGGGATCAAGAACCACGAGCTCTACTTCGAGCACCTCGGCGGCGACGGCGGCGACCCGACCGGGCGCATTCGCGACCTGATCGTGCGCGACTTCGGCTCGGTCGGCGAGTGGCGCAACGACCTCAAGGCGACCGGCCTGGCGGCCCGAGGCTGGGCGTGGACCGCCTACGACTGGGACGAGCGCCGCCTCTTCAACTACATCGGCGACGCGCAAAACACGTTCCCCGTCTGGAACGCGACGCCGCTGGTCGCGCTCGACGTCTACGAGCATGCGTACTTCCTCGACTACCAGACCGATCGCGCCTCGTACATCGAGGCGTTCTTCGCGAACCTCGACTGGCACGTGGTGAACGGGTGGGTCGAGGCGTGGGGGATCCGCTGACCTGACGACCGCACTGCTGAGTCCCCCGTTCCAGGCAATTTCTGAGCTTTTCCTAAGGAAATGGGCCGATCGGCCCATTTCGCTGGTACCGTCCGCGCGGTCGTGATCCGGCGCATGCTCATCGTTGCGACGGCGCTCGTCGCAGTGTGGGCCGCGCCGGCGAAGGCCTCAACCTGGTGCGGCACGCCGTCGACCACGGATCGCGTACCGAACGTCCTCGCCGGCAACGTCGTCCACGTGATCTACGCGTCCCCCGCCGACGGGCCCGACCGGCTCGCCCAGCTCGCGACGCAGATGCAGACCGACGCTGAGCAGATCGACGCCTGGTGGCGGCGGGAGGACCCGATCCGGACGCCGCGCTTCGACCTCTTCCCGTTCTCGTGCGGCTCGCAGCTCGACATCGTCTCCCTGCGATTGCCGCAGGCGGGAGCGCAGTTCGCCGACATCAGGGTCGGCGCGAACACCCTTGTCCAGGAGCTCGAGCGAGGCAGTCTCAACTCGCCGTTCGCCAAGGATCTCGTCTACTACGACGGGCCCATCAACGAGCAGAGGCTCTGCGGGTTCGCAGAGGAGAACCGAGGCGGCTTCAGTGCTGCGGTCGTGCTCCTCAACTCGTGCACGGGGGTGCCGAGTGTGACCGTGGCGGCTCACGAGCTGATCCATTCGTTCGGCGCGGTTCCGGACGGCGCGCCGCACAACTGCCCGCCGCCGGACGACGGTCACACGTGCGACAACCGGCAGGACATCCTGTATCCGTTCGCCGACGGCTCCTCGCTCGATGCCCTGCTACTCGACCCCGGCCGCGACGACTACTACGGCCACTCGGGCTCCTGGTTCGACGTTCAGGACTCGCCCTGGCTGGTCGCGCTCGACCGGCAGGTCCAGCTGGCGCTCACGATCCAGGGCCAGGGCGCGGTCGTCAGTGAGACGCCCGGAGTCAACTGCAGCGCCTCGTGCACGTCGAGCTGGAACGGCGGCACGCAGGTCGCGCTCCATGCGACGGCGTCCCCGGGCTCGCGCTTCATCCGCTGGACGGGCGCGTGCACGGGCTCCGGCCCGTGCTTCGTCAACCTCGCGCAGTCGGCGAGCGTCACCGCCGTCTTCGGCGCACCGACCTTCAAGCTCAACGTGCAGGTGTCGGGGAACGGCCGCGTGCGCGCCGTGCCCGCGGGATTCGTCTGCGCGACTCGCTGCTCGCTGTCCGTGCCTTCCTTCGAGCCCGAGACCCTGAGAGCGACGCCCACGAAGGGTTGGCGCCTCAAGGCCTGGACCGGGGCGTGCACGGGTGCGAAGCCGGTCTGCTCGGTGCCGATGACGGCCGACGCGAGCGCTCGCGCGGTCTTCGTCAAGGTTCCGAAGAAGAAGAAGTGAGCCGGCCGGTCCTCCCGCGCGCCGAAGCGCGTGAGGAGCTCGGCAGCCGGCACTTCGACCTCCTCGTCATCGGCGGCGGGATCGTGGGCGCGGGCGTCGCGCACGAGGCTGCGCGCGCTGGTCTCGTGGTCGCGCTCGTCGACCGGGGCGACTTCGGCGGCGCCACCTCGGGCGCTTCTTCGAAGCTGATCCACGGCGGCCTGCGCTACCTGCCCCTCGGGGACGTGCGGCTCGTTCGGGAGGCGCATCGCGAGCGGCGGGCGCTGATGCGGGTCGTCGCGCCGCATCTCGTCAGACCGCTTCGGTTCCTCGTGCCGCTCTACCGCGACGGGCCCTACCGCAGGGTCGAGACGAGGCTCGGGCTCTGGGCCTACTCGACGCTCGCGGGCGAGCGGCTGCGTGCGTTCGTCGGTCCCGAGCGTGCGCGTGCGTCCGTTCCGGACCTTCGCGTCGAGGGTCTCCACGGCTGCGGCGCGTACTCGGACGCGTGGACGCACGACTCGCGCCTGTCGCTGCTGAACGTCCGCGCCGCCGCGGAGGCCGGCGCGACCGTGCTCAACCACGCCGAGGTCGTGGCGCTCGGCACGGAGGGCGGGCGCGCGGCGGGCGGGGAGATCGTCGATCGCCTCGATGGCCTGCGGGTGTCGGTGAGCGCCCGCGCGATCGTGAACGCGACCGGTCCGTGGCTCGATCGCGTGCGCAGGCTGGAGGATCCCGACGCGGAGCCGGCCGGGCGGCTGTCGAAGGGCGTCCACGTGCTCGTACCGCTCGAGCAGGAATGGCGGGCGGCGCTGACGATCCCGCACGACCGGGTGCGGGTCACCTTCGCGTACCCGTGGGAGGGCATGCTCCTCCTGGGCACGACCGACGACCTCTACAAGGCCGAGCCGGACGAGCTCGAGGTGCGAGACGAGGACGTCGATCAGGTGCTGTCGGACGCTGCGGTCGCCGTCGCGCCGGAGGTGCTGCGCCGCGAACGAGTGCGCGCCGCCTTCGCAGGCCTGCGCGTGCTGCCGCACTCGGGCGGTGACACCGTGCGCGCCCGCCGGGAAACGGTCTTCCTCGAGGGAAAGACGGGCGTGCTCTCGATCGCGGGCGGCAAGCTGACGACGTACCGCCGCATCGCGCTCAGCGCGCTGGCGCGGGTCGGCCGCACGATCGATGTCGGCCGCCTCGATCTACGAGCGGTGCCACTCCCGGGCGCGACGGGCATCGAGGATGCGGCCCGTGAGCTCGCCGAGAAGCATCCGGAGCTCCCGTGGCCGACGCGTGCCCAGCTCGTGCACCTCTACGGGAGCCTGGCGCTCGAGGTGGTCGGGCTGGCCGACGGCCGACCGGAGCTGCTCAGACCCATGCACCCGAAGGCGCCCGAGATCTGGGCGCAGGTCGTCTACGCGAAGCGCCACGAGTGGGCGGCGAGCACAGACGACGTTCTGTGGCGGCGAACGACCCTGGGCCCGCGCGGCCTCGGCACCCCGGATGTCGTGGCGCGGATCGAGACGCTGCTGAGCGGCTGAGAGCCACGCTGGAGGCTCGTTGCCCGAGCGCGCCCAGCACCACTCGCGGTCTAGCTCGGGTGGATCAGCACAACCGCGATCATTCCCAAGCCGAGTAGCACGCCGATGCCCGCGAATAGAAGGGCTGCCTGGTACGGCAAAGGCGCATAGTCGCCGCGTGCGAGGGCAGCATCCACAGCCTTCTGGCGGAAATAGCCGTAGGCGACGAACGCGACACCCACGGCTGCGAACGCGACGCCAAGCACTTCGAACGGCCAATTCGCGCCTTCTGACAGCTCAGGGACCAGCCTCCCTGCCCCGATGCCGACCGCAAACGAGGTCAGCCCGGTCCGCCACCAGGCAAGGTACGTCCGTTCGTTCGCAAGCCGCGTGCGCCGAGTCGCATCGCGCGCCTCATCGAACTCCGGACCGGCCACGACGCCTGTTTCGCCAAGCGTTCCGCCAAACCCTGCTATTGGACGACGTTTCGGCTCGAGATCAGCCGCGCAGCCACTCGGCGAGCTCGGTGTGCCGAGGCGCCAGCTCGCCCGCCAGCTCGCGTCGCAACTCGCCCACGGTGCCCGATCGCTCGGCGAGCACGTCGTGGTTGTGGATCGTCTCGAGGTTGAGCTGGCGCGCGTACAGGAAGTCGTCGTCCGTCAGCTCCGGGTGGCGCTCGAGCGTCTCCTTGAGTGCGATCCGGACCGAGTCCTCGACGAAGCGCGGCTGCAGGTGGGCGTGCTCGACGACGAAGAGCTCGTCCGGCCGCTTCAAGAGCTCGTAGACGGGGGAGCTCATCGAGCCCTCGACGATCTCGACGAGCTCCTCGGCGTTCACCGTCTTCTGGTCGGTGCCGACGTAGAGCGTGCCCCGCCCGCGCTGGTTGTGGGTCGCGAGCGGTACCAGCTCGAGGATCTGCTCGACGTCGTTCTCGCCGAACCCGGCCTCGAGGAGGCGCTCGGCCGCCCGGCCGCGGACAAGGCCCTGCGCGCACGGGCAGGCGTTGATGCCCGTTGCCTCGACGCCGACGACCCGCCGGACGCGCCCGTTCGTCGCCGCCGCGATCCCGATCAGGGAGGCGATTTCCTGCGTCGGCAGGCCCGTCACCGGCGTCTTCCGCCGCAGCGGGTAGCGGGCGACGATCGTGACCTCGGCGCGAAGGGCCGCCTGCCGCTCGACGATGTGCCGCGCGATGTGCTCCGCGAGCACCTCGACGAGGAACGCCTCAGCCATCACGACCTGGTCGATCGCCTCCTCGAACAGCTCCGGGAAGCGCGACATGTGCACGCCCTTCTGCGCGGGGTCGAGGTCGACGGTGCAGGAGATCTCCGCGGCGAAGGTCTGCTCGCGGTGCTCGTGCCGGATGCGGATCGCCTTCTGAACCCGCGTCACGCCGGCCCGTGAGAGCGCGAGCTGGACCTCCGGCACCGAAGCCTGAAGGTCGTCGAGAAGCTGTCGGCTGGTATCCGTCATGGCGAGGCCGTAATCTCGCGCAACCGTAGCAAGGGGTCCGATGCCGCAGGAATCAGCGTTCGCAAAGCTCGTCTCGCTCGCGTGCCACGACGTGCGCACCCCGCTCGCGACCGTCTACGGCTTCGCCCGGACGATGGAGCGGTCGGTGCTGCCTGCGACGGAGCTGCGGTACGTAGGAATGATCGCCGCCTCGTCGCTCGAGATCAGCGAGATCCTCGACCGGCTGTCGCTGGCGGCCCGGATCGAGGCGGGCAGGTGGCAGCCGGAGCTCTCCGACGTCGACTCGGGAGACCTCGCGGTCGGAGTGCCGGCCCAAGTCCCGGACGGCGAGGTCGCCGTGACGGTGGGGGAGACGGCTAAGGTGCGGATCGAGAGCGAGGAGATCGGGCGCTCG
>Ga0137369_10008686_pt1 | contig 10117 bp, 8 predicted proteins | sample SagtaG_12_FD_104918 | JGI IMG/M metagenome (GOLD analysis project Ga0137369, IMG submission 104918) | Vadose zone soil microbial communities from Sagehorn Ranch, Mendocino, California, USA - Sage1_L_113_16 metaG | ecosystem: Environmental > Terrestrial > Soil > Vadose zone | place: USA... | reverse complement strand
GGCGAGACGAGAGCAGACGGCTGCTTTCGTGGGCCGGTCTTTCGCGCGCCTCCCAACGGTGGACTGACCTCCGTTCTTGCGCCGGCTTCGCCGGCGCAACCTTGCCGTTTCCTGGGGGAGGCGTCTGAGGGGGCCGTCGAGGCCCCCTCCGAGCGTTAGCGCGGCTGCATCCTGATCGCCCCGTCCAGCCTGATCGTCTCGCCATTCAGCATCGAGTTCTCGAGGATGTGCGTGGCGAGCGCGGCGTACTCCGCCGGACGGCCGAGGCGGCTCGGAAACGGGATCTGCTTGGCGAGGGACGCGCGGACGGGCTCGGGCAGCGTGCCGAGCAGCGGCGTCTCGAAGATCCCGGGGGCGATGGTCATCACCCGGATGCCGAGCTCGGCGAGATCCCGCGCCACCGGCAACGTCATCCCGACGATCCCCCCCTTGGAGGCCGAGTACGCCGCCTGCCCGATCTGCCCGTCGAAGGCGGCGACCGATGCGGTGTTGATGACCACCCCGCGCTCGCCCTCGCCGTTGGGAGTGTTCTTCGCCATGTGCGACGCCGCCAGCCGGATGCAGTTGAAGGTGCCGATCAGGTTCACCTGGATGACGCGCGTGAAGGCGTCGAGGCGGGCGGGGCCCTGCTTGCCGAACGTCTTCATCGCCGTCCCGATGCCGGCGCAGTTCACCAGGACGTTCATGCCGCCACCGAACGTCTGCACGGCGGACGCCAGCGCGGCCTCCACCTCGTCGGCGCTCGTGACGTCCGCGGCGGCGAACGCGGCGTTCTTCCCGAGCTGGCTCGCGACCTCCGCGCCCTTCGAGCCGGGCAAGTCCAGCAGGACGACCCGTCCGCCGCTTGACACGATGCGCTCCGCGGTCGCCCGACCCAGCCCGGACGCGCCGCCGGTGATCACCGCCGTCGACTCCTGGATGTTCATGAGCCCCTCCCGCGCGGCATTATATCGGAGGGTCGTGTAGTATCCTTGGGCGGCATCGGGACCCCTTGACGTGCACGATGACGAACGGCGGCCAAGGCTGGCCCCCGACCGAGAGCCATGCGCACTCCGTACGAACCGACCTCCATCCGGAAGATCCTCTGCGTGTTCCCACGGTATGCGCGGTCGTTCGGCACCTTCCAGTACTCGTATCCGTTGCTCGGCCGCGTGCGGGCCTTCATGCCCCCGCAGGGCCTGTTGCTGATCGCCAACTACCTGCCCACGTCCTGGAGCGTGCGGTTCGTGGACGAGAACTCCCGCGCGGCGCCGGACGACGACTTCGAGTGGGCGGACGCGGTGCTGGTGTCGGGGATGCACGTCCAGCGCGGCCAGATCAACACCGTGGTGCGGCGCGCCCACGCGCATGGCCGCCCGGCGGTGGTCGGCGGCCCGTCGGTCTCGGGATGCCCCGAGTTCTACCCCGACGCCGACATGCTGCACGTCGGCGAGATCGGCGACGCCACCGATCAGCTCCTGGAGTACCTCGACACTCACTCCGGCCGCCCCGGTCAGCAGCTGGTGTTCGAGACGAAGCAGCGGCTGCCGCTCGCCGACTTCCCGACGCCGGCGTACCACCTCATCTCGCTGCCCGAGTACTTCATCTCGAGCATCCAGTTCTCGAGCGGCTGTCCGTACAGCTGCGAGTTCTGCGACATCCCGGCGCTGTACGGGCGCAACCCCCGGCTCAAGACGCCGGCCCAGGTGCTCTCCGAGCTCGAGGCCATCGCGGCCGGCTGCGCCACGTCCGTCTACTTCGTCGACGACAACTTCATCGGCAACCAGAAGGCGGCGCTGGAGCTCCTGCCCCACCTCGTGGAGTGGCAGGAGCGCCACCGGTTCCCGTTGCGGTTCGCCTGCGAGGCGACGCTCAACATCGCGCGCAACGTCCGGGTCCTCGAGCTGATGCGCCAGGCCGGCTTCATCACCGTGTTCTGCGGGATCGAGACGCCCGAGCCCGATGCGCTGCACGCGATGTCGAAGGACCAGAACCTGCGGATGCCCATCGGGGAGGCCGTCCGCCGCATCAACGCCCACGGGATGGAGGTGGTGTCGGGCATCATCATGGGACTCGACACCGACACGCCCGAGACGCCCGACAACATCATCGCGTTCGTGCGCGCGTCGAACATCCCGATCCTGACGATCAACATCCTCTACGCGCTGCCGCGCACCCCGCTGTGGAACCGTCTCGCTGCCGCCGGGCGCCTGCTCCCGGACGACGACGGCCGGGAGTCCAACGTCGAGTTCCTGGTCCCCTACGAGAGGGTCCTCGAGAGCTGGCGCCGGTGTCTCACCACGGTGTTCGATCCCGACTTCCTGTTCGAGCGCTACGCCTGGAACCAGGCGAACACGTTCCCGAACCGGCGGGACTTTCCCCCCAATGCGCAGCGGAACTCCTGGAAGAACGTGCGATGGGGGTTCGCGATCCTGGGGCGGATCCTGTGGCAGGTCGGCGTGCGCAGCCACTACCGGCGGACGTTCTGGCGGATGGCGCTGCCGGCGCTCCGGCACGGCCGCATCGAGCAGCTGATCCACGTCGCCATGGTCAGCCACCACCTGATCGAGTTCACCCGCGACTGCCTCCGCGGCACCGCGGAGCCGTCGTTTTACTCGAGGGGGGCCTCGACGGCCCCCCTCGAGGCTCCCCCCAGGATTCGGTGGCGCCGGCAAGCCGGCGCTCGAACGGAGGCGAATCACTTTCGCGAGCCGTCGTCGAAGGAGCGCAAATCCCAGATACGTTCCTAGCGAGCTACGAGCGCGTCGGGAAGTTCACGGCGGTGGGTTAGGCCTGACGCTGTTCGAGCGCGGGCTTCGCCCGCGCAATCCTGCTTTGTCCTGGGGGAGGCATCGGAGGGGGCCGTCGGCGCGCGACGCGCCCCTCCGAGCTATAGCTGCCAGTCCTGATACCAGGTCGAATCGGCGCCCACGCCCTCGCGGGCGACCTTCACCTCGATCAGGTACGGCCGGTTCTCACCGGTGATCCGGTTCAGACCACGCCGCAGCGCCGGCTCCAACTCCTTGGCGGTGGTGACGCACTCCCCTTCCACCCCCTGCGAACGGGCCAGCCCGACGTAGTCGGTCGCCGGCGCGCCGAGATAGATGCCCGGGTATCGGCCGTCCCGCACCATCTTGCTGTCCGGGACCTCACGCGCCCAGTTGTGTCGCACGATCTGATAGCTCTCGTTGTTCGAGACGATGGTGAGGATCGCGGTGTTGTACCGGGCCATCGTCCAGAACCCCGCCGCGCTGTAGGTGAGGGCGCCGTCGCCGAGGTGGAGCACGACCGGCCGTTCGCGACCGACCGCGATCTTCGCGCCGATGGCGCCGCCCACGCCCCATCCCAGCGAGCCGCCGCCGCTCCGGGTCCAGGCCATCGTCTGATGCCCGAACGGGAGGAGGGTCGTTCGCGCGGTCGAGCTCTCCTGGACCATGACCGTGTTCCGCGGCAGCACGTCCGCGAGGTGCGCCTCGAGCAGGCTCGGATGCAGCGTCGTGTCGTGTTCGTGCTCGCGCACGAGGTCCTCTTCACGCTGGATCAGCAGCGTGGCGTACGTGCGCACCTTGCCGCGCTGGCGAGCCCAGGTCGCCACTCGATCGGAAGGGTGCAGCCGCGTCACCGCCTCGGCGAGGTCGTGTAACGTCTCGCGCAGCTCGCATTGCGCCGCGACGTCGAGGGGATAGTGGCGACCCATGAGCACGGGGTTCGGCCCGATCTGCATCACGCACGGCTCGGCCACGCTGCCATGCACGCCCTGGCAACCCACGAGGAAGAGGAGATCCGGCTTCAGGCCAGTGGTCTTCCCGAACTCTGCGGAGACGGGATAGGCCCCACAGTAGAGCGGGTGCCTCGTGGGAAAGTTCGGGAAGATCTGCCGGCTGCTGAACACCGGCGCCTCGAGCACCTCGGCCAGACGGACGGCCTCGGCTTGCGCGCCCTCACGCCAGACGTCGTCGCCGAACATCAGGACCGGGCACTGCGCTTCTCCGAGCCGGCGCGCGAGCGACTCGATCGTCCCCGGACGTGCCGGACCCGGTCGTTCGATCTGGTACTGCGCCGCGCCCCCGATCTGCGCTTCGAGTCCCTCGCGATTGAGCAGCTCGGCGCTGATGGACAGGTACACCGGGCCTGTCGGTGGAGTCGTGGCCTCGCGCAGCGCGCGAGCGGTGGCGACGGTGATGGCGGCCGGGTTCGTCGCCACCTGATAGGCGCAACGGGCGTCCTTGGTCAACGGGCGCATGGATTCAGCCTGCGTCAGCCCGGGAAACGGCGCGAGACCGCGATAGTCCTGGAGCTCGGACGCCCAGTCCCCGGCCACGACGAGCACCGAGGAGCCGGCGACCTGGGCGTTGAAAAGCTGTCCGGCCAGCTGATACGAGCCACCCATCACGTGAGCGATGATGACCCCGACCTTGCCGCTCATCCGGTGATACCCGTCGGCCATCGCGGCCACGAGCCCCTCGTGCTTGCCGACCACCAGCTTCTGATCGAGGTCCTCGGCCAGGGCGGCGAAGATCCCGGTCTCCGCGGAGCCCGGGTTCGTGAAGAGGTACTCGACCCCCGCGTCCTTCAGGGTCTGGATCAGCAACATCCCGCCCGTGCCGGTGATGGTCTTGCGCATGCTCTACCTCGCTGTCACATCGTTGACTTCGATGAACGCCCGCCGCGTGTCGACGCGGCGGCCGGAGCACTATACCAGCTACGCACGACGCCGTGGCGCTTGCCCCCACATGCCAGTCGGGCTACCGTCAGGTCGGCGACGGCATGATCGCCCAGGTCATGAAGCAGACCGACAAGGAGAAGAGCTGCGCAGCGAACACCGCGCCTCTCGACGAGGCGGGACCCTCCCCACGTCAAGGAGGAGCGTCATGCACACGGATATCTCTCGGCGAGACCTGATGCAGGCCATGGGGCTGGGCGCCGCGGCGATCGCCCTCGCGGAGCTGGGCGGGGCGCGGCCAGCGTGGGCCGAGGACGCGTTCACCATCGCCTCGACGGGCGGGTCCTGGGGCGACGGCCTGAAGCAGGCCTACGTGGTGAAGGCCGACTTCGAGAAGCGCTTCAACGCCCAGGTCAGCTATGCGCACATGATCGACTCGGTGCTCGCAACCAAGGCGATCGCGCAGTGCGGGAATCCGCCGTTCACCGTCCCGGCGCTCCTGAACGCCGAAGCGGTGATGCTCGCGGAAGGTGGCTGTCTTCAAGATTACGATCTCGGGGTCGTCACCAATTACAAGGACCTGCTGCCCGGCACGTTCGAGCCGCCGCGGGCGGGACTCAAGTCCTACTGGGCGGCACACACGATGATCGTCATGGGTCTCGTCTACAACACCAAGCGGGTGACGGCGAGGCCGACCTCGTTCATGGACCTGGGGAGCGCCAAGTACAAGGGCAAGATCGCCATCCCGGCCTATGGCTGGGTCGGCATCCAGTGGCTGCACGCCCTGAACCAGTCGCTGGGAGGCAACCCCGACAACATCGATCCGGGCATGAAGGCGATCGCGGAGCTGGTCAAGAAGAATGACGCGCTCATCATGGAGAACACCGACGTCACGCTCAAGGCCTTCACCCGCGAGGAGATCTGGATGATGCCGTTCTGGAACGGACGGTGCTTCTCGCTGCAGGCCGAGGGCGTGCCGGTGGACATCGTCTACCCCAGGGGCAGCCTCCAGGTCGGCAACGGGTTCCCGATCCTCAAGGGCACGAAGTTCGAGCGGCAGGCGCAGCAGTTCGTCAACATCTCCCTGGATGCCGAGTACCAGATCGAGATGACGCGGCGGTTCCGGTATCCGCCGTCCAACCGGAAGGCGAAGCTCCCGCCGGAGATGGCGCACTATGCCCTGAAGGAGGCCGACCTCAAGGCCATGATGCCGCTGGATTTCCAGAAGATGAATCAGCACCGCGCAGCCTATCTCGCCCGCTGGAACAGAGAGGTTTTGGGTTAGCACGGGACGATGACCGGCACCAGGGTCGAGCTCGAGGTCAGGGGGCTGACCAAGCAGTTTTCGCCTCAGGTGACGGTCGGCCCCCTGTCGTTCGAGGTGATGGACGGGGAGTTCTTCTCGCTGCTCGGCCCGAGCGGCTGCGGCAAGACGACGACGCTGCGCTGCATCGCCGGGTTCGAGGAGCCGTCCGAGGGTTCGATCTTGCTGCGCGGCCAGAGGCTGGACGGCAGGCCCCCGCACCGCCGTGACGTCGGACTCGTGTTCCAGACCTATGCGCTGTTCCCCCACCTGACGGTGTTCGACAACATCGCGTTCGGCCTGCGTCTGCGCAAGATCAGCAAGGCGGAGATCGAGCGCCGGGTCGGCCAGATGCTGGAGCTCGTTGATCTGCCGAACCTGGCGGCGCGCTACCCGGCCCAGCTTTCAGGCGGGCAGCAGCAACGCGTCGCGATCGCCCGGTCGCTGGTGCTGGAGCCGAGCCTCCTCCTGTTCGACGAGCCGCTGTCCAACCTGGACCTCAAGCTGCGTATCCAGATGCGCTACGAGCTACGCGATTTACAGAAGCGGCTCGGCAAGACGGCGGTCTACGTCACCCACGACCAGACGGAGGCGCTCGCCCTGTCCGACCGCATCGCCGTCCTGTCGCAGGGTCGGATCGATGAGATCGGCACCCCGAGCGAGATCTACGAGTCGCCGGCGAGCGCCTTCGTCGCAGACTTCATCGGCAGCTCGAACCTCCTGAAGGCGCGTGTCCGCGGCGACGGCGCCGACGCGGACACTGCGATGGAGACCGAGCACGGGCTCGTCCTCACGGTCCCGCGGGTGGCCGACGTATCCGGAGCGACCGTGACGCTGCTGCTGCGCCCGGAGCGGTTCCAGATGGCCGCCGCCGGTGATGGCGACAAGATCGTCGCCAATCGCTTCACGGTGCGCGTGCGCGACGTCACCTATCTGGGAGAGGACCTGCACCTGCGCGTGCTCGCCGCGGAGAGACAGCCTCTGCTCGTGTCGATCAAGAACAGCAAGGGGACGCGCGCCATCGTCCCGGGCGCCGCGATCGACCTGGCCATCGATCCCGAGGACATCCACGTCCTGCGGCGGTAGGGCGCACGATGGAACGAGGGCGGCACTTTCCGTACTGGGCCGTGTTCGTCGGGCCGTACGGCGCCTATCTCCTGGTCTTCCTCGTCCTGCCGTTCCTCAACGTGGCGCTCCTGAGCGTGTACCTCCACTCGCCGACCAAGATCGCGATCGCGGAATTCACCGCCACCAACTACGCGAAGCTCTGGGAGGTGTATTACGCCACCCTGTTCCTGCGCACCCTGCGGCTGGCGCTCGTCGTCACCGTCGTGTGCGCGGTGCTCGGCTACCCGGTGGCGTACTTCCTCGCCCGGTCGACGTCGCGGATCATGACCCTGGGCCTCTTCCTGCTCATCATGCCGCTCCTGGTGAGCACGGTGATCCGCGTGTTCGGCTGGCTCGTCATTCTCGGCAGCGAGGGGCTCGTCAACCAGGGACTCCGGCTGCTGGGCGCCCGGGAGAGCGTGCGGCTGCTCTACACCGAAGGGGCGGTGATCGTCGGGCTCGTTCAACAGACCATGCCGTTCATGGTCCTGCCGATCATGGCGGCGATCGAGCGCATCTCGCCCAGCCTCGAGGAGGCGGCGCGGAACCTCGGCGCGAACTGGGGCCAGATGTTCGTGCGCACCATCTTGCCGTTGAGCATGCCCGGGCTCGTCTCCGGCTCGTTGCTCGTCTTCAGCGTGTCGATGAGCGCCTTCGTCACTCCCGCCCTGATGGGCGGCCGCCGCGAGCGGATGGTGGGCCAGCAGATCTACGAAGAGGTGCTCACGGCCTACAACTGGCCCGGCGCCGCGAGCTTGACGATCGTCCTCGCGGTGTTGATGCTCGCGCTCGTCTGTCTGGCGCTGTGGGCCGCGGGGCGCAGGGCCCGGCTGGAGATCGCGGCTCGATGACCGCCCGCCCGCCGCGGTTTCTCTGGCCGTTCGTGATCGTCGTCTACGTACTGCTGCTGGCACCTCTGGTGGTGGTGGTCACCGTGTCGTTCGGCTCCACCCCGACCTTCGACTTTCCGCCCAAGGGCCTGACCTTGCGCTGGTACCGCGCCTTCTTCGCCAGCGAGATGTTCGTCCGCTCGTTCTTCCGCGTGAGCCAGGTGGTCGGGCTCCTGACGGCGCTCGTCGGCACCCTCGTCGGCACGCTGTCCGCGATCGGCCTCGTGCGGTTGCGCTTCCGCGGCCGCGACGCGATCGAGACATTCTTCCTGTCGCCGCTCCTGGTGCCGCACATCCTGCTCGGCGCCGCCGTGTATCTGTACCTGGCGCGGCTCGCCTGGCCGACGTCGTCGACGACGTTGCTGCTCGGTCACATCGTCATCGCGACGCCGTACGTCATCCGCTGTGTGACCGCCGGCCTGGTCGGGATGGACCCGCGGCTCGAAGAGGCCGCGATGAGCCTGGGGGCCAGTCGGCCTCAGGCGTTCATCAAGGTGGCGCTGCCTCTGCTCCGGTCGAGCCTGGTGACGGGCGCGGTGTTCGCCTTCATCATCTCGTTCAGCGACATCAACCTCGCGCTGTTCCTCGCCGGCGCCAACGCGCCCAGCCTGCCCGTCCAGATCTTTTCGCAGATCCAGTTCGAGGCCGACCCGTCGATCGCCGCCGCCTCGGCCTTGCAGATCGTCATCGTCGGAGGGCTCATCCTCCTGGTGCAGCGAGTGTTCCGGCTCCGGCTGATGGTCTGAGGACGTACGGTGCATCATTTCACGTCCGTGATCGGCGATCGTCAACCGCCCGGCGTGTCGATCGGCCCTCATCCGCCGCCACACTCGTCCACGGCAGTCACCTGTCCTGCTCCGACGGAGACCGCGATCACGAGGTGGCGCAGGCTCGGAGGGCTCCGCCTCGTGCTCGTGGCGACGATGGCGCTCGCCATCGCGCTGGCGGCTCCGCCCCGCCTGATGGCGCAGACGCCCGGCAGCGCGGCGAACGACGAGCGGGAGCAGGCTTTCGTCGAGTCGCTCCGGCACGAAGATGCCGCCGTCGCCGACCGCTACGTGGCACTGCGCGATGCCCGCGGCAAGGCGATCGCGGAGCTCGAACGCGCGGAGATGCAGTATCGCGCGGCGGGCGTGGAGCTGCGATCCGTCTTTCTGCCGCCGCTGCGGCAAGCCCGGCGGAACTACGCCGCGACCTCGCTTGCCCTGCTGGATTTCTTCGACGGGCGCGACCGCCAGGCGGTGAGCCGTTACCAGGAGGAGATCGTCCGCATCAACGGCGTCCTCGAGGAACGCACGCGAAGGCGTGCCGAGTACGAGAGGCTGCTCAAGGAGTAGCCCGTTGCGGGCCGCGGCCTGTGAGACAATTTGGCGTTCATCCCCCGACTGGAGGTCTCGAACCTTGGCGACTGCCGTACAGACCCTGGTGTCCCCCGTCGAACGACTGAAGACGCCCTATGACCGCGAGCGCCTGGAAGACGTCGGGTTCCTGACGTGCATGACCCTGGTGTTGCTGGGGAATTACGCCCAGACCGGGCATCTCGGCGGGCCGCTGGCCTATACCCCGTACAACGTGGCGACGCACCTGGCCGGACCCGAATTGGGCGGGCTGCGTTTCGACTACCGCCGTCCCAAGCATCCCTACAGCGACAAGTTCATGCTCGCGGGGGGGCACTGTATTCCGACCTGCTACGCGCTGTGGATGATCATGGGGCAGGCGCTGGCGCGGAAATACGAAGCCACCGGGAACCGGCGCTATCACGTCGATCCCGCGGTCGCGATGCTGCCCATCGATGCCCTCGGGTTCCGGCGCGGCGCGGGCGCGCTGCGCACGTTGCTGCAGGATCACGGCCTCGCCGATCTTCCGCTGTTCGCGCAGGCGAAAGCGCGCGGCATCAGGGCGCTGTCGGGTCATGCGGAGAGCACCGACGTGACCAACGACGTGAACGGCGGACCCTCCGGAATCGGAATCGCCACCGCCGCCGGCAAGGCGGCGGTCTGGGACATCGTGGGTGCCGGGGTGGACGCGCCCAAGGTGATCGCCTTCGAGGGCGAGTTCGCCATGACCGAAGGGCACGCGCAGGAGCTCAAGACTCAGGCCATCGCGCTGCAGGTCGGCAAGCGGCTGCGCGTCATGATCTCGGACAACAACTCCGGCATCGACGATTCGTTGATC
>Ga0137369_10008676_pt1 | contig 10121 bp, 10 predicted proteins | sample SagtaG_12_FD_104918 | JGI IMG/M metagenome (GOLD analysis project Ga0137369, IMG submission 104918) | Vadose zone soil microbial communities from Sagehorn Ranch, Mendocino, California, USA - Sage1_L_113_16 metaG | ecosystem: Environmental > Terrestrial > Soil > Vadose zone | place: USA... | reverse complement strand
GGTCGAGACGACCGAGAGCACGTCCGTGCGCACCGCGTTCCAGAGCACGTCCTGGTTCTCCTTCGCCCGCGGCGGCGGCGTGTACACGTACTTCGCCCCCTCGAAGTTCGGCCGCTCGAGGAACGAGTAGTCGACGAAGAAGTACTGGGTGCAGGTCTCGCCCCAGACGTCCCAGCCCTTCTCGCGCGCGAGCGCGATCGGCTCGACCGACTCGCGGCAGGACACGTGGACGACGTAGAGCGGTGAGCCGGCGACGCGCGCGAGCTGGATCGCCCGGTTCGTCGCCTCGCCCTCCGTCTCGGGCGGGCGCGTCAGGGCGTGCCAGTGCGGCTCGGTGTGCCCCTCTGCGAGCGCCTTCTTGACGAGCACGTCGATCGCGTCCCCGTTCTCGGCGTGCACCATCACGAGCGCGCCGGTCTCTGCCGCGACCTCCATCGTCCTGAAGAGCGTCTCGTCGTCGACCATGAGCGCGCCCTTGTAGGCCATGAAGAGCTTGTAGGAGGTGATCCCCTGGTCGGGGAGCGACGCCAGCTCCTCCAGGGAGCCGCCTTCACGCAGATCGGTGACGGCCATGTGGTAGCCCATGTCGATCACCTGCTTGCCGTTCGCCTTCGAGCGCCAGTCCTCGATCGCGTCGCCGAAGGACGAGCCCGGCGGCTGGATGATGAAGTCGACGTGGCAGGTCGTGCCGCCGAACGCGGCCGCCGTCTGCCCCGACTCGACGTCGTCGATCGTGACCGTGCCGCCGAAAGGCATGTCCAGGTGCGTGTGCGGATCGACGCAGCCCGGCAGGACGTACTTCCCGGCCGCCTCGAGCACGCGGTCGGCGTGGACGTCGAGCGATTCGCCGATGAGGGAGATCCGCTCGCCCTCGACGTAGATGTCGCCGACGTAGTCGTCGGCCGCGGTGATGATGCGGCCGCCTCGGATCAGAACGGACATTCCGGATCTCCCTCCTTCGGCTCGGTATCCTCCTACTTGCCGCCCGGCGTGATCTTCACGGTCGCCTTCTTCCAGGAGCGGCCGTTGACGTCGACGCCTTGCTTCCTCAGCTGCGCGACCGCTGCCTTCGCGAGATCGTCGCGGTAGGCCTCGTGGCCCGGCAGCTTCTTCAGGTGGTTGAACTTCGTCGTGGTCTTCGCCGACCGCGCGAACACCTTGGCATCCATGATCCCGATCCCCTTCGGGGCGGGCCAGACGAGCGCGTTGATTTCGTTCATCTGCCACGTTTGATGGCCCTTCAGCAGCGTCGGCCCCTTCGCGAGCACGAACCTGACGCAGTCCTGCGAGTGGTCACGGCAGTAGATCCAGCCTCTGAAGGACGCCGTGAGGAACTTCTTCGCGATCGCCTGGTGGCTCTTGCTCTTGATCCAGCTCTCGGTCGTGAAGAGCCCGTCCTCGTACATCCCGGTGCCGATGTTCTCCATCTTGATCACGTTCAGCTCGCCCAGCTTCGTGAGCTTCCCGGTCTTCGGATTCTTCGTCTCGAGCACCTGAGCGAGCTCGTTGTAGGTCATCGCGGACGCGGCGTCGATCTGCCGCTTCATGAACAGGTTCATGTCGAACGGCTGTTTCACGATCGTGACGCCCTTGTTGTGCGCGGGGTCCATCCCGGCACGGCTGAGCGCCGCGAAGAGCTCGAACTCGTTCCCGAAGAGCCAGTTGCCGACCTTCTTGCCCTTCATCTTCGCGATCGTGTCGATCCCTGTGTCCTTCCAGGTGAGCTCGGTCATCCCGCTGCGGGAGAACACCTGCGCGATGTTGATCAGCTTGGTTCCCTGATCGCGCGCCGACATCAGGCTCGGCAGCCAGTCCAGCCCGAACTCGGCCTGCCCGCCGGCGACGACCTGTTCGGGAACGATGTCCGGGCCGCCGACCTTGATCTTCACGTCCAGTCCGGCCTGCCTGTAGTAACCCTTCGCCGCCGCGGCGTAGTAGCCCGCGAACTGCGCCTGCGTCACCCACTTCAGCTGGAGGGTGACCTTCGTCAGCTTCGCGCTCGACTGCTTCGCCGTCGACGCCGTGGCGCCGGTGGCCGCCCAGATTCCCCCGACGAGCGCGACTGTCGTGATTGCCCCGACCCAGTACCTACGGTGCTTCATCCATTCCCCTTTCCTGAATATGGCCTCGGCGATTGTGACCCGTCCTCAATCGGATGTCGATGGGACCCAGCGCAGCGCGAGCCGCTCGGCGATCGCAACCGCGATGTAGAGGGCGATCCCGAAGAGGCAGACCATCACGATCCCCGCCCAGGCCTGATTGAACTGGAAGAGGCGCGAGCGGGTCAGGATGAGGACGCCGAGGGCATTCAGCGCGCCGCCGAAGTACTCCCCGACGACCGCGCCGATCATCGCAAGCACGGTCGCCACCTTGAGGCCGGTGAAGATGAACGGGAGGGCAGTCGGAATGCGCACGCGCCGGAAGATCTCCAGCTGGCCGGCGGCGTAGGACTGCATCAGCTCGATGTCCTGCGGCCGCACGGACGTGAGTCCGCGGAGCGTGTTCACGAGCACGGGGAAGAAGCAGAGGACGGCCGCGATCGCGATCTTCGAGCTCTTCGTGAGCCCGCCGTTGAACCACTGGTTCGTGATCGGAGCGAACGCGATGATCGGGATGGCGTTGGCCGCGATCGCGTACGGCATCAGCGCCGTACCGAGCGGGCGCCACCGCGCGAGCAGCAGGGCGACCAGGATCGCGAGACCCGAGCCCACGACGAAGCCGCCGAGTGCCTCCTGGAACGTGTACCAGCCCGCGTGCCAGAGCTCGCTCTTGTCGTCCCAGAAGGTGGTCGCGATCGACGTCGGCTTCGGCAGGAGGAACGCCTGGACGTCCAGCCAGACGATCAGCCCCTGCCAGAGCCCGATCGTCCCGACGAGCACGACCACGGCCGGTACCCAGTCCGTCAGGCGGCGGCCAACCAGCCGGCCGAGCCCGCCACGAGGGACGGGCTGAACCGCGATCGGCGCGCCGCTCGTCACGCGCTCGCCTCCTGCGGGGCGGGGGTCGTCCGGTCGACGTCGTGGCCGAGGTGCAGCGCCTCGCGCACCTGGGTGACGAGCTCGAAGAAGCGCGGTTCCTCTCGAGTCCCGGCGGTACGGGGCTGCGGTAGATCGATCGGGATCGTCTCCGAGATGCGTCCCGGCCGCGGAGACATCACGGCCACGCGCGTGGAGAGGAAGACGGCCTCGGAGATCGAGTGCGTGACGAAGACGATCGTCGAGCCACTCGCCTCCCAGATCCGGAGGAGCTCCATGTTCATGCGCTCCCGGGTCATCTCGTCGAGCGCGCCGAACGGCTCGTCCATGAGCAGGAGTGCCGGGTCGAACGAAAGTGCGCGGGCGATCGAGACCCGCTGCTGCATCCCGCCCGAGAGCTGCCATGGACGATGGTCGCCGAAGCCGGTCAGCTCGACCAGCTCGAGCATCTCCCGCACGCGCGCGGCGCGCTTCTGCCGCGGCCACTTGGCCATCTCCAGCGGCAGGGAGACGTTCTTCGCCACGGTCCGCCAGTCGTAGAGCACCGGGTCCTGGAACACGATCCCGTAATCCCGATCGACGCGGGCTCGCCGGGCAGACTTCCCGTTGACGACGACCTCGCCGTCCGTCGGCTGGATCAGGTCGCCGACGATCCGGAGCAGCGTCGACTTGCCGCAGCCGGACGGGCCGATCAGTGAGACGAACTCGCGCTCGGCGATCTCCAGGTTGATCCCCTGCAGCGCGGTCGTCTGCCCGAACCGCTTCGTGACGCCGCCGATTTCGACGACGCTCATCAGGCGAGGTTCTCCGGAGCGCGCCGCACGATCAGCTTCTCGGCGACGAGGACGATCAGGAAGAACGAGATACCCAGCGCCGCGGCGATCAGGTTCGTCGCCCAGAGGCCGCGCGGCTGGGTCGTGTAGTACTGGCTGAAGTTGATGATCTGGGCGCCGAGCCCGTCCGGGATCGACGACGGCAGCTCGCCGATGAGCGCGCCGACGACGCTCGCGGTCGCCGAGATCTTCAGCGCCGCGAAGATGTACGGCAGGGCCGCGGGGACGCGGAGCTTCCAGAGGATGCGCCAGTCGCCGGCCGCGTAGCTGTGCATCAACTCGAGCGCGCGCCGATCCACGGACTGCAGGCCGCGGATCGTGTTCACCGTCACGGGAAAGAACGTCAGGTACGCGGCGATCAGAGCCACCGCGCCCCAGTCTTTGAGGTTGTCCGGCAGCTTCGGGTTCGCCCAGACGACGACCATCGGCGCGACGACGAGGATGGGCACGGTCTGCGACGCCACGACCCAGGGGAGCAGTCCGCGCTGGAGGAGCCGGAAGTGCGCGAGGACGACGCCGAGGGCGAAGCCGACGAGCGCGCCGAGCCCGAAGCCGACAGCGGCCTCCTTCGCGGTGAACAGCGCCCCGTCGACCAGGATCGAGATCAGGCGCGGTCCGACGCCGCCGGGCCTGGCGTGGGCCCAGAGCGCCGCGACGATGTCGTGCAGGTGGGGCATCGTCGTGTCGTCGACGATGAACGGCCACGTCCAGCCCTCCCGCTCCCACAACCAGCGGTACCCCTCCCAGAGCCCATAGAGCGCGGCCAGGACGACGAGGAAGAGAAGGCCGCGGCCGACCCCGCGACGGACACTCGCCGCGGCCCGATCCCGGGGCCGCTCGACCGCGATCGCCGACATCGGACGATGCTTACCACACTCGGGTTAGAGTCGGCGCGTGGCCGCCCTCGACCCCAGCAGAACCGTCGCCGAGCTGAAGGAGCTGCGCGAGCTGACGGGGGACGAGAACGGGGCCCAGCGCGTCGCCTGGACCGACACGTGGGAGCGGGCGCGCGAGTGGCTGCGTGGGAAGATCGCCGAGACCGGCGCGGAGGAGACGATCGACGCGGCCGGGAACCAGTGGTTCACGCTGCCGGGCGGCTCTGAGCACGCCGTTCTCCTCGGCGGCCACATCGACTCGGTCCCCAACGGCGGCTGGCTCGACGGCTGCCTGAACGTGCTGGCCGCCGTCGAGGTGCTGCGGCGGATCGCGGCCGAAGGTCAGCCGCCGGTGACGGTGCGACTGGTGAACTGGGCCGACGAGGAGGGGGCGCGCTTCGGCCGCTCGCTCTTCGGCTCCTCGGCGGCCGCCGGCTCGATGGCCGACCAGGACGAGCTGCGGCAGCGGAAGGACGCAGACGGTGTCGCGCTGCCCGATGCCCTGAAGGAGCACGGCGTCGAGCTCGACTCGGCGCTGGAGGCCCGCTCCGAGCTCGAGGGCGCGGTTGCGTACCTGGAGCTGCACATCGAGCAGGGGCCCGTGCTCGAGTCGATGGATCTCCCGCTCGGCGTCGTGCTCGGCACCTTCGGCGTCGAGCGGCACCAGGTCACGTTTCGAGGCCAGGCGGCTCACGCCGGCTCGACGCCGATGGAAAAGCGGCGCGATGCGCTCGCAGGAGCAGCGAGGCTCGAGCTCGAGATCCGCGAGATCGCGAAGCGGACCGGGGAGGGCGCGGTCTGCACGCTGGGCGGAGTCGTGACGAAGCCGGGGATCGTCACCTCCGTGGTCGAGACCGCGGAATGCCTGCTCGACCAGCGGCACCTGAACGCGGGGAGACTCGCGTTCATGCTGCAGGAGGCGAAAGAGTCAAGTGAGCGGTTCGCCGCCGACGAGGACATCGAGGTCGAGTGGGACCGGATCTGGAACATCGAGCCGATCCTGTTCGACGAGGGGCTGATCGAGCTCGCGGACGAGTCGATCCGCGAGGTCGCCGGCACGTCCCATCGACTTCCGAGCGGGCCGCTCCATGACGCCGCCGAGGTCGCGCGCGCCGGTGTGCCAACCGTCATGCTGTTCGTGCAGAGCCTGCGCGGCCTCTCCCACACGAAGCTCGAGGACACGAAGGAGGAACATCTCGAGCTGTCAGTCCAAGCGCTCGATCGGCTTGCCGACAAGACGATCGCGCGCGTAGCGTCATAAAGAACGACAAGGAGGCGAACGATGGCTGGACTCGAGATGAAGAACTTCGATTCACCGGACGAGACGCGGCCCTTCCAGGACAAGGGGCAGGCCGAGGTCGTAAACATCGGCGGCGGCTCCGTCCTCTACGGCACGTTCGAACCCGGCTGGCGCTGGTCCGAGCACGTGAAACCGCTAGCCGGGACGGACAGCTGCCAGTCGCCGCACTTCCTCTACGTCCTTTCCGGGCGAATGAAGGTCGTCATGGACGACGGCACCGAGGGCGAGGTCGGGCCGAACAGCGTCGCCCGGATCGAGCCGGGTCATGACGCCTGGGTCGTGGGCGAGGAAGCCTGCAAGGCGGTCGATTTCGGGCCGTCGCCGTCGTACGCACAACCGCAGGCGTAGGCCAGCTTCTTCTAGAAGATCCGCACCAGCACGACGCCGGCCGCCACGAGCGCCATCCCACCGAGGCGGCCGGCGCTGAGCTGATGCTGGTCGAACCCGACCCAGCCGAAGTGGTCGACGAGGAGCGACGCGAGCGACTGCCCGGCCATGACGAGCGCGATCAGGGTGGCCGCGCCCAGGTGAGGAGCCGTCACCGCGGCCGCGACGACGTAGAACCCGCCCATCAGCCCGCCCAACCACACCCACCAGGGGTGCGTCGCCGAGCCTCGCGCGAACTTCGCTTTCCTGAGGCAGATTCCCCTGCAGATCGCGGCGAACGGCGACGAAAACCGGAAAGGAGTGGAGCCGATGGACATCTGGCATGCGTCCGCGGGTGCCGAGCAGCGAGTCAAGGCGGCTGAGCAACTGTTCGATGACCTGGTCGACCTCGAAGCGACGCGCCGCTTCCTCGAGAACGAGACCAATCACCTGCTGATCGCCTATGTCGACGGTCAGCCCGCCGGCTTCGTCTCCGGCACCGAGCTCACGCATCCGGATCAGTCCGAGCCCGAGCTCTTCCTCAACGAGCTCGGCGTCGGCGCCGCCTATCGGGGTCGCGGGATCGGAAAGGAACTCGTGGCGAGGCTCTGGGAGATCGCTCAGACCCGCGGCTGCGGTGGGATGTGGGTGCTTGCCGACGACTCGAATCCTGCGGCGCTGAAGGTCTACGCCGGCGCCGGTGGCGTCCGCCTGCCGGAGCAGGTGATGTTTCAGTGGGGCGAGACGTGATGGCGGCCTCCGCTACAAGGAGCTAGCTCCGACGACGCTGCCACGAAAGGCTAGGGCGAGAGGACGACGCGAGGGCCGGAGACTAGAGCGGGCGAAGCCGGTCTAGGCTCCGGCCGAACTCATGCGGGCGGGGACGCGGAGCGCCACCGCCCGCACGACGCGGACAGTCGCCGACCGAGACCTACTAGAGCGCGGGGCTTTGCCCCGCGCGTTTCCCGCGACGAGCGGCGTACCTGAACCCGAGCGAAAGCGCGAGCTTTCGCTCGACTCTAGCCGACGGCCGCGACGATTTCGTCCGAGAGGCTCGGGAAGTCCTGCAGGAACCCGGTGCGCTCGGACTTGAACCGCTCCACGAGCGACTCGTACTCGTCCAGGCGGCCCTGCGCCTCGTAGAGCCGCTTCGGCTGGAGGACGTCGATGTCGTCCGCTTCGATCCCCGGCACCGCCGAGGCGACGAGGTAGCCGAAGTCGGGATCGCGCTCCCACTCGATCGTCCCCTCTGCGATCCCCTTGACGATCGCCGAGGAATGTGGGATTCGCACCTTCTTCGCGCCCTCGGCGCCGGCCTTGCCGCCGATTGAGCCCGTATTCAGCACGTAGACCTCCAGCGGGTGGTCCTCCAGCAGTTCCAGGAAGCGGTTCCCCTGCAGGTCGTGGGGCATGGGGAAGAACGGATTCGTTCCCGGCACGCGCAGGAACTTCCCTTCCTCAGCCGCACCGCCCGCGGCCGTGCCGGTCGTCTCCCCGAGCATGAAAAAGGCCGCTGCTTGCGGCCCCTCGAGCTTCGCCACGGCCGGGACGATGTTCTCGTTCCGGTTCAGGATCAGGAGGAAGTGCGCCTCGTCGATCGCGCGAGTCGCCGCCGACTCGATCACCTCGAACCCGAAGGTGGCGCGGCCGTTCTTGGTGTAGCTCTCGTCGTAGAAGTCGACGTCGTCGCCGTGCTGCGACACGTTCTCGAGGTACGAGCGCGGCTGCGTCACCGCCTTGTAGATCGTCGGCTCGTCCTCGGGATTGAGCCCGTAGGTCTTGGCGAAGCAGCCGTTCTCCGTCGCGAATACCTTGCCGTCGGACATCCACGCGACGAAGTCGTCCTGGACCGGCAGCGAGCCGTTCTGCCGCGTGAAGGTGGTCGTCGTCTTGCCGGTCCCCGAGAGGCCGACGATCAGCCCGACCCGCTCGCCGCGATCGGTCGGGATGATCTTGCAACCCGCGTGCAGCGGGATCCCGCCACGGTCGTAGACCAGCTTGTTCCACATCCGCAGGAACCCCTTCTTCGACTCGCCGAAGTAGTCGGAGTTGAACACACGCGTCACGCCCTGCTCGAGGTCGACGGTGATCAGCCGGTCCTCGGGCTTGCCGGGGGCGGTCAGCCCCGGCGTGTAGATCACGGTCAGCTCCGGCTCGAAGTGCTCCGGGTCGTCCACGTGGAACCAGAGCTGCCGCTGCATGGCGGCGATGTTGGCCCAGCGTGCCTCGATGTAGAGCTGGACCGGGATACGCGACTCGGGCTGCGCGCCGAGCCAGCCGTCGACGAGGACCATCTCCCGGTCACGGATGTACGCGTCCTGCTTCTCGGCCCACTCCTCCGCGTCCTCGCGCGACATCGTGCGCGCGAGCCCGGAATCCGGATCGTTGCTGACCACGAAGGTCGAGGGGTTCGAGCGCGCGAGCACCTTTGTCTGGACGTTGAGATTCCCGTACTTGGTCGGACGCGCCTCGGGCATCTCGGCGGTCAGCTGCTTGAGCTCGTCTTCGCCCGGATTCTCGATTACACGGGCCGCTTCAGGCAGCCGGAACAGCATCTTCGCCAAGGAGCTCGCCTCCGTTCGTCACCGCGGGCGGAGGAATCCGTCCGCTCTGGCCAGGTGCGGACTATACCGCGGCTTTTGCGGCGTTATGCTCGCTTTCCCGCCACGCGACCGGGGAGGCTCCATGCTCAGCTTTGGCGTCACCGTCCTGCCCGACCCGCCCGTCAGCCGGCTGATCGAGCTGATGCAGATCGCCGAGCAGCGGGGTTTCGAATACGGCTGGACCTACGACTCGCACATCCTCTGGCAGGAGTCGTACGCGACGCTTCCGCTCGTCGCCGCGCAGACGGAGAAGATCAAGCTCGGCCATTTCGTCACGAATCCGGGCATCCGCGATCCGACGATCGCGGCGAGCTGGTACGCGACGATGCAGGACCTCTCGAACGGTCGGATGGTGATGGGGATCGGCAGGGGCGACTCCTCGCGGCGCGTCGTCGGGCTCAAGCCGGTGAAGGTCGCAGAGTTCGAGCGCCGGTGCCGGATGATCAAGGATCTGATGAACGGTCGCCAGGTCGACTGGAACGACAAGGAGCTCGAGCTGACCTGGGTCCGCAAGGAGCTGCCAGAGATCCCGATGTGGATCGCGGGCTACGGGCCGAAGGCGCTCGCGATCGCCGGGCGCGTCGGCGACGGCGTGATCATCCAGCTCGCCGACCCGGTGATCATCCAGTGGATCATGGACACGGCCCGCCGCGCCGCCGAGGAGGCCGGCCGGGACCCGTCGGATCTGAAGTGCATCGTCGGTGCCCCGAGCCACGTCTCGGACGACATCGCCGACGCGCGCGAGCAGTCCCGCTGGTTCCCGGCGATGGTCTCCAACCATGTCATGGACCTGATCGAGCGCTACGGGGAGGACTCCGAGATTCCGAGCGACCTCACCGACTTCGTCAAGGCGCGGAAGTTCTACGACTACAAGGAGCACTCGCGTGTCGGGGCCAAGCACGGGGAGTTCGTCACGGACGAGATCGTCGACCGGTTCTGCGTGCTCGGCACGGCGGAGGCCTGCGCCGCGAAGCTGAAGGAGCTGGAATCGATCGGCGTCGACCAGTTCAACATCTACCTGATGACGCACGGGCAGCAGGAGACGATCCAGGCCTACGGCGAGGAGATCATCCCGCAGTTCACGGGCGTCGCGGCATAGACGCCCGGCTACCCTGGGCCTGTGTCCCGGGGTCTGCTCGCGGCGCCGTTCGTGCTCGGCGCACTCGCGC
>Ga0137369_10008667_pt1 | contig 10128 bp, 9 predicted proteins | sample SagtaG_12_FD_104918 | JGI IMG/M metagenome (GOLD analysis project Ga0137369, IMG submission 104918) | Vadose zone soil microbial communities from Sagehorn Ranch, Mendocino, California, USA - Sage1_L_113_16 metaG | ecosystem: Environmental > Terrestrial > Soil > Vadose zone | place: USA... | reverse complement strand
TCCTCCGAGAGGCGGCCTCGAGCGCCGCCTCGCCGTCGTCCGCCTCGAAGACCTCGAAGCCTGCCCGCTCGAGCGGGTCACGGACGAACGCCCGGAAGGGTGGATCGTTGTCCACAACGAGAATGAGTTCGCCGAGCTCCGCAGGATCTGACACGAACGTTCCTTTCACTGGCCCACTAGGGGTTTTAGCGCAGTTTTCGGTGAAAGAGCGTTGAGATTTCTCAGCATTTCCAAACCGAGCTACGTCCGCCGGCTGAGCGCTGCTCATGCGATCGACGTAGGGCGCAGATACGTCGTTTCGCGCTTGGCTCCGCCCTCACGGCGGGCCTAGCGTTCTCCACAGGCTGGGGAATGCGGACCCAGCATGGGGAAAGGGGCGCCATGACCGACGAGATATGCGGCCGGATCGACGGCACCGACCTTCTCGCGCGAAGCCGAACGGCCTCGCGCCCGCTCTGCGACCACTCCTCAGAGGAGGATTTGCAATGACACGAATCGTTGGGCCCTCAGGGAGCCGGCGCCGCAAGCGCTGGACCCTCTTCGGCCCGCTCGTCATCGCGATCGCGCTGATCGTGCCGACAATCGTCTGGGCGTCGGCGCTCCCGCCGAACCCGAGCGGCGGAGGGAGCAGCAGCACAAACAAGTTCGAGTTCGACGGCAACCTGAGGGTTCAGACGTCGCAACCGGGAAATCTCGATTGGGCACCCTACCTGTCGCCCGACTCCGGCTCGGACCAGGCCGTGATAAACGGCGTTACACGGAGTATCCCGAGCGGTAACAACACCAGCTCCTGCGCAGGTGGCCCGGGCTCCTCGCTCTACGTGCCTGCCGACCCGAACGTCACCCCGAACCCGCCGCTGGCGCCGTTCACGCTAGGAAACGGCTCGGTGGGGCAGGGTGTGATCGTCTGCGACGGGACGATCTCCAAGCAGACGCCGGACGACACCAACGGGTACGTCCAGGGCGGCCACGAGGACCAGGGAGAGAACCCGGTGCTGTGGAACATCGCCAAGGCCAGCTCTCCGAAGAAGACGGACCTGTCCGAGGTTTACGTCTACGGGATGGTCTTCGACAGCCCGTTCGACGCCGACACCCAGCACAACAACCTGCTGATGGTCTTCGACGCCGGTCGCCTGGACACGAACGGCGACTTCCACGTCGACTTCGAGATGAACCAGAAGGCCATCACGAACTGCGGCGACTCGGGACACGGGTCGGAAACCACCGTCTGCCAGCCGCGGACGGCCGGCGACATTCTCGTGTCGTACGACAGTTCCGGCGGAGGGACCCCGCCGGTCGCCACGGTGTTCGAGTGGCAGCATCCGCCGACCTCCGGGCCGTGCGCGAGCAGCCAGGGCACGGACGCCGCGCCGACCGACGGCGGCTGTTACGTCCTCCGCGCGAACCCGCCTCAAGCGGACGGCTTCCAGGCCGCCCAGGGCGTGTTCAACAGTGCCGAGATCCCTGCGGCACCCTGGCGGGCGGTCGTGTGCGACCCCACGTCGATCCAGAGCTCCCCCCAGTGCACGATCCGGGACGTGGTTCCCGCCAACGGCAACATGGAGGGCTACATCGACATCACCGGGTTCCTCCCGAACTTCAGCCTGTGCCCGGGGTTCGGCGAGATCACCGCAAGGTCGCGGTCCTCATCGGGAATCAACGCCTCGCTGCAGGACACCACTGGATCCATTCCGGTCAATGCGTCCGTCTGCGGATCGCTCATCATCAAGAAGACGAATGAGGCCGGCGCGCTCGTTCCCGGAGCGGGCTACACGGTCACGCCCGGCGTGACCGACCGGACCGGTACGACCGTCGTCGCCGACGGCGACACGGCCGACCATTCCGACGCCAACAACGGCCTCGTCTGCCTCGACAACGTCCTCTTCGGCAGCTACAGCGTCGCCGAGACGACGGTGCCGGCCGGATACTTCGGCGACCCTTCGAGCCAGACGTTCAACGTCACGAACGCGAGTACCTGCGCGGATCGACTCAATGCTGACGGATCGTTGAAGACCGGCGAATCGGCCGACGTGACCTTCACGAACAAGCTGGGGTCGATTCTGATCAAGAAGCTGGGACGTCTCGCCAACGGGACAACCCCCCTGCTCGGCGGAGCAACCTTCCAGATCGCGCCCGACTCGAGGCTCGGCGCCGCCTCCGGCACGACGGTGCTCGTATCGGACAACGGGACAGCAGATACGACACACCTTGCCGATGTGTCAGCGGCCAACGGCGTGATCTGCGTCGACGGCGTCCGGAACCTCGGTCCCGGAAGCGACTACACCGTCACCGAGTCGTCGCCGCCGAGCGGCTGGTTCGCGGACACAACCTCGGTCAACGTGCCGGTGCACAGTGCGAGCAAGTGCTCCGACCGGCTGAACGCTGACGGGACGATCAAGAACGGCGGGAGTCCAGATGCGACGTTCACGAACGTCAAGGGCTCGCTGCTCATCCGCAAGGAGGCCAAGGATCACTCGTGTACCGCTGCGGGTTTCCGCGGAACTACTGCTGCCCCCGACTGCGTGGCGTCAGGTTTCGCCCTGTTCGGCGGAGCCACGTTCACGATCACGCCGAGCCCGACGAGCGCCGCGGCGTCTCTCGACGTGACCGACGGACAAGCCGGGCCGCCGATCGACGCCAACTCGACAGCCGGGTTGATCTGCATCGACAACGTCGCCGACCCTGGTGCCGGCGGCTACTCGATCGTGGAGACGAACGCCAACAACGTCAACTACACGAAGGACGGCTCCACGAAGTCGGTCACGCAGGCGAGCATCTCCAAGACGCTCTGCTCTGCACGGGTGACGACTGCGGGGAGCGAGGACGCGAAGTTCACGAACACGCCGCTCTCGCAACTCGAGGTGATCTTCACCTCGTCGGCGGGCCCGGGCGTGACGGCGGCGACGATCAACGACTGCCAGGGCGGGGCGACGCAGACGGCGTTCTCCGACTCGACGTTCGGCAGCCTGCCGCCCGGCACGTACACGTGCACGATCGTGATCGACCCGTAGAAAGGCGACTAGACGTAAAGGCTGACAAGGAAAGGAGAAGGGCGCGGGCGAGGATTTCCTCGCCCGCGCCCGTTCGTCTTGCGATCTCAGTAGACGGTGAGCGGGGCGCTCGCCATCAGGCTCTGCTTGCCGCCATTGCCACTCTGGTAGATGGCGACGGTGTACTGTCCGGCCTCGCTCGTCCACGCCCCGAATGCGACGCAGCCGTTGCCGGCGACCCCGGTCGGGAAGAAGGTCCGCGAGCTCGGCGAGGTGATGACGACGTTGGCCTGCTGCCCCGTCTTGTAGCCGCAGCCCGACCCCTGGAAGGAGCCGCCCGAAGGGACAGAGGTAGGCGAGACGGTCAGCGTGGCTGAACCGGTCGTGCCTCCGCCACCCGGCCTGCCCTTGCCGGCCATTGCGCCGGGGACGAGCGCAAGCACGAGGACGAGAGTTGCAGCTGTGAGGGCGACGCGTTTCCTGATCATGTGGCAAACCTCCTGTCGGGCATGACCGCAGGCGCCCACGTTGCTTTCAATACAAGTTGTGGATCGTCATCGGTGAGAACCGGGAACCCCCCCGAACGGGTGAACCGTTCTTCCTTCGACGATCAGCGGCGCAGTGTAGCCGGGTGTCCGGACGAGTCAATGGCACTTGCGCACGTAGATGCCGCGACCGGGGAAAACTTGCGTTCCGATCGCCGCGGCGGCTGCCGGAAAGAAAGGACGGCACGGGAGGACCTTCGCCGCCCGGGCCGTCCTTCCTATCGCGAAGCTTAGGTAGCTGTAATCGTTGCCGTTGCCAACAGGGTCTGCTTGCCGCCGTTGCCGCTCTGATACGTCTTCGCGGTGTACAGACCGGCCTCGCTCGTGTATTCGCCGAACGAGATGCAGCCGTTGCCGTCGACGCTCACCGGGAAGAAGAACTGGGCGCTTGGCGAGTCGACCGTGACGTTCACCGGCTGGTCCTGCGCATACCCACACCCAGTCACCGTGAACGCGTCTCCCGCCGCCACCGACGAGGAGCTCACGGTCAGTGCTGAAGCGGCGGTCGTTGCGCCGTGGCTGCCCCCGCGGCCGGCGAGGGCGACGGGGACGAGCGCCGCGGCCACAATGACGACGGCGGCGATGAGGCTGAAGCGAAGGATAGGCGTCTTCGTGATCACCTTTGGACCTCCTGCGGAAGAGGGCGACCGCAGAACGCCCAAGAAATGTGTTGCCAGACCAAAGAGACATCGGCGTGAAAGCGCCCAGTGCCGAGCCCTCTTTCGAGCGATGAGGGACTGCGGCCTACTCCGTCGGCTCGACGGCCGCCGCATTCACGCGGTCGCGTCCGTCGGCCTTGGCGCGGTAGAGCGCGCGATCCGCAATCCCGATCAGCGCCTCGGCCAGCTCGCCGGGCCGGTGCTCTGCGACGCCGAAGCTCGCTGTGAGGGTCACGTCGACGCCGGGTACGACGACTCCCCGGGAGAGATCGCGCCGCAGATGCTCGGCGAGCGCGACCGCGCCCGCGAGACCCGTGCCGGGCAGGATGACCGCGAACTCTTCGCCGCCTATGCGCGCGGCGAGATCGGTCTCGCGCACGCGTTCACGGATCACGTCGGCGGCCGCTCGCAGGACCTCGTCTCCCTTCTGATGGCCGCAGCGGTCGTTGATCTGCTTGAAGTGGTCGAGGTCGAAGAGCACGAGGGCGAGCGGTGTCTCCAGCCGGGCCGAGCGGGCGACCTCCTGGCGAAGCGCCTCCATGAACCTGCGCCGGTTCGCGAGGTCGGTGAGCTCGTCCGTCACCGCCTGGCGCCGCACGACGCTGTGGAGACGTGCGTTGTCGAGCGCGATCCGCCCGTGCCCGGCGAGCGAGCGGGCGAGCTCGCGGTCGGCGGCCGTGAAGCCGCGCCGGGGCGAGTGGAGCACGAGCCGCCGGTCATCCACCTCGTCGTCGAGGGAGAGGACGAGTCGATCGGCGGGCCTCGGATCGGTCCCGATCTCCGCGACCGTCTCGCCGTCCCAGATCAACTTCCCGCCCGCGGCGCCTGTGGCGGAGACGGTCGTCTCAAGGATCACCGGCAGCAACGCCCGCGGGTCGTGCGCCGCGGCGACGACCTCTCCGAAGAGCGCGAGCGGGTTCCGTTCCCCCCGGCGGCCGGCGAGACTTCGAACGGCCGTCCTGCCCCCGGGAACCAGGAGCAGGATCACGAGGGCGAGCGCAGCGACCGTGAGGAACGACGCACCGAGGGTGAACAGTTGCCGGCGGTGGACGAACCCGTCGATCTCGTCGCGCGGGACGACGGCGAGCACGCCGATGCCGGTACCGGTCGCGAGAAGCACCTGCGTGGCGCGATAGGTTCGCCCCCCTGCCCGCAGGTCGTATGCCCGGCCGGCCGGTCCGGTCAGACGCGCCGTGCGCAGCGAGCCGGATTGCACCGTGCCGACCTTCGAGACAAGGAGGCTCGTCCGCGTCTGCGCGGAAAGATCACGCAGGAGCACGGTCAGGTTCTCTGTGGCGTCGACGCTGCCGAGGGCACCCGTCGGCCCGACGACCGAAACGGTGCGGAGGACCGTCCCGGGCGCCGCGGCCGGCGGCGCCTGACCGGCCATGCGCACGGTGAACGACACGAAGCCTCGTCTGGAGGCGAATCGCTCAAGCACGGATCCGTTCCGTTCGGCCAGGGCCTGCTGGACGGTCCGTGACTCTGCGAGCGTCCTCGCAGACCGCACAGCGGTGCTATCGACGGCTGCGAAGCGCTCCGCGGCGACGCGAAGCGAGGCCGAGAGCCGCGCGTCGACCCGATCGGTCTCGCTCGTGCGGTACGCACGCCCGAGTGCCCAGGTGGCCACCGCCGGCAGACCGAGCGCGAGGAGCGCGCCTGCGACGAGAAGTCGGGCGTCGGGCCGAAACCCGGTGAACGGGCGCCAGCGGCCGGAGCTCAGCTTCATCGCCGGTGAGCCAGCCCGACCGGAACCTCCCGCAGAGTCGGCCACCCCGCGCAGGAGTGTACCGGCGACGGACTCCGCCATCCGCAGCGGCGGCCGAGGAGGAGAAGCGGACGCATCCCCCGAATGGGGGAGCGCCGCTCTACGAGCCATCGTGAACTACACGTCGATCATCCCATCGAGGGTCACGGCTACGACGGAGCCCCGGCCCGCCGACGCTGCGGATCCGAGCGCGATCGAGGCGCTCTTTGACCGCGCGAGTGCCTGCGACGCCAACTTCCGCGCGCACGCGCTCGGCGTCGCGGCCCTGAGCATCCGCATCGGCGCGGCGCTGGGGCTGAGGCCGCTCGAGCTCGAGATCCTTGCGCTCGCAGCAAAGCTGCACGACGTCGGGAAGCTGCGCGTCGCCTCCTTCATCCTCGCGAAGCCCGGCCCTCTGGATGAAACCGAATGGGCGGCAATGAGGCGCCATCCCGCCGAAGGCGCACGCCTCCTTGCGCCGCTTGTCTCCTCGGCCGAGCTGCTCGGAATCGTCCGGAGCCATCACGAGCGCTGGGACGGAGCGGGTTACCCCGAAGGGCTGAGCGCGGAGCAGATACCGCTCGGAGCTCGGATCGTCGCCGTGGTCGACGCCTTTTGCGCGATGATCGAGCCACGGGCGTACCGGCCCTCTCTCGACCAGGAAGCCGCACGTTCCGAGCTCGTCGCTCAAGCGGGACGGCAGTTCGACCCCGCCTGCGCGGAAGCCGCACACCGCCTCACCGACGCGACGGCCCGGTAGCCGGCGCGTCGGCACGGGCGACGGAAGCGGCTTACCTTACTTCCCCGACTGGCCCGGGGGGCCGGTGTGGTCGTGATTCTTGTCTCCGTACCCGTTGCCGGGCTTGCTCTGGGACTGTGACTGCTCTGTCGGCGGCGGAGGGGACGGCACAGGCGCAGGCGGTGGCGTGGCGACCGGGGTCACGACCGCGAGAACGGGGGGGCTCGGCTTTGGAGTAGGCGCCGGGCTCGGTGCAGGCGCGGGGCTCGGCGGAGCGACGGGGGCCGCCGGCGGCGCCGACGTGGGTGGCTTCGGAGCGGGTGCGGGTGTCGGCGTTGGCGCAGGTCTCGGTGCCGGTGCAGGTGACGGCTTCCGCTTCGGGGCCGGCTTCGATCTAACAGGCGGGGACGAAGACGAAGCCGGAGGCGCCTGCCGCTGTGGCGCCGTTGTCCTGCTCACGCTCTGTACGACCGGGGCCGCCGAAGCCGATGCCCGCCGCCCGGTCTTCGGAGCGGCACGGCTTAAGGCCGGCGTCGGACGCCGAGGTTGCCCAGCTGCCGGGGCGGCGACAACGGACTCGGCCGCCGTGGGAAAGGGGCTCTCCGGCACGAACGGCTCGACGAACGGGATCTGTGCGGGCGTGAGCGCGCCCGACCAGAGCCGCGCCGCGCCGGCTACGCACGCTGCCGCGGCCAGGACAGCCACCATCCGTCGGATCCCCGTCCCCACATCGGAATGATCGCGTAAGCACAGGACAGATGCGACCCCCGGCGGGGTTACGCAGAGCGACCCTTGAGGCGAGCGTGCGCCGGGTCAGGCGGCCGAGCCGGGGGGAGCAACCTCCCAGCGGCCGTCGACGAGCAGCTTCGCGAAGCGCCGACCCGGAGTCGGCTCGTACTCCCGGACGGTATCGCGGCAGCGGACGAGGTGTTCGGCGTCGGGATCGACGCGCTCCTGCAGCCCTTCACGGACAGCATGCGCCTCTTGCCAGTGCCGCTGCTGCCGCGTCTCGATTCTCGCCTTCAGGGTGCGTGCGCCCGCAACGTCCATGTCTACTCCTTACCGCTCGGAGGAGGCGGTCGTGAACCGCCAGCTGCGCCGCGCCTGGCCGTGGCCGAAGCTGACGGTCGCCTTGTAGGTGGTGGCCGGCTCGACCGGCACGACCGGAATCAGGAAGCCGCTCCCGGGCGGCAGGAAGGCCCCTACGGTCGCAGTCAACCGATCGACCGTCCGCACCTCGACCGGGCCGTGCGGCCCGCTGAGGGTCGCCGAGGTGATGCGCAGGTGCCAGGGATCGCGTGTGCCCTCCGCGAACACCATGATGTGGTAGCCGGTGCGCGTTCCGCGCGGCAGCCCGACGAAGTCGCCGGGGACGAACGGGAGCTCGTCCACCGTCTGGGCGTAGGGAACGCGGACGGCGCGATCACCTGGGACGGAGAAGACCGTCGGCTTCGTCGCGCCGGACGACCCGTAGCCGGGCCAGGTGGTCACGCAGACGTAGCCGGAGGAGGCCTCGACGCCGACCCGCCGCAGCTCGGGGCTCATCAGCTGGATCAGGTGAATCGGAGAATTCGCGAACGGGCCGCCGGTGGGCCAGCTGGAGCCCATCGCGAGCACGCTGTGCTCGCCGGCCCAGTTCCCGTCGGCACTGTAGGCCGGACTAGCCGGGTCCTCGCTATGGCCGAAGGTTCCGGTGGATCCCATGTACGCGATGTGTCTGGCGCACTTCTCCGACCAGGTGGGGTTCTCCTTCACGCGTCCGGGGATCCCGTTCGCGGCCCGCTGTGCGTTGAGTGCGGCGAGGACCGCCTCTGATGAGGCGCCGCCGGCGGCGGCAGCCCCTGTGGTGACCAGAGCTGCGACAACGAGGATGAGCAGTGGGATCCGCATCGGCGTTCACGAATGAATCGGCGCAGAACGTCCCGAGCTTTATGGTCGCTTCGACGCAGGGAGCCAGTGGCCTCCCCTTCCCCCTCCGGGGATCACAACGTTCCTCGAACGCATCGCAACGCGAAGCACCCGTTTCTCGACGGGACGTCCTGCGCGCGTCAGGCGCTCAAGCCGGCCGGCGCGATCTCCCACCGGCCGTCGACGAGCAGCTTCGCGAAGCGGCGGCCCGGGTTCGGCTCGTACTCGCGGACGTTGGCGCGGCAGCGGACGAGGTACTCGGCGTCGGGATCGAGGGGCTCCTGCAGGCCCTCGCGGACTGCGTGTGCCTGCTGCCAGTGACGGAGCTGCTGGGCTTCGATCCTCGCTCTCAGCGTCCGTGCGCCTGTGACATCCATTCGTGTCCCCTCTGTCGAGCCGAATTGCTGCGAAAAGTGGGGAGCTGGCGCGCTTGGTATACCCGCCACATTTCGAGTGAGATGTCCTGACCTACGCGGCCCGAGGAGGTCCCACCGTCACGGACGCGAGCGCGCCTGCTCCCTCGAATTTAAGGTACCGCGGTCTCATTTTCTTTGGCGCACGAAAGGCTAGACCAGGCCGCACGGAGGTCGCGTTCAGGACATGAACGGGCCCCGAAGGGTTCTCGGGAGTCCACAGCAGCCGACCTGACGATCTCGCAGGTGGCAACACACCTGGCAGCTCGAGCGCCTGCTAATTCGCGGGCGGCCCGTGCGCCCCCGCTCATCCAGAGCGCCGTCTATCGCTTCGAGCCTCGCAACGAGTGAGGGGGAGCGGCCGGAGCCGCTCCCCCTCAGGTGCTTCAAGTGGCGTGCTCGACTTACTTGACGTCGAACTGGAGGCTGTATTCCGCCGCAGTCGCACCGCCAACGGTGAACGTAAGCTTCCATGTGCCTGTGCTGAGAGTGTTCTTCTGCCCCAGCGCCGGAGACGGGGACTTCGTGCTCAAGTTGAAGATGTAGCCGCCAGTCGGGCCGAGCGTGGCGTCATAGCGGAAGTTGTTCTCCGGGCTGTTCGCGTAGCCCGAGTCGTCGAGGATGCCCGAAGCAGTGCTGTCAACCTTGCTGAGTGACGTCGCCTGCACGACGATACCCGAGCTCGACACGTCGTTTCCGTTGGCATCGCACAAGTAGAACTTCAGTGGCGCCGTGCTTCCCGCCTTGTGCGACTTGGTCGGGTCGTAGAGCAGGCAGATCTTGAAGGTGATCGTGAACGTCTTCGAGCCGTTGCTGCCGAAGTGGTTGGCATCGCCGGGATAGCTCGCCGACGCCGTCGCGGTACCGACACCAGTGTTGTTGACGTAGGACACCGTCAGCGCCTGCGATAGGGCACCCGCACCCGTAACCGCAGCCGTGCACGGCTCGATCGCGCTCCCGGTATAGACGACGCTCGCCGGACAGGTCACCGTCGTCACCGACGGAGCCTTCCCGATCTCGAAGTCCTTCGAGCCGGTGTCACCGAAGTGGTTCGCGTCGCCGGCGAAGGTCGCCGACGCGGTCGCCGTACCCACATTCGTGTTGGCGGTATAGGTCACCGGCGTCAC
>Ga0137369_10008666_pt1 | contig 10128 bp, 7 predicted proteins | sample SagtaG_12_FD_104918 | JGI IMG/M metagenome (GOLD analysis project Ga0137369, IMG submission 104918) | Vadose zone soil microbial communities from Sagehorn Ranch, Mendocino, California, USA - Sage1_L_113_16 metaG | ecosystem: Environmental > Terrestrial > Soil > Vadose zone | place: USA... | reverse complement strand
CGGTTTCCCGTCACAAATGCACAGTACGCCGCGTACGTGAATGCAAAAGGATTAATACACCCTGTGAGTGACTGGCGCGATAGCGGGAAAGGCGATCATCCTGTAGTGAATGTGTCGTGGAATGATGCGATGGCATATTGCCAGTGGTTGAACGATTTGCCAAGTAACGAATTGCCTTCAGGTGTGGTTTTGCGCCTGCCCACCGAAGCTGAGTGGGAAAAAGCCGCGCGCGGCACCGATGGATTAATCTACCCATGGGGCAACATCTTTGACAAAAATAAGTGCAACACAGATGAAGGTGGCAAAAATGATACCACTTCCGTTGGAGCGTATTCGCCGTCGGGCGATAGCCCTTACGGCGCGGCTGACATGGTTGGCAACGTCTGGGAATGGACACATTCCTTATTCGAGAAATACCCTTACGAGGCGGATGATGGTCGAGAGGATGAAAATGTTTCCGGCGACCATGTTCAGCGTGGCGGCTCGTTCATCGGCATTGATCAGCTTGTGCACTCGGCGTCCCGCTACAGAGGCGACCCCAGCTTCCTCGACTTTGTCGGTTTTCGGGTGGTGGTCGCTCCTCCTATTCCTTGAGCTTCTTGCCCAGACCTGACAGCTCTCACCAGGCTGTGAGCCAATCGTGATACTCGCGCGGACATGGCCGCGGGTCGGGAAACGAAACTACGCCTACTTCCTAGATTTGTGGTAGACGCATATCAGTCCCATCGCGGATACATGGGCATATTGCCTTTTGAGAAATTATTTCTCTGTGGTGGTGTATATAAGAAATAGAGAAGACCTGACAGGTCTTAAACTTAATAAGGAGAAATCACGTGGCTGGCATCAAGTATGAAATCGTCAAAAGATTGGTGTGGTGTCCAAGTTCACTTTAAGACCCTAAAGGTTTCTTCCATTGCCTTTCGACACATCTGGCACATCAGGACAATTGACAGCTAGGAAAACCTTTAGGGTCTATGCTTGAATAAAGGAGATCAAACCATGTCAGAAATCAAATATGAAATTATCGAGAATATTGGTGTGTTTTCCAAAGCTGGCTCCGGCTGGGCGAAGGAACTCAACCTAATCAGTTGGAACGACAAGGAACCGAAATACCCCCTCCGCCGGAGTTTATCCTGAGCTTGCCGAAGGGGCACCTCCCCCAAATACGACATTGGAACTTTGAATGATTATTGGGCTTTTACCTGTCGTATTTGGGGGAGGCTGGGTGCTCTCAGGGGTAGGTATATCAAGAGGGCCAAGGTTCAGGGATAAACCTGCCCAAGGGTAAGTGTCTTTGAGCAATCAGAGCGGTGAGGATAACTATTCGGCCGCGATGAAAGCAAGAGAGCAGACGTGAAAATGATTTTCTTGGCGGGTGACGACGAGCAATATGAGTTTCAGGTAAAGCGTCTAAGGAACTGGCTGGCAGATTGGCATCGGCTTGTCCGCCGATACTCAGAACCCAGAGTGTCGCCACGGCCAGAGCTAACCAGAAACGAGTGGCTCTTTGGGGATCGACCATGCGTGTATATTGCCACTGCCAACCTGTGCTTTTGATGTGCTTGAAACCACATTCAATCCAAGTGCGCAGTCCATACCAACAGGGTGAGGCTTGTTCCGTGGACAGGTCAGTGATGATCAGCCAAGGCTCTTCATACCCTTCTTCCCATCGAACCAAAAGCGTAGCCTCAATGGGACGAGTCTTGAAACAAGTGCCGGCTCCCGACCAAGTACATCCCGGTTGCTGAAAAGCCAGGTTCAAGGCTCTAAATTCACTTCCATCTTTGGGGCGAAAGAAAAATCTTCGGTTGATCCGCAAAAAGGGATGCCAGCGGCACTTTTGGATCGCCTGCCATAGCCAGTTTGCATATAAACCACGGTCGGCCATGACAATGACTACCCAGTCTTTTGGAATTACTCCTTGAAATGGAGCAAACAAATCCAACCAGACCCCTTTCCACGAGCCCTTCTCAATGGCTGGCAGCACACGCCAGGCAATGGGGATGGCACACCCTCGATACACAACACTGATCACTAAAACCACCAAGACCTGTCCCAGGCTGGTGGCATCCATCGCCAAGGCTAAGCGCTTTTCATGTGCAGGCCACCAAGATAAAACCCATTGCAACAGGGGAACGAAACTACTGCTCACTTCAATCTCACATCGTCCTGCACCACGCTTATCCTCTTTGGCGTAATACCACTCGCGGATCCGTTGACGAACACTGTTTTCTTTCTCCCCCAGTAATAATGCCAATCCACTTGAAACCGAAGTTAATCCACATGATTGTGAGATGACCATCCCGAAACTCCACAGTGCCAATACCCCTGCTTGGGGAGCACTTAGATGTGCCATGTGTTTGCTAACCGTTTGCTTCCATTCTTCTAGTGACCTTATGGTATAAATATTTTCGCTCCGATGTTGATCTGAATTTAGTATGACCACCAAATTCTAATCTCCATCGGAGCTTTTTCAAAATACCTACCCCTGAAAGCTCCCGTACCTCCCCCATTCGGCGTGCACGAATGGGGGAGGAGAACAACGTAGGGTATTTATGAAATTGTAATTTCTAATAAATGTGAAATTTATTTCCTCCCCCATTTCTGTTCGCCTGCTCCGCTGCTCTTTGCGGGGTCGAAATGGCGGAGGTGCCCGTAGGGCGGAGGGGGTCATGCACAAACGCCCCACCCGACCGGAGTTTACCCTAACTGCACCGTCTGTGCTGCGAGCACGAACAGTGGGGAGGGACAGGCAGGAGCGCGGCTAAGGAAAAGGATAAATAGCAAGAGAACTCTGAGCAGTTGCTGAAGAGTTTGAAGGTGGGCGGAGAGGTCCGTGCCTCAGACGGATAGTAGAATCAATTTATATATTTGCAAATCAAGGAGAAAACCGATGAAGACTAATCAATTATCCAATAACAATTGGAAGACGTTCGGTAAATTTTTTCTTTCCATTGTGATTGCATTTATGTTTGGGTCATTAAGCTACATTGTAATTATGGGAGCATTTCCAAATTTCTCTCTCAGATATTCCGGAGAGGAAAACTGGAACCTGCTTGAGGGGTATGCGAGTGTGATCTCTTTAGCCTTGCTTCTGGGAGGTCTTGCGTTTGCTTTTGTAGAATACACTGAAAAAGAGAATGCCAAGCAGCATGAAAAACTTGTTGAAGAACGCGAAAAAGTTAAATTGTCCTATGATATCTATAAGGCGATTTTTGAAAAGCTTACTGCTCCTGAACAGGAGGCCGCCCGTCGGTGGATTTTGTCGAATATTTCAATCAAAAAAGACGGTGAAGAGCTTGCTGCCTGGTATGAGCAAACGCATGCAAGAATACTGCTCAGTGAAAACGGAGTTGAAGGCGGCATACCTGAAGGTCAAAGGTCGGTTAAATTGACTTTGAATTGTTTTGATTACATTGGATTTATCGCCAATCATTACTGGGACGTCGAAGAGGATTCTCTGGATTGGATCAGTCCACCTATCGCCAAAGTGTGGAGAAGAATTGGGCCCTATATTAAACATGTGCGCACTCTTCGTGGTTCCAAAGACTACTATGTTTCAGCTGAATATATCGGTAATCTTTGTATCAAATGGCGACAGGATAAAGGCTTGCCCGATGAAGAATATGTTGAAAAAACCCCGTAGGTTTTAGAGGCCATTCTTAGCCGATACATTGATTGGTTTTCTATCGCGCCGTGTATACTTAATCCACGGATAGTCTCTCTGGTTCAGTGGAGCGTATTACATATGGATTGGAAATCGATCTTCTTACCCGATACTCCTTTATTTGAGATCATTCTGCGCGGATCACTAATGTACATCTCGCTTTTTGCCTTGCTGCGCATTATTCTGAAACGGCAGACCGGCACCCTCGCAATGACTGATTTATTGTTAATCACTCTGCTAGCAGATGCTTCTCAAAATGCAATGGCCGGTGAGTATAAGTCCTTACCAGATGGTATCGTGCTAGTCGCTACCATTATTTTTTGGAATTATGCCTTTGATTGGCTGAGCTTTAAATCCTCCTGGTTCGGCCGCTTGATTGAGCCACCTCCGCTTCCTTTGGTTAAGGATGGCAATATGTTACGCAGGAACATGCGTCGTGAATTAATCACCGAAGACGAGTTGATGACCCAGCTTCGCGAACAGGGATTGGATGATCTCTCAAAAGTGAAAGAGGCGTATATCGAAAGCGATGGCCGGATCAGCGTCATTGAGCGCAAGCAGAGACAGCATGACAAGGTGGAACGGAAAGAGAAATGAGAGGCATCTGCAGGCTTGTCCGGATGCCAACGCCGACCATTCAGGTGTTTATGCAACCGTGATTGATCCCGGCTCGGAAGGATTGCCTGCGGATGTACCTGTCCTTCTAATGATACCCAGCGCGAGTGCGTTGTTCGTTAGTTATCCAGGATCCAGGTCTCACCGTAGGCTCAAGCGACCACTTCCGTAGCATATTGCAATGTCGGACCTCCACGCCATGTGATGTTCAATTTGCCTTGGAATATTATGATGCCAATGGCAAATATCATAGTTCCTTTATGGTGTTTAACTATAAGACGGTAGACAGTCCCATCCATGTGGATGCTGATTTGAGCCCGCTGGAAGGTCAAACCGTGGATTTCGTGTTGGTGCTTCGGCTCTTCCATACAATAAAGACCCCTCAAGAGGCTAATGGTTTTTGGATCGCGCCTTATATTTACCGTCCGCTTCCATGATTTGGAGGAAAGGGAGCTATCTTGTATAAGGTTAGAGATTCCCAGCTTAAACGTATGGATGCCAATTGTAGGCGTGCCGCGCTCCGAGAACACCTGGGATGTAACCTGGCTTTCGAATCAAGCCGGCTGGTTGGAAGAGACTGCATTTCCAACATGGAATGGCAATAGTGTTCTCACAGGGCATGTTTATTTATCCAACGGAAAGCCTGGTCCGTTCGTTAATCTGAACAAGTTACGCTGGGGTAATAAGATCATCGTCCATGCTTTTGGGCAGTCCTACATTTACGAGATCCGCACAAATCGAATCTTGCTGCCTAAGGACACATCCGTGTTTAAACATGAAGACAAAGCTTGGTTAACCTTGATTACTTGCAAGGGCTATGATGAGGAAACAGACACGTATACCTACCGTGTAGTTGTGCGTGCGGTGTTGGTATCCGTGGAAGACAAATAATCTCGTCTATTAATATGAAATGCACGGAAGTCGTCCAGACTTCCGTGCATTTTTGTTTAAAGCCCTTTATTTGCAATCGTTTGAATTCCTCTATAACTAAGGAAATAACCTCATTAATTAATCTTAATGTTGACAAACAAGAGCAGAAATAATAAAATACTTACAAAATTGTAAAGTGGCTGGATTAACGTATCCCACAGTCTGCCACGCCATTTACGAATGTTGTTGGAGCTTGGGATGGGCGTTTAGTGTTACCCCCTGGTTAGATGCTTATACCGAAAACCAAAATGCTTAAACACTTGGTGCAAGCTAAAAAAGGAATGGGAAAATGGTTCATATTTCCTCATCTTGGTGTTATGAAGATTATTGAAAGTATCAGGTTGTCCATAAAAACCTAGTTCTTTTTGTAAATTAAGCCTGGCCGATAGCAATACGTTTTCGCTTTGAGGATAACAATATGCATAAACTAACCAGATTTTTCATTGCGCTTGGCATCTTAACCAGTTTGTTCATGGTAGTGCCCACACCTGCGGTCAGCGCTCAGGTTTCGTTACCGGCGGCAATTAATAAACAATTTACGCCGATATCTATTCAGGCTGGGGGGACTTCCCGATTGAGTGTAAGCATATTTAACCCGAATTCATTTCAACTGAATAATGCCTCCTGGATCGACAATCTGGTTGGAGTCCAGTCGGGGCTCGTTATTGCGAATCCACCGAATGTGACTAGTACCTGTGGTGGTACAGTAACTGCCAATCCAGGTGGAACTACGTTGTCATTAAGCGGTGGTACTGTTCCTGCTAAGGTAGGAGTAGCGCCAGGATCATGCACGGTATCAATTGATGTAACTTCAACTACAGTGGGAAACCTCATTAATACAATTCCGGCGGGTGCATTAACCGCGACGGATGGTGGAGGGGTTACGATCACAAATGCGGAATCAGCCAGCGCCACACTGCGCGTCGAGTCGGCTGGAACACCTACAGTAAGTAAAAGCTTTTCTCCAAACACAGTATGGGTTGGCCAAACCAGCCAACTGTCTATTGTGATCAGGAATACTGACTTGACTGTTACTCTGACCCAGGCCTCCATTACGGATAGCCTGCCTTCTGGTGTTTCCCTTGCTAACCCTGTTTCCCCAACTTTAACCGGTTGTGGAGCTTCTGCATCGTTGAGTGCAGTCAGCGGGGGAACTACGGTAACGTTGACTAATGCAACCATTGCACCAAATTCAACCTGCACGATCCGGGTCAATGTCATTTCGAATACACAAGGTGCTTATAACAACACGATACCTGCTAATGCGCTCCAAACGCAACAGGGACGTACGAATACATCTCCAGCTTCGGCGCGCCTTACTGTTCAAGCCATTGGCATTACCAAAGCCTTTTCACCGCCAAATATCCCAGCTGGCGGCACAACTACCTTGACCATCACGCTGCAGAACCCGACGAGTTCTCCATATACCGGTGTCAATGTATCGGATACTCTGCCGGGCACTGTTCTGACAGTGGTTCCTGGCACAGCAACTACAACTTGTGGGGGGACAGTTTCCACCACGCTGCCGCGCACCGTTAGTTTAACGGGCGGTACTATCCCAGCAGGTACTATAACAACTCCGGGGACTTGTACGATTTCAGTCCAGGTTACTGCTCCTCTAGGCTCATCTACTGCAACATATAGAAATACTATTCCTGTCGGCGCGTTAACGACCAATCAGGGTGTTTCAAATAACCGTGCGGCATCGGGCAATGTAACTGTTGGCGGCACCGATGTTACCGGTACAAAATCATTCTCTCCTGCCACCATTGGCCCGGGTGGCAACTCTCGACTGAGAATAGACATCTTTGGACCAAGTGACACCAATCTGAATAACTTTACTCTTACGGATAACCTGCCTGCAGGTGTCACAGTCAGTAATTCAACGGCCCCAACCATCACTGGTTGTGGTGCAATACCTCCGCTTGTGTTTACTGCCCCCACAGGAGCAACTTCCATCTCATTGACAAACGGACTTATTCTCGCGGGGCAGCGCTGTAGGATTGATGTTTATGTGACCAGTAATGTGTCAGGCGTGTACACGAATACAATTTCTCCTGCACAGATAACGAATAACGAAAACAGAGTGCCCGCGAGCAGCCTCACAGCAAATTTGACAGTTACCAATCTTGCGAACGTTTCCATTGGCGTGGTGAAAGGATTTGATCCTTTGACCGTTTTTGGCGGTTCGGCATCAACAATGAGTCTTCAGTTGTCGAATACGAGTACTACGCCGCTGAATGGGATCACTTTGACGGATACGATGCCACCTGGGATGATCATTGCGAACCCACCTAACTTTTCTACTGGTACTTGTGGAGGAACGCTTACCGGAAATCCTGGAACTAGTACCATATCCTTTAGTGGCGGCAGTCTTCCTGCAAATGGCACTTGTACGCTAACCCTTAGTGTAACCATGACCGTTAATGGCAACCGTACGAATATAATTCCGGCTGGTGCGGTGACAGCCACAGGTGGGGCAAGTAATCCACAACCCGCAGAAGCGTCCCTCACCAACCTGCCGGGAGCGAGCATTAGTAAAGTTTTTGCTCCCAACCCAATTGCTGCTGGTGATTTTTCAATATTAACCATCACTATTCAAAACACTGGAAATATTGCTCTAACCGGCTTGGGATTATCTGATGCCCTTCCTGGAACCTTGCCTGCCGGTTTGACGATTGCCGGAGCCAACGCGCCTGCACCGGTCAATAATTGTGGTGGAACGCTTACAGCCACACCGGGGACTCAAAACATCCAATTAAGTGGTGGAAGCCTGGGCGCAAGTTCAAGTTGTACGATTGTGATCAGCGTGACAGGCAGTACACCTGGAGATTACCAAAACTGTATTGATCCTGGATCTCTTACCAATGACCAGGGTGCGGTGAATGGTCAAGCTGCGTGTGATACTCTGGGAGTGTTGAATGGGCAGGGTGGTTTAACAAAATCTGTTAATCCTCCTCGGGTAACCATTGGAGAGATTTTCACATATCAAGTGAGCATGGTTATTCCACCAGGCATATACCCAAGTACAAAGCTGTTAGATACAATGGATCATGGATTGGCTTTTGTTGGGTGCGACTCGATTAACGCTGCTGGACTAACTACCGATGTCGTAGGTGGATTTTCTGCAGTTTGCGCTAACCCGACAACGGACGATGCTGGCGGTGGAACACCTGAAGATGTGGATCGTCGTGTCACATATAATTTTGGCACATTGACGAATAGTGGCAGCGCGGACGTTACGGTCACTGTCAATTATCGTGCCATTGTGCTTGATATTGGGGCAAACCTGGATGGCGTGACGCGCAACAACAGTGCAGTCTGGATGTGGGCAACTGGCAGTGCAGGTCCCGTGCGCACGACCATAGAAATCCTCGAGCCAAAACTCATCGTTGATAAGACCGCTGATAATAGCTTTATCGCAAATGGCACGGAAGCTACTATTACCTTGACTGTTTCCCATACGAGTGCCAGCCATTTGGATGCCCATGATGTTGTTTTGACTGATCCCTTACCGATAGGTCTGGATTATGTACCGAACTCGCTCGATTGCACAGCGGGGGCACAGGATCCGGACGTGGAATGTATTGTAGATACTACTACTGATCCATCTCGGCCAACGATCCGGGCAGGTTGGACTTTATTTACACTTGCTGGCGGAACAAGTTTGATTCGCTTCCGGGTAGCCGGGAATTCGTCCTTGCCGCCTGGTGGGAATGTTACCAATGTCGCCGATTTGACTTGGACAAGCTTGCCTGGTGACCATTCCACTCCTGAATCCTTCTCGAATCCACCCAATCAATTTGCCATTGAACGTCATTTCGACGCGGGTAGTGCCGTTGATATTTATGGAGATGAAGATATCTTTGTGTTCAACCCCCTTGGAGGTCCTGGCGGAGGCGAAGAGGAAGATGAGAGAGGCAGGGTGGTGCCTCGTACTGGCTTCTTGATTCCTGTCACAGGCTTTGCACCGAATACAGTAACAAAGCTGGAAAGCACACGCCCTCTGTATGAGACAACTGGTCTTTCGCTTGAAATCCCGGCTGTGCAAGTCAATGTGCCAATTGTCGGTGTTCAGTTACAAAATGGAGCCTGGGATGTCAATTGGCTATGGAATCAGGCAGGTTGGTTACAAAAAACTGCTTATCCCACATTCCCCGGAAACAGTGTGATCACGGCGCATGTTGTCAACGCAGATGGTCAACCGGGTCCGTTCGCACGGATTAAACAACTTAGAGTTGGCGATTACACATTTATTTACCTTGGTGGTTATCGCTACACCTACGAGGTTGTCACGAATGCTCCTGTTAAACCGAATGATATAAGCGTTTTACGGCATGAAGAGAATTCTTGGCTAACTCTCATCACTTGTGATAAGTATGATGTAAAGACAGGGAAATACTTGGTTCGTGTTGCTGTTCACGCGAAGTTAATTGATATTGATTACAAATAGGTGCAACCCTGAATGTTAGAAAGTAAGTGACGAATAAACGAGAAGACCTCCGAGAATAAACTCGGAGGTCTTCTCTGTCTACTTGTATACGTGTTTACATGTTTATTTCACTCATCAACTCTTTCTCAGCCAGCATAACCGCTTCCTCAAATACAAGCAACCCTTCATCAATCTCGCTCTTTGAAATGCTCAAGGGTGGTGCGATGCGGATCACACTATTACTATTGCCGCAGGAGAGGGTAAGCAAGCCGCGTTCAAAAGCAAGATCCACTACGCGCTGGGTGAGCTCCCCAGCAGGTTCTTTAGTCTGACGATCTTTGACGAACTCTACACCAATCATTAAACCGAGACCGCGCACATCGCCGATGCTGGGATGACGGGCTTGAATCTCTTCTAATGCATCTCGCGTATAGGCTCCAACTTCCGCTGCATTTTCCATAAATTCGTTTTCAATCAAATCAAT
>Ga0137369_10008659_pt1 | contig 10135 bp, 9 predicted proteins | sample SagtaG_12_FD_104918 | JGI IMG/M metagenome (GOLD analysis project Ga0137369, IMG submission 104918) | Vadose zone soil microbial communities from Sagehorn Ranch, Mendocino, California, USA - Sage1_L_113_16 metaG | ecosystem: Environmental > Terrestrial > Soil > Vadose zone | place: USA... | reverse complement strand
TCACTCCTCTGGAGCGCGTCGGCGGAGGCGTTTCACCCGAGCGCGGCGCCGCTTTTCCTCGAGCCGCCGCTCGCGCGAGGCCGCCGTCGGTTTCGTCGCCACGCGGCGACGTTCGACCCGGAGCGCGCGGCGAAGTTGCTCCACCAGCCGCTCGAGCGCGAGCTCGCGGTTGCGCAGCTGGCTTCGCTCGTCTTGAGCGACTGCGCGGAGGACGGGTCCCGGACGGGCGTTCACCCGGCGCTTCTGGGTCTCGGTCAGCGCCTCGGAGGTCTCCACGTCGAAGACGGCCTCCACGCGCGTCTCCGACTTCTGGGCGTGCTGTCCGCCCGGGCCGCTCGAACGCGAAAATCGGAACTGCACCTCTCCGATCGGGAGAACGACGGAGCGGGTCACCCGAATAGACTCGCCGTCCATGGCAGCGATTCTGCTTGACGTCGACGGTGTCTTCCACGTTTCGCGGGAGCCGATCGCCGGGGGCGCGGACGCGGTCCGCCGCCTGCGCAAGGACGGGCACCGCCTGCGCTTCGTCACCAACAACACCACTCAGACGCGCGCGACTCTCGCCGAGGAGCTGCGCGGGATCGGCATCGAACTCGACGACGAGGAGCTCCAGACGACGCCGCGGGCAGCGGCGCTCACGCTGGCCGGCCGGCGCGTGCTCGCGCTGACGATGCACGCGATCGTCGGGGAGTTCGAGGGCGTGGAGCTCGTCGGTGAGGACGCGGAGGCCGTTCTCGTCGGCGGCGCCGACGAGACTCCCGAGACGAATCTCGTCTTCAGCTACATGAACCTCGCGCGCGCGTTCCACGAGCTCGAAGCTGGCGCTCAGCTCTACTGCCTGCACAAGAACCGCTGGTGGCAGACGAAGCACGGGCCGCTGCTCGATGCGGGCGCCTTCGTCGCGGGGCTCGAGTACGCGGCCGATACGGATGCCATCGTTCTCGGGAAGCCCTCGACGGCCTATTTCGAAGCGGCCCTTCAGGCGCTCGACGCGGATGCCAGTCTGACCTGGATGGTCGGCGACGACATCGAGTCGGACATCGCGGGGGCGCAGGCACACGGGATGAAGACTGTCCTCGTCCGGACGGGGAAGTTTCGCCCTGATGCCGTCGAGGCGGCGCGGATCCGTCCCGACGGGATCGTCTCGTCGGTCGCGCAGCTGCCCGAGTGGCTGGAGGAGCACTTGTGAGAGTCGGCGTCGACCTGATCGAGATCGAGCGCGTCCGGCGCGCGCTCGAGCGCTACCCACGCTTCCGTGAGCGCTGCTTCACGGAGGCCGAGCGCGCCTACTGCGAATCCCGGCCCAACCCCGCGCAGAGCTACGCGGGACGCTTCGCCGGCAAGGAGGCGGTCGGCAAGGCGCTCGGCTTCGGCGTCGCGCGCGCGTTCGCGTGGCGCGAGGTGGAGATCGCGGGGCGGCCGAAGCCGTCGGTGTACCTGAGCGGGCGTGTGGCGGCGTGGGCGGAGCGGGTGGGCGCGGGCGCGATCGACCTCTCGATGACGCACTCGCGCGAGCTCGCCAACGCCGTCGCCGTCGTCGACGAAAGCTAGTGCTGATGTTCGAGCCGCTCTACACGGCGGACGAGATGCGCGCCGCCGAGCAGGGCCACGACGTCGACGCGATGATGGAGCGGGCGGGGAGGGCGATCGCCGAGGTTGTGCTGCGCCGCTACCCCGAGGCGCGCCGGATCGCGGCCGTCTGCGGGAAAGGTGCAAACGGAGGCGACGGCAGGATCGCACTGCGAATCCTCGCCGAAGAGGGCCGTCAAACCAGCGAGGAGCCCGACGCCGACGTCGTCATCGACGCGCTGTTCGGGACCGGCTTCCACGGCGAACCTCGCCCCGATGCCGCGCGGCAGATCGCGCGGATCAACGAGGTGAATGCGCCCGTCGTCGCGGTCGATCTTCCTTCCGGTGTCGATGCGTCGACCGGGGAGACAGCGGGTGCGGTGGTAGACGCGGACGTGACCGTGACGATGCACGCGGCGAAGGTCGGTCTGGTCGTCGGGCCGGGTCGCTTCCATGCCGGCGCGGTTGAGGTTGCCGACATCGGGCTCGCGCCGGCCGAGACCGAGCACCGGCTTGTCACCGAAGAGATTCTGCGGCTCGTCCCCCGCAAGCGCGAGCAGGACACGAAGTACACCGCCGGCGCCGTGCTGGTCGTGGGCGGCTCGCCCGGGATGACGGGGGCCGTCTGCCTCGCGGCCGAGTCATCTTTCCGGGCGGACGCGGGCTACGTTGCCGTGGCGGTCCCCGCCGCCTCGCTCCCCGTCGTCGAGGTGCGCTTGCTGGAGGCTGTGAAGGCCCCGCTCGAGCGGGTGGACGAGCTCGCCCGACGCGCCTCGGCCCTCGCGATCGGGCCGGGACTCGGCCGCGGCGAGGAGGAGCGGGCGCTCGTCCGTCGGCTGCTCGCGGAGCTCGAGCTTCCCGCCGTCGTCGACGCGGACGCGCTCTTCGAGCTGGAGCCGGGCGACTGGCCCGCCCCGCGCGTGCTGACCCCGCATTCGGGCGAGCTCGGGCGGCTGCTCAATGAGGACGGCAAATGGGTCGACGCACATCGGCTGGAAGCCGTGCGCAGGGCAGCCGACCGTTACCGCTGTGTCGTGTTGTTGAAGGGGGCGGACACGCTGGTGGCCGCGCCCGGCGAGGGCGTGCTTGTCTCGACCGCGGGTACGCCTGCTCTTGCCACCGCGGGAACGGGCGATGTCCTCACCGGCGTGGTCGCGGCATTCCTGGCCAAGGGGATGGATGCACGACTCGCCGCCGCCGCCGCTGCGCACGCGCACGGGCGCGCTGCGGAGCTGGCGCCGCAGCAGGCCGGGCTCGTCGCGTCCGACCTGATCGACGCTCTCCCACGCGTGCTTCGGGCGTTTTCGGTATGAGTTCGAACGGTTCGATCGGTCGGTTCAGACGGACGCGCGGGCAAAGCCCGCGCGTCCTGACAGCGGCACCGCAAGCGGTGCCTAGCTGATGCACCGTTCGGAGATCACGATCGACCTCGGTGCGCTCCGCAGGAACGTGCGCACGCTCCTGCGCGCACTCGACGGCGCGGGGCTCTGGGCGGTCGTGAAAGCGGACGGCTACGGCCACGGGGCCACCGACGTCGCGGGCGCGGCGCTCGGCGCCGGCGCGACCGCGCTCTGCGTCGCCACGATCCCCGAAGGGCTCGCACTCCGCGCGGAGTACGCCGTCGAGCGCATCGTTGTGATGGGGCCCGCGGGATCGAATCGCGAGGTGGCGCAAGCACGAGACGCCGGGCTCGAGCTCGCGATCGCCGACGGCGAGATCCCCGAGGGCGTCCGCGTGCATCTGAAGCTCGACACGGGGATGGGCCGCTACGGGCTCTCAGAGCTGCCCGCGCCCCCCGCCGAGGTCGTCGGGCTGATGACGCACCTGGCCACGGCTGATACCGACCCGGACTTCGCCTGTACGCAGCTCGAACGCTTTCGCTCGGCCACGGACGACTACAGACACCTGACGCGTCACGCCGCCAACAGCGCGGCCGCCCTGCGGCTGCCGGAGTCACATCTCGACGCTGCTCGCTGCGGCATCGCGATCTACGGGTTGTCGCCGTTCAACACCGATCCGGCCGATGACGGACTCGAGCCGGTCCTGTCCTGGCACAGCTCGCTCGCTCAGGTGAAGCGGCTCGAGCCCGGGGAAAGCACGGGCTACGGCCGCCGCTTCGTTGCCGAGGAGCCGACCTGGCTCGGCATCGTCCCCGTCGGGTACGCCGACGGCTTCCGCCGCGATCTGACGGGAACGGAGGTGCGCGTGGCGGGCGAGCTTCGGCGCGTCATCGGAACGGTCTCGATGGACTCATTTGCGGTCGAGCTCGACCGCGAGCTGCCGGTCGGGAGTCCGGTGGTGCTCGTCGGGCACGGCATCCTCGCCGAGGCGCATGCTCGCGTCGCCGGGACGATCAACTACGAGCTCGTGTGCGGGATCGAGACGGGACCCCTGCGTGCACGCCGGACGATCATCGATGCCTGAGGCACCGCTTGCGGTGCCGCTGTCAGGATGCGCGGGCTTCGCCCGTGCATCCGTCTGAAATGACCGGTCGAACCGATCGAGCTGACGACGACAAACGCATGAACCAAGCGTCGAACGTCAACGATGTGCGCGCCCGTTTCGGCGCCACGGCTGACCGCGTCGCGACACACGCCGAGCAGCAGGTGGAGACGGTCCGTGAGCAGGTGCGCTCGTTCGTCCTGCCGACGGGAGACGAGCGCGCGCTCGACGTCGGCACCGGCGCAGGAACGCTCGCGCTCGCCCTGGCGCCGCTCGTCCGTGAGGTCGTCGGCGTGGACGTTGTGCCCGAGCTGCTCGATCATGCCCGGAAAGGGGCGCCGCCCAACGTGACCTTCGTCGAGGGCGACGCGACGAAGCTTCCGTTCGACTCCGGCTCCTTCGAGCTCTCGTGCAGCCGTCGCACGTTTCATCACATCGCACGTCCCGAGCTCGCGGTCGCGGAGCTCGTCCGCGTCACCGCCCCGGGGGGACACGTCTTCGTCGACGACCAGATCGCGCCGGTGGACCCTCTGGCCGCGCTCGAGCTCGACCGCTTCGAGCGCGCCCGCGACCCGTCGCACACGCGCACGTTGCCCGACATCGACTTCAGGCATCTCTTCGAGGCCAACGGGCTCGTCCTCCTGCGCACACACTTTCAGACGCATCGTCGCGAGCTCGACTACTACCTCGACCTCGCCGGCTGCGAAGGCGATGCACGCGAGCGCGCGCGACAGCTCTCACCCGGCGGACCGGAGGCCTACATGGCCGAAAGCGCCTGGTACCTGCTCGTCAAGCCCGGCTAGGAGCCCCGATAGCCCGACCGCGCCGACATCCGGGCGACGAGTCCGGGGGCAAGTGCCTGCGCGACGGCTGCCAAGCGATACCAGCGCGGCACGAACGTCTCGCGGCGGTTGTGCTCGATCGCCTTCAGCACGTGCCGCGCGACGTGCTCGGGGCCGACGACCAGGCGCCGGAGGATCGGACTCCGCAGCGTCGTCGCCTGCGGAAACCCGTCGGTCTCGACGAAGCCGGGATTGATCGTGTGCACGCGGATCCCGCGTCCGCCCAGCTCTGCGGCGGATGCGCGCGAGAAGGCGAGCTGCGCGTGCTTGGACGCGGAGTACGGCCCCGCCGGTGCAAATGCGACCGTTCCGGCCACGGAGACGATGTTCACGACGTCGGCGTGATCCGCCGCCTCCAGCGCCGGCAGGAACGCGCGCAGGCACCACACTGCGCCGAGGTAGTTGACGCGCAGCACCTCCTCGAGACGCTCTGCATCGATCGACGTGAAGCCGGCGCGGCCGGGAATCCCTGCGTTGTTCACGAGCAGGTGGATCTGCGGGTGACGCTCGATCACCGACTTCGCGACCCGTGCCACGTCGTCGCGGCGTCCGACGTCGCAGAGGTGATACTCGCCGTCGAGCTCTTCCGCCAGCGGGCGCAGCCGTTCCTCGCGACGCGCCAGCAGGACGGTGTGCCAGCCGCGGCCGGCGAGTGCGCGCGCAATCGCTTCCCCGATGCCGCTCGAGGCACCGGTCACGACAGCAATCTTGTGCCCCTCCCAGCAATGCATGCCGGCTTCTGGCCCGCGATCACGCGGCGCCATAGTCCACCCTCGCCCTTACCAAGGCTGCAAGCCTTGGCTGCGGGCGAGTGCGGCCTCTGGCTTGGTGCTCGCGACCCAGAAGCTCGGAGGCATCACTGGAAGGGGCACTGCTCAGCGGCAGACCCGCACGCGGCGCGTCCCGGAGAGCGTCCGTCCCCCCGCATCCCTTGCCTGGGCGCTGAGAAGGTGTTCACCCGGCTCGGCGAACCGGCTCTCCCACGAGCCCGAGAAGACGTCGGCCGCGCCTTTCCGGTCGACGTCGATCTGCTTTCCGTCCACGAAGAAGCGCACCGAGCGTACGCGCTTCGTCGAGCTCGCGACGACGACAAGGCCGACCGTCTTGTCGACGCACTGATTTTCGGCAGGAACGACCCAGGTCAGCGCCGGTCCGATCACCCCCGTGATCGCCACGGGCCTGAAGGCCGTGTTCGGAAGGATGTCGTCGCCGACCGAGTTGACGTTCTTCGCCTCCTGATAGTCGGAGGCCGTCAGGATCGCTCGCGTCCGTCCCTTCGGGATCTTGCTCGCTTGCTTCGGCAGCGGGAAAACCGCGACCCCGGACACGGGGTCGTAGAGAACCGCGCCGACCAGCACTCCGCGGTACGCGATTACGAGCGAAATGGGATCGACGCCTGCGCCCTTGTCCACGACGCGCGCGACGATTGTCGGACGCCCGGTCGCGACCCGCTTTGTCAGCAGCCGGATGCTCGGTGGGCGAACGTCGTTCACCCACGAGCGCAAGACGTAGCGACCCGGGAGGGGCTGGTGCGTGAACGGATCCGAGCCGGAGTCGACCGCGACGTAAAAGCGCTGCACCTTGGGGAAGGTCGTGCCCGCGGCGCCGAGGTCGACGTGGAAGTCGTACATGAGCTCGTTGACGTTCACCGGCGTGCCCGAGTAGCCCTGGACGTCGCGCTCGTTCGGAGAGCCGAGGAACCACGGGTGGACGAGAGATCCGGCCGTGGACGACTGGATCGCGACACCGAGGTTCGCCACCGGCTTGTCGATGCTCGTGGCGTAGACGGTCTCCGACCCGGTCTCCTCCATCGGCGCTCCGACGTAGTCGGGCGGCGGGCCGAACGGCGCCGCGGGGCAGCAGTACGTGTCAATCCTGTCCTGGCCGCCGACCGTGATGCCGGCCTGGAAGCGCACCAGCCGCGTCGTCGGCATGACCTCGAGCCGGGGACGGCCGACGAAGAACTCGTAGGCGATCTTGCGCGTGACGTCGCCGCGCCGGAGCAGGATGAAGCCGTAGTCCTCACCCACCGCGGCGTCCGCGCCTGCGCGCGCGACCGCGGCGAGATCGGCCTCGCCGCCCGGAAGAACCGAGACCGCGGGCGCGACGTCGAGCGAGGCGCCGCCCGACGTCGCCTGTGGCGCGAGCTGTACCTGCCAGGTTCCCGCGCCGCCGCCGGCATCCGTGACGCGCACGAGCAGGGCCTTGCCGTCGCTGCCGCGATTCACGTCCAGGTCCCGGAACGACAGCGAAGCGGGCTCGGTAAAGAGCTGCGGCTTCACTGCCTGCGGAAGATTGACGAGGCCTGCACCGCCGAGGGTGACCGGAGCCTCGTGCGCCCGGGCGGTGTCAGACCAGACGGATCCCGCAGTGGAGACGAGCGCCGACTTCACCTGCTCGGGCGTCCAGCTCGGATGCAGCTCGAGCAGCAGCGCCGCCGATCCAGAGACATGCGGTGCCGCCATGCTCGTCCCGTCGAAGACGGCGAACGGGGGTCCCCCGCTGAACTCCGGCAGCGTCGAGGACAAGATCTGACCTCCCGGCGCGGAGAGATCCGGCTTCAGCAGGTGCTCGAAGGCTGTTGGACCACCGGACGAGAAGCTCGTCACGATGCCGCTGCGGCCGGTCTCGTCGCGCTCGAGGATGTTCCCGATCGTTACGTCGGCTGCGCCGCCCTGCGTGGCGAGGTAGTCGCGGAGACGTGCACCGTCGAGGTCGGAGATCATTCCCGCCGGAATCGCGAGCTGGAGCGGGATGGGATTCGCCTCGCCGGGGCGGTTGTCGACGAGCACGAGCCCGACCGCCCCCGCCTGTGCCGCCCGGATCGCCTTCGAGACGAACGTGCAGTGCCCGCGCGCGGCGAGCGCGATCGCACCGCTCAGAGATCCCGGACGGAGCGGTGACTTGCTCCCGTTGTTCGCGTCGTTGTCCGGCCCGCAGATACGCCGATCGACGGGCGCCCCGCCGACGCCGGTCAGCGTCGCCACGTCGACGAGCCTGTGGGTGGTGAAGGAGAAGGCGCCGGGAAAACGGGTCCCGCCGGAGCTCGCCACGGGTATACGCGTCACCGCGGCCGGCGCGTCCGGGGCACGGACGGCGAGGACAGGTGCGAACACGTGCGTGTTGGAGACGGCGGCAACCGTGATCGCGTCGGGTGCTGTCCCCGGAGATCCGACGGATCCCATGCCGAAGTCGTCGCGGTCGTTCCCAGCCGAGATGACGGGTACGACTCCCGCCACAGACGCGTTGTGAATCACCTCGATCATCGCGTCGTTCGCGGGCTCCGTCTCCGCGCCGCCGCCGGAGAAGTTGATCACGTCCATTCCGTCGCGAACCGCGGACTCGAACGCAGCTGCGATCTCGGGCGTGTTGGCGACGTGCCCGATCGGCGTCGGGACGTTGAACACGCGGTAGTTGCCGATGTACGCACGTGGTGCGACGCCGGAGAGCCCGCACGTCGCTGGATGGTCGCGACCGCCCGGCGAGCACGTGCCGGCATCTCCTGCGGCGATCCCGGCGACGTGCGTCGCATGAAACGACGCTCGCCTGTCCACGGCGAGGCGACCGGGACGTCCCGAGTTTGGTCCGGGAAACGCACGCGCGACGATGACCTTCGGTGACGTCCACTTCCGCGCGCCCTTCGGGAACCCGGGCGGATACGAGTAGCCGGCGGGATTCAAGAAGGGATTGGTGCTGTCGACGCCGTCGTCGACGATCCCGATCTTGATGCCGTCGCCGCGCGCACCCGTGGTCGCGCGCAGCTCGTCCGCGCCGATGACGGACGGACTCGTGTCCGTGGCGAGGTGATACCGGATGCTCGGGTAGATCTTCCGGACGAACTTCAGGCGAGCAAGTTGCGGGAGCTTCGTCGCCGGAAGTGACACGGTGAGGGCGTCGAGCACCACCTGGAAGCGGTGCTCGATTCGAGCCTCCGGGATCGCTCGCCGCAGCTCCGCCGCCGCCAGGCGTTGCGCGACGACGACCCGGGCGAGATAGCGCTGCGAGGCGGCGTCGGCGACGTTCAGCTTCCTCGCTCCGGCCTGCGCTGCGAAGGCGCGCCCGTACGAGGCGGCGAGCGGCGCGAGCGGGAGACCGACGATCACACGGACGCGTCCCTGAGCCTGGTGGCGCGGGATGGTCAGGCTTCCGACGCGCACACGGGGCACGGTGAGATCGCCGAAGGTGCGTTTGATCGGGATGAGCGAGGCGCCGGCCGGAACGGCCGCCATGAGCGCCGTCACAACCGCGAGAAGACCCACCGAACGGCGCAAGGGACCGCAATCTAGCGGAAGCTGAGGCGCCGACTCGGCGGCGCCGCATAGAGGCCGTGCGAGCGATCGCTCGCGCGGCCGTCCTCGCCTTTTATGCTCGTGCAATGACTGTGACCTACGAGGGCAAGCGTGGTTTGGTTCTCGGAGTTGCGAACCGCCGCTCGATCGCGTGGGCGATCGCCAAGCGGCTTGCCGACGGCGGCGCCCAGCTCGCGTTCACGTATCAGGGCGAGCGAATCGAGAAGGGCGTGCGTGAGCTGGCCGAGTCCGTCTCCAGCCCTCTCGTGACCGAGTGTGACGTGCGCTCCGACGAAGACGTCACGCGTGTCTTCCGCGAGGTCGGCGAAGCGTTCGAGGGAGGCCTCGACCTGCTCGTGCATTCGGTCGCGTTTGCCGACGCGAAGGACCTCGAGGGACGATTCACCGACACGCCGCGCGACCGCTTCTGGCTCGCGCTCGACGTGAGCGCCTACTCGCTCGTCTCCTGCGCCCGCGCAGCCGAGCCGTTGCTAGAGGCTCGCGGCGGCGGCTCGATCCTGACGATGACCTACCTCGGCGGCGAGCGCGCCGTCCCGCACTACAACGTCATGGGCGTTGCGAAGGCGGCCCTCGATGCATCGGTTCGCTACCTGGCATGGGATCTCGGAGAGAAAAACATCCGAGTCAACGCGATCTCCGCCGGACCCGTGCGCACGCTCGCGGCGCGCTCGATCGCCGGCTTCCCGACGATGGAAGCGATCGTCGAGGAACGATCGCCTCTGCGCCGCCACATCGAGGCAGACGACGTCGGCGCGGCCGCCGCATACCTCATGTCCGACGACGCCCGCAACGTCACGGGGACGATCCTCTACGTGGACTCCGGCTACCACGCGATGGGCATGTAGCTCCACCCGCGTGCTGGGGGAACCTCCGGGTTCCCCAGACCCCCTCCACTGGTCCGCTAATCGCGGACGGGAGCTCCGGCCGCCTACGGCGGCCTCCGCTCCGGGGATGTAGAAACCGACACAAGCC
>Ga0137369_10008657_pt1 | contig 10136 bp, 10 predicted proteins | sample SagtaG_12_FD_104918 | JGI IMG/M metagenome (GOLD analysis project Ga0137369, IMG submission 104918) | Vadose zone soil microbial communities from Sagehorn Ranch, Mendocino, California, USA - Sage1_L_113_16 metaG | ecosystem: Environmental > Terrestrial > Soil > Vadose zone | place: USA... | reverse complement strand
TCGCGCGACGATTCCGTGCAGCTGGCGCGACAAGCCGGCGCCGGCCACATCGGCGAGGCCGAAGCCGTCGAGATTGCCGAGCGAGCGGGTGGCAACCCTTATTTCATCATCGAGACCACGGGCATGCTCATGCCCTCGGCAGGCGCCGACGGCCAGACCCCGCGCACGGTGCCGCCGACCGTGCAGGCCGTCGTGAGCGCCAGGCTCGACGCACTGCCGCCGAGGCTGCGCGAGCTCGCCCGCCGCGCGGCGGTTTTCAAGTACTCGTTCGGGGTGAACGATCTCCGGGTGGTCGACCCGGGCGCGACCGAGGATGAGGTGCAGCAGCTCGAGGACGCCGAGATCCTGGTCCGCGACCTCGAACCGGGAGAGGTCCCGCGGTGGCGGGTGCGCCACGCCACCCTCAAGGACGTCATCTACGCCAGCGTGCCCAAGCGCGAGCGGGAGAGGCTCCACCAGCTCCTGGCGACCAACCTCCTGAACATCGGCCACCCCTCGCTCGCGGCGGACCACCTCGAGCTGGCGGCGGTGGCCGCCCTCGACCTCGACCCGAACAACCGAGGCCTTGCCGGCCGGGCCGCGGACGCGCTCTTGGTCGCCGGCGACCGGGCGCGACGGCGTATGGAGAGCCGGACCGGCATCGATAGCTACCAGCGGGCGCTCACGATGGCCGGACCGGAAGAAGGCTGGGGCGCACGCGAGGCCCGCATCCTCGCCGGCATGGGGGAGTGCCACTACTGGCTGGGCGAGTACGCGGCGGCGACCAAGGCCCTGGACCGGGCGGTCGTCCTCGGCGAGAAGCATGAGGACGCCTTCGCGCTGGCCCTGGCGTTCCGCTTCCTGGGCGATATCGCCATCAACTTCGAGGCCGACGTCGACAAGGGGGAGCGTCTGTTGAACCGCTCGCTCGCGGCGGCCGAGAAGCTGGGCGACCCGTGGGCGATCGTGCGCTCGCTGCTCTTCGCCGGCTGGGTGCCGTGGACGAGGGGTCAGTTCGAGGCTGCGGAGCAGACCTGGATGCGCGCCCTCAGCCTGGTCGACCCCAAAGACCACTGGGCCCGCGTGCGCGCTTTGACCGCGCTGTCCATCAACCGCTCGGATATGGGTGACCTGGACGGTGCGCTCGCACGCATCGAGGAGGCCAGCGCACTTGCCGAAGACACCGGCGACCGCTTCAGCGTCGCCAACACCCTTGTCCAGAAGGCGCGCGTCCTGGATGAGTTCGGCCGCGGCGGCGAAGCGCTGCCCTGCTTCGACCGAGGCGTAGCGATCTTCCACGAGCTGGGCGCGCGCTGGGAGATGGCGGATGCGCGGGCGGCGCGGGGCATCGCCTACCGAAACCTCGGCCGCCTCGACCAGGCCGAAGACGACCTGCGTTTCGCGATCCGCACTGCCGAGGAGCTGGGCGACCGCCAGCTGCCGCCGTGGACGTGGCGCCACCTGGCCAAAGTCGCAGAGCTGCGCGGGGACCTGACGGCGGCCGAGGAGTTCCTCGAGCGCTCGAAGGACGCCGAGTCGCGCGGTCCGCGCTGAGACTTACGGCGTTACGGGTGCGGGCCCCGGGGTGAGAACGACAGCGTCTTTGACGGGAGCGGCGATTGGCGTCGGGACGACGAAAACGGCGAGGACGCCGGCCGCGACGACCAGTGTGCTCGAGGCGAGAAACATCACGCTCGATCCGAGAGTCTCGTACACGATCCCGCCGCCGATGGCGCCGACGATGGGCGCCACGCCGAACATGACGGACTTCATGAGCGCCTGTCCGGTGGCCCGCAGGCGGGAAGGCACCAGGTCGTTGGCGATCATGACCGCGGCGACGAAGGTGAGCGCAAAAGCCACGCCGCCGACCAGCTTCAACAGGGCCGCCGTCGTCGCGTCGGACACCAGGGCCCAAGCGATGTAGATGGCAAGGTAGATCGCGCAGCCGATCACGAACAGCCAGCGGTGGCTGAGCCGCCTGGTCAGCACGTGCATGGACGCCATGGTCGGGATCTCGGTCATAGCCTGGAACGCGGCCGCAGCGCCGATCAGGAGCGCTCCTCCACCGAGAAAGTCGATCTGCAGGGTGAGGAAGTTCTGGGTCGCGGCCAGCGATGCTCCGAGGAGAAAGCAAGACACGAGGAAGATGGCGAAGGCCTTCGGAATCCTCGGCAAACGCACCTGGGAAGCGGCCGGCGTGGTGGCTTCACGCGGCGCCGGCTTCAGCGCGCGCCACACCCACGCGCCGAGGAGCAGCGAGAGCGGAGCGTAGAGGAAAGGAATGAGGCGGAGTCCGAACCCCTGCAGCAGCGCGCCCGACGCGACCGACGACGCCGCCCAGCCGGCGCTGGTGCGCAGCCGGATGCGCGCGTAGTCGGTGCGCGGCGCATGAAGAAGCCTTCGCAGAGCGATGGGATCGAGGAGCATCAGCGGCGAGCGCACAAACGAGAGCGCGATCACGACCAACGCCACGGTCGCGGCGCCCGGAAAGACGAGCAGAAGCGCAGTCGCAGCGGCGCCGGCCGTGGCGAAGACGACCATGCGCTCGGCGCTCAGGCTGCGGTCGGCGAGATAGGCGCAGGCGATGCCGACCGTGAACGATGCTGAGGCACAGGCGGCAAGAACCAGGCCGATCGCGGAGGGGCTGAGACCACGCTCCACGAGCAGGAGCGGGATGAACGGAAGCAGGGTTCCGTCCGCCACGCCGAGCAGGACGTAGGTCCAGTTCAGGCCTCCGTAGGGTGCTTCAGCGGGTGAAGTCGCCGGCGTCATCGGGTCACATAGCGTGACAAATTACCGTGGAGATGGCGACGGTTTAAGCGGAATCCTCCTGCTGGTTCTCGTCGTACGCGGACGCCACCGATTTCGGGACGACCATCCGCCAGGCGTCGATCACGAGCTCCCGCATCTCCCGGTGTTCGAGCGCCGCCAGCCGCGCGAGCACCCACTGGTAGCGCATATCGGAGGCGATCGGGTGCATGAACTTCTCTGGCGAACCGCCGATGAGCCACTCCCGCTGCTCCTTGGGAAAGGCGAATCCCATCACGGCCTGGTCCTTCGAAAAGGACAGGTACACGATGCGGCCGACCCGAAACTTCACGCGGCCGCCGACCAGGACCTCATAGCTGCGCGGCAGGGTCTCGGCGAGCGCGCGCACGTCGTGGATGGTGACCATCCCGACCAGGTTTGCAGATCGCTCAGGAGAACAGGAGTGAGAACTCGATCGTGATCATCGGATCGACCTGGATCGGGCTATCGCTGCCCGGCAGCAAGACGTCGAACTGTCGCGCGTCGACCGTCGCCGAACCTGCACATGCGAGCGTTTCGCCGCCTAGCCTGCAGTCCGCCTTGACCGCGACCGGCCTCGTCGCGCCCCGAATCGTGATCTGGCCGTTGATCTTCAGGTGTGCGACCTGGCCGCTTTTGCTTGCGGGCAGGTCCATCGGATCCGGCTCGAAGATGGCGGGGGGATAGTCCTTCAGGTCGAAGATGTCCGGGAACAGCCCATCCCGGTTGCTCGCCGGTGGCAACGGCGGCGGCAGCTTGTCGACGCTGGTCAGGCCGCGCAGGTCGACCGCGATGCAGCCTTCCAGCATCTGCCTGCGGTCGGAGCTGCTGACCAGGTAGCCCGCGACCTTGTCGGACCTTGCCACCGCCTCGTGCGGGAACTGGAAGTCCAGGAAGTTCTCGTGCACGCGAAACCCGGCCATCGACCCAGGCTGAACCGTCCACTCGATGGCCGTGGTCGGATTCGATCCGGGCACGCACGTGTTGTCGAGCGCTGGCTGAGGCGGTGGCGGGCTTGGCGACGCCGTGGCCTGAGGCGAGGTATCGGCGAGCTTGAGCCTGTCCGGCGTGTTCTGGGAGGTATAGGCCAGTGCGGCGGCCAATCCGGTCACCAGGACAAGGACTGCGGTTCCGCCCAGCCACCACAACCGTCTCACAGCTTCCATACGCCCGCCGTGCATCGCGGGTTCCGCCTGCGGAACGCCGAGTTGCCGATCGGTGTATCGATATGCAAATGGGTAGGTACATGCTCGTGGCCAACCAGACGGTGCAGGGCGGCGAGCTTCGCGACGCGGCCCTCGACCTGCAGTCGCAAGACGCGGCGGCTGAGTTCACCTTGATCGTGCCGGCGACCAGGGTCGTGAGAGGCCTGATCTGGGACGAGGTCGAGACCAAAGCGGTCGCGCAGTCGCGCCTGGAGTCCGGCATTGCGTGGTTGAAGGCGGCCGGCTGCCAGGTCGTCGACGGCCGGGTGGGAGATGAGGACCCGGTGCTTGCGGTCGAGGACGAACTGCGCCGCAAGCGCTACGCGGGCGTGGTCATCTCGACGCTGCCACCTGGCGCCTCGCGCTGGCTGAAGCTGGACGTGGTCAGCCGGATCAAACGCAGGCTGCCGGTCGAAAGCCTGGTCGTCCACGTCGTGAGCAACCCGGAGCTGGCCGACACGCCCCCCTCGCAGACGGAGGTCCGTTAGCGGAGTCGCCGGCGTGAAGCGCTGGTTGGTTGCCGGCGCCGCGGCCGTTGCCGCCGTGGTCGTCGTGACAGGGGTGGCGTGGGTGCTGCCGATGGTGCTCGCGGACTACGGAATGGCGCCACCGGAGAATCCGGTCGCGGCAATCGACCCCAAGGTGACGATCGAATTCCACATCTTCATGGACTTGCGATAGCTGCAAAAGAGGGTCGAACTGGCGGTTCGATGCCTCAATATGTCGGCCCTGGCCATGGACACACAGGTAGGCCCTGACGGACGGCCGGCCGTTTTCGAAAGTGGCGTCTGGTTCTCGCAGGACCGGCGCCACCAGTGGAACGGTATCGACTGGGTTCCGAGCCACAGGTCCGGTGAGGGTCTTTCGTTTGCCCATGTCGGATTCGCCGCCGTCTTCGTGGCGGTCGTCGCGTACGCGGTCTCCACGATGGTCAACTCGGAGTCGGCCTTCAACATCGGCTTCTACCTGGGCGCGATCGCCTTCTTCGGCGTCCTGTTCCTGATCTTCCTCTTCGCCGGGCGCTGGGGCTGGATCGGCAGCGTGATCCGCGTCCTCTGCTTAGGCCTTGCTCTGCTCAAGGTCGTCACCCTGATCGCGAACCCGCCGTCCGCCTGACAGCGGTCAGCGCGCTTTCAGCGCCGCTTCCATTTCGTCGAGATGCTCGTCGCGATGCTGGGCCCGCACCAGGTTCAGCGGGCTGCGCTCGTCGATGCCTTCGACTATCGACGCGGGCAGGGCTGCCATCGCGTTGTCTGTCTCCTCCGCGATGGTCAGCGCGAGCTCGGCCATTGTCCGTGGTGGGATGGCGTGAACCAGCGGACGAATGGAGTCGTTGATCCAGTCGACATCCTCGGGCTCGTCGTCGGACGGCGTGAACGGCTCGCCGCGAGTCAGCTTCCCAGCCATGAGCAACGCTCGCCCGTCCCAGAACGCCAGGTGCCCGAACACACCGGCGACGCTCCAGTACTCGTTGACCAGGATCGTCAAGTCCCCATCGCTGAGCCTTGATAGAAGTGCCTTCAACCGCTCGAGCGCCCGTGCGTTCTCGGCCACGAAGGAACGATCCATCCCAATCAGACTACGGCGCTTGTGCAGGCTCCCTGCAAGCCGCAGATCAAAATCCCTTCGATGGATCAACCATCACGGGAGAAGCTGGCCGAGGCCTTCACGGAATGGCTGGCGAGGCGCCGCAGCGGTGATCGCAGGGCGACCCTCATAGACCTGTACGCAACAGTTGCGGGGCCTCGCGGACTGGAACCGTCGGAGCTTCCGCTCACGCAGAGGCTCTGGCTCCGACTCGAGCTTTGCCTGAAATGATTCCCGGTTTCGAGGTCGTGCCCAACTCCGAGCGCGGCTTTGAACCGATGACCCTCGTCGCGTACGACTCCGCATGGCCTCGACGCTTTGACGCCTGGAGAAGGAAGCTCGTGGGCGCCCTCCGGTCATCCGCGCGACGGATCGATCACGTCGGATCCACAGCGATTCCGGGCCTCTTGGCGAAGGACACGATTGACATCCAGATCAGCGTTGTCGACATGCACGACGAGCCGAGCTATGTGCCCGCGATTGAATCGCTTGGCATCCAGCTGCGCATCCGCGATGACGATCATCGGTATTTCCGGCCGTTCGGGGGCCGTCCGCGAGACGTCCACGTCCATGTGTGCGATGCGGGTGGCGCGTGGGAGCGACGGCACCTCTTGTTTGTCGCGTATCTCCGCCGGGACAAGGCGGCGCGGGAGCGCTACGCGCAGGCGAAGCTCGTGGCGCTTTCCCGCTGGGCCGACGACCGCGCGGCCTACACCGAGGCCAAGGATGCGGTGATTCGCGAGATCGAAGCGGGCGCCGAGGTGTGGGCCGGCCGCGAAGGTTGGGCTCCCTAGAGGACAGGCTGGGCCGGCACGTGGCGGGGATGGATGCGAAGCGAGGGTTGGACTCCCTGCGCGGGCACCATCTCGATCAACCCGCGCCCTGCTGCCTGGCCGAGCGCCGGTCAGGTCACGGTGAAATTGCCGTATCCGGTCACGGAGCCGGTGGTGTCGCCCGCGGTCACGACGACCGTGTAGACGCCCTTTGCGGTGTTGTTCTTGACCGCGAACGAGAACGACCGAATCGCGGTCGCCCCGGGTGCGATCGTGACCACTGCTTTGTCGGTCGCCACGGTTGATGTCCCACCCGAGGCGTCGGACAACAGAACTGCGTAATTGACGGTCACCCGCTCGCTCATCGAGCCGACGTTGCTGAGTGACGCTGTCGTCGTGACCGTGGTGTGCGCGCTGGCGGTCGTAGGAGACACCGAGACGTCGAGCTGGACGTCCGGAATCACGAACACGTGGAAGAAGGCAATCGCCGAGCCCAGATCGTCGCTGTCGATCGCCTGGCACGTCACGGTCCACGCCCCCACAGGGAACGTCGATCCCGAAGCGGGGTCGCAGGTGACGGGCACCGGGTCGGGATCTTCGTCCACAGCGATCGGAGGTGTGTACGTCACGGTCGCGCCCGACGGCCCGGTGGCGACGACCGTGATGTCGGCCGGCACGCCGACCAGGGTGAGGTCGGTGTCCTCCACGGTCACGGTGAACACCGCGGTGACCGTGTTCGGCGTGTCGTCGGCGTCGGTCACCCAACACGTCACGTTGCTGGTCCCGATCGGGAACATCGAGCCGGAAGCGGGAACGCACGTCGCCGAGAGCGAGTCTCCATCCTCGTCCGACACGACCGGCGGGGTGTAGCTCACGATCGCGCCCGGCTGGCCGGGTCGGGCGAGGGCGGTGATGGCCGCAGGCACGCGCGTGAGGCCGAGGTCGGTGTCGGTCTCTGACACCTGGAACGTCGCCGTGACCGTGCTCGGGGTGTCGTCGGGGTCGGTCGCCTGGCACGTCACCGTCGTAACACCGACCGGAAAGATGCTGCCGCTCGGATGGTCACACACGACGTTGGGCGCGGGGCCGTCTTCGTCGACCGCGAACGGGCCCGAATAGTAGACGGTGAATCCTTTCGGGCCGGCCGCGATGGCATGGATGTTCGCCGGCACGCCGGTCAGCGACAGGTCGGCGTCCCCGACCCTGACGCGGAAGGTGGCGCTCACCGTGCTCGGCGAGTCGTCGTCGTCCGAAGCCCGGCACGTCACAGTCGTCACGCCGACCGGAAACGTCGAACCCGAGACCGGGTCGCAGGCGACGACCGGAGCTGGTTCATCCTCGTCGATTGCCGTCGGTGGCGTGTACGTCACGACAGCGCCAGACGGACCTGACGGGGCGGCGGTGATGTCGGCGGGCACGCCGACCAGGGCGAGATCCGTGTCGTTGACGGTCACCTGAAACGAAGCCGTGACCGTGCTGGTGAAGTCGTCGCTGTCGGTCACCTGGCACGTCACGACCGTGGTCCCGATTGAGAAGGTCGAGCCCGATGCGTGATCGCACGTCGGCGCCGGCGGTGTGGCGTCTTCGTCGATGACCCGGGGTGACTGGTAGGTCACCATCGCGCCGGACGGACCGGTGGCGTTCACCGTGATGTCGTTGGGTGGAAGCAGCTGGAGGTCGCCGTCGCAGTCGGCGGTGACGCCGGCGCCCTGCAGGGCGACCGACTGGGCACCGCCCGCAGCGTTGTCGGCGAAGGTCAGGTTCCCCGACCGGTGCCCGCACGTGGCCGGCGTGAACGTGACCTGGACGCGGCAGTAGGCCCCGGGGGCGATCGGATCGGGCGCGATCGGACACTCGTTGGCCGCGAGCGTGAAATCACCGGTCGTCGAGATCGAATCGATGAGGAGGGGGCCTGTGCCCGAGCTGGTGATCCAGATGCTGGCAGCGCTGGTTGCTCCAACGGTCTGGGCGCCGAATCCCTGGTTCGTGGCGTTGAACGAGATGGCCGGGGCGCCGGGCGGGGTCACGATTCCCGGCTCGAGTTCCCACGTCTCGTTCGTGTAATGGCCCGGGCTTGCTTCGTCGGTGCCGCCGAAGAGCACGGTTCTTCCGGCCCTCGAGTCGTAGACCATCGACTGTCCCGCGCGCGGGCTCGGCGCGTTCGCGGTCCAGTCGCGCGCCCAGTTCGTCCCATCCCACAGCCAGGTGTCGTTGATCGGCCCGAGCGCGAAGTACGGCTCGAAACGGTCGCCGCCGAACATCACGACCCGGCCGATCTGAGGGTCGTAGGACATCGAATGCAACAACCGCGTGAGCGGTACGGTGGCGGGATTTCGCTGCGTCCAGTTGGCGCCGTCCCATTCCCACGTGTCGTTCATCCGGTGCTCGACCGTACTTCCGCCGAACAGCACGACAACGCCGCGGGCGGAATCGAACGCCATGGCGGCCCCTTGCCGGGCCGACGGCGACCGAAGCGGAGACCGCTTCGCCCAGTTGGTGCCGTCGTATGTCCACGTGTCGCCGAGAAGGCCTGACGCGCCTTGCCCGCCGAAGAGGACGGCCACGTGGTGCGCCGAGTCGTACGTCATGGCCGGCCAGTTACGCCGTGACGGCGCAGACCGCGTCGCACGGAGCGCCCACGTGGCGCCGTCCCACTCCCAGGTCACCGAGTCGTCGAGGAGCACCGAGACGTCGCGCGAGCTGTCGTAGGCCATTCCCTGCCCGATCGCGGGAGGTGGGGACGGGATCGTGCTGAACGCCGACCAACTGCTTCCGTCCCACTCCCACGTATCGGCGAAGTTGGTGTTCAGGTCGCTCCCGCCAAAGAGCACCGCGCGCCCGCGGCGCGAGTCGAAGTCCATGGCGGCCCACGCTCGTGCCGGGGGCGCCGCGGTGGCGGCCTGCCGGCCCCAGTTGGGAGACGTCACGGCCGCGGTGGCTCCAGGCGTGAAGCCCGCCAGCACGATCGCCGCCCCCGCGATCGCAAACCCGACTCTGGTGGATCGGCCGACCGGAGCCGCTGCTTTGGACGGTGGGCGAGGCATCCGCATCTCCATGGTCGAATCTGACCGGGCGGGGGCTGAGACCGTAAAGGAACGGGCTTGCCATGTCAACGAGTCGATTAACGCCGTCTTGAGCGGCTCGGAGTGCGGACTCAAGGGCTTGACGCGCGCGGGCACGGAGATGTGACCGACACGCGATACGGCATTGCCTTCGGTCCGCGGAAATCCGTCTGTAACCCCGATTCGTATAGATCGCGTCCGCCAACATTCGGCTGGTTGGCTGTCATCTTGTCTGTCACGTGCCGTCCAGAGCCAGCGCTAGTCGATGCTGCCGGCCGGCACCACCCATTCACATCTCTGGCCCGTGACGGCGGAGATGCGGTCGAAGTCGGCGTCGTAATGCAACACGACCAAGCCGGCGTCCTCTGCAGCTGCTGCTACCAGCAGGTCGGGGATCTTCCGACCCGACTGACTCCGACCCGCAAGCAGACGCTGGACCTGGCGCGCCCGCTTTGCGTGACGTGCTTCAGTTTCAACCAAGCTGAATGCCTCCAATGCTCTTTGGAAACGATCCCATTCACGCAAATTTCGCGCCGAGTAGCCGATCTCGAGGTCAGAGATTCCGGCCCGCCCCAGCCGGCCAGCGGCTGTCAACGGCTCGACGACGGACCGCACGCTCGGGGCTCCGAGGCGCGTGAGGACGCTTGTGTCTACGAGGTGCGTCAGCGCCACGCTCGCTCACGATCCTGAAGGTTGGCGCGAACAAGGATGTCGATCGAGCGCGCGACCTCCTTCTTTCGACC
>Ga0137369_10008642_pt1 | contig 10143 bp, 9 predicted proteins | sample SagtaG_12_FD_104918 | JGI IMG/M metagenome (GOLD analysis project Ga0137369, IMG submission 104918) | Vadose zone soil microbial communities from Sagehorn Ranch, Mendocino, California, USA - Sage1_L_113_16 metaG | ecosystem: Environmental > Terrestrial > Soil > Vadose zone | place: USA... | reverse complement strand
TCAGGGATCAGGACTCAGGGATCAGGGAGTCAGTGGTTCGCAATCACCGCAGCCTGCGATTTCCTCTTTGACTCCTGACTCCTGACTCCTGGTGGTGGACAAATCGCCGATCGCGGTGGGTTGGACGCCGCTTCCCGGCTATTCTGGCGGCGAGCGGCTGCGGCCCGTCGTTTCGGTTTGCACGAACGGCAAAACGCCGGCAGCCTGCGCAGTCGGCTGGGGGATGCGATGAGCGGTTCGACGACCTCTGCGAGCGAGCGGTCCGTTCTCGACCGTTATTTCGGCCTGCGCGAGAACGGCACCAACGTGCGCACCGAGCTGATCGCCGGCGTCACCACCTTCCTCACCATGGTCTATATCGTGTTCGTCAACCCGGCGATCCTCGGCAACGCCGGCATGGACAAGGGAGCGGTCTTCGTCGCGACCTGCCTCGCATCGGCGGTGTCGACATTGGTGATGGCGCTCTATGCCAATTACCCGATCGCGCTTGCGCCCGGAATGGGGCTCAATGCCTTCTTCGCCTTCACCGTGGTGCTCAGTTACAAATACACGTGGCAGCAGGCGCTGGCGGTGGTGTTCTGTTCGGGCGTGCTGTTCTTCTTGATCTCGATCTTCCGCTTGCGCGAGTACGTCATCAACTCGATACCGAAGAACCTAAAGATCGCGATCTCCGCCGGCATCGGGCTTTTCCTCGCCATAATTGCGCTCGAGGAAGCCAAGATCGTCGTCGCGCAACCGGCGACTTTGGTGACGCTCGGCGATCTCAAGGATCCGGCGGCGATCCTCTGCCTGTTCGGCTTTGTGCTGATCGCGGCACTCAACGCCCGCAAGATCGTCGGCGCAACGCTCATCGGCATCCTGGCGGTCACCGTGATCGGCATTCCGCTGGGGTTGGCCAAGTTCACCGGCATCGTGTCGGCGCCGCCCTCTCTCGCGCCGACCTTCCTGCAGCTCGACTTTTCGCGCACGTTCGAGCTCAGCTTCCTGATTGCGGTGTTCAGCTTGCTGATACTGGATGTGTTCGACAACGCCGGCACATTGATCGGCGTCGCTCACCGCGCCGGGTTGCTCGACAAGGACGGCAACCTGCCGCGCATGAGGGAGGCACTGATCTCGGACAGCTTTGCCGCGATGTTCGGTGCTCTGATCGGCACCTCGACGACAACGAGCTACATCGAGAGCACGGCCGGCGTTTCGGCGGGCGGACGCACTGGGCTCACCGCCGTCTTCGTCGCGATCTTCTTTCTGCTGGCTTTGTTTTTCTCTCCGCTCGCCGGTATGGTGCCGGCTTATGCCTCGGGGGCGGCGTTGCTCTATGTCGCCTGCGTGATGACCCGCGGGTTGGCCGAGATCGACTGGGAGGACATCACGGAATGCGCCCCCGCGGTCGTGACCGCAGTGTCCATGCCGCTCACCTATTCGATCGCGACCGGCATCGGGCTCGGCTTCATCACCTATGCGCTGGCGAAAATCCTCGCCGGCAAGTTCGCCGAGGCGAAGCCGGCGGTGGTGATCCTCGCGATTCTGTTCGCGGTCAAGTTCGCGGTGTCGGGATAGGGAGTGTGATGAAAATACAGCGAATTGCCTATCTGGCGCTCGCAGCGGGACCGGCAGTCATGTCGGCTCAGGCGAACACCGCAAGCTCCGCCGAGCTCAAAATCTTCGGCTCGCGGGTGACCAAGATGATGATGGCCGACATCGGCCCGCAATTCGAGCGAGATTCCGGCCACAAATTCGCGGTGGTGACCGACGTGGCGGCGGTGATGAAACGCCGGATCGAGTCGGGCGAGGCGTTCGATCTCGCGGTGCTGGTCGATTTCCAGACCGATGCGCTGATCAAGGGCGGCAAGCTCGTGGCGGACACGCGCGCCGACATCATGCGCGCCGGCATCGGCGTCGCGGTGAAGCGCGGCGCGCCCAAGCCCGACATCGGCACGGTCGAGGCCTTCAAGCGCACGCTGCTCGCAGCGAAATCGATCACCTATCTCAAGGAAGGTGCCAGCACCATTCATCTCGACAAGGTGTTCGCGCGGCTCGGCATCGCCGAGGCGTTGAAGGCAAAGACCGTGCAGCCGATGACCGAATCGGTCTCCGAGGCGGTCGCGGCCGGCGAGGTCGAGCTCGGCATCATCGTCATTCCCAACATCCTGTCGGTGCCGGGCGCCGAGCTGGTCGGTCCGATTCCGGAAGAGGTGCAATCCTGGATCATGTTCACCGCCGGCGTATCCGCGCAATCGCCCAACCAGCAAGCCGCCCGCGACTTGATCAAGCTGCTCAAGGCTCCGAGCACCATCCCGCTGATCAAGGCGAAGGGCATGGAGCCCGGGTGAGCGGTCCGCAATCGTGTTCGCAGGGTCGGAGCAACAGCATGCCTAAGGTTTCCGGATATACCGCGCTCGCGGCGCTCCCCGAGGAGCGCATCACCGACAAGATCAGCCGCCGTCTGGTCGCGGGCGAGCACGGCATGGTGGTGTGGTGGAGCATCAAGGCTGGCGCCCATGCCGCCGCCCACAAGCACCCCCACGAGCAGATCTTCTGGATGCTCAAGGGCAAGATGGAGTTCCGCCTCGGCAGCGAGCGGCGCTTGTGCGGAGCGGGCGATATCGCCGTGATCCCGGGCGGCGTCGAGCACGAGGCCTGGTTTCCCGAGGACACCGAGGTGATCGACGTGTTCGCGCCGCCGCGCGAGGATTTCTTGGCCGGCGGCCCGCCACCTTATATGCGGGAAGGTTGAATGAACGCGGCTGCCGGTCCCAGGTAACCGTGATTGCCGCCTGCGACCCGGATACCTACATTTACCCACCGAATGTCGGTTCATCTGGGAAGGTCGGCCATGTCGCTCTTGCCGCGATGGCGTAGCTTCGGATTGGGCAGAAACCGGGCGGAAGAAGCAGCCCTGCAGGAGCGCGTCACGGCGCTGCAGACGGCGCTTGCCAGGTGCAAAGCCACCGCCCGACGTTGGACGGAGCTGAGAGGCGGGCTCGTGGCCGCCATCGCCGCGCTCATGCTGGCGTTGGGCTTTGTGCTGGGCCTCTACAGTGGTCCGCTCAAGCAAGCCGCAGTTGATCTGGTCGCGGCATTGGGCTTGGCGCCCCCGGTCCGGAACGCCGATGCTGCGATTGCCGCGTATCAGGATAGCGATTACGCAACCGCGCTGAAGCTTTCGCGCCCGCTGGCCGATCAGGGCGATGCCCGCGCCCAATCCATACTCGGTCTCATCTACTACGGCGGCCGCGGCGTGCCGCAGGACGACCAGGAAGCGGTGAAGTGGTTCCGCCGCGCCGCCGACCAGGGCGATGCCTCCGGCCATTTCTATCTCGGGAACATGTTTGCCGACGGACGCGGCGTGCCGCAGGACTACGCCGAGGCGACGAAGTGGTATCGGCTCGCCGCCGACCTGGGCGATGCCCAAGCCCAGTACAACCTCGGGCTCTCGTACGCCAAGGGCGAGGGCGTGTCACAGGACAATGTCAGCGCACACATGTGGTTCAATCTCGCCGCCGCGCGCTTCCCGACGTCCGACACCCGCAATCGCAACGCGGCCGCAAGGAACCGCGAGCTGGTGGCGAGCAAGATGACGCCCGATGAGATCGCCGAAGCGCAGAAACAGGCGCGCGAATGGAAACCGAAATGACCGCCGGCCACCTGTGCTGATCAGTCGACCACCGCCACCGCGTTGATCTCGACCAGGCAGCGGGCATCGGTGGCAAGCCGCACCACCTGCACGGTCGTGGTGGCCGGTTTGGCGTCGCGGAAGTATTCGCCCCAGACCCGGTTGAGCGCGTCCTGATCGGTAAGGTCGGTGACGAACCGGTCGGCGGTCACCACGTCGGCGAAGCTCGCACCCACCGCTTCGAGGCCGCGTTTGAGGTTCTCGAGCGCGGCGCGGGCCTGGCCCTCCATGTTGCGCGGCATGGCATCGAATTCTTCCGGCCGGTGCGGGTGATGATGATAGACCGGTGCCGCGGTGACGCCGGCGAGATAGACCGTGGTGCCGCCCTTCACCTTGATCGCCGGCGCATAGGGCATCCACATGTCGGGCGCGTCCGGCCAATGCACGTGCTCGATCGTCTTCGCCATGTTGTGCCTCTCATCGTTGCGGACGACCGGCTTCAGGCGGTCGCCAGCGCCTTCTTGATCGCCAGGAAGTCCCGCCACGCCAGCCGCTTCTGCAGCGGTTGGCGCAGCAGATAGGCGGGGTGCAGCGTCGCGATCGCGCGAATATCGCGCGTGCCGGTGTGATGGGTGAACCAGCGCCCGCGCGCCTTGAGGATGCCGTCCCTGACGTTGAGCAGCGTTTGCGCCGACGGCCCGCCGAGGCAGACCAAAAGGTCGGGATCGGCAAGCTCGATCTGGCGCAGCGTGAACGGCAGGCAGATCGCGGATTCCTGCGGCGTCGGCGTGCGGTTGCCGGGCGGCCGCCACGGAATGATGTTGGCGATATAGGCGCTGGTGCGATCGAGCCCGATCGCCGCCATCATGAGATCGAGCAGCTTGCCGGAGCGGCCGACGAAGGGCAGGCCCTCGATGTCCTCGTCGCGGCCCGGCGCCTCGCCCACGAACATCACGCGCGCCTGCGGGTTGCCGTCGGCGAACACCAGCTGGGTCGCGGTGGTTTTCAGCGCGCAGCCATCGAAGCGGTCGAGGATGGCGCGCAGCTCTTCGAGGCTCGCCGCGGTCTTGGCGGCCTCGCGCGCCGCCATCACGGCGGCGTCGGGGGAGGGCGGGGCGGTATTGCCTGCTCTGCCTCTCGATTCGAGGTCGCGCGGGAACACCTCGCGGTTTCGAAGCCCTCCCGCGGTGGCCTTTGGACCGTCGACCTCTGCCGCCGGCAACGACGGAACCGGAGGAGACGTGGCCGGTGGCGCATCGGCGAACCGGTCGACCGGCGTCTCGCCAAGAAGCGCGTCGACGCCCGCCTCCTGGTAGAAGGCGAGCAGCTCGCGGGCGGCCTTGTCGCGGTCGGGGGTCATGGGCTGAAGCTTTCCCCGGAATTTATGCCATCGGTGCGAGCTGTGAAACCATGGGGTGCGGTTTTCCGTAACTGAATTGCTTGATCGCTTGGCGGGGAGCGCGGAACGTGAACGGGTCGACGCATGGATCACAGCCCGGCCGCCGGCGGCGCCGGCGCCGGCGCTGGCTATTGGCCATCATAGCGGCAATCATCGCGCTGGCGGTCGCTTATGCGGCAATCCCGCGCCGCGCCGACCTCACCACCTTCGATCCGGAAGCGATGGCCCGCCTCGAAACTTCGATGTGGCGACACTATTATGAGAAGCGCTATGTGGCCCTGTTTCTCGATCTCTACGAGGTCGCGCGTCGTGAGCAGGGGTTCTCGCCGCTCGACAGCGTGAAGATCGCGGTTGCCGCCGCGCGCGCGGCGAAAGCGTTCCAACCTTCGCGATCACGGTCGGAAGCCGAAGCCGCCATCCCATATCTGGTCAGGTATTTCCGCCTCCTGGCACGTGCGGCGCCGGTGCCGGTCGAGCTGGGCGAAGTCGCGCGCACCGAGCTCGCCTGGTGGCAGGCGCGGCGCGAGGCGGTAGCGCCCGAGCAATACGGCGCCATCATTGCACGCGTGACCACGCTGCTTTATGGCCTCGACGGCGAGGCGATCCGCCGCGCCGGGATCGTGCGCGCGCAGGCAATGGATTACCGCGATGCCCGCAATGACCGCATGACCGAAGCCGACTGGTCGGCGATCGAGGACCAGCTGCGTTTGGCATACGGCTTGCTCCAAAAGGCGATATCCTCGCAGCCGCGCCGGAGATAGACCGGCGCGCTTGTAAGGATTTCGGAGGAGTCGATGGACGCGCAGGAACTGCCCGCCCGCGAGGCGATGGAGTTCAATGTGGTGATCGTCGGCGCCGGGCCGGCGGGGCTCGCCGCCGCCATCCGGCTCAAGCAGGTGTCGCCCGACATTTCGGTAGTGGTGGTCGAGAAGGGCTCCGAGGTCGGCGCCCACATCCTCTCCGGCGCCGTGATCGATCCGGTCGGGCTCGACCGGTTGCTGCCCGACTGGCGCGCCGAGGACACGCCGATCAAGACACCGGTGAGCGACGACCGTTTCTATTGGCTTTCGGCCGCGCGCGCGGCGCGGCTGCCGAACCTCATGATGCCGCCGCTGATGAGCAACCACGGCAATTACGTGGTCTCGCTCGGCAATGTCTGCCGCTGGCTTGCCACCAAGGCAGAAGGCCTGGGTGTCGAAATCTATCCGGGTTTTGCGGCGGCCGAGGTGCTGTTCGATGGCAACGGCGCGGTCGCGGGCGTCGCCACCGGCGATATGGGCATCGCCAAGGACGGCCATGCCAAGGATTCTTTCACCCGCGGCATGGAGCTGCGGGCCAAATACACGCTGCTGGCCGAAGGCGCGCGCGGCAACCTCACCAAGACGCTGCTCGCGCGCTTCGGTCTGGGCGACGGCCGCGAGCCGCAGAAATTCGGGCTGGGCCTGAAAGAGCTGTGGCAGGTCGCGCCCGAGCAACACCGGCCGGGCCTTCTGCAGCATACCTTCGGCTGGCCGCTCGACAATTCTACAGGCGGCGGCTCGTTCCTCTATCACTTCGACGACAAGCTGGTGTCGGTCGGCTTCGTCGTGCACCTCAATTACCGCAATCCCTATCTGGCGCCGTTCGAGGAGTTCCAGCGCTTCAAGACCCATCCGCTGGTGCGCGGCACCTTCGAGGGCGGCAAGCGCCTCGCCTATGGCGCGCGCGCCTTGACCGAAGGCGGCTGGCAGTCGGTGCCGAAGCTGGCCTTCCCGGGCGGCGCGCTCATCGGCTGCGCCGCCGGTTTCATGAACGTGCCGCGCATCAAAGGCAGCCACAACGCGATCTTGTCCGGAATGCTGGCGGCCGAGCACGTCGCCGATGCGCTCAAGGCCGGCCGCGCCAACGACGAGCTTGCCGCCTACGATGCGGCATGGCGCACATCCGATATCGGCCGCGACCTGTGGAAGGTGCGCAACACCAAGCCGCTCTGGTCGCGCCTCGGCACCTTGGTGGGGATCGCGATGGGCGGCCTCGACATGTGGACCAACACGGCGGGCTTCTCGCTGTTCGGCACGCTCGGCCACGGCAAGCCCGATTCGGCGAGCTTGGAGCCGGCGGCGCAATTCGCGCCGATCGTCTATCCCAAGCCCGACGGCAAGCTCACCTTCGACAAGCTCTCCTCGGTGTTCCTGTCCAACACCAACCACGAGGAGGACCAGCCGCCCCATCTCAAGGTCGCCGATATGGCCCTGCAAAAGGCCTCCGAGCACGATGTCTATGGCGGGCCGTCGGCGCGCTACTGCCCGGCCGGCGTCTATGAATGGGTGGAGGAGGGGGGCGCGGCCCGGTTCGTGATCAACGCGCAGAACTGCGTGCACTGCAAGACCTGCGATATCAAGGACCCGAATCGGAACATCACCTGGGTTCCGCCCGAGGGCGGCGGCGGGCCGAATTACCCGAATATGTGAGCCTTTGCGTCACGATAACGCCCATATCCAGGCATCAAAGTCGGTGGACATGTCCGGTCAGGGCAGTTATTGCGGGTCGGGCCCAAACAGGCCATTCTCGCCCGATCAACGCGGTCGCGCCGAGGGCGTTCGTCCGCCAGATGGAGTCCACCAGCCGTGATCCCATCGCCACGCTTCCGGCGGGCCGCCGTGACCATTCTTGCCGCGTTCGCCGTCACTTGGCCAAGCATGCTGTTGGCGCGGGCGCAGGCGCAGACACCCTCGAATTTTCCGCGGATGTCGGCATCGGGCAGCTATCTTGCGGCCCGGCATGCCGGCGGCCAGCGCGACGCCGCTGCGGCCGCCACCTACTACCGTGCCGCGCTGCGGGGCGATCCCCGCAACAGCGAACTCCTCGGCCGCGCCTTCCTGGCGGTGCTCGCCAATGGCGAGGTCGAAGACGCCGTCAAGCTCGCCGAACGCGTGCTGCAGGTCGACAAGACCGATCGCATCGCACGGCTCGTCCTCGGCGTGCGCGCGATCAAGCAGAAGCAGTATCCGGCCGCGCGCCGGGAGCTCGCCCAGTCGATCCGCGGGCCGATCACCGATCTGGCCGCGACGCTGCTGTCGGCGTGGACGCAGGCGACACCGACCGAAGCCAAGCTCGCCGGCGACTCCATCGACAAGCTCGCCGGCGCGGACTGGTACGCGATCTTCAAGGACCTGCATGCCGGCTTGATCCTCGATGTCGCGGGCCAGAGGAAGGAGGCCGCCAAGCGCTTCGAGCGCGCCTATAAGGTCGATCCGACCGCGCTGCGCGTGACGCAGGCCTACGGCAGCTTGCTGTCGCGCCAGGGCAGCAAGGACGAGGCGCTCAAGGTCTTCGCCACATTCGATGAGGCGCTGCCGCGTCATCCGCTGATCACCGAGGCGATCGGCGAGATCAAGGCCGGCAAGAAGCTGCCGATCCTGATCGACACGCCGCAGGCGGGCGCCGCTGAGGTGCTCTACGGGCTCGGCGCTGCGCTCGGACGCCGCGGCGGAGAGGATCTCGGCCTCATCTATCTGCAGCTCGCGCTCTATCTTGCGCCGTCGCATTCGCTCGCGCTGCTGTCGCTCGCCGACCTCTACGAGGCGATGAAGAAGCCCGAGCTCGCCATGAAGACCTATGAGCGGGTGCCGCTGAATTCGCCGCTGCAACGCAACGCGCAGATCCAGCTGGCGCTCAACCTGGATACGCTGGAGCGCACCGATGAGGCCAAACTCAACCTGGAAAAGCTGATCACCGTCACCCCCTCGGACGTTGAAGCGATCATGGCGCTCGGCAACGTGCTGCGCGGGCGCAAGCAGTTTGCCGAATGCGCGGACGTCTATTCCAAGGGCGTCGACACCATCACCAAGAACGAGAAGTCGAACTGGGTGATCTACTATTTCCGCGGCATCTGCTTCGAGCGCGCCAAGCAGTGGCCCAAGGCCGAGGCCGATCTCAAGAAGTCGCTCGAGCTCTATCCCGACCAGCCGCACGTGCTGAACTATCTCGGCTACTCGTGGGTCGACCAGGGCATCAATCTCGACGAGGGCATGCGCATGATCAAGCGCGCGGTCGAGCAGCGCGCCGACGACGGCTACATCGTAGATTCGCTCGGCTGGGCCCATTACCGCCTCGGCGACATGGAGGAGGCGGTGAAGCAGCTTGAGCGCGCCGTCGAACTCAAGCCCGAGGACCCGACCATCAACGACCATCTGGGCGACGCCTATTGGCGGGTCGGGCGCGTGCTCGAGGCCAAGTTCCAATGGTCGCACGCGCGCGACCTCAAGCCCGAGCCCGAGGAACTGGTCAAGATCGAGGCCAAGCTCAAGTCCGGGCTGGCGGACGACACCTCCTCGGCGGCCGAGTCCCAACAGGCGAAGAAGCCCGGCGGCGGCTGAGCCGCTCCAGCCTCGCCGTGGCGACCGCGCGCGTCGAGCAGGCGCCCGCCAAGGTCAATCTGACGCTGCGCGTGGTCGGCCGTCGCGCCGACGGCTATCACGACATCGAAAGCCTGGTGGTGTTCGCGGCTGTCGGCGATGCGTTGGCGTTCACGCCGGCTCGCGCCTTGGCGCTCACGGTGCGGGGCCCGACCGCGACCGCTTCCGGCGATATTGCCGACAATCTCGTGCTCAAGGCGGCGCGGGCGCTCGCCGAGCGCGTCGAGGGCATGAAGCTCGGCCGTTTCGCGTTGTCGAAACGGCTGCCGGTCGCTGGCGGGCTCGGCGGCGGCTCGGCCGACGCCGCCGCCGCCTTGCGGCTGCTTGCGCGCGCCAACCGCATGGCGCTCGATGATCCCCGCCTGATGCAGGCGGCGCGGGCGACCGGCGCCGACGTGCCGGTGTGCCTCGATCCGCGGCCGCGATTCATGCGCGGGATCGGAGACATTCTCTCCGATCCGCTCGATCTGCCGCGGTTGGCGGCGATCCTGGTCAATCCGGGCGTGGCGGTTGCGACCAGAGACGTGTTCGCGGCGCTTCGTCTCGAGACCGCTCGGAACGCGGGTGCGCCGTCATCGTCGCTGCCAATCGGAGGAGAGACGCGCGCCGCGCTGCTTCGAACCTTGGCAAAAAGCCGAAACGATCTCGAAAAACCCGCCATCTCGCTCCAGCCCATGATCGCCGAGGCGCTCTCGGCGCTGCGCGCGCTTGCAGGCTGCCGGCTCGCGCGCATG
>Ga0137369_10008639_pt1 | contig 10145 bp, 7 predicted proteins | sample SagtaG_12_FD_104918 | JGI IMG/M metagenome (GOLD analysis project Ga0137369, IMG submission 104918) | Vadose zone soil microbial communities from Sagehorn Ranch, Mendocino, California, USA - Sage1_L_113_16 metaG | ecosystem: Environmental > Terrestrial > Soil > Vadose zone | place: USA... | reverse complement strand
TATAAAAGTCGCATGTCGCGCGCGCGGCCTCGAGCATCCACTCGTCGATCCCGGCGCGTCCGCCCGAGGACGCGAGTTGCTCGTCCGGAATCGTCTCGAGAAATTCGGTCTGCTCGGCGAAGCCGAGCATCGCCCAGGCAAGCCCGCGCGTCCATGTCGAAAACGGCGAGTAGCCCTGTTGAGTGCTCGGGCCACGATACGTGCCGCTCGCAACGTTGAACATGCTTTCGTGTGCCACCCGCCCTCTTATGTCGTAGAGATCACGGCCGCCGCCGTAATAGACGTTGTACTTGGCGGTCGCGCGTGCGTGTTGCAGAAGCCGATCGAGCAGATTGATCGAGGCATCCTGCTCGCCAAGGAGCGGCTGACCGAAGCGATGGGCAAGTGCGACCGCCCGCAGCGATCGGATGGTGTCGACGAAAAGCGAGTGACTGCCGTTGAACGAGCAGATGAACCCACCGTCCGGTAGAGGAGTCCACCGGCTGGCCTGCACGGCGCCGCTCACCTTGAGCGCAAGCTCGCAGAAGCGCATGCGCCACGGCTCGCAGTCAATCCGCCGTTCGCGCGCGAAGCGCCACAGCGCGCCGTACGTGCTCACGTTGTTGAAGCCGTGGTCGTGCACCCCCGTGTGGGTCAGGTGCGGGGACATTCGATGGACGAGTTGCGATTGGCCAAGCTCGAGAAAGCTCGTGTCGTCTGTCGCATCGAACTGCAGCAGCGATGCGCCAATCTGAAAGCCTTCCGTCCACTGTGTCCATCCGCGGGCGCGGTATTGTCCCGCCACGGTAAACACCGGCGCGCCATCGACCCGGTTCCAGCTTTTTTCGAGAGAGTGAATCTTCTGTGCTGACAGCTCGAACAGCCGTCGAATGTGCGGGAGAAGCGACTGCGGAGCCAGGGCGGAATCGACTCGCATTGCAGGTCGCATATCATATATGATCCCTCGCCATGCCGCCGACGAGCCCCGGCGCCACCGTCGACCCCCGGTTCCTCACGAAACAGGCGCTCGTCTACACCACGCTGCGCGATGCGATTCTTCGCTGCGACCTCGCGCCCGGCGAGCGTCTCGTGATCGACGAGTTCGCACGGCGATACGCGGTGAGCATCATCCCGGTCCGCGAGGCGCTCAGGCTCCTGCAATCCGAAGGTCTCGTCCTCAGCGTCGCGCATGTGGGTGCCACGGTGGCGCCGATCTCACGCGATTCCGTCGTGGAAGTCTTCACTCTGCTCGAAGGTCTCGAGCTCGTGGCCACGCGCGCTGCCGCCGAACGTGCAGCGCCGGACGCTCTCGAAGAGATCGAGGGACTGGTGCGCGGAATGGACGACGCGCTCGCGGACGGGGCGCCGCAACGCTGGGCCGATCTCAATACTCAATTTCATCTACGCATCAGCGAGGCCGCCGGCATGCCGCTGCTGCAGCAGATGATGCAACGTGCGCTCGATCATTGGGATCGCGTACGGCGCTTCTACTTCAATGGAGTTCTCGTGCATCGCGCCCGGCAGGCACAGGTCGAGCATCGCCGCATCTTTGCGCAACTGCGCGCGCGCGACTTCGAAGGTCTGCAGCGCACCATCCGCGAGCACAATCAGAACGCGCTCAAAGCGTACACGACGTACCTGGCCAGCAGGCCCGAGCGGGAAGGAGCCGCCACGCGATGAGCGTAGCGCGCTATAAGCGGATTGCAACGCTCAAGACGGCGGAGGCCTTCTCGCGGCATCTGGCGGACGGCGGCATTTCCATCGGGTTCGACACGGAGCTGCTTCATCCCTCGCCGCTCGCCGAGCCTCTCGATTACGACGGCATTCGCATCGGCAATCGCTTCTGCGTGCTGCCGATGGAAGGCTGGGATGGCACGAGAGACGGCGAGCCAAGCGATCTCACGCGCCGGCGCTGGCAGCACTTCGGTCAGAGCGGCGCGAAACTGATCTGGGGCGGCGAAGCGGTTGCCGTTCGTCATGATGGCCGCGCCAATCCCCATCAACTGCTCATCAGCGAGCACACCGAGCGCGCGCTTGCAACGCTTCGCACCGAGCTCGTTGCGGCACACGTCGAACGTTTCGGCCGAACGGCGGGCGACGATCTGGACATCGGCCTGCAACTGACGCATTCCGGGCGCTACTCGCGGCCGAACAGCTCAGAACGCGCGGAGCCTCGGGTGGCGCATCTGCATCCGGTGCTCGATCGGCGCTTTCCATCGGGAGTCCATCTGTTCAGCGATGAGGAGCTCGATCGCCTGGTGGAGGACTACATTCGCGCCGCGCGCATCGCCTACCGCATCGGCTTTCGCTTCGTGGATATCAAACACTGCCACGGGTATCTCGGTCACGAGTTGCTCAGCGCAAGAGGACGGCCGGGCCGATATGGCGGGAGCTTCTCCAATCGGACACGCTTTCTGCAGAGCATCGTCGAAGGCATTCGCGCGTCGGTGCCGCGACTGCGAATTGGCGTTCGTCTGTCTGCAGTGGACTCGGTTCCGTATCGCAAGAACGCGGCGGGCACGGGTTGGCCGGAGGTTCCTCCCGATCAATACGAGTACGCCTTTGGGCTGCTGCAGAACGGAGATGTGGACGATGCCGCGCTCGAAGACAGCCGGCAGCTGCTGCGCCTGATTCAGGATCTCGGCATCCGCCTCGTGTGCATCACGGCAGGTACGCCGTACTACAACCCTCATCTGCTGCGACCGGCGTTGTTTCCTCCGATCGATGGTTACGATCCGCCTGAGGATCCGCTTCACGGGGTCGCCAGGCACATCACGACGACGGGCCGTCTCAAAGCGGCGTTTCCGAATCTGATCTTCGTTGGCTCGGGCTACACCTATCTGCAGGAATGGCTTCCGCACGTGGCGCAGTTCAGCGTGCGCCAGGGCCTGACCGATTTCGTGGGCGTCGGCCGCATGGTTCTTGCGTATCCCGACATGCCGGCCGATGTGCTGGCGGGACGGCCGCTGCGGCGGAAATCCATGTGCCGAACGTTCAGTGACTGCACGACCGGGCCGCGGCTTGGCCTCGTGTCAGGCTGTTTTCCTCTCGATCCGCTGTACACCCAGCATCCGCATGCCGCGACTGTGCGCGATGCGAAAACGCCGACGCGAACATGACTGACGCCACTCGTCCGCGCCAGCAGCAGATTCTCGCGGTCGTGACCGCGTTTCTCGCGCTCTTTGCGATCGTGGGATTCGCGTTGTACGGATTGCCGCGGTTCTATCCGTTCTACGTGCAGGAGCTCGGATGGACGCGCCAGCAGGTCACGTCGGGCAATGCCTACAGCAAGATCGCGGTGGCAATTGCCTTCGGCTTTCTCGCCGGCCGGTTTGTCGATCGATTCGGACCGCGGCGCCTCATGCTCGCGGGCATCGTGATGGCCGGCGCCGCGCTCGTCGGATTGTCGTACGTCACGACGCTGAGCGCGTTTTACTTTTTCTATTGTTTCAACGCGCTCGGATACGTATTTGGCGGTCCGCTGCCGAATCAGGTGCTGCTGTCGCGATGGTTCGACCGCGCGCGCGGCAAGGCGATGGGGATCGCGTATCTCGGAATCGGTGCGGGCGGCGCGATTGTTCCGCTGCTGGCGCTGTTCCTCACGCAGAACTACGGCTGGCGGGAGGCCCTGCGGATTCTGGGATTGATGATGATTGCGGTCGCGTTGCCGGGCGCCTATTTCGTCCGCGAGCCGCCTTCGCTCGCAGCGGGTGCTGACGCGAGCTTCGGCGGGCCAGGGCCGCCTTCGCTCCCATCACTCAAAAACATTCTCACGCGCGCGCCGTTTTACTTCCTGATGATCGGCAGCATGGCGTCAATCGGCGCCGTGGGCGGCACGGTGCAGAACCTGGCGCTCTATTTGAGCCTCGACCGCAAACTGCCGCAGTCGGCGGTCGACGGCACGCTCTCGCTCGTCTTGACGGGTAGTCTGGTGGGTCGGCTTCTCATGGGTTGGCTTGCCGATCAGTGGCCGCGCAAACGCGTGATGCTCCTCATCTATGTGATCGTCGCGCTCGCCATTCCGCCGCTCTTCTACGCAGACACGTCCGGCATGCTGAGTCTTGCGGCGTTTCTCTTCGGCATCGGGCTCGGCGGCGACTACATGATCATCCCGCTGATGGCCGCGGATCTGTATGGCCTCGCGATCATGGGTCGTGTGATGGGCGTGGTGCTCACGGCCGACAGCGTGGCCGAAGCGCTGGTTCCGATGCAGGTCGCGGCGATCCGCGCTCAAACCGGCAGTTACGCAGTCGGCTTTCTCGTGCTTGTCGTGCTGGCCGCCATTGGCGCTGTGGCGGTCAGCCTGCTGCCACGCGCGACGCCGGCCGTGGCACCAGCGGCGGCGAGGCGTCAGGTGCCGGGCATGTGACGAGTTTCACAAGGAGGCGAAATCGTTCGATTTTGGTTAACTTTACCGGTAAAGCTTGACAGACAGCCGCTGGCCCCGTATGAATGCCGGCTGACAGGAGGAGCTCGATGGCCCCGCTACTCATTCACGAAGCTGAAAAGCGTCAGGCGCTCGAAGAGGTGCTGCACAGCGCAACGTTCGTGCGCGCCAGTCAGGTGCGCAACTTTCTCCGCTACATCTGCGAAATGGAATTTGCCGGCCGCGCCGACACGCTCCACGAGTACTTGATCGGCGTCGAAGCGCTCGGGCGGCCCGACGCGTACTCGACCGACGAGGACTCGAGCGTCCGCCGTCGCGCGTATGCGCTGCGGCGCAAGCTCGATCAGGTGTACACGACCGAGCTCGCGCACGCGCGCGTGCGCATCGCGGTGCCGAAAGGCAGCTACGTGCCGATGTTCATGCCGAATCATCCGGCCACGCCACCGCCGGTCGAACGACGGCCGCACCCGCAGCAGGCCGCAGCCAGGTGACGACGGTGAGAGGACGGATCGCGTCCGGCGCTCTCGTACTCTGCCTGCTGTCGTTCGCGTCCGCCCAGCAATCGACTGGCGCCGGCCAGGCGTCGACATCGAATCCGGAGCAAACGGCGCGACTGAAGTGGTTTCACGAAGCCAAGTACGGCCTGTTCATTCACTGGGGGCTCTATTCAATTCCCGCAGGCGAGTGGAAAGGCAAGCGCATTGTCGGTCTGGGCGAATGGATCATGAACCGTGCGCAGATCCCCGTGCGCGAATACGAGCGGCTGGCCGCCGGCTTCAGCCCCTATCACTTCAACGCGGACGACTGGGTGCAACTCGCCCTCGACGCCGGCATGAAGTACATCGTCATCACGTCGAAACATCACGACGGTTTTGCGATGTTCGACTCGAAGGTGACGAGCTACGACGTGGTGGACGCGACGCCATTCAAGCGAGACATTCTCAAGGAGCTCGCCGACGCGTGCGCGAAGCGCGGCATGCGTCTGGGGTTCTATTACTCGCAATCGCAGGACTGGCACGAACCGAATGGCGCGGGCAATACGTGGGATTTTGGTCCGGACGAGAAAAAGGACTACGACAAGTATCTGCGCGAGAAAGCGGAGCCGCAGGTGCGCGAGCTGCTGACTGGCTACGGCCCCGTGGCGCTGATTTGGTTCGATACCCCGCGCATGATGACGCCGGAACGCGCACAGCGATTCACCGACATCGTGCGGAAGCTGCAGCCGGCGACGCTCATCGATGGCCGTCTGGGTGTGCCTGGCGACTACGCGAGCACCGGCGACAATGTGATTCCGCCGGAGGTGCAGTACGACGCGTGGGAAACGCCCGCGACGATCAATCACACGTGGGGCTACAAACATTACGACCTCGATTGGAAATCTCCCGGCCAGATTGTCTTCAAGTTGATCGACATCGTCAGCAAGGGGGGCAACTATCTTCTGAACGTCGGTCCGATGTCCGATGGCGTCATTCCGCCGCCCAGCCAGGACATTCTGCGCGCGGCCGGCAAATGGCTGAAAGCGAACGGTGAAGCGGTGTATGGCGCCGGGCCCACGCCCTTTGGCGACGAGCTCGCGTCGCCAGCGGCCAAGGGCGCAAAGAACATTCGCGGCGAGCCGCTCTATCTCGCACATCCCGAATGGCGAGTCACGACGAAGCCGGGAAAGCTGTATTTCACGTTCTTCGACGAGCCGCGTGCGCCATTCGAGTTGCCCGCGATGAAAAACGCGGTCAAGCGCGCGTATCAACTCGCCGATAATGCACCGGTCACAATCACGACAGAAGGCAACAAGCGCTTTCTCAACGTCACGCGACCGATTCTCGACCCGATGGCGACCGTCGTCGTTGTCGAGATTGAGGGCGATCGCGTCTCGCGACTGGAGCCCACGCAAAAGTAGTCGCTCGAGAAGCTGGTGACGAAGACGATCGTCTGCGTCGTCGCGGTACTGCTGGCGCCCGGTGGCGTTGTCGCGCAAACCAATGTGGGCCAGATTTCCGGAGTGGTGCGCGATCCTTCCGGCGGCATCCTCCCCGGCGTCGCCATTACGATCGTCAATGTCGACACGCAGTTCATCAGAACCGAAACCACCGACGAACACGGCGCGTACGTCGTCACCAATCTGCCTGTTGGCGACTATTCGGTAACGGCGGAACTCGAAGGCTTTCGAAAAGCGACACGAACTGATTTCGCCGTGACCGCCGACGGCCGACTCACGGCCGACTTCACGCTCAACGTGGGACAGATGACCGAGACCGTTCTCGTGCGGGCCGTGCGCGGCGAACAGGTCAACCGCACGTCCGGCGAGATCGCTCGCGTCATCGACGGCGATCAGGTGCGTGATCTTGCCTTGTCCGGCCGCAACTACATCGAGCTCGCGACGCTGATCCCAGGCGCGGTGCAGCTCGAGGACGACCCGATGGTGCTGACGACAAGCCTGAGCGCAAGCGGCGCTGCGATTAACGGCGCGCGTGGGAACAGCGGCAACCTGACCGTGGACGGCGGGTTCAATCTGGATTCCGGGTCGAACGCCAGTCAGATCAGCAACGTCGGGCTGGAGTTCATCGATCAAGTGAAGATCCAGACCTCGAATTTCTCGGCGGAGTACGGCAGAAACTCGGGTCCGGCCATCAACGTGGTGACGCGGAGCGGCACGAATCGGCTGCGCGGCAGTGTGTTCGAGACGTACCGCGATGAATCGCTCGATGCGGCAGAGTTTTTCGCGCCGCGCGACGACAACGGCCGCCCGATCAAAGGCCAGCTTCACTTCAACGACTACGGAAGCTCGCTGGGCGGCCCCATTCGCCGCAACAAGGTCTTCTTTTTCGGCGGCCTCGAGCTCAAGAGCCTCGATCGCGTCGACGGTCCGACGCGCCGCACGCTGCCCAGCCTGGCCGAGCTCGGTGGTGATTTCTCGGCTCGACTTGCGGGTGCCGACGGCACCATCGGAACGGCTGACGATAGCTCCGTGACCGACCAACTGATCGATCCGGACACCGGCGAAGCGTTTCCCGGGGGGATCATTCCGCAAAGCCGGATCACGCCGGATGGACGCGCAATCGCACGTATCTATCAGGCCATGATCGAGCGGGCGCTGAAGTACACGAACTCGCCCACAGGAAATAACGCGACGTTTCAGCTGGATTTTCCGTTCGACTGGTATCAAACGTTCCTGCGTCTCGATTACCGCTTCAACGATCGACAGAGCGTGTACCTACGCTATCTGCACGATCGGTACGATCTGCACGAACCGCGCGGCACGTTCATCAACTCGCAACTGCCAACGATTCCCACGCGACGTCTGAGGCCTGGCGACAGCTACCAGATTGCGCATTCGTGGGTCGTGCATCAGAACCTGGTGAACGAGGCCAAGATCAACGCATCGTGGAACGCTCAGCAGCTTTCACCAGAGGGAGACGCGTGGCGGCGTGACACCTACGGATTTCGCTTTCCCCAAGTATTCGCGGGCGGGCCGTATGAAGACGGCATCCCAGACATTACGATCAGCGGCTTTGCTGAAATCGAAGGCCCGGCGGGCATCCTGCACTCGCCAACCGTTGACATCACTGCCGCAGACACGATGACCTGGCTTCACGCGTCGCATGCGTTGAAGACAGGACTGGTTGTGATTCGCAATCGCAAGGATCAAAACGGGCGGTCGGGCCACACCGGCCGGTTGACGTTCAATGCATCGGGCAATTCCAACAGTACCGGCCTGGCTCTGGCCGACGCGCTGGTCGGCAACTTTCGCACGTATACCGAAGCCGCGGACGATCCGCTTGGCTTCTTCCGCTACACACAGTACGGGGCCTTTGTGTCCGACACGTGGCGAACGAGCACAAAGCTCAGTCTGGAGATCGGGTTGCGCTATGAGCTCGGCAGTCCCACCTACTCACAGCAGAACAATCTGACCAATTTCGATCTCGCGCTCTACGATCCGCAACATGCCGTCACCGTGTTGCGCAACGGCAGCGTCGTGCCTGGATCGGGCAATCCTTACACCGGGCTCATTCGAGCAGGCGACGGTGTGCCGCGCGATCAGCAGGGCCGAGTGACACTCGATCCAGATGCCATGGCGATTATCCCAACTGGCGCGCCGCGCGGGCTGTATGACACGTCGCATCTCTTCATGCCGCGGTTCAGCGCGGCGTATTCGATGAACGATTCGACCGTGATTCGCGGCGGCGCCGGCCTGTTCTACGACAAGCCTGACGGCAATCTCGTGTACTCGCAGCAGAATCTCCCGCCGTTTGTGCCCGGCATCTCTGTTGAGAATGGCAATCTCGCGAATCCCCTCGGTGGACGTCCTGCCGCCGCGGCGGTGCTCGGCACGATCAACGCGATCGATCCGGCGCTGCAGATACCGAGGCAGCTCAATTTCAGTCTCAGCCTGCAGCGTGAATTGCCTGGCGGACATTTCGCCGAAATTGCTTACGTCGGGAATCGAGGACGACATCTACTCTGGTTTCCTGAAATCAACCAGCCGACATTCGAGGAGCAGGCAGCGAACGCGGCATTGCCCAGCGCGCAACGGGCCTCGACGAACTTCCTTCGCCCTTACAAGGGCTATTCATCGATCCGGCAGCATCGCAGCGACGCGTTTGCCGACTACAACGGACTGCAGGTGTACGTGAATCGCCGAAAGGGCGACGTGACCTACTCGGTGAGCTACACGTTGTCGAAAGCGGTGGGGAATGCCAGCGGCACCGGTGACAACCCGGAAGACGCATTCAATCTCCCTTTCAATACCGGGCCTACGTCCTACGATCGGCGACATGTCCTCGTCACGACCTGGACCTATCGTTTGCCATTCTGGCGGGCACGCCGGGACGTCGTCGGGCTGGCGCTCGGCGGCTGGGAGATCAGCGGCAAGACACGATACCAGTCTGGACAGTACTTGACGCCAACGGGCAATACGTCTATCGGCACTCGCCGCGCAGACTATGTCGGCGGGGTCATCGATCTGCCGGCAGGCGAACGAACAGAAGACCGCTGGTTCAACACGGCGGCCTTTGCGACAGCGCCCGACACGCGGCGTGGCACGGCCAAGGTCGGCATGATTACCGGCCCCGACCGCTATACGTGGGACCTATCGGTGCGCAAGTACTTCAGACTGACGGGCCGCGCGCGAGTGGGCGCGCGGATCGACGTGTTCAATCTGTTCAATCGGCTGAACTACATGAATCCGAATATCACGGTCACGAGCGGCAGCTACGGTCGAATTTCTGACACGAGGCCGCCGCGACAGATGCAGCTCGGTCTGCGGCTCGACTTCTGAAATCGCCATGACGCGTCAACAGGGCGGCCTCTAGTGATGCAGCTCTCGCGCCGCGAAGCGCTGCGGCTTGCTGCGGCAGTGCCAGCCGCGGCCTTCACGCAAGTCACGCTGCGCCATCCACTGGAATCCATCGCCGACGCTCCGTCGCGTGTGGTTCTCCGCGACGGCCGCTTTGCACCAGCTTCGCTTCAAGTCACACGCAACTGGGACGGCAGGATCTGCACATCGACGTTGAAGAACACAGGCGAGACGTCGCAACGCGTGCGGGAGATCGTGCTTTTCGACTACGAGCACGGCTACCCGGCGGCGACGGCGATGTACGGCGAAGGCTTTCAGATGCTGTCGCAGACCGGCGGCACTCTCGGCCGGCCGATCGATCTTGGCAACTACACCGACGCCGAACATTACAAGCTCAATGAGCACGAAGGTTCACGCGCGGTCTGAGGGGTGATGACGATGCATCAGGATGCGAGACACCATGCTCTGTCGTTTACGTAGTGCCGG
>Ga0137369_10008635_pt1 | contig 10148 bp, 10 predicted proteins | sample SagtaG_12_FD_104918 | JGI IMG/M metagenome (GOLD analysis project Ga0137369, IMG submission 104918) | Vadose zone soil microbial communities from Sagehorn Ranch, Mendocino, California, USA - Sage1_L_113_16 metaG | ecosystem: Environmental > Terrestrial > Soil > Vadose zone | place: USA... | reverse complement strand
GGGGGTGCGGCGCGCTCGCGCCGCTTGCGCGTCAAGCCCTTCACGACGAAGTAGGCGACGATTATGGCGACGATCAGAAGGAGGAGCTTGCTCAAACGATGGCCTCCCAGGATGCCGCCGGGGCGAGATTCGCGGGTTGAACGGCTTGACAGCTCCAACTCGCGGCGTCGGACAGGCGGGTCTTTTTTCAGTCTGGCATTATACCGGCGCCGCGTGACGGACGGCTTGGGCGGGAAATTGGTCGGGGTGACTGGATTCGAACCAGCGACTCCTGCGTCCCGAACGCAGTACTCTACCAGGCTGAGCTACACCCCGAGTCGGACAGGAACCGGTGCGGAGGCGAGAGCGCTTCGGGAAGACTAGTAATCACGCTCGACCGCGAAGGCTGACAATTCTAGCAAAGAATCCCGGAAACTTGAATTCGGCAGCGCTACGATGGCTTCGCACGCCAACCGGGCCTCCTCTTTGGCTTTGCTCCTCGCGTAATCGAGCGCGCCTGTCGAGTGAATGGCGTCCAGGACTGCCCTGAAATCTTCCCGGCCCCCGTGCTCGATCGCCGAGCGCACCAGCGCCGCCTGCCCGGGCGATCCGCGCTGCATCACGTGGATCAGGGGCAATGTCGGTTTGCCCTCTCTCAGGTCGTCGCCCAGGTTCTTGCCGGTATGCGCGGCGTCGCCGGAATAGTCCAGCACGTCGTCGATCAGCTGGAATGCCGTCCCCAGGTGCATGCCGTAGCGCGCGAGGCCCTGCTCGAGCTCGGCGCTCGCCTCGCCGAGTATGGCGCCCAGTTGCGCCGCCGCTTCGAAGAGTTTTGCGGTCTTACGCCGGATGACCTCGAGGTAGGCCGCCTCGCTCACCGCGAAATTGTGGGCATTCAACAGTTGCAGCACCTCGCCCTCGGCGATCGCGTTGGTCGCGTCCGCGAGCACCGCCATGACGCGCATGCTTCGCACGGCGACCATCATCTGGAAGGCGCGCGAGTACAGGAAGTCTCCGACGAGCACGCTCGCCGCGTTTCCAAACTCGGCATTGGCCGTCCTGCGGCCGCGCCGCAGCTCGGACTCGTCGACGACATCATCGTGCAGCAGCGTCGCCGTATGAATGAACTCTACGACGGCGGCGAGCTCGACATGGTGCTCGCCGCAATAGCCGGTCGCCCCGGCGGCAAGGAAAACCAGCGCGGGGCGCAGCCGCTTGCCGCCTCCGGCGATGATGTATTCCGCGATCTGGCGGATGAGCACGACATCGGACTCGAGCCGGCGCCGGATCATGGCATCGACGGCGAGCATGTCCGCGGCGATGAGGTTGCGGAGAAGTTCGGGCTGCAAAGGGGACTATCGCACTGCGGAATCGACTTGGCGGCGGGAGATCAGCATAGCATAATTTCTTTGACCATACCCGCTAAAGGTATGTATAATTTCGTCTTTTTCCAGAGCGATTCGGAGATCGGCATGTACGCGGTGATCAGAACCGGAGGCAAACAGTACCGCGTTTCCGCCGGGGAAAAACTGAGGATCGAAAAGCTTCCCGTCGCCGTGGGCGGCGAGCTCATGCTCGACGAGGTGCTCCTCGTCAGTGACGGTGCGGCCCTCAAGGTCGGAACCCCCGTGGTAAAAGGGGCATCGGTCAAGGCGAAGATCATATCTCACGGGCTAGGCGAAAAAGCGATGACGTTCAAGCTGCGCAGGCGCAAGAATTCCAAGAGACACCGCGGCCATCGGCAGGGCTACACTGAGATCCAGATCACCGGGATCACGGAAACCTGAGCGCCGCGTCGGAGAGCAAGGACAACCATGGCACACAAGAAAGCGGGCGGCAGTTCCCGCAATGGCCGCGATTCCCAGTCAAAGCGACTCGGGGTGAAGCGCTACGGCGGGCAAATCGTGGCCGCAGGCAGCATCATCGTTCGCCAGCGCGGCACTCGCGTTCATCCCGGAGACAATGTCGGCATCGGCAAGGACCATACCTTGTTCGCAAAGGTCAGCGGCAAGATTCAGTTCAAGTTCAAGGGACCGGACCGCAAACAAACCGTCAGCGTGGTTCCGGCTTAATAGAATTGTCACCCCCGCAAAAGCCCTATCCGCGCGATAGGGCTTTTTTATTTCCACGGCCTCGCTCTCCATGAAATTCATCGACGAAGCGCGCATCGAGATCCACGCCGGCAAGGGCGGTGACGGCGTTGTGAGCTTCAGGCGCGAGAAGAACGTGCCGCGCGGCGGACCCGACGGGGGGGACGGCGGCGGCGGCGGCGGCATCTATGCGCTCGCCGATCGAAACATCAACACCCTCGTCGAATATCGCTTCGCGCGCATTCACCGTGCGCGGGACGGCGGGCACGGGCGTGGCGCCCAATGCAGCGGGAAAAGCGCCGATGATGTGGTGCTGCGCATGCCTGTGGGCACGGTGATCACGGACGCGCAAACCGGAGAAACAGTCGCCGATCTGGCCGCACACGAGCAGGTCGCGTTGCTTGCGCGGGGCGGCAAGGGGGGGCTAGGCAACGTCAATTTCAAATCGAGCACCAATCGCACGCCTCGAAAGGCGACCCCCGGCGAGCCCGGGGAGCATCGCACGCTCAAGCTCGAGCTGAAAGTGCTTGCCGACGTCGGATTGCTCGGTCTGCCCAATGCCGGAAAATCCACTTTCATTCGCGCCATTTCCGCCGCGCGCCCCAAGGTCGCCGACTACCCGTTTACCACTTTGCATCCGCACCTCGGAGTGGCGCGGGTAGGAGTCGACCGCAGTTTCGTGGTCGCCGACATCCCCGGACTCATCGAAGGAGCGGCCGAGGGAGCGGGGCTGGGGCACCAGTTTCTCAGGCATCTCGCGCGGACGCGGCTGCTCTTGCATATCGTCGATGCGGCGCCGGTTGACGACGGCGCCGATCCGGTACGGGACGCTCGCGCCATCGCGGCCGAGTTGAGGAAATTCGATCCGGCCTTGCACCGCAAGCCGCGCTGGCTGGTGCTGAACAAAATGGATATGCTCCCCGCTGCGGAGCGCGAGGCGGTGGCCGCCAAGTTTGCCCGCGGCTTGCGCTGGCGCGGCCCGAGCTTTTGCATCTCCGCGCTCACCGGCGAAGGTTGCCGCGAACTCAGTTTCGCGGTGATGAAGTTTCTGGAAACCGGAAAGGCGGCATGAAGGAAGCAAAGCGTTTGGTCGTCAAGGTCGGCAGCTCCCTGGTGACAGACCGGGGCGCCGGGCTGGACGCCTCGGCGATCGCGCGCTGGGCAGCCCAAATTGCCAGATTGCGCGCGGCCGGCAAAGAAGTCGTGCTGGTATCGAGCGGCGCCATTGCCGAAGGGATGCAGCGCCTCGGCTGGACCAAGCGCCCGCACGCCATGCCCCAGTTGCAAGCCGCCGCCGCGGTCGGGCAGATGGGACTCGTGCAGGTCTACGAATCGTGCTTCCGCCAGCACGGACTGCGCACGGCGCAGGTGCTGCTCACGCACGCCGATCTCGCCGACCGGCAGCGCTATCTCAACGCCCGTTCCACTTTGCTGACGCTGCTCGGGTTGGGGATCATTCCGGTCATCAATGAGAACGACACCGTCGTCACCGAGGAGATCCGGTTCGGCGACAACGACACGCTCGGCGCGCTGGTGACCAATCTCGTCGAAGCCGACTGCCTGATCATCCTGACCGACCAGCAAGGGCTTTACACGGACGATCCGCGGCGCAATCCCCAGGCAACGCTGATACAAGGAGCGCAGGCCGGGGAGGCAAGGCTCGAAGAGATGGCAGGGGGGACCGGTTCCAGTATCGCCAAGGGCGGCATGCTCACCAAAGTGCTCGCGGCCAAGCGCGCCGCGCGCTCGGGCGCCCAAACGGTGATCGCTTCCGGGCACGAGCCCGATGTTCTGGTCAGGCTTGCCGGCGGAGAAGCCATAGGTACCCTGCTCTCGGCGAAAACCACACCGCTGGCGGCGCGCAAGCAGTGGCTCGCCGATCACCTGCAGGTTGCCGGACGGATCAGCATCGACGCGGGGGCGACTAAGGCGTTGCGCTCGGGAGGCAAAAGCCTCCTGCCGATCGGCGTCAAAGGCATCGAAGGGGAGTTCGAGCGCGGCGCGGTTGTCGCTTGCATCTCTCCCGACGGCGTCGAGGTCGCACGGGGATTGGTGAACTACAGCGCACAGGAGTCACGCCGCATTGCCGGGCGCGCGTCAAGCGAGATCGAGACCGTGCTCGGCTACATCGACGAACCTGAACTCATCCACCGCGACAACCTTGTTCTGCTCTAGCAGGACAAGGTTGCGGCGCAGGCTGACTTGCCGAGCAAGTTAAGCCCCAAAGTCGCGGCATCGTCCGCGACGCGGGGCGGCCGAAGCCACAATTTAGTGCTGCTGCAGCGGTAAGCCGATCTAGCTACCACCAAGCAACGGCCGGGCGCAGGCAACCAGCGCCGACAGCAGAATGAGAGCGGAAGAGCCGCGGAAGGGCCTCAAACCACGTCTAGCGCCAGAACGTTTCGTACGGCGGGCGGCGTCTCGAGCGTCACCGCGTAGCGCGGGTGATCGACCCCGATCGCCAGCCCCGTACCTTTCTTGAGCGCTTGCGCCATGTCGTCGGTAAGCTCGAAGCGAAGGAAATGTACCGACGAGGTCTTCTCCTCGTTTTCCCGCTCGAGATCCTCGTCGGCAATGGCCCAGACTCGCTCGTACCCGGCCACCTGTATCCACACCTTGTCTTCGACCCCTATCAGGTCCTCGAGCCACTTTCGGCGCTCGTCGGGATCGGGAAACTCGAGCATCATCGTCGCCTTCAGATTACGGCCGTCCGGAACCAGCGGGTTGTAGGCATCGAGCTCTTCCCGGATGCCTTCTTCCTCGAAGATCCGCTCGACGCGCAGCATCTCCTGTACTTGGTAACGTATGGTGAGCTCGTCTTCGAAAATGAGCTTGAGATGCTCGCCGAGCTGAACCGTGCGGTCCTTCTTGTGGGCCATTACCTTCGCCCGGAATTGCGGGCGCTCGCGAGCGTAGGCTTCAAGCGTCATCAGGCTTGCGCGGTCGATCCGGGGCATGGCTCTCATCGTTATCAGGGGTAGGCTCAAATTCCGTAGGCAATGCGCAGCAGCGACAAGGGATGCGCCTTTTTTGCCCGGCTTTCGCCCATGCCCTGCTCTATGTGGCGGGCGGCGATCGGGCAGTCCGAGCTGACGTAGTCGGGCTCGTTACCGGCCATCTGCCGGAACACCGGCCGCCCGATCTTCATGGAGTTTTCGTAGTACTCGGATTTGACGCCCCAGGTTCCGTCGTGGCCGGAGCAGCGCTCCACGGTGTTCAGCGTGGTCCCCGGCACGAATTGCAGCGTTTCACGGGTCTTCTGCCCCATGTTCTGCACGCGCGAATGGCACGGAATATGGTAGGACACCTTGCCAAGCGGTTTCTTGAAGTCGGTCTTGAGCAGCCCGTCGCGCTTGCGCAGGACAAAGTACTCGAACGGGTCGAACATCGCCTCGCTTACCGCCTTGACTTCGGCATCGTCGGGAAACAGCAGCGGCAGCTCGCTTTTGAACATCAGGGTGCATGACGGCACCGCGGTAAGAATGGCGTAGCCTTCGCGCGCGAGCTTGACGAGTCGCGGAACGTTCACCGCCTTCAGTCGCTCGACGCCCTCGAGATCGCCGAGCTCGAGCTTGGGCATGCCGCAACAGGCCTCTTTCTCCACAACGACGTAGGGAATCTCGTTGTGATCGAGAACCGCGAGAAGATCGTGACCGATGCCCGGCTCGTTGTAATTCACGTAGCAGGTCGAAAATACCACGACTTTCCCCGGCGTGAGCTCACCGTTGCGGGCCTTGTGGGCTCGGCTCGCGGCGGCCCGTCCGCGAAACGTGCCGGGGCTGTAGGACGGCAACTTGCGTTCCCGGTGAACCCCGATCGCCCTTTCCATGAGCGAGCGCGCGGCGGCATTGCGGTTGACCGCGTTCACGACCTGCGCCACGACAGGGATGGCGGCGAGCTTGCCGATGGCGTCGGTGGAGGAAAGCAGCCGGTCTCGCAGCTTCACCTCCCCTTTCCTGAACTTGACTGCCTTGGCGCGCAGCATCAGGTGCGGGAAATCCACGTTCCAGGGATGCGGCGGCACGTACGGGCATTTCGTCATGTAGCACATGTCGCAGAGGTAGCACTGGTCGACGATCTTCCAGAACTGCGACTTCTCCACGCCGTCGACCTCGAGAGTCGCGCTCGCGTCCACGAGATCGAAGAGCGTCGGAAACGCCGTGCACAGGTTGACGCAGCGCCGGCAGCCGTGACAGATGCCGAATATGCGCTCGAGCTCGGCGAACAGTTTCACTTCGTCGTAGAAATCCGGCAGGCGCCACGCCACCGGATGGCGGGTCGGGGCTTCCAGGCTGCCTTCACGAATGGTCATGGGGAGAACGTACGCATCACCCCCGCGAGTTGAGGGGCCGAACGGCCCTCTCCGACTCGCGGAGTTAATCCGGCGCCGGCGGCGTCCGGATTAACCGCCTAGTCAGCGAGCGCGTCGAGAGCCTTCTGGAAGCGGTTGGCGTGCGAGCGCTCCGCTTTGGCGAGCGTCTCGAACCAGTCGCCGATCTCGGCGAAGCCTTCCTGGCGCGCGGCCTTCGCCATGCCGGGATACATGTCGGTGTATTCGTGCGTCTCTCCGGCTATGGCCGCCTTCAGGTTCAAGCGCGTGCCGCCGAACGGAAGATCGGTCGCCGGATCGCCGCATTGCTCCAGGTATTCGAGGTGTCCGTGCGCATGACCGGTTTCGCCTTCGGCGGTGGACCGGAATACCGCGGCGACGTCGTTTTGGCCCTCGACGTCGGCCTTCGCCGCAAAATAAAGATAACGGCGGTTCGCCTGTGACTCGCCTGCGAATGCCGCCTTGAGATTGCCGTGGGTCTTTGAGCCTTTGAGTTGCATTGACGTCTCCTTGTCGAGCTGTAATTAGACTTACTCTAATGAATAGACCTAGTGTAACTTCCGCCCGGCCCGAATGTCAAGCGCTTCCAGAGATCAATGCCCGAGCGCCACCGAAAGCGCAGGCGAGTCGAGCGTCATGACGGCCTCGTCTCCAAAAGCGTCGTGCCCGGCAATCAGCGCGATGCGGTTTCCGCCGGAAGGGATTTGCGGCGCTGGCCGCGCAGCAGATAGCGCGCCAGCTCGCTGAGCGCCTGCTGATAGACGTCGCGTTTGAAATCGATTACCGAGTCGAGAGGCACCCAGTAGTCGTTCCAGCGCCAGGCGTCGAATTCCGGTTTCTCTGAAGCCCGCAGATGAACATCGCAGTCGCGACCGACCAGCCTCAGCAGGAACCAGATCTGCTTCTGGCCGCGGTAGTTGCCGCGCCAGTCCCGCTTGAGCCACCGGGCGGGCACCTCGTAGCGGAGCCAGTTGCGCGTCCGTCCCAGGATTTTCACATGGGAGGGCAACAGGCCCACCTCTTCCCGCAGCTCGCGGTACATCGCCTGCACCGGCGTTTCCCCGACCTTGATCCCGCCCTGCGGGAACTGCCAGGAGTGTTCCTTGACGCGCTTGCCCCAGAAAACCTCGTTGCGCCCGTTGCAGAGAATGATGCCGACGTTCGGCCGATAGCCGTCTCGATCGAGCATACACAATCCAGCAAAAATCCGTCCACGCCCATTCTTTCACAAATCGCGCGCGATTAGAAGGCGTGAGCCGCGCCCCGACTGCGAAGCTCGCGAGTTCAAGTAGAATGTCGCGTCCTTCTCTCGCCTCCCTGCTATGCGCGCTTCCCGGTATTTCCTTGCGACGCTCAAGGAAGCTCCCGCCGACGCGGAGCTCGTCAGCCACAAGCTGATGGTTCGCGCGGGCCTTATCCGCAGGCTCGCCGGCGGCATTTACACCTGGATGCCGCTCGGGCTGCGGGTGGTGCGCAAGGTCGAGGCGATCGTGCGCGAGGAGATGAACCGCGCCGGGGCGATCGAGCTGTTCATGCCCGCGGTGCAGCCGGCGGAGCTTTGGCAGGAATCGGGGCGCTGGCACAAGTACGGGCCGGAGCTGCTGCGCCTCAAGGACCGCCATGAACGCGACTTCTGCGTCGGGCCAACGCACGAGGAAGTGGTCACCGATATCGCGCGCCGCGACATTCGCAGCTACCGGCAGCTGCCGGTCCATTTTTATCAGATCCAGACCAAGTTCCGCGACGAGATCCGGCCGCGCTTCGGAGTCATGCGCGGGCGCGAGTTCACCATGAAGGACGGCTACTCCTTTCACGCCGATTACGCCGACCTGCAGCGCGAATACCGGAACATGTACGACACGTACACGCGCATCTTCACCCGCCTGGGGCTGAAATTCCGCGCCGTCGCAGCAGACCCCGGCGCCATCGGCGGCACGGACTCGCAGGAGTTCCACGTCCTCGCAGAATCCGGGGAGGATGCGATCGCGTATTGCCCGCAGTCCGATTACGCCGCGAACGTCGAGCTTGCCGAGGCCGTCGCGCCGAAAACGCCGCGGCGAGCGCCCGCGCAGGCGATGAAGAAAGTCCCGACTCCCGGGAAGACCCGCTGTGAAGATGTGGCCGAACTGCTCGGCCTGCCCATCGACAGGACAGTCAAGGCGATCGCGGTCATGCACGACGGCGAATTTTCCCTTCTGCTTCTGCGAGGCGACCATGCGCTGAACGAAATCAAGGTCCAGAAGATCGCACACTTCGATCCGTTCCGCTTCGCGAGCGACGCCGAAATCGAGCGGCATCTGGGCTGCAAACCCGGCTATATCGGCCCGGTGGGCATACGCCCGGAAATCAAAGTCCTCGCGGACCGCACGGTAGCCACGATGAGCGATTTCGTCTGCGGCGCGAACGAGGAAGGATTTCACCTGACCGGCGTCAACTTCGGGCGCGACTGCCCCGAGCCCGCCCAGCTCGCCGATCTGCGCAAGGTCGTCGCCGGCGACGCGAGCCCCGACGGCAGGGGCACCCTCGAAATCCAGCGCGGCATCGAGGTCGGCCAAATCTTCCAGTTGCGCACCCAATACTCCGAGGCGATGAAGGCGACGTTCCTCGACGAGGGCGGCGACAGCCGTCCCTTCGAGATGGGCTGCTATGGCATCGGCATCACGCGCATCGTCGGCGCCGCGATCGAGCAAAGCCACGACGAGCGCGGCATCGTCTTCCCCGAATCGATCGCGCCATTCCAGGTGGCTCTGGTGCCCATCGGCTACGGCAAGAGTGCCGCGGTGCGCGAGGCCGCCGATGCCCTGTATCAGAAACTCTCAGCCTCCGGCGTCGAGGTGCTGTTCGACGACCGCGACGAGCGGCCGGGCGTGATGTTCGCCGACATCGAGCTGATCGGCATTCCCCACCGCATCGTCGTCGGCGAGCGCGGACTCAAGGAAGGCGTGGTCGAGTATCAGGGCCGGCGAGAGAAGGAAGCGAAAAAGTTCCCGCTCGGCGATCCGCTTGCGCCGCTGCGCCCGAGTTCACGATGAAGCGCGCCGCTCTCGGCCTGCTCGCGATCGCGCTTCCCGGCTACGCTCCGGCGGGGGACCAGATCTACGAGCCGCTTGCCGCCGAAGTACGCGCGGACCTGCAGGCCTCGATCGCGGACAAGCCGGCGCCGCGTCATGGCTTCACCGATTCGGCCGCGGCGGTCAACTGGCTCACCGAGATGTCGCAGCGCCTGGAAACCCGAATTCCCAGCTTCCAGTCCCGCGTGGAATTCCTGCGCACGATACATTTCGAGGCGATCCGTGCCGGGCTCGATCCGCAGCTCGTGCTCGCGTTGATCCAGGTCGAGAGCAACTTCCGCAAGTACGCCGTATCGCGCTCCGGCGCCCGGGGTTATATGCAGGTCATGCCGTTCTGGGTGGGGGTGGTCGGCCGCAAGGGCGACAACCTGTTCAGTCTGCGCACCAACCTGCGCTACGGCTGCGTCATTCTGAAGCACTACCTCCGCGTCGAGAAAGGCGACCTGGTACGCGCGCTGCGCCGCTACAACGGCACGGCGGGCAGGCCCGAATATCCCGGTCTCGTGATCGGCGCCTGGCGCGGCGTCTGGCGCTATCAAGGCAAGCTTGCCCTTACCTTACTCAGCCCTCGCGCCTCACCCGGGTAGTCGCCACGCCACGTCACGCCGAAAATACGGCCGCGATAGTGGCCTGAATTCCCAGCGCCGCGGCCCGAGGGTCGGACGCCTGATGAATCGG
>Ga0137369_10008634_pt1 | contig 10149 bp, 10 predicted proteins | sample SagtaG_12_FD_104918 | JGI IMG/M metagenome (GOLD analysis project Ga0137369, IMG submission 104918) | Vadose zone soil microbial communities from Sagehorn Ranch, Mendocino, California, USA - Sage1_L_113_16 metaG | ecosystem: Environmental > Terrestrial > Soil > Vadose zone | place: USA... | reverse complement strand
CTGGTAGTCCCAACGGGATTCGAACCCGTGTCTCCACCTTGAGAGGGTGGTGTCCTTGGCCTCTAGACGATGGGACCGTTTCGGCCGACAGAGATTATTGCAAGCCTGCTCCGCACCTGGCTGCCAGATCAAGCGCACTTCGTGCCATGCCGATACCCTATGTGAAGTGCAATTCGAGTCTACTGATCTTGCCCGCGGCCACTCAGGTCACATTCGATCCATAGCCCGCCAACTCCTGCCCGGTGTTGTGCTGCCCGGATTGATCTACTTGCTCGTGTCCAGCCACGCGCCCGTGCTCGTCGCGCTCGCTGCGGCTTCTTCAGTGCCCCTGCTCGACATGGCTGTGCGACTGGTCCGCGGAAAGCGGCCCACCTGGGCGGGCATTGTCTTCATCGGGGCGGCTGGGATCTCGGTCGCTCTGGCCATGGTTCTGCACTCGCCGATGTTCATCCTCGTCAAGAGCGCGGTGATGAGCGGGATCTTGGGGCTTGCCTTCGCCGTTTCTGCCGTCATCCGGCGCCCTCTTACCCGCACCCTGGCCCTTCGACTCTCCTCGGACCATCCCGAGGGCCGGCGCCGCCTGGCCGAGCGATGGAGGCATCCGAGGGCCCTCGCGGTGTTCTGTACCCTCTCGGTGGCCTGGGGTGCCCTCCTCATGGCGATGGCCGGCCAACAGGCGGCCCTGGCGGTGACGGTCTCTCCCGGGACCGTCATGGCGGTCGACGGGCCCTCCCATGCGGTCCTAACAATGGTGGGCATTGCGTGGAGCGTCCTGTACGTGCGGCGTATCCAGCGCAGGCACCCGGACCTCGGACTATTGCCGGTCCGGACGAATACCAGCGCCTAACCCACCCATCGGGGTCAGGTCGTCCGGAGGAACCGATCGGCGGTGAATACTGGCGGAAGCCCTTCGACGATGTGCTCTCTCCCAGCAGGTAGCGGCCTCCCTGGTTCCACCTAACCCTGGACTGAGTGACCGCCCGTGTTCCGGCCCAAGACGGCGAAATCGCCTGTTTGCCCGAATGTTCGGAGACCTGCGTCCTGTCGAACACAAGGGAAGTCGTTTTCACGTGGGGCTTGGGAGTGCCAGGCATCCGCACTTCTCGTCCACCCGAGGCGGAGTGAAGGAGGGAAGTGCTGTGAAGCGTTCTCGATCACCATGGTGCTGATCGGCGCGCCGTCGGTTTTGATCCTGGTACCGGCAGACTCTGCGCGGTCTTCCGGGACGTCGGGCAGGTGCTGAACACCGGCGGCATCGACTCAGGGACGTGCCAGGGCGGCAGTGAGGGCCACGCCTGGCAACGGGTCCTCCCCCGGGGCGGTGAGGTTTCACCCTCTCGGGCCTCGTTCCCCGGTCACGGTCTGAAGAGATCGCCGTCAACTTGCCGTCGCTGGTCCGGGCCGGGCAGGATAGCCGGCCGGACCAGGACGAAGGGCGGGCTTCGTAGCAGCGAACCCGCCCCTGCCGCGTGCATCTCGGGGGAGAGGAGAGGGGATGGCCCAGACGAGGACGACCACGCCGTTCGACATGAGTCTGGTGCAGCGGGGAGCCCGGCTGCGCCGTTCACCCTTCTTCGAGGCCACACAGCGATATGGCCCCCGAGGCTTCACCGTCTACAACCACACGTTGTTCCCGATCAACTTCGACGACTTCGAAGAGGAGTACTGGCACCTGCTGAACAACGTCACGCTGTGGGACGTGGCCGTGGAGCGGAACGTGGAGATCTCGGGGCCGGATGGTTTCCGTTTCGCCCAGCTGCTCACGTGCAGAGATCTGTCAAAGTGCGGGGTCGGTCAGGCCAAGTACGTGCTCATCATGTCCCCCGGGGGCGGCATCGTGAACGACCCCGTCATGCTTCGCTTGGACCAGAACACGTTCTGGTTCGCCCTGGCCGACTCGGACGTGTACCTGTACGCACTGGGCCTGGCCGCCCAGGCCGGGTTGGACGTCCTGATCTCAGAGCCAGAGGCCTACCCGGTTCAGGTCCAGGGCCCGAGATCCAAGGACCTCATGGCCGACCTGTTCGGCGAGGAGGTGACCTCCCTCAGGTACTACTGGTTCACTCGAACCGAGCTCGACGGCATCCCGGTGATCGTGACCAGGACCGGGTGGACGTCGGAGGTCGGCTACGAGGTCTATCTCTTGGACGCCTCCAAGGGTGTGGATCTGTGGGAACGGCTCATGGAGGCCGGCCGCCCCTACGACATCTGGCCCACCGGGCCTTCGGACATCCGTCGGATCGAGGGCGGCATCTTCAACTGGGGGGCCGACATGGACCACTCGAACAACCCCTTCGAAATGGGACTGGACAGGCTGGTCGACCTGGAGATCGAGTTGCCGTTCATGGGGAAAGACGCGCTGCGCAGGATCAAGTCCGAAGGGATTCGGCGGAAGATCGTGGGGGTCGAGATCGCCGGAGAACGACTGGACATGAACCAGTCGAAATGGCCGGTGGAAGCCGAGGGAAGGCCGGTGGGGAAGGTCACGTCGGCGATCTACTCCCCGCGATTGGAGAACAACATCGGGTACGCGTGGGTGCCCGTGGAGCTCTCACAGGTGGGCACCGAGCTCACGGTGGAGACACCGGTCGGCGCTCGCGGTGCCTCCGTCGTTTCCATGCCCTTCGTGGATCCCGGGAAGCAGATCCCGAAGTCCTGACGACCCGGGTCTTCCCACCTCTTCTGTGAGGACGGAACTCGTTCTTGAACTCCTGGCCCTGGTCGAAAGCCGAGTAGGTGCTGCCCGCTGACGATCCGATCGGATGTGCGCGCCTCCACCCTTGAGGACACAGGCCTGGCCGCGGATCGACAGCGGCGAGCAAGATTGAGTCGGCGCCCTATGCGGGCTTTGACCGCTGCTTAGACAGAGACCTGCAGAACGCTCTCGCGCACCGGCGCGGGTTGGGCCACCCGCTTCAGCAGCGCCTTGTAGGCGATGAACGACATGATCAGCGGCACTACCAGAAGGACGGTGGCGCCGGGGGCGGCGTGCCACACCACCAGGGCCGTCAGCCCCAGAGCAGTGTTGGCCCCGAAGTGCAAGAGGTTCTCGGGCAGCGGGGGCAGCAGCACGGACTGATAAGGCTTCCGCGCGGCCAGGGAGATCACCAGTGCCACCAGGCCCGCATTGATCGCGGCGTAGACCGCCATGCCGAGGCCCACAGCGATGAAGGTCATCGGCCGGAGGACGCCGTGCGACCTGAGAGCTGCCACGACCACCTGGGCGGCGGTCAGCGCGATCAGGAACTGGCCCGCGTTGAAGACCAGCTTGTGGAGAGCCCGCCGACGAGTCATCTGGCCCAACAGCACCCCTGTGGCGACCGACATCGTCACCACGCTCGGACGAGCCAGGATAAGCGCGCCCACCCACAACGCTTCGGTGAGGGAGAAGTTCAGGTTCTCGCTACCGAATCGCAGGGGAACCTGGAACTGCTCGGTCAGCACGATCCCGGCCGTGAGGAGGAGGAACGCGGCCAGGTCTTGGCCATCCCAGTGGGCCAGGTCGGGGGCGCGCACCAGCACCGAGGCCGCGCCTCCTGCCGCCACCAGGACGACCAGGGCCTGGGCCGGAACGGTTAGCCTTCGCATGGTGAGAGGGTGCCGCGAGACGCCGGGGGTTGGGTAAGCGTAAGCGCCGCGGCTCCTCGACCGTCGAGTGAGAACCGCAGGGCGCCGTTCATGAGAGGTGTCGGTGGACGTCCACCGGATGGCCGGACGTCCTACTGGGTTTCATGGGGATGGTTGTTGCACGACTCGGGGGAGCCCTGCATCGCCCGGATGACTCGAATGCCTCCCCCGAACAGTCCGAATTGGGGGACATGTCCGGGGGAGGCAACAACCAGGCCAAAAGTCCGACCCCAGCCGGGCCGACAGAGTCTCAGTGGCTAGGCCGATGAGTCACAGCGAGAACGATCAGGCGCTTGCTTGGGCCTCCCGCTCTCGGGCCTTCTGCTGTCCCTCCGGCGGAAGGTCCGCTATCTGCTTTCCCTGGGGCTGGCAGCACTCGCCGTCCGCGTCCGCGTGCTCCTTCCACGTGCGACCGTCGCAACACCAGCCCTGGCTGGTGTCCAGTTCCTCTGCCATGCCATTCCTCCTTCACGTCGGGTGCTATCTGTCTACCCAGCCCCCCGCCAGCTATTCCCCGCTTGCGCGGGTATAGGAGTGGGCAGATCGGAAGGGGGAGTCGTCGTGACGTTGCTGACCAGACAGACGGAAGCGGTGATCCAGGGGATCCAGCGGTCCCGGCCGCTTGATTCCATAGGCCGAGCGTTGACACTGGGATTCGCGAGGGTCGTCCGACCTGGCAAGCTCAAGGATCTCGTCAGCGGGACGTGGCTGGGCCACCCCCTGCACCCGCTGCTGACCGACGTGCCGATCGGCTCTTGGACCAGCGCCTTTGTGCTTGACCTGCTGGGAGGGGAGGCCGCCCAAGGCGCTGCGGACATGCTGATCGGCCTTGGCGTGGTCTCGGCGGTGCCCACGGCCGTGACCGGGCTCTCCGAGCTCGCCGACGTGACCGAGAAGGGTGAGCGAAGCGTTGGCTCGGCCCACGCGATCGGCAATGTGACCGCCGTTGCCCTGTTCGGAATGTCCTATGCCTTGAGGCGACGGGGAAAGCGGGGCCCGGGTACCGCCCTGTCCTTAGCCGGTGCGGCCGTGGCGACGGCGTCGGCCTACCTCGGCGGCCATCTCGTCTTCCGGCAAGTGGTCGGCCCCAGCCGCGCCCTCGACGGTCCTCTGCCCGACTGGACCCCGGTGCTCGATGCCGGAGACCTGGCGGAGGGGAAGCCGAAGCGAGTCACCGTCGGCGGTGGGCAGATCATGCTGTACAAGGAAGGTGGGAGAACATACGCCCTGATCAATCGATGCAGCCACCGGGGAGGCCCGTTGCACAAGGGAACCGTTGGCCACGGCCGTGCGACCTGCCCGTGGCATCTCAGCGTGTTCAGCCTGGAGGATGGATCGGTCATCCAAGGCCCCGCGACGGCGCCACAGCCCACCTATGAGGTTCGGGAGCGTGAGGGGAAAGTGGAGATCCGCCGGCTGCCGTTGTAACGGGCCGGCCCGTCAGAGCGGACACGATCGAGTTCGAAGAAGAAGAGTCACCCGTGCGCCGCGGGTCGCCAGATTCTCGGCCGTTGCCGTTCCTCCGTGCGTCTCGGCAACCGCCCGGACGATGGCCAGGCCCAGGCCAACTCCAGGGCTCGAACCGTTGCCGTCGACGTCGGCGCCGGAACTCACGAACGGCTCGAAGGCAGTTTCGAGCATGTCCTGGGGAAAGCCCGGCCCCGTATCCTCCACCCGGATCCGCACCCCGTCACCGGTTCGCTCCGAACGCAGAGTGATCACGTCGCCGGGCCCAGCGTAGCGGAGCGCGTTCTCGAGAAGGTTCTCCAGAGCCTGGCGAACGCGTGTCGGATCGACCCACACCGTCCCCGGCTGGACGTCGAGCGTGATGCGGACCCCGGCTCGTCGGGCGCGTTTGTCGTACGAAGGCATAGCTCCGAGCATCGCGTTCAATGTTGTGCCTAGCCGGGCCAGCTCATCTCCCGTGTCCGGGACCGGAAGCCTTCGGTCCGGCTCGGACGCGGAGACGGCCTGGGCCTCCTGCCGCAGCCGCTCGACGGGTCCGAGGGCCCCGCCGACCATCAGCCAGCCGGCCGCGGACATCGCGATCAGCGCGAGCGGGCCACCGATGGCGAGCGCGACGAACAGCTGATGAAGCGCATCATTGCGATCGCCCAGTGTGGCTCCGGCGATCAAGAAGAGGTGATGGCCGGATGAATTCACCGGGACCGCCAGGAGCAGGGAGGGGTCAGTGTCGATCCGAGGAACAGTCCTCACGAAGAAACGGGGCCCTGGGATGGCCCGAAGCGCGTCAGAGGAGAGGAGGGGAGCTTCAGAGTCGCCGAGCTGGCTCGAAGCAACCATCCTGTGTCATCCAGCACCTGGGCGAACGACTCGTCGGGATCGATCAGTCCACCGGCCGAGACGATTGCGCCCGAACCCCTTTCCGCGACCTGGGCGGCCATCGTCTGGCCTCGAGCTCGAAGCCCCAGGTCCACGGAGGCGAGGATGTCCCGGCCCACACGGAAATACACGAACGCGCCGAACGCCGCCAATACGATCGCCATCCAGCGCGAAGACAAGCGTCAAACGCATCCGGATCGGCATGGTCATCCCGATCCGTCGTCTCGAAGCCGGTACCCGGCGCCCCGAACCGTCTCCAGCGACTCCCGCCCGAAGGGCCTGTCGATCTTCTCTCTGAGGTACCGGACGTAGACCTCGACCACGTTCGAGTCCCCCTCGAAGGCGAAGTCCCACACGTGCTCCAGGAAGCGGGTCCGGGTGAGCACCTATCCCGGATGCCGCATGTAGTACTCGAGCAGGGAGAACTCCTTCGGCGTCAGCCCGATGGTCTGGTCACCTCGGCGGACGGGCAGCATGACATCGAGCACGATCGCGTCGTAGGGTTCTCCGATGCCATCCATACGGCATCCTCACCGTTTGCCACCATGTCGACGGCGTACCCCTCCTCCTGCAGGCCGCGACGAAGGAGGCCGGCCATCCTCTGAGTGTCCTCCACGACCAAGACTCGCAAGCGCGGCCTCCCGGCCCGATCCTGGGACGCGACAGATGAGACAGCACTGAGAGGCGGCAGGACCCTCTCAGCGTCCTCTCAGGATGGCACGGTCATGGTCGTCCGAAAAGGTCTGGTTCCAGCCTGCTCCAAGGAGGCATCATGGGCGCGACGCTGATCGTTGTCGCCGCGGCCTGGCTGGTGGGCGCGTCGTGCACGTCATCTCCAGCCTCGAAACCGAGCTCACGGCAGAGTCCGAGGGCAGCCTCGCCGGCGCCGGCGACGGGTGAGCCCTCGCCCTCTGCATCCGCCTCGGGATATCACCCGGCCATCCAGGCTGCAGACTTCGTCCAAACCATCGACAACCCATACCTCCCCTGGATTCCGGGAACGACCTATGTCTTCCGAGGGATCAAGGAGGGCGAGGCCCAGCGCGATGAGGTCGTCATCACCGATCGGACGAAGGTCATCCTCGGGGTCACCTGCGTCGTCGTCACCGACCTCGCTACGCACGGGAACAGGCTGCTCGAGAAGACCGAGGACTGGTACGCACAGGACGAGGAGGGCAACGTCTGGTACTTCGGCGAGGACACGGCCTCCTACGACGAGAAGGGCCACGTGGAGAGCAGAGAAGGATCATGGGAGGCAGGGGGGGACGGGGCTCAGCCCGGCATCGTCATGCCTGCACACCCACAGGTCACCGAGTCCTACCGGCAGGAGTTCTACCAGGGACAGGCCGAAGACATGTTCTGGATCGTCAGCCTGAGCCGGACGGTCAAGGTTCCCTACGGGAAGTTCCAGAACGTCATGGAGACGCTCGAATGGACGCCCCTGGAGCCCAACGTGATCGACACGAAGTTCTATGCGGCGGGGGTCGGGGTCATCCTCGAGGTCGCGGCGGCGGGGGACAAGGAACGTGTCGAGTTGGTGAGCGTCACGAAGCCACAAGCTGGCCCGCCTGGATTCGAACCAGGACTAACTGATCCAGAGTCAGTCGGGCTACCGTTACCCCACGGGCCAGTGGGTGGACCAGCGGAAATGCTACACGGCCAGCGGACACGCGCCTCGCACCCTTTACCCCTGCCCTAGCGCGCTCCGACACGAACGGAGTCCGGTCCGCGCTGGCGAGCAATCAGGCGGCTCGCCGGGCCGTTGCAAGGGATTGGGACATGAGGATGCACAGGGAGGCCTTCTTCGCACGTACGGTCGTGCTCGTTGAAGGGATCAGCGATCAGCTCGCGCTCGAAGCGCTGGCTGAGCGCCGTGGTCGGAATCTTGTCGCCGAGGGCATTTCCATCGTGCCGATTGGGGGTGCGACGAACATCGGAAAATTCCTGGATCGGTTCGGCCCTCAGGGATTCGACGTCAGACTGGCAGGCCTCTGTGACACGGCAGAGGAGGGCGCCTTCCGGCGCGGTCTCGAGCGGGCCGGCCTCGGCTCCAACCTCACCCGCGCCGATATGGAATCACTCGGGTTCTACGTGTGCGTCGCAGACCTTGAGGACGAGTTGATCCGCTCCCTCGGTGCCGCCGCGGTGGAACAGTTCGTCGACGCTCAGGGTGAGCTTGGATCGTTCCGCACCTTCCAGAAGCAGCCTGCCTGGCGAGGACGGACTAAGGAGGAGCAGCTCCGGCGCTTCATCGGCACCTACAGCGGCCGGAAGATCCGATACGCGCCCTTGCTTGTCGACGCGCTGGATCTCACCCAAGTGCCTCGGCCGCTGGACGGTGTACTTGCTCATGTCTGATGCATCAAACGAAGAGCTTCCGGTTGATGACGAGTAGCGTGCCGCCGTCTACTACCCGGTTTCGGCCATCACAGCGCTTCGCTGGCCACAGCGCTTCGGGGGGAAGCACGGATCTCATAGGGATTATCCTCCCGATGAGGACCATGTCCACTCATGTGCTGCCAACAGGCATCGTCACGTTCCTGTTCTCCGATATCGAAGGGTCGACTCGGCTCCTCCAAGATCTCGGCGATGGCTACCTCGAGCTCCTGCAGCGCCATAACCGCATCTTCCGGGAAGCGATCCGTGAACAAGACGGGGCCGAAATCGGCACGGAAGGCGATTCGTTCTTTGTCGTGTTCCCGAACCCACTGGGAGCTGTACAGGCCGCCGCTCGAATTCAGTTGTCGCTGGCCGATCACCCGTTCGCCGAGCCGGTTCGCGTCCGGATGGGTCTGCACACCGGACAGGGCCGACTAGTGGCGGATGATTACATCGGTATCGACGTCAACCGGGCGGCCCGGATCGCCGCCGCCGGGCATGGCGGCCAGATCCTGATCTCCGACGCCACCCGCGCACTCGTCGAGCCCGATCTGCCCGCGCACCTCACGGTGCGTGACCTGGGTTCCCATCGATTGAAGGACCTGGCCCATCCTGAGCGCCTTTACCAACTCGTAGTGGAAGGGCTCCCCGCGGAGTTTGCCCCTCCCAAATCGCTCGACGCCCGGCCCAACAATCTGCCCCTCCAACTCACCCGCTTCATCGGTCGGCGGGAGGAGGTATCCCAGATAAAAGGCAGGCTATTGAACGGGGCCCGACTCCTGACCCTGACCGGCCCCGGCGGCACCGGAAAGACCAGGCTGGCACTCGAGGTCGCTGCAGAGACACTCACTGCGTTCGAGGACGGGGCCTGGTTCGTGGATCTGTCTTCGACAATGGACTCAGGCCTGGTCATCTCAACGATCGCCGAGATCCTCGGAGTCAAGGAGAAGCCTGGGCGCCCGTTGCAGGACGCCCTCGAGAGGAGTCTGAAGGACAGGGCGATGCTCGTGGTACTGGACAACTTCGAGCAAGTCGTCGACGCCGGCGCAGCCGTTGAGCGGCTCCTCCAGGCCGCCGCACGCCTCAAGATCCTGGTCACCAGCCGTGCCGCGCTTCACCGCTATGGCGAGCAGGAGTTCCCCGTGCCGCCGCTTGACCTCCCGGACCCAGGGAACCTGCCCGACCTGGCTTCGCTCACCCGGTACGAAGCGATTGGCTTGTTCATCGAGCGGGCCATCGCCGTGAAGCCGGATTTCGCCCTCACCGAGAACAACGCGCCGTCCGTGGCGGAGATCACCGTCCGGCTGGACGGTCTTCCCCTGGCCATCGAGCTGGCAGCGAGCCGGGTAAAGATCTTGTCCCCTCAGGCCATCGTGGAACGACTCGGCCGGGGTTTCCCCTTGCTGGTCTCGCGTGCCCCCGATGCTCCGGCTCGGCAGCGGACACTGCGTGGAACGATCGAGTGGAGCTACGACCTGCTCCAAGAAGACCAGCGCCGGCTGTTCCAGCAGATCTCGGTGTTCCAGGGGGGAGGGAGTCTGGAGGCCCTGGAGACCGTGTGTTCTCCGGCCCCAGGCGTCGACACGATCGAGGGCCTGGGCTCGCTGGTGGACAACAGCTTGCTGCGGCGGGTCGAGACAGAGGATGGGGAGCCCCGGTTCGTGATGCTGGAGACGATCAAGGGGTACGCGGCCGAACGGCTGAACGATGCTCCCGACCTCAGCGATGCCATCCGTCGGGCCCACGCCGCCTACTTCGCAGACTTCGCTCAACAGCAGTGGGAGCACCTCACCGGCCTGG
>Ga0137369_10008633_pt1 | contig 10149 bp, 10 predicted proteins | sample SagtaG_12_FD_104918 | JGI IMG/M metagenome (GOLD analysis project Ga0137369, IMG submission 104918) | Vadose zone soil microbial communities from Sagehorn Ranch, Mendocino, California, USA - Sage1_L_113_16 metaG | ecosystem: Environmental > Terrestrial > Soil > Vadose zone | place: USA... | reverse complement strand
TCGTGATGCTCTACCCCTTGCTCGCGTGGGCGATTCGAGGGCTGACCTGGCTGCAGGGCTGGCTGACGCAGGCCCTGCTGGGGGTGGGCCCGCGGTCAGCACTGCGGTGAACCCTTGTAGCTAGTCCTACCCGGCGGCCACGAGCTCGCGCAGCTCGTGCGCGTCTTCAACAATCAGCCGGCCCAGCCGGGACGTACCAGTCCCGCCTCGTACGCGAAGACGACCAGCTGGGCCCGGTCGCGTGCGCCCAGCTTCACCATCGCCCGGCTCACATGGGTCTTGGCGGTCGCCGGGCTGACCACCAGCCGCGCCGCGATCTCCTCATTGGACAGTCCGGCGGCCACCAGCGCCATCACCTCGCGTTCCCGCTCGGTCAGCGCGTCGAGCTGCGGCGCGCCGCCGGTGGCGGGCACCGGCCGGGACCGGGTCGCGAACTCGGCGATCAGCCGCCGGGTCACCCCGGGCGAGAGCAGCGCGTCGCCGCTGGCCACCGCGCGTATCCCGCGCAGCAGGTCGACCGGCTCGGTGTCCTTGACCAGGAAGCCGCTGGCCCCCAGGCGCAGCGCCTCGAACACGTACTCGTCGAGGTCGAACGTGGTGAGGATGACGATGCGCACGTCCGCGCACCGCGGATCGTTGACGATCTGGCGGGTCGCCGCCAACCCGTCGAGCACCGGCATCCGGATGTCCATGAGGACGACGTCGGGCCGGTGCTCGACGGTCAGGCGCACCGCCTCGGCCCCGTCGGCGGCCTCGCCGACCACCACGATGTCGTCCTGCGCGTCCAGTAATGCCCGGAAACCGGCGCGCACCAACGCCTGGTCGTCAGCCAGCAGCACCCGGATCATGACACGGCCGTGCCGTCAGGTTCCGGCCGCTTGACCGCGGACTCCGCTTCGCTGCGTCCGCTGGCGGCCGTGCCGTCAGGTTCCGGCCGCTTGACCGCGGACTCCGCTTCGCTGCGTCCGCTGGCGGCCGGGGTGGGTAGGCGTGCGTACACCTCGAAGCCTCCATCGCTGTGCGGCCCGGCGGCGAAGTCCCCGCGCAACGCGGCGATCCGCTCGGCCATCCCGGTGAGCCCCGCGCCGTCGTGGTCGGCCTCGCCGGGCCGGACCCGCCCGTCGTCGCGTACCCGTACCACGAGGTCATTCTCCCGGTACGCGATCGTCACGACCGCCGCGGCGGCCGGTCCGGCGTGCCGGCGCACGTTCGTCAGCGCCTCCTGGACCACCCGCAGCGCCGCGCGGTCGACCTCGGCCGGCAGGGGCCGGGCCGCGCCCTCGGTGACCACCTCGACCGGCAGGCCGGCGCCGGTGACGTCGGCCACCAGACCCGGCAGGTCGGCCAGTCCCGGTGCGGGCGCACGGGGCGCCGACTCGTCCTCCGGCCGCAGCGCGGCCAGCACCGAGCGCACCTCGCGGAGCGCCTCGGCGCTGGCCTGCTTAATCGCGGTGAGCGCGACCCGCGCCTGTTCGGGCCGCTCGTCCATCAGGTGCAGGCCCACGCCGGCCTGCACGTTGATCAGGGACAGGTGATGGCCGAGGACGTCGTGTAGCTCCCGCGCGATCCGCAGCCGCTCCTCGCTCGCCTGCCGGCGGCGCTGCTCGGTGCGGGTCCGCGAGACCTCAGCGAAATGCGCGCTACGCACCCGCACCGACTCCGCCACCGCCAGCGCCACCGCGATCCAGGTGGCGACCAGGACCGCCCGGCCGAGGCTCGGCTGGGCGAGCCCGCCATCGACCAGCCGGCCGGCGAAGGCATAGGTGGCGTACGCCCCGGCGGCGAGCACCCAGACCAGGACCCGATGGCCCGCGCGCACGGCACCGAAGACCGCCACCAGGGCGGCGAGAAAGCCGGGGCCGTGCGGGTAGCCCAGGGTGAAGTAGGCCGTGGTGGCCCCGATCGTCACCACCAGCGCGGGCACCCGCCACCGGTGGCGCACCGTCAACGCGAGCGGACCGGCCAGCAGGAACGCGTACCCCAGGAGGTCCAGCAAGCGCGCCTCGGGTTGGCGGGCACCGGCGGCGCTGCTTCCCAGCACCTGGATCAGCGCGAGGATCGCCGGCAGCACGAGAGGTCGGCGCTGCCAATGACGGGACTCAGGCTCGTCGCGCCACTCTCCTCGCCATCGCCGGTGCGGATGCCTCACACGAGGAACGGTAGATCAGCGCGGCGGTGCGGGCATCGGTCGGCGAGCGGCTCGCGGGCTACTCCCGCCGGGGTAGCCGCCCGGGCCTCGGCTGCGCCGCCGGAGGTACGCCAAGAGCCTTCCGCCGTCCGACGCCACCGGCCGCTTCCGGCCGCACTCTGGAGTCACCACTCGTGACATAGGAGGCATCAATGTCAACCGACGCATCGGGCCGGGGCCGCGTCCGCGCCTCGGACGCCGAGCGCGAACAGTACGCCACGATCCTGCGCGCCGCCATGACGGAGGGTCGGCTGAACCTGGAAGAGGGCGAGGAGCGGCTTGCCAAGGCCTACGCCGCGACCTACCGCGACGAGCTGGACCCGCTGACGGCCGACCTGCCCGATGGCGGTCGGCGCGCACTGTTCGACACTCCAGAGATGCGGGCGGCGTTCCGTCGCGGCGCGCGCAACCGGGCCCTGCTCATCGCCTCGGTCGCGGCGCTGCTCATCGGCCTCTCGATACTCACCGGCGGGCACTTCGTCTGGCTGCTCATCCCGCTGGCGTTCCTCGTGTTCGGCCCGTGGCGGCGCCGGTGGTACGGCTGGCACGGCGGCTGGCAAGGCGGCGGGCAGCGCGGCGGGCCGTGCGGTCGCGGGTACTGGCGATAACGGGCAGAGCGGCGGGCCGGTCGAGCACCGGCCCGCCGCCGTGTGCCGCCGCGAAGGTTCAGCCGTGTCGCTCCCCGGTGCGGCGGGTCCCCGCTGCGACAGTATCGGCAGCCGGCGCCATCGCCGAGCTGCCGGACGCTCGTCGTTCGGGGAGGGGCGCACGACATGATGGGGCCGTCTCACGCGCTCTCGGGCGCGGCTGTCTGGCTCACCGGCTCGCTGGCGCTGGACCACTTCGCCCACTACCACCAGCATCCGGTCGCCATCGCGGTGGGCACGGCCATGTGCGCGGGCGGTGCCCTGCTGCCCGACATGGACCTGTCCGGCCGGGTCACCAGCGACGAGGGCGGCGCGACCGTGGCGCACACGTTCGGGGTCGCCTCGCTGTTCGTCGCCGAGGTCATCGAGAAGCTCTCGCTGGGCATCTACGACCTGACGAAGATGCGACGCGATCCGCGGCGGGAGAACGGCCACCGGACGTTCACGCACACGCTGCCCTTCACGGTCGGCGTCGGGTTCGGTGTCTTCGAGCTGTGCCTGCACTTCGGCCGGTGGGCCGTGCTGGGCGTACTGTTCTTCACCTTCGCGATGGCGTTACGCGGGATGTTCCAGAAATGGGCCACGCGGGCGGGTTGGCTCGTCGTGACGCTCGCGGCCGTCGGGGCGACCTTCGGGGCGTACGAGTGGCTGCCGGCCCGGCCCGGATATCCGGCGCTGGGGCTGGCGATCGGCGTGGGGCTGCCTCGTGCATGTTCTCGGCGACATGCTCACCGCCCACGGGTGCCCGATCTTCTGGCCCATCCCCACCGGCCGGCGGATGTGGCGCTGCGTCGGCCTGCCCGACTCGTTCTCGGTGAAGGTCGGCGGCAAGGTCGAGGTCTACGGGCTGCGTACCCTGTTCTGGGCGGTCTCCCTGCTGGCGGCGGCCGGCCTGCTCGCGCCGATCGTGATCGATCGGTTCAATATCGAGGTGTGACCGACGTCGAGGCGCCGACCTTGGTGGCCAACGTGCCGGCCAGCAACGCGAACCCGAAGGCGAGCATGGTGCGGATCGCCTGCTCGTGGAGGTACTGGAGGGGTTGCCAGGGCAGCGTGGCCACGCCGAGCGCGAACGTGACGGCGGCCACCGACCAGAACCGCAGCGGCGCGGGCGCCGGCAGCCTGGCCGGTCCGTGCCACTCGACCAGCAGCCGACACCGTCCAATGTGGACGACGACGGCGGCCGCGACCGCGAAGCCGAGCATGTCTGACACGTTCACCAGCAGGAACCACCACGGTACGCCGGGCGTCGCGTCGTGTCGCAGCACGGGAAACGGGCCGCCCGGGTGGGTGAACGCGTCCCAGACCACATGGCTCAGCGCGCCGAGTGCTCCGCACAGGGCGGTGACCCACCAGCGGTACCGGACGGCGCCCAGCACGCCGTAGTCGCGCAACGCGAGCGGACCGGCGGTCGGCAGGTGTGCGGCCACGGTCGGCGCCGCCCAGCGGACCAACCGGGTACCGGCGAGCGTCACCGGCACCGCCCACCACAGCGGCGCATGCCAGGTGTGGCTGTGGATCGTCACGCCGTACCCCTCCAGGGCGTACGGGACGTCCGGGGCGATGGTTCCCACCACGAGCGCGACACCGTCGAACCAGCGGGGGCGCCAGAACTTCAGCGGTAGGACCGCGAGCGGATGCGTCGGCAGGGTCATGGGCATGACCCGGACGCTAACGGCGCGATGTGCGTGGATCTGGAGTGTCGTGTGAAGACTCAGCGGAAGAACTGGAACCAGTTGACGTTGACGAAATCGGCCGATGTGTTGCCGGTGAACGTGAGGTACAACCGGTGCACGCCGGTCGCCCCGCCCGCCGGTACCGTCACGCTCGTCCAGCTCTGCCAGCCGCCGGGCGGGTTGACCGTCACCGTGGCGATCACCGGTCCCGTCGGGCTGTCCAGACGGTACCGGATGGTCCCGCCGGTGCTCGCGCCGGAGGCGATCCTGGAGAGCACCCGCGTCGGTGGCGTACCGCCGAAGTCGACCCCGTCGTAGTACAGGTAGTCGCCCGTGGCGATCCAGCCGACGTTCTGGCCGCAGCCGCCGTCGGTGCATCGCTCCAGCAGGGTGCCGAACTGTCCGTCGTAGTAGACCGCGCCGATGATGTTGTACGGGTCCTGGGTCGCCGGGAAGCGCTGGCCCGCGCCGAACGCGAAGAGCGGAGTCTTGCCGTCGCCGACGTTGATCGGCTGCTGGCTCACGCTGTTCATCCAGGTGACCGGCAGCTTCCCGGTCGGGTTGTAGTCGCCGAACAGCACGTCGGCCACGCCCCGCCCCTCGGTACCGGGCAGCCAGGCGGCGACCAGCGCGTCCCAGTCGCCGAGCTGGGCCGCGATGTCGAGCGGGCGGCCGGAGACCAGCACGACGACGACCGGCACACCGGCGGCTTTCAGCCGGGACAGGACAGCCAGGTCGGTCGAGTCCAGGCTCATCGACCCGGGGCGGTCGCCCACTCCCTCGGCGTACGGCGTCTCGCCGACCACCGCGATCGCAGCCTTGTAGCTGCCGTCGATGCCGAAGCCGTCCCGGTTGTACGTCACCGTCGTGCCGGCCGAGACCGCGGCGCGGATGCCTTGCAGGATGGTCGTTCCCGGTGTGGTGGCGCCGGACGAGCCCTGCCACGTGATGGTCCAACCGCCGCTCTGGTTACCGATGTCGTCGGCGTTCTTGCCAGCCACGAAGTACTTCGGCGCCGTCTTGGGCAGCGGGAGCACGCCAAACCTGTTCTTCAGCAGTACCTGCGACTTGCGCACCGCCTCCCGCGCCACGTCCCGGTGCGCGGCGCTGCCGACCGACGACGTCCAGCTCCGGTCGGTCAACGGGTGCTCGAACAGCCCCAGCTCGAACTTCTTGGTCAGGATCCGGCGGTTGGCGTCGTCGATGCGCGACATCGGTACCCGCCCGGCCTGCACCTCTGTCCTCAGTAGACTGATGAACTGCCGCCAGTCGTTCGGCACCATGATCATGTCGAGGCCGGCGTTGATGGCGGTGCGTACCTCGGCCGCGGTGAAGCCGGGCTGGCCGTCGATCTGGTCGATGGCGTTCCAGTCGGAGACCACGAACCCGGAGAACCCAAGCTCTCCCTTGAGGACATCCGTGATGAGGTAACGGTTGGCGTGCATCTTCAAGCCGTTCCAGCTGCTGTACGAGATCATCACCGAGCCGACGCCGCGCTGGATGGCGGCGCGGAACGGCGGCAGGTGGATTGCGCGCAGGTCTGCCTCTGACAGCTCGGTGTTGCCCTGGTCGTCGCCGCCGGTGGTACCGCCGTCGCCGAGGTAGTGCTTGGCAGTGGAAAGGATCGACGGCGACCCGGCCTGCAGCCCGGTCACGTACGTGGTCAGCGAGCTGCCGATCGCCGGGTCCTCGCCGTACGACTCGTACGTGCGTCCCCAGCGGTCGTTGCGCACCACGCACAGGCACGGCGCGAAGTCCCAGTTGGGTCCGGTGCCGGCGACCTCCTCCGCGGTGGCCCGGCCGATGCGCTGGAGCAGCGCCGGGTCGCGGGTGGCGCCCAAGCCGATGTTGTGCGGATAGATCGTGGCGCCGAACACGTTGTTGTGGCCGTGGACCGCGTCCACGCCGTAGATGAGCGGGATCCTCAGTGGCGTAGCCAGCGCGGCGCGCTGGAAGTTGTCGTACATGTCGGCCCACGCGGTGGGGCTGTTCGGGCTGGGCGCCGAACCGCCGCCGGACAGCAGCGAGCCGAGCCGGCTGTTGGTGATGTCGGCGCCGCTGACCGCCAGCCGCTCCGCCTGGGTCATCTGGCCGATCTTCTCGTCGAGGCTCATCCGGCCGAGCAGGTCGGCGACGCGTACCGGCACCGGCTGGGTCGGATCGAGGTACGGCGGCTCGGCCGCGACCGCCCGCGCGGCAGTGAGCGCTCCCATGGCGATCATGGCCGCGACGAGCGCCACAGTTAACCGCCCCTTGCGCCATCCGCTTCTACGACGCTGGCCGCTCATGCCGTACCTCCGAGAGCGCTCTTTAGTTAGGAAACCTAACCATAAGAGCATGACAGGAGTCAATCAGCCTGTGCGAGACCGGTCAGACGATGTCGATGTCTAGCGATCTACGGGATTTCGATGCGCGGTTATATTGGATCTTGGTGCATAGTGTTGCGTATGACCCCGCCACGATCAACGCCGCGCCGCATGCCTTCGCGCTGCCCAAGCACGCGAGGAGATCGTCGCCGCGTTCGACAGCGTGCACATGGACTTCACCGGCTCGACCGAGGGATGGCGGTATGGCGGCGGGCGCGAGCTGTCCCGCATCGAGGACCGCGCCCGAGGCGTCGAAGCCAGCTGATGGTCAGTCGAACTCTCCATTGTGGACACCCTCAACGAACGCGCGCCACTCGCTCAGGGTGAAGACCAGCACCGGGCCGGTCGGGTCCTTGCTGTCGCGGACGCCGACGAGATTGTCCACTGTGGCCACCTCGACGCAGGCGTTATCGCCGGTGCTGCGGCTGCTCTTGCGCCACCGGGCGTGGGAAGGGTCGATCATGGTAACGCGTACTCCTTGGCTATCGCTGCGATGAGCTTTCTCGACTGTCGCTGGTCCAGGCACGACGAGACCACGCTGGACCACACCTTGTTGTACGCCGCGACCTCGTGTGGCTTGTCCAGGTAGAGCGAGCCGGTCAGACCACCGCTGTACACCGTGGACGGTTCGGCGTTGCGGGCCTCGCCGCTGCCGGTGAAGTCCAGGATGATGAACATCCCGCCGGTCATCGCGGCACGGTGCAGCCCTGCGCTCAACGACAGGACGCGAACCGAGACGTTGGGCTGCTCGGAGACCTTGTTGATGTGGTTGAGCTGGTCTGCCATCGCGGCGCGGTCGCTGATCGGGCGCCGCAGCGCCGCCTCGTTGATGACCGCGTCAAGGATCGGCGGGGCCGGGCGGGTGCGGGTCAGGATGGCTTGGCGTTCGACTCGTGTGGCAACTCGTTGCTCGACCGTGTCCTCGGATATGTCGGGGAAATGGACTCGGATGACCTCCGCCGTGTACTTCTCGGTCTGAAGGAGCCCCGGGACCAGCTCAGGCTCGTACCACCGTAAGCGGCTGGCGGTGGCTTCGAGCCCGACGTACAGCTCGAACCACGCTGGGATGGCCTCGCCGTAGGAGTGCCACCAACCCTTGGCCTTAGTCTCCCGGGCAAGCCCCTTCAGGGCCTCGGTGACGTCTGCCGGGGCGCCGTACACGCGGCACATGGCCTCCACGTCGAGCGCGCGCATAGATGTGGCACCGCTCTCGATGCGCCAGATCTTCGGCGCGGACCACTCCAGCTCCTCGGCCGCCAGCTTCACCGTGATCTGGGCTTCTTCGCGAAGCTGCCGCAGGAACCGCCCAAGCTGCCGTCTCGGCACGGTCGAACCAGGATCGCTCGCCACAGGTGCTCCTCCGTCTCGCACTACATATCGAGTGCGACTCACGCTCGATATGTAACTCCTTCATCGGTCATTGCGCAATGAGAATATGACTCGTGAGAGAATCACCGCAATCCCATCGATCTGAGGTATTGCATTCTTCTGCTCGCATCACGACGATGGGCGCATCGACGCGGACGGTCGGAGATCCGAGCCTCAGGTCGCTCGTGTCGGGCACGGTGGTCGGAAAGACGGCGGAGCCGTCATCGCCGGGCTTTCATCCGCCAGGGGTCACCGACCACCGTGCCGCCCGACCGCATCCAACGCCCCGAGGAGGCGAGGATGACGCATCGACTCAACTGGCGCCGGTTGCCGCGGTTGGTTTGCCGGTGCGGGCTCGCGTACCGGCTATGCCCGGACCGCCGGTCCGAACGGCTGGCGCGGGGGATGTCGTGATCACCATCCTCGGTACGTCCGACGACGATGATCCACTCCGGGACACGTGCTTATGGTGCGAGCGCGACATCGCATGGGACGGCTTCGTCTGGCGGCACGTGGAGACCGGTAGCGCCTGGTGCCCGGATGGCTCGTTCGCGACGCGGCTGACGGGCGGGCCGTCAGCGGAACAGCCGGTCCACCACCACACCGACCAGCGCCCCGGCGAGGAACACCAGCCCGTACGGCACGGCACGGCGCACGGCGGCACTCACGCCGGTGACGGCGAGCAGGTCGATGGGTTCCACCTCCCGGGGCGGCGCGGCGGTGTCCACACTGGACACCGGTGCCGCCGGTTCAGCGGCCACAGCGGCCGGCTCAGCGGCCACAGCGGCCGGCTCAGCAGCGGCGGCCGCGGGCTCCGCGGAGAGCTGCTCCGCCAGACAGGCGGCGAACTGGCCGATCAGCTTGCCGCTCACGTCGGCCAGCATGCCCCGGCCGAACTGGGCGGGCCGGCCCGTGACGTTCAGGTCGGTGACCACGTCCACCCGGGTGCCATCGTCGGCCGGGTGCAGCGTGCTGGTCACCGTCGCGGCGGCCGTACCGGCGCTGCGGGTGTCGCGCCCCGACGCCTCGAGGACCACCCGGCGGGCCGCCTCGTCCCGCTCCAAGAACCGTCCACTGCCCTTGTAGAGCAGGTTCACCGGCCCGAGCTTGACCCGCACGGTACCGGCGAAGTCGTCGCCGGAGTACTCCGTCAGCGCCGCACCGGGCATGCACGGCGCGATCCGCTCGACGTCGAGCAGCACGCCCCAGGCCTGGTCCACCGGCACCGGTACAACGAAGCTGTGCTCCAGGCGCATGCGAACCCCTTCTGAGAAGCCGCCGGGGTGGCCCCGCGAACGAGGCCACCCCGTAACGATGACCTACAGACCCGCCGCCTTGGCCACGGCGCGGGCGGTCAACACGGTCGCCAGGTGACGGCGGTACTCCGCCGACCCGGACAGGTCGTCGGGGGGTGCCGTGCCCTCGGCGGCCGAGCCGGTCGCCGCGGTGATCGCGTCGACCGATGTTGGCGCACCGGCCAGCGCCTGCTCCACAGCACTCGCTCGAACGGCCGTGGGTCCCATGTTGGTCAACGCGACCCGGGCCTCGGCGATGGACCCGTTGTCGCGCCGGACTGCGGCGGCCACCCCGACGATGGCCCAGGCCTGCGCGACCCGGTGGAACTTCTCGTAGTGGGTACCCCAGCCCTCGCGGCGCGGGAACCGCACCTCCACCAGCACCTCGTCCGGGCCGATCGCGGTGGTGAACAGGTCGACTCCGAAGTCGGCCGCCGGCACGGTGCGCCGCCCGGACGGCCCGGCGATCACGTAGGTCGCGTCCAACGCGAGCGCCACGGCGGGCAGGTCGCCGGCCGGGTCGGCGTGCGCGAGCGAACCGCCCAGCGTGCCCCGGTGGCGCACCTGACGGTCGCCGATCTGCGCGGTCGCCTGCGCCACCAGGGGTGC
>Ga0137369_10008631_pt1 | contig 10150 bp, 7 predicted proteins | sample SagtaG_12_FD_104918 | JGI IMG/M metagenome (GOLD analysis project Ga0137369, IMG submission 104918) | Vadose zone soil microbial communities from Sagehorn Ranch, Mendocino, California, USA - Sage1_L_113_16 metaG | ecosystem: Environmental > Terrestrial > Soil > Vadose zone | place: USA... | reverse complement strand
GCGCCAGGCAGACGAGCGCGGCGAGATCGAGGAGCGATGCCACGGTGGAGCTTCTGGGTTGTCATCGGGCGCGGGTGGAAGCTGCTACGAAGGAGCGGTGCCCCGTTTCGAGGCGTTCACCGGAATCCGGTACGACACGGCCCGGGTCGACCTGGCCGACGTCACCGCCCCGCCCTACGACGTGATCGATGCCACCGACCGGGCCGCCCTGGCCCGGCGCCATCCCAACAACGTGGTCAGGATCGACTGCCCGGCGCCCGACGACTGCGGCGACAGCGGCCCCGGCGGCCACTACGTCGAGGCCGCGGCCCGGCTGCGGCGGTGGCTTGACGACGGCGTGCTCGTCCGCGACGCGGTGCCGTCGCTGTACCTCTACCGCATGGGCTTCACCGACGACCACGGTCGCCGGCGCCACACGACCGGGGTGATCGGGGCCGTCGGGTTGGAGGCACCGGGCGACGGTGACGTGCTGCCGCACGAGCGCACGACCGCCAGGGACCGCTCCGACCGGCTCCAGCTCCTCCAGGTCACCCGGGCCAACCTGTCCCCGATCTGGTTCCTCTCGCTGGCCCGCGGGCTCACCAAACTCCTCGATCCGCCGGGCGAACCGCTCGCCGAGTGGACCGACGACACCGGCGTCGCCCACTCGCTGTGGCGCCTGAGCGAGCCGCTGGCGATCGACGCCATCTGCGCCGCCGTAGCCGCCGCTCCGCTGGTCATCGCCGACGGCCACCACCGCTACGAGACGTCGATGGCCTACCGCGACGAACGCCGGGTTGCTGCGGACGACTCGCGGTCGGGTGAGGTCGACCTCACCCTCGGGTTCGTGGTCGAGCTGGTGGCAGATGAGCTCGACGTCGAGCCCATCCACCGGCTGATGGCCGGGCTGCCCCAGGGGACGGATCTCCTGGGTGCGCTGGCGGGCGACTTCGACGTCGGGCCGGTCGAGGCCCTTGACCCGTCGATCCTCGACCGGATGGACAAGGCCGGCGCCCTGGCGGTGGTCCTCCCCGACGGCGCCCGGCTGCTGCGGCCGTCGGCCGAACTGGCGGCCCGGGCCGGCGACCTCGACACCACGATGGTCGACCTGGCCCTGGATGGGCTTCCCCCGCACCAGCTCACGTTCCAGCCCGGCGTGGCCGCCGCCCTCGACGCCGTCGTCACCGGCCGGGCCCAATCCGGGTTCCTGGTCCGTCCGCCCGCCATCGCCCAGATCGCCGAGATCGCCAGCCGGCGCCAGCGCATGCCGCCCAAGACCACCTACTTCTGGCCCAAGCCGCGCACGGGTCTCGTTTTCAGATCACTCGGCTGAACCCCGCGAACTCGACGCATCTACGGTCGAATTCCGACCGTGAGTGCGTCGAGAATGGGGAGGCGGGCGAACAGCGGGGCCGGATCCGGCAGGGCGGTGCCGCGCGGGCCGCCGAACTGCGCAAGGAGCCGATCGGCCAACGACGGCACGAACGGCCGCAGCTCGACGGCCACGGCCCGGCCGGCTCTCCGGCTGGATGCGGAGCCGGTCGCTGGCGATGAGCTCGTGGACCGCGGCCTCGTAGCGGGACAACCGGAAGAACCAGTTCTCCTCGGCCAGCAGCTCGGGCCGCACGCCGTGTTCCGGACAGTGACCCTCGGAGGTCAGGTCGGCCGGCGCGTAGAACTGCTCGCAGCCCACGCAGTACCAGCCCTCGTAGTGCCTGCGGTAGAGGTCGCCCTTGGCGTCGCATGCCCTCCACAGCCACTCAACGCCCGGCCGGTGACGGGGATCGCTGCTCGTCCGCACGAAGTCGTCGAGTGACAGCGCCAGAGGTTCCCGAAGCGACGCGAAGCCGTCTGCGTTGCGATCGACGAGGTCCCTGACATCGACCCCGGCGGCCGCCGCCGCGTGGACGTTCTTGAGCGAGTTGTCGTCGGTGCCCGATTGGAACCGGACCGCCCACCCCCGGGATCGGTGGTGGCGGGCGAGCACGTCGGCCTGCACCAACTCGAGGGCGAAGCCGAGGTGGGGCGCGGCGTTGACGTACGGGATGGCGGTGGTGATGTAGGAACGTCGGGTCATCGATGGTCTCCTCGCTGGCTGCGGCGGTGGGCGGTCCCCTGTTCCGGCGAGTGAGCCCGTACGCGACGAGCGCCCCTGCGGCCAGGGGCGCCGGTTCCGGACGGTCGGCGGTGCGGTTGCTGCTCGTGTGGTGGCGCGCCGGATGCTCCCCTAGAAGGGGCGCATCATTCGGGTGACAGCGAGCCAATCCACGAGCGCCGAGGTTAGTGCCGCGTCCGGCCGGCGCGGTCGTCTATTCGGTCGGCTCCGATGAGCCGAGGCGATCCTTGCCCACGTTGCCGCCGTTGCCGCCGTTGCCACCGACGACCGGCGCGACCTCCCACACCGCGCCCGAACGGAGCAGGGCGGCCAGGTCACCCGGGCCGCGCTGCTCCTGGGCCATCGCGATCTGGCGGCTGATCTCGGCCGCGTACTCGGGTACCTCGACGGCTCGGAACACCCCGATCGGGGTCGGTTCGTAGGGGCCCCGGGCCAGGCGGGACAAGGCGAAGGCGATGCTGGGATCGTCGCGGGTCTCGTCGTGGACGAGCAACGAATCCTCGCCCACCGACGCCACGTCGACGATCTCGAGGCCGCCGTGGTGCAGCACCACGCCCGACTCGCCGTCGGCACCGAACCGGATCGGCTGGCCGTGGACCAGCGGCACCAGCATGCTCGACCGGTTCTGCTTGGCCGTCACCTTCTCGAAGGCGCCGTCGTTGAAGACGTTGCAGTTCTGGTAGACCTCGACGAACGCCGCCCCCTTGTGGTCGTGGGCCCGGCGGAACATCTCGGTCATGTGCTGGCGGTCCATGTCATGCGTGCGGGCGACGAACGTCGCCTCCGCCCCCAGCGCCAGGCTGATGGCGTTGAACGGCCGATCGAGCGACCCGAACGGCGTCGACTTGGTGACCTTGCCCACCTCGCTCGTCGGCGAGTACTGGCCCTTGGTGAGCCCATAGATCTGGTTGTTGAACATCACGATCGTGATGTTCACGTTGCGGCGCAGGGCGTGGATCAGGTGGTTGCCGCCGATCGACAACGCGTCGCCGTCGCCGCAGATGACCCGGATGTGGAGGTCGGGACGGGCCATGGCCAGCCCGGTGGCGATGCCGGGGGCCCGCCCGTGGATGCCGTGCACCCCGTAGGTGTTCATGTAGTACGGGAAGCGGGCCGCGCACCCGATGCCCGAGATGAACACGGTGTCCTCGCGCCGCACGCCGAGGTCGGGCATGAGCAACTGGATGGCGGCGAGGATCGAGTAGTCGCCGCACCCGGGGCACCACCTGACCTCCTGGTCGCTCGACCAGTCCTTGCGGGTCGTGGGCGGAACGATGACGTCGGTCATGGAAGCCCTCCGAGGGCGTCGAGGATTCCCCGCTCGAGCTCGCCTGCGGTGAACGGGATTCCCTTCACCTTGACGATCGACCGGGCGTCGACCAGGAACTCGGCCCGTACGAGCTGCGAGAGCTGACCCAGGTTCATCTCCGGCACCAGCACCTTGCGATAGCGGCGCACGACGTCGCCCAGATCGAGCGGGAACGGGTTGAGATGGATCAGGTGGGCGTGAGCCACCCGGCGGCCCCGGCGTCGGACCCGGTTCATGGCCCCGTCGATGGCCCCCCACGTCGAGCCCCAACCGAGCACCAACAGCTCGGCGTCGGCGACGTCGCCGCTGAGCATCACCCCGGGTATGTCCTTGGCGATGCCGGCCACCTTGGCCGCCCGCAGCCGCACCATCCGCTCGTGGTTGTCGGGGTCGTACGAGATGTCGCCCGAGCCGTCCTCCTTCTCGAGGCCGCCGATCCGGTGCATCAGGCCGGGGGTGCCGGGAATGGCCCACGGCCGGGCGAGGGTGTCGGGGTCACGCTTGTACGGCCAGAACACCGGGTTGCCGTCGGCGTCGACGTGGTTGGGCTCGGTGACGAAGCCGAACTGGGCCGCCAGGTCGGGCATCGACTCGATGTCGGGGATTCGGAAGGGCTCGGCCCCGTTCGCCAGGTAGCCGTCGGACAACAGCACGACCGGCGTGCGGTACTTCAGGGCGATGCGGCACGCCTCGATCGCGGCCGAGAAACATTGGCCCGGGCTGTAGGCGGCGACAATCGGCAGCGGCGACTCGCCGTGGCGCCCGTGCATCGCCATCAGCAGGTCGGCCGCCTCCGTCTTGGTGGGCAACCCGGTCGACGGGCCGCCTCGCTGTATGTCGATGACCACCAGCGGAAGCTCGAGCGACACGGCCAGGCCGACGGTCTCGGCCTTGAGGGCCATGCCCGGACCACTGGTGGTGGTGACCCCCAGGTGCCCGCCGAAGGCGGCACCGAGGGCGGCGCCGACGCCGGCGATCTCGTCCTCGGCCTGCAGGGTGCGGATGCCGAAGTTCTTTTGGCGGCTCAGCTCGTGGAGGATGTCGCTCGCCGGGGTGATCGGGTAGCTGCCGAGCAGGACCGGAATCCTCGCCAGCTGGCTGGCGGCGATCAGGCCCCAAGCCAGAGCGGTGTTGCCGGTGACGTTGGTGTAGCTGCCCGGTGGCAGCACGGCCGGCTTGATCTGGTAGCGGTGCTCGAACAGCTCCGCCGTCTCGCCGAACGCGTACCCGGCCTTGAACGCCGCCGTGTTGGCGTCGATGAGCTCCTGCTTGTCGCGGTAGCGGCGCTGGATCCAGTCGAGGGTCGGCTCGACCGGCCGCGTGTACATCCACGCCACCAGGCCCAGGGCGAAGAAGTTCTTCGAGCGCTCGGCGTCGCGCGGCTTGATCCCGTGCGGCGTCACCGCCCCCTTGGTGAGCGAGGTCATCGGCACCTCGTACACCGTGTAGCCCTTGAGGCTGCCGTCGGTGAGCGGGTTGTCGGCATAGCCGACCTTGTCCAGGTGGCGTTCGTCGAAGGAGTCGACGTTGACGATCAGTGTGCCCCCGGGCTCGAGGCGGGGCAGCTGCGACTGGAGCGCGGCGGGGTTCATGGCCACGAGGACGTCGGCGGCGTCGCCGGGGGTGGTGATCTCGTGGTCGGAGACGTGGATCTGGAACGCGGACACCCCGGCCAGCGATCCCGCCGGGGCACGGATCTCGGCCGGGAACTCCGGCAGCGTCGCCAGGTCGTTGCCGACGATCGCGCTGAGCTCGGTGAACCGGTCGCCGGCGAGCTGCATCCCGTCGCCGGAGTCACCGGCGAAGCGAATGATGACGCGGTCCTTGAACTCCGCCGACCGCGCCTGTTGTGCGGTGTCAGACACGACTACCCCCGGGCCGTCATTGGCCGTTGGCTCTACGGCCACTGTACCCCCGGTCCCCCGTCGGACCGAATCACCAACGGCACCCTCGCCCGGCCGCGCACCCTCCTCCGCGTGTGGTCCGCTCCCGACCGACGGGGCGCGCCAGGCCCCGATGTCTCCTCCCCCGGGAACCAGGGCCCCGTCCGGCCGCTACGGCGGCTTCGTCAGATGTCCACCTCAGCCGACGATGTCAGCCCTCCTCGCCCGCCAGCACGGCGGCGGCGCGCCGGATGGCGTTGTCGGCCTTCTTTCGTTGCCGAGCCGGGATCACGGCTTCGGCCGCCACCTCGACCCGGTTCTCGGTGACCGGGCCTCGCCGGAACCACCGCCGCCGCACCCGGCCGACGACGACAACCTCCTCGCCGACCGGGATGGCGGCGGCTCCGATCGGGGCGTCGAGCCACGCGACTGGACTGGTCTCCGCCGGGCCGTCGCCGCCCCGGATCGTCACCTCGTACCGGACCAGCCTTGCCCCCGAGCCGAGCTCCCGTTCCTCGGGGGCTCGCGACAGCGTCCCTCTGAGCACCACGACGTTCATCTCAGAACTCCTTCGTCGCTTCAGCACATGGGGGAAGGCGCCGAACACTACCGAGGCCGTGCGACAGCCAAGCCGGATCCGAATCAGGTCTCGCTGCCGGCAGGCGGCGAGTAGATCCCGAAGTGGTTGCCGCTGGGATCCAGCAGGTGGGCCGCTACGAGCCCGGTCGGCGTGTCGACCGGCGCCACCAGGACCTTTCCTCCGAGCTCCTCGGCGTGGGCGACGGTGGCCCGGACGTCGTCGACGACGACGCAGAACACGGCGTAGTTGGGCAACCGGCCGCCGGTTGCGAAGATGCCGCCCTTCACCGGGTGCTCGGCACCGGTCGTGACGATCCGGTAGTCCATTTCTGCCGCCTCGTCCGCGGGCGTCACCTCGTCCAGACAACGGGGCGGCGTCGGCTCGGCCGTGAGGGCCGCGGCCCGGACTCGATCCATACGGAACAGACGTGGACCGTCCCGGAGCCGACACCAGCCCGTGAGGTACCAATGGATGTCGGAGCCGACGAAGGCCACCGGCTCGACGTCACGTCGGGTCTCGCGGCCCTCGTCGTCCTGACATGTGAGGCGGACCACCCGGTGTTCCACGATGCCCCGCTCGATGACGCCCGGGACTGCATCCGGCTTCGGCGCGGTCGACTCGAACAGCCGCACCCGATCGGCCAAGCCCTCGGTCGTTGCGGCATCGGCGCTCGACATGGCGCCCAGAATCTTCAGGAGAGCCACCCTGGCGGCACCGGCGAACGGGCCCCCCGATTGGCGGTCGAGCGCCAGGGCCACCGCCGTCGCCTCCTCGGGCGTGAAGTTCACCGCTGGCAGCGTGGTGGTCTCGTCGATGGCGTAGCCGCCCCGCCTCCCCGCATGGGCGTAGATCGGCACGCCCACCTGTTGGAGGGCGCCCAGGTCGCGTTCGATCGTGCGCACGCTCACCTCGAAGCGCTCGGCCAGCCAGGTGGCGTTGCGAACGTTCGGCGCCACCGCCCGCAGCTCCTCCACCAAGGCGTAGAGGCGGTCGGTGCGGTTCACCGACGCGACGCTAACCCGGCGAGTGCCCGTGACGGCCGTGCCGGCGGTTCGTTACGGCCGGATGAACGCACCGTTCCCGACCGGTCGGGGACCGGCGACGCAGGTACGTTTTCTTGGGCAGATGCCCGACTCGATCTTCGACGGCTACGACCATCTCGGCTTCTTCGACGAGGTCTTCGACGGTGAGGGCTCGATCCGGCCGCACTACCGATCCCTGGTCAAGCGGATGGCCGAGCTGACCCCCGATGAGCTGGTGCGCAGGGAACGGCTGCGGGACGAGTCGTTCCGCAACCAGGGCATCACCTTCACCGTCTACGGCGAGAGCGAGGGCATCGAGCGCACCTTTCCGATGGACCTGCTCCCGAGGGTCCTACCCGCAGAGGAATGGGCGACGATCGAGGCAGGGCTGATCCAGCGGGTCAAGGCCCTCAACGCCTTCCTCGACGACCTCTACGTCGGCGAACGGGCCGTGCTGCGTGACGGGATCATCCCCCGCTGGTTGATCGCCTCATCGAGCGGCTTCGAGCGGGAAGCCTTCGGCGTGCCGGTGCCCATGGGGGCCCGGTGCCTGGTCGCCGGCATCGACCTCGTGCGCGACACCGACGGCGCCTACCGCGTGCTCGAGGACAACCTGCGCAGCCCGAGCGGCATCTCCTACGTCATCGAGAACCGGGTTTCGATGACCCACGTGCTCCCCGCCGCCTTCAGCGACTACGCGGTCCGGCCGGTCGACCACTACGGCAAGGCCCTCCTCGACGCCCTCACCCACCTGGCGCCCGCCGCTGCCGGCGACAACCCGACCGTCGTCGTGCTGACGCCGGGCATCCACAACTCGGCGTACTTCGAGCACGCCTTCCTCGCCCGCCAGATGGGCGTCGAGCTGCTCGAGGGGCGCGACCTCGTGGTCGACGACCACGTGGTCGCCATGCGGACCACCCGGGGTCTGGAGCGGGTCGACGTCATCTATCGCCGCATCGACGACGCCTTCCTCGACCCGGTCGTGTTCCGCCCCGACTCCGAGCTGGGCGTTCCCGGCCTCATGGCCGCCTCGCGGAGCGGAAACGTGACGATCGCCAACGCGGTCGGCAACGGCGTGGCCGACGACAAGGCCGTCTGCGCCTACGTCCCCGAACTGATCCGCTACTACCTCGCCGAGGAGCCAATCCTGGCCAACGTCGAGACCTATCTGCTGTCGGACGACGACCAGCGGGCCTCGGCCATGGACCGGATCGACGAGCTGGTTGTCAAGCCCGTGGCCGAGTCGGGTGGGTACGGCATGTGCATCGGCCCCGCCGCAAGCGACCACGAGCTGGCCTCGGCCCGCGCCCGGGTGGAGGCCAACCCCCGCAATTACGTCGCCCAGGAGGTGGTCAGCCTGTCGCGCCACCCCACGCTGGTCCGCGACCACCTTGAGGGGCGGCACGTCGACCTCAGGCCGTTCGTGCTCTCGGGCCCGGAGATCACCGTGATCCCCGGAGGGTTGACCCGGGTCGCCCTCCGGAAGGGGTCGCTCGTGGTGAACTCCAGCCAAGGCGGCGGGTCGAAGGACACCTGGGTGCTGGCCCACGAGACGCGGGAGGCGCCGATCGCGGCGGAGGAAGGCGGCGGCTGATGCTGGCCCGCCACGCCGAGAACCTGTTCTGGACCGGCCGGTATGTCGAACGGGCCGAGGACACGGCCCGCATGCTCGACGTCACCTACCACGGATTGCTGGAAACCGCCCCCTTCGAGGCCGAACGAGCCTGGCGCGACCTCCTGACCGTCATGCGGCTGGACGTGCCGTTCGACGCTCGGGGGTGGGCCGTCGATGCCGTGTCGGTGAACGAGTTCCTCGTGCTCGACGACGACAACCCGGGCTCGATCGTCGCCGCCGTCGCCCGCGTCCGTGAGAACGTCCGCAGCGTCAGGGAGCTGGTGACCATCGAGTTCTGGGAGGCGGTGAACCGGTTCCACCTCGAGCTCCGGAGCCGCAACCTGCGCGCCGACCTCGAGCTGCAGCCCTACCTGCTCTACGCACTGGTGAAGCACCGGTGCCAGCACATTGCCGGCGTGGCCAGCGAGACCATGCCCCGCGACGACGGCTGGCGCTTCCTGCAGCTGGGTTGGATGCTCGAACGGGCCGAGATGACCTGCCGCCTGCTCGACGTGCGCTACCCGGCTCGGGCGGCCACCAGCAGCTCCCAGGACTTCCACGCCTGGACGAGCACGCTCAAGTCGGCCTCGGGACTCGAGGCCTACCGCCGGGCCTACCGCTCGTCGATGGGTGAGAAGGACGTGATCGACTTTCTGCTCCTGTCCCGTTCGTTCCCGCGCAGCGTGCTGTTCTGCCTCAACAAGGCCGATCACGACCTCGGTGTGCTGGGCGCCCGGTTCGAGGAGCTGTCGCGACCGCAGCGCTTGTTGGGCCGCATCCGTGCCGACCTCGAGTACACCGACATCGACGAGGTGCTGGACGACGGGCTTCCGGCGTTCCTGGAGCGGCTCCAGCGGTCTGTTCGCCGGCTGGCCGAGGCCGTGGCCCTCCAGTTCTTCCGCAGCAGCGAGGACTTCGCCCTCAACGTTCTCGACTTCCATCCGGCTGGCTCGGCGCCGTCGACCACCGGTCGGTCCTGATGCGCCTCGACATCCGATACCGCACCGAGTTTGTCTACGACGACCTGATCCGCGAGTCGCAAAACGAGCTGCGGGCCTGCCCGGCCTCCGACGACTTCCAGCAGCTGATCAGCTACCGGGTGACGACCTCGCCGCCGACCCGCGTCCACTCCTTCACCGACTACTGGGGCACGAGGGTCGACGCCTTTGGCCTCCGCCAACCGCATCTGACCCTCGACTTCGTCGCGGAGGCTTCGGTGGAGACGCACCCCCGCCCGCTGGTCACCGTCGCCTCCCGCCTCGACGACCTCCGCCGGGCCGACTTCATCGACGAGCACATCGAGTACCTCGGGCGCTCGCCCCACGCCCACTGGAGGACCGGGGTGCAAAAGGCGGCCGATCACGCCGTTGCCATGGCCGGCAACGACGTCGTCGGCCTGGTGCTGGCCATGGATCGTCTGGTCGGCACCGCGATGCGCTACGTCCCCGGTTCGACCTACATCGGCGTCGACATCGAGGACGTCCTCGCCGCGGGCGAGGGCGTGTGCCAGGACTTCGCCCACCTGGCCGTGGCGTTGTGCCGGGCCGCGGGCGTTCCCGCCCGCTACGTCTCGGGCTACCTGTTTACCATCGACGACTCGACCGGCGAGCTGGGTGAGAAGGCGGCGGTCGAGCCCCAGACCCCCG
>Ga0137369_10008630_pt1 | contig 10152 bp, 9 predicted proteins | sample SagtaG_12_FD_104918 | JGI IMG/M metagenome (GOLD analysis project Ga0137369, IMG submission 104918) | Vadose zone soil microbial communities from Sagehorn Ranch, Mendocino, California, USA - Sage1_L_113_16 metaG | ecosystem: Environmental > Terrestrial > Soil > Vadose zone | place: USA... | reverse complement strand
GTGACGATCGACTTCGAGACCCTGAACGACCGGCAGGTGACCGTGCGAGACCGGGACAGCATGGCCCAGGACCGCTTGCCCATCGACAACCTGGTCGGATATCTCGAGGAGCGATTGCGCTGAAGATCCGGTCCTCCGAGTCCTCGGACGTGCCTCCTTCCGCTCCGGTGCCGGATGCGCGGTCGCATCGGCGGTCGATGCAGATCACGTCGATGCGGTTGTACATCGCCGGGTTCGTGTTGTTCCTCGGGGCAACGGTCGCCGTAGCCGTCGGTCAGTTCTCCCCGGGAAGCAAGGTCGCCCCCCTGACCTCGATCGGGCTCTCCACCGGAGCGGTCGTCCTCACCATCGTCGCCGTGGTGCTCCGCCCTCCGCGGTGACCCCTCCCATCGTCACTCGTCGGGCGCTCACTGCCCTCCTGGCAGCCCTGTTTCTGGCGGGCGCGTGCACCGGGGCCAAGCCAGCACCGGTTGCCTCGGGATCCGCCTCGCCGGCGGCTCCTGGGTCGCCTTTGGTATCACCCTCCAGTTCCCCCGTAGTCGATCCACTGTGCAAGCCCCCTCCACCGGAGAAGCCCGGCCAGCAGAAGGGAGGCGTCCTTCCGCCCCCCATCGCCAAGATCGCTGACCAGGTCCAGACCGAGCGAGGCCTGAAGTTCAGGCGACCGGTCTCACCTGAGCCCGTGTCACGACGGGAGATGGCCAGGATGCTGACCCGCGCCTATCAGGACCAGTACCCGAAGGCGCAGGCGGCGGCCGAGGAGCGGGCGCTCATCACGATGGGGGCTCTGCCGGCCGGCACCGACCTGTACAAGGCCGTGCTCGACTTCGGGACGAGCCAGATCCTGGGGTTCTACGACACGCAGACGCGGAGACTCGTGTTCCAGAGCAACCAGGCCTTCTCTCCGCTCGCCCGGTTCACCCTCGCGCACGAGCTGACCCACGCCCTGCAGGATCAGAACTTCGGGCTCGGGAGGTTGGATCGGTTGAACCGGACGTGCCGGGACGACCGGGCCGAGGCGTTCCTGTCGCTGATCGAAGGGGACGCCGTGGAGTCCCAGATCCGGTGGGCCCGGGCGAACCTGTCGAACGACGAGATCCTGGAGATCCAACGTGAAGCGGCCAGCATCCCTCCCGCTCCGGCGTCGGTTCCCAGGTTCGTGCAGGCGGAGTTCGCCTTCCCCTACGCTGCGGGACAGTCGTTCGTGGAGACCATTATTGCTGGAGGTGGGCTGAGCGCCCTCGACAAGGTCTTGCGCCACCCACCCGTCTCCACCGAGCAGATCCTTCACCCCGCCAAGTACCCCAAGGATGCCCCTCGGGACGTTCGGGCCCCCGACATCTCGGCCAAGCTGGGGAAGGGCTGGAAGGCCACCGACTTCTCCGACGTGGGCGAGGGATTCCTGCGGGACATGGTCCAGCTCGAGCTCCCCGCCCCCGAGGCCCGGCAAGCAGCCGCCGGTTGGGACGGCGGCCAGTACCGCGCCTTCGGCAAGGGGTCCCGGACCGCAGTCCTGCTCATAACGGCCTGGGACACCGAACTGGACGCTCGGGAGTTCTCGGGTACGACCGAACGCTGGATATCGAAGCGGTTGGCGAAGGTGGTGCGCGAGGGCACCTCTGTCACCGTCCTATTCGCCTCCGACAAGGCCACCCTCCGCCTGCTGGACAGCGCAGCCGTGCGTGCCTGAGGCGTGCGGCCCTGAGAAGACTTGCTCCCATCTCACGCCACCGTCGCCCGTGTGCAGGAGCGAGTAGCCGCCACGCGCTGAATCCCAGAGCAGCACGAACCCGCTCGAGTCCGACGTGAAACAGGCGCCTACGGGCTCCCTGACATCGGGAGCCGTGATATCGCCCATGGGTTTCCAGGAGCGACCGCCGTCTGCGGTGAAATATGAGTATTCCCGTCCCATCCACAGCCACCCGTGTCCATCGGGAAGGAAGAAGATGCCGTGCCCGTACCCGGAGCCGCCGAGGCCGCCGCCTACGAGCTGTAACTTTGGTGCGACTAGGGCCGCCGAGGCCATCCGCCAGATCGCCCCGCCGTCGATGGTCTCGAGGACCGCTTTGGCCTGCTGGCCCGCGCCCGACTCGCCACCGCACAGAACCCACCCGTGTCTCGGGGTGACGAATCGGACGCTCTGAAGGACCACGCTCCTCGGGCAGGGATCGAAGGTGTCGCGCCAGGTTGCCCCACCGTCGAATGAGCCCACCAGCTTCCGGGGGGCCACGTCGCGTGAGGCCCTGATGGCCCAACCATCGAGGGGCGAGACGAAACTCGGGCTGAAGACCCCGGCATTGCCGATCACCTTCCAGGTCAGGCCGCCATCCTCGCTGTGAAGGATGCCTGCGCCGGTGCACTGCCGGAGGACGCCGTCGCAATCGGCAATCGTCGCCCAGGCCAGCCGGTCACCGAAGGTCGTGACATCCGCGATCGCCCGGGGCCCTTTGTAGGAGACCTTCCACGACTGCCCACCGTCCCTAGTGACACCAATGAGGCCCCTGCACCCCGGCGGGCAGCCGAGAAGTGAACCGGCCTCCTCTTCGATGTGTCCGGCGATGAGCCCGTGACGGTCGTCGAACAACGCCATCGAAGTGGGCACGAAAGCCCTAGCCAGGATCTTGGGGGACGGGGAGGGGGCCGGCATCGAGGCAGGCGGGGTCGGCACGAGCTTCGCCGATAGGGCGGGTGTCGGGGATCGGTGCCCGGGGTTCTGTGGTCCGGCGCCAAGCCAAGGTACGGACGGTGGCGAAGCCGCCCGCTCCGATGGCTGCTATCGCCACCAACCCGAAGAGGATGGTCAGGCCCACCCGGCGCTTGCCCCAACGGAGTGTCCGGGCGCGAATCTCCCGAAGGCACGAGCCCTATCGACCAGTAGGCGAGGGAGCTCGCGGATGCCCTTGTTCACCTCATCCACCCTCTCATCTCACGCGGGGGCCCGGAGCCCGTGGAGACAGGCGCCTTGGCCGTCCCGGATCGGCACCGAAGGATTCGGTCGACCGGTTCAATCACAGTCCGGATCATCGCCGCTCAACACGTACTAAACGCGTAACAAAGCTATCCGGTTGCACTAAGGCGGTCTTGGTCTAGCCGCTCTGATGCACCTTGTCCGCGGGGGAGCCGGGAGGGCTGAACACGCCGAGGACCTTCAACAACCCAAGGCCCTGGTTCTCCAGGCAATGAGACGTGCCGGGCGGGAAGAAGATGCTGGTGCCGGGCCGGATAGGGGTGGTCGAGGCCTCGATGTGCACGAGGCCCTGGCCGCTCAGGACGTAGAGGGCCTCTTCGTAGATGTGGGTGTGCGGTGGGGCCTTGCTCCTATGGATGAACCCGACGAACTGGGTGACGTGGTCCGATTGGATCAGCACCTTGAAGGAGCGATCCTCGCCCGCGGACAAAGGATCGCGGTCGTCCTCGTGGACGGTTGGCGTGGGCAGGTCCCGCACCTCCATGGTGAACACCCCAACGAAAGGTGGAGGAGAGAGAACGGAGATCACGACGAGGGCCTCGTCGTTGGTATTCACGAAGTAGGCGGGGACCTTCGAGGGCACGAGTGCGGCAGACCCGGGGCGCACCGGATGCGGTACTTCCTCCAGCCCGGTGACCAGCACACCCGATCCCCGGCCCACGTAGAGAACGTCCTCGGCCCCCGCATGGCCGACGGCAGCACTCACTGCAGAGGGAAGCTCGAGGACTCTCTGGAGGAGCCGCTCGCTCCCGGTAGCAGGATCGATCAGGACCTGGAATGAGCCTGGCGGCCCATGAGGGGATTGCCCCACTTCGCCCGGCTGTCTGACGACCGCTCCGGTCATCACGCCGGCGCCAAGGCGTACACGCGAGCGGGGCTGCCCGATCCCTTCACGATCTTGAGCGGAGCCACGATGAGGATCGAGCCGGTCGGGGGCAGCTCGGCCAGGTTGGCGAGCTGCGTGAGGCCGTATTTACCGGCTCCGAGCACGAACGCGTGGCACGGGAAGGCGGGGTCGAAGGAAAAGGCCTGTCCCGCGTCGGTTCCCACTGTCTCGACACCGAGGCCCACGAGGGGGGTCTCCTCGGCAAGCCACCGGGCACAGTCGATGGCGATCCCCGGAGTGTGGGCACCGCCTGAGTCGGCGTTCAGGAAGGCCTGCTGGTCGTGGGCCCGGGAGTCCCAGCCCGTGCGGTACAAGAGCCACCCGCCCTCCGGTAGGGGACCGTGTTCACGTTCGAACGCTTTCACGTCATCGGTGGTGAGGAGGTAGTCCGGGTTGCCCGAGCCTCCGCAACTTTGTCGATGACCACCGCCGGCCCGACGAGCCGTTCCGGCGGGATCTCCGACACGTCCTCCTTGTCCTTGCCGGTGACCCAGTGGATCGGGGCGTCGAGGTGGGTGCCCACGTGCTCGCCGCCCTCGAACCAGTTCCAGTACCAGGCCGGGCCCGGTTCGTCGTAGTGGCTGATCTCGTGCATCGTCCACCCGGGCGTGTTCGCCAGCGGCGGGGGGAGTTGGATGATCGGCGTCGTCTCCGACAGCGGCTGGGTGAGATCGACGACGCGAACGCTTCCCGAAGCGAGCGCGTCGATCAGCGAGGCGAGCGTTGTCACATGAGGTCTCCCTTAGGGAGCGGTGGCCTGAGGGCCCGTGCGAACTCGAACCGGTTCTCCAACAGGTGCAGGTCCATGTGGAAGCTGGCCGGGCCGACCGCCTCCACCTTGGCCACCACGCAGGCGAGATGATCGCCGGCGATGGCCTTCTTGGCCGCGCCCGCGAATTCGTCGAGGTCTTTCACCAGCTTGGCATCATCGATGCCGGAAGCGCGGGCGATCCCGGCGAGGTCCGCGCCGGTCGAGGTTGCCGTGGGGAAGCCGCCCACTGACAGCAGGCTCTCGTTGTCGAACACGATGTGCGTGAGGTTGGGCGGGGCATATCGGGCCATCGTGCTGAGGCCTCCCAGGTTCATGAGTACCGATCCGTCCCCGTCGATCACCACGACTTTTCGGTTGGGCTGGGCGAGGGCGATCCCCAAGCCCATCGATGAGGCCAGGCCCATGGCATGCTCCAGATAGAAGAAGTTCGCTCGATGCCCCAACGAGTACAACTCGACGGCCACCGCCCCCATGATGGTGACGACCGCGCAGTCGCCCAGTTCCTCATAGATCGTTTCGAGACAGTCGATCCGCTTCACCACGAGACTTTCCGGTGGGTCACGCCGCCGGCTCCTCCCACATCAGGCCTCGCGACAGGAGGAGGGCTACCGGCGAAAGTGACGCACGGGCCAGCGTCATCGCCATGGCGACCTTGCCCTCGGCGTCGTCCGGATGCGTCAGCTCGTCCTGCACGATCCCGAGGGCATCCAGCGTTCGCCTGGTGAACTTGCCGCCCTCCGTCTGCCAGGGATCCCGCTCGCCCATGAAGCCCCGGTCACTGATCAGCATGAGCAGAGGAATCTTGTACAGCATGGCCCCAGAGATGATCCCGTTGATCGCGGCGAAGAACCCATGGTTCTGCATGAGCATGGCAGTCTGCAGCCCCGCCAGGTGGGCACCCATGGAGATCCCCACGCCCTCCTCTTCCTTGGCCAATCGCACCAGGATCATCTCGGGGTCGTCGTCGGCCATCCGGATCAGGTGGACGAGCCAGGTCTCGGGTAGGGCTGATACGAGGCGAACCCCAGAGGCCCTGAGCGCCTCATAGACGACTTTCGAGCTGGATTCCGATACCGGCATGGCTTTAGTCCAGCAAAGAAACCACGCTGACCAGCCGACGGTCAACGCGAAGGCGGAGAGCGATCGGTTCCTGGGCCGATCGGCCTGACCCGTCGCTCCTGAGCCGGAACGGCCCTGCCGGTAGACTGGACGGGATCGAGGGAACGCTGGGAGGCTTCTAGCTATGGCCACGAAAACCATCAACAAGTTCGTCTACGACTTCAACGAAGGCAACAGGGACATGAAGGGCCTCCTCGGGGGGAAGGGGGCAAACCTCGCGGAGATGACCAATATCGGGCTGCCCGTGCCGCCGGGGTTCACCATCACCACCGAAGCGTGCTTGTCGTACCTGGCCAAGGGATCGTTCCCCGACGGCTTGATTGAGGAGTGCGAGGAACACCTTCGCGGCCTCGAGAAAGCGATGGGGAAGACCCTGGGGGACGACCGTGATCCGCTCCTGGTGTCGGTCCGGTCGGGTGCCAAGTTCTCCATGCCCGGGATGATGGACACCGTCCTGAACCTGGGGCTGAACGACAAATCGGTCCAGGGGCTCGCCGAGCAGACCGGCAACGAGCGCTTCGCCTGGGACTCGTATCGCCGGTTCGTCCAGATGTTCGGGAAGATCGTGCTGGGGATCGACGCCGACAAGTTCGAGGAGAAGCTGGACGAGGCCAAGGCCACGAAGGGCGAGGAAGCCAAGGACACCGATCTGGACGCAGGGGATTTGAACAGACTGACCGACGAGTTCAAGGACATCGTAAAGAGCGTGACGGGGGAGGACTTCCCTCAGGATCCCCGGATGCAGCTCCAGAAGGCCATCGAGGCCGTCTTCAAGTCGTGGAACGGTGCGAGGGCCGTGGCGTACCGTCGCCAGAACAAGATCTCCGACGACCTGGGCACGGCGGTGAACATCGTGGCCATGGTCTTCGGGAACATGGGCGAGGACTCGGGCACGGGCGTGGCGTTCACCCGCAACCCCGCCACGGGCGAGAAGGAGTCATACGGCGACTACCTTCCCAACGCCCAGGGCGAGGACGTGGTGGCGGGGATCCGGAACACGCTGAAGCTGACGGAGCTCGCCGAGCTCGATCCGAAGTCCTGGGACGAGCTTCGACGGGGCATGGACACCCTGGAGAAGCACTACCGCGACATGTGTGACATCGAGTTCACCATCGAGCGCGGCAAGCTGTGGTTCCTCCAGACGCGCGTGGGGAAGCGCACCTCCTTCGCCGAATGGGTGATGGCATACGACATGTGGCAGGAGGGCCTGATCGATAGGGAGGAGGGGCTGCTCAGGCTCGATCCGAACCGGCTCGAGCAACTGTTCAAACCCGTGATCAAGGCCGAGCAGAAATCTTCAGAGAACCCCGCAACGAAGGGTTTGAACGCGTCGCCCGGGGCAGCCGTCGGTCGCGTGGTGTTCACGGCTGACGCCGCGGAGGAGTGGGCCGAACGCGGAGAGAAAGTCATCCTGGTGCGGCGGGAGACCACACCGGACGATTACCACGGGATGATCCGGTCCCAGGGCATCTTGACCAGCGCCGGGGGGACGAACTCCCACGCGGCTGTGGTCGCCCGCGGGGAAGGGATCCCGGCCGTCTGTGGAGCCGACGAGATTCGGATCCAGCGCGGGGCAAGGGCGTTCTCGTTGGACGGCTCGAAGGTTCAAGAAGGCGACTGGGTCACCATCGACGGGACCGACGGAACGGTCTATCTCAAGCAGCTCGATCTCGAGGATCCCCCGCTCAAGCGTGCGGTGGAGGGCGACGAGGAGGCGCGCCAGGAGAAGATCTGGAAGGCGTTCCAGGCCTACATGGAGCTCGCCGATGAGAAGCGGCGGCTGCGGGTCCGGGCCAACGCGGACACGCCGGACCAGGCATCCAATGCCCGGGCCCGGGGAGCCGAGGGGATCGGGCTGTGCCGGACCGAGCACATGTTCCTGGGCGAGGAGCGCGTGGCCGCCGTCCGGAAGATGATTTTCGCCGACACAACGGAAGAGGAAGAGCAGGCATACGCGGCCCTGCTTCCTCTACAGCGCGATGACTTCGTGGGCATCCTCGATGCCATGGACGGGCTCCCGGTCACAATCCGGCTGCTCGATCCGCCGCTTCACGAGTTCCTCCCGAACCACGTCGACCTGGCAGTTGCCGTCGCCCTAGGGGAGGAGCGGGGCGAGGACTCGGTGACGCTGCGCGACGAGAAGCTCTCGCTGGACGACGCCCGCATCATGCTCTCGAAGGTGGAGGAGCTGCACGAGGCCAACCCGATGCTGGGGCTGCGAGGCGTTCGGCTGGGCATCGTGAAGCCAGGACTGTACGCGATGCAGGTGCGGGCCATCGTGGAGGCCGCCTGCGATCGAGTGGAGGCCGGCGGAGACCCGGAGGTCGAGATCATGATTCCTCTGGTGGCCACGCAGGAAGAGCTTCGCCAGATGCGCGAAGAGCTGGAGCCGGTGGCCAAGGAGATTCTGGAGCGTCGCAGGGTCGAGCTTCCGATCCACTGGGGCACGATGATCGAGCTGCCCCGCGCGTCGATCGTGGCCGGTGAGATCGCCGAGGTGGCCGACTTCTTCTCTTTCGGGACCAACGACCTGACCCAGACGGCCTTCGGGTTCTCCCGTGACGACATCGGGAAGTTCCTCGGCATGTACGAGGAACGAAAACTGGTGCCTGCCAATCCTTTCGTGACGATCGACCGGGGGGGAGTGGGCCGCCTGATGCAGATGGCAGTGGGCGCAGGGAAGGCGGTGAGGCCGGAACTGCACCTGGGCATCTGCGGAGAGCACGGTGGAGACCCGGCCTCCGTGGTGTTCTGCCACGAGATCCTTCTGGACTATGTGTCGTGCTCGCCGTTCAGGGTGGAGACGGCCCGCCTGGCGGCGGGACAAGGGGCGCTGGGCAACGCCGAGGTGGCCTCGAAGTAGCGGCTAGAGTGGGCCGACGGTAGTGCGACCGTCTCAGGCGTGGATTTCCCCCGCCCCACGGCCAGATTCCCCCGGCCTGGGGATACAAACATACGTTCGTCTCCGCTAGTCTGATCGCCAGGTCCGGCCCGCAGGCCTGCCTTCCCCGACTGCACCTTCCCCGCCACCTTCCCGCCAGGGATCAGCCCTTCCCGAGGAGGTGTGCGGTGAAAGAACGATGGAGGGTGCTGACCAGCTTGATGGTGGTCGCACTGATCACTGGGGCGCTGCCAGGCTCGGCTCGGGCCGCGGGGCAGGCCCGGCGACGAGCATCGGAAGACACCGTCCGGATGGTTCAGATCTATTACCAAGCTCCCGTCCTGGTGAAAGCAGGGGAGTCGGTCGCCATGCCAGTGCACGTGGTCTGCGTGACGGCCCGCGGGCGAGCGTGTGACGCGGAGCTCTCGCTCGGGGTCCGCGCCGGAACCGGCGACGCCTGGCGCTTCCAGACGGCTGCAGCGAAGCCGGGGCTCACCGTCGATCTGTCTGCTCCGGCCGCCAGAGCTTCGGCCTCTTCCACCGATCAGTCGGTTGCCTTCTTCCTCCAGGCACACGCGGGAGACGTCACCACATCCCTCCCGGCGAGCGATGCCGGACCGCCCCTCAGGTTCTATGTGAGTCGTCAGATCCGTCTCGTGACGGTCCCCATCATCCCGTTCGGACGGTCGAGGAGAGGACAATCGATGTTGTCCGCTCCATGGGGGAGCGGACCCGGACGGGTCGGTCTGGCGCTGGGGCGCGAATCCCCCGCGCTTGGTCCGCCGGCGTTCGATGTGGATCGAGCCGGCCACGTCCACTTGCTGGACACGCTGCAGGGGCGTCTCGCGGAGTTCAAGGGGAATCGCCTTCTCCGGCAGAGGTCGGTGCAGCTCGAGTCGGCCGACGTCGCCGTGGCGCCCGACGGCACAGCCTATGTCGCCCACGTCCGTGGGGGCGTCGTCGGCGTGACACGGCTCAGTCGCTCCGGCAGAAGTCTCGGTTCCGTGTCGCTCGGCACGGGTGTCCTCTCACAGGTGAGGACGGCCGGCTCCACCGCCTACGGGGAGCTCCTGCCGCTCGATGCGTGGGTTCGTATCCCCGCGAGCGGGGGCCGCGCCGCCCAGCTCACTCCGATCTCGGGACGACCGTTGGCTTCGGGCGAGCGAGTGCTGCGGGTTGGCACGGAGAGATTCGTCAGGCTCGGTACCGTCCGCGATGGCAGAGTACACGCGGCGGTGGAGCTTCGGTCGGCTGCCCGCTTCGGCGAAGTAGCTCTGGCCGAGTCGGATGGGGGCGGCGGGTACGTGGTCGTCGTCAGGGTATGGCGGTCCAGGCCGAAGCAGGCCGACCACTTCCAGGTGATCCACATCTTGAGAGGCCGCGTCGCGGAAACCTTCGCCGTGCCCAGCCGAGGCTTCGTGGACACGTGGCCAATGTCGCGCTTCCGATTGGGGCCCGACGGCAGCCTCTACCAGTTGGTCACCGGCTCCGCGGGCATTCGCATCGTGCGGTTCGAACTGAAGGGG
>Ga0137369_10008625_pt1 | contig 10155 bp, 12 predicted proteins | sample SagtaG_12_FD_104918 | JGI IMG/M metagenome (GOLD analysis project Ga0137369, IMG submission 104918) | Vadose zone soil microbial communities from Sagehorn Ranch, Mendocino, California, USA - Sage1_L_113_16 metaG | ecosystem: Environmental > Terrestrial > Soil > Vadose zone | place: USA... | reverse complement strand
GATCTGTCCGTCGTCGGGGAGTTCGGCGAGCCGGTCGGCCAGTTCGTCCAGCGGGATGCTGACGGCGCCGGGGATGTGCCCGGCGGCGTACTCCTCGGCCAGGCGTACGTCGAGCACGGTGATGGTGCTCGTCTTGGCGAGCTGCTGGAGTTGGTCGCGGGTGACGGGCTTGCCTCCGTCGTCGCCGAGGTAGGCCAGCCGGGCGGCCTCCACGTCCGGCAGGTGCGACTGAGCCACGTCACGCAGCAGGGCGTACAGGCCGGCGACGTCGCGGCCGGCGAGCCGGTAACGGATGCGGGTGCCGTCGCGGCGGGTGGTGACCAGGTTGGCCTGGCGCAGCGTCTGCAGGTGCGCCGATGCCGTGGTCACCCCGAGATCGGCGGCGGCGGCCAGGGAGGCGACGTCGCGTTCTCCCTGCGCGAGCAGGTCCAGCAGTTCCAGGCGCTTGCCGGAGGCGAGGGCCTTGCCGACCCGGGCGAGCTGGTCGAACAGGGTGGTCTTGCGGTCTCGGTCACCCACACACATCATCCTCCAAAGTTCTATGGAATAGTGTAGGAGTTGTGGTTGGGTGGCCGCCACCGGGGGGATAGGGGGCGTGTGATGGATCTGCAGGACCGGTTGATCCCGCTGGTGGACGAGGGGCTCGGTAACAGCGCATATCTGCTCGATCTGGGAGACGGCAGGGCCCTCGCCGTGGATCCGTCGCTGGACCTGCGCGCGGTGGGCATCGAGGCGGCGCGGCGGGGGCTGCGGATCGCGTACGCCGCCGAAACGCATCTGCACGCGGACTTCCTGTCCGGCGCCCGGCAGTTGGCTGCCGATCACGACGCCCGCATCCTGGCCTCCGCGGCCGGCAGGCGCGAGTTCGACCACACCGGCCTGGCCGACGGGGACGAGGTCGACCTGGGCGGGTTGACGCTGCGGGCGTGGGAGACACCGGGGCACACCCCGGAGCACCTGTCGTACCTGCTTCTCGACAGCGGTCGGGAGGTGGCGGTCTTCACCGGCGGGTCGCTGATCGTCGGCGCCGCCGCCCGCACCGACCTGGCCGGCCCGCAGCACACGCAGGAGCTGGCCCGCGCCCGGTACCGGTCGTTGCGCCGGCTGGTCGGGTTGCCCGACGCGACCGCGGTATGGCCGACCCACGGCGCCGGATCGTTCTGTTCCGCCCCACCCGGTACGGCGCGCACCTCCACGATCGGCGCGGAGAAGGCACGCAACGCGCTGCTGGCCGCGCCGGACGAGGACACCTTCGTGCGGCAGTTGCTGGCCAGTCTGGGCTCCTACCCGGCGTACTTCGACCGGCTCGCGGAGATCAACCGCCGTGGGCCGGACCCGCTCACCGCCCCGCCGCGGCTCGCCCCGCTGGACGCGTACCGGGTCCGGAACCTGCTCGCCGACGGTGGCTACGTGGTCGACGTGCGGCCGGTGGTCGGCTACGCCGCCGGGCACGTCCCCGGATCGGTGTCGATCCCGCTGCGCCCGCAGTACGCCACCTGGCTCGGCTGGCTGCTCCCGCCCGATGCGCCAATCGTGATCGTGCGTAACCCGGACCAGGACCCGGACGACATCCTGTGGCCCGCGCTGGCGATCGGCTACCACACCATCGTCGGGGAACTGGCCGGCGGCATCGCCGCCTGGGCCGCCGACGGCGGGCAGACACGGACCACCGGCCTGATGGAACCGGCCGACGTGGACACGCCGGTGGTGATCGACGTGCGCCAGCGCAGCGAGCACGCCGCCGGGCACCTACCACGGGCGGAGCTGATCGAACTCGACGCCCTCGCCGAGCAGGCCGCGAACCTTCCGCCCGGCGCGGCGACGCTGATGTGCGGACATGGCGAGCGTGCCGCTACCGGAGCCAGCCTGCTGGAACGGGCCGGCCACACCGACGTGTCGATCCTGCTCGGCGGACCGGTGGACTGGGCCGCCGCCACCGGCCGCAGCCTGGACACCGAGCGATGAGCGCGCCCACCCAAGTGCGCCCGATCAGGTTGGGACTACGGGAAAACCTGCCCCAGTTCACCCTCCTCGTCGTGGTCAACGCGCTCGTCGGGGCGATGTACGGGCAGGAACGAACAGTCGTGCCGCTGCTGGGCCGGGAGGTCTTCGGCCTCGCCGCCTTCACCAGCTCCTTGATGTTCATCGTCGCGTTCGGCTTCACCAAGGCGCTGACCAACTTCGCCGCCGGTAGCCTGTCCGACCGGTACGGCCGCAAGCCGGTCCTGGTCGCCGGCTGGCTGGTCGGCCTGCCGGTGCCGCTGCTGCTGATCTGGGCGCCCGCCTGGGGGTGGGTGATCGCCGCGAACGTGCTGCTCGGCGTCAACCAGGGCCTGACCTGGTCCACCACCATCGTCATGAAGATCGACCTGGTCGGTCCGGCCCGGCGCGGCCTGGCGATGGGCTTCAACGAAGCCGCCGGCTACCTTGCCGTGGCCGCCATGGGCTGGGCCACCGGCGCGCTCGCGGCGGCCTACGGGCTGCGACCAGCGCCGTTCCTGCTCGGCGCAGCGGTCGCCGCCCTCGGCCTTGGCCTGTCCACCGTGTTCGTGCGGGAAACCCACGACCATGCCCGGCACGAAGCCGCCAACCACGTCCCGCGAAACGGCGGCCACCACGACGGGTTGACCGGCCGGCAGATCTTCACCCTCACCAGCTTCCGGGAGAAGGCGCTGTCCGCGGCCAGCCAGGCCGGCCTGGTCAACAACCTCAACGACGGGCTGGCCTGGGGCCTGTACCCGGTCCTGTTCGCCACCTCCGGCCTCGGCCTGGCCCGCACCGGCACCCTGATCGCGATCTACCCGGCGGTGTGGGGTCTCGGGCAGCTGGCCACCGGCGCCCTGTCCGACCGGTGGGGCCGCAAGCACCTGATCACCGCCGGCATGCTCACCCAGGCCGCCGGCATCGCGCTGGTCGCCGCCGGCACCGGTTTCGCCGTGTGGGCGCTGGCCGCCGTGCTCACCGGCGCCGGCACCGCCATGGTCTACCCGACCCTGCTCGCCGTCATCGGGGATGTCGCCCACCCCGCCTGGCGCGCCCGCGCCGTCGGCGTCTACCGGCTGTGGCGCGACTCCGGCTACGCCATCGGTGCCCTGATCGCTGGGATCACCGCCGACCTGCTCGGCCTGCGCGCCGCCGTCTGGGTCGTCGCCGCGATCACCGCGCTGTCCGGGCTCATCGTCGCAGTGCGCATGTACGAAACCCGGCACACGCAAGCGCCTGCCCAGGCACCACAGCCCGCACCCGCACCGCAGGCGTGATGGACACCCACCCCGGTCTTATCGGCGGGCCGATCTACCTCGACTACAACGCGACCACCCCGACCGACCCGCGCGTCGTCGAAGCGATGCTGCCGTACCTGAGCACCCACTTCGGGAACCCGTCCAGCGGCCACGGGTACGGCGCCGCCCCGGCCGAGGCCGTCGCGGCAGCCCGCCACCAGGTCGCCCGGCTCATCGGCGCCCACCCCGAGGAGATCGTGTTCACCGGCAGCGGATCGGAGGCCGACAACCTGGCCATCCGCGGTGCCGCGCTCACCCACCCACGCCGGGCCAGCTCACCACCCGCGCACGTGATCAGCCAGCGGACCGAGCACCCCGCCGTGCTCGCCGCCTGCGACGCCCTGCACCGGCTGCACGGCGTGCAGATCACCTACCTGCCGGTCGACACGCACGGGCAGGTCGACCCGGCGGCGCTGGCCGCCGCGATCACTGACCGCACCGCCCTCGTGTCGATCGGCACCGAGAACGTCGCCCTGGCCGTCGCGCTCGGCGCTGCCGCCGACCTGGCCGCCGCAGACCTCGCCGCCGGCGAGCCGCAACGGCTGCGTGGGCTGCGTGACGAGCTGCACCGCCGGCTGGCCGAGCAGCTTCCCGGCCCCGTGCTGCTCAACGGCCACCCCACCCAGCGACTGCCCAACACCACGAACCTCTCCCTGACCCCGCACGACGGCAACGCGCTCCTCGCCGCCGCGGCCGGCGTCGCGGCCTCCACCGGCTCGGCCTGCCACACCGGTACCACACAACCGTCCCCGGTCCTGACCGCGATGGCGCTGCCGGACGCGCGCACCCGTTCCGCTGTACGCCTAAGCCTCGGCCGGTGGACCAACCGGCACGACATCAGCCACGCGGCCGACCGGCTCGCCGCCGCTGCCACAGCGCGCCTGCACGACGGCACGGCGGAGCGCATCCACCAGACGTGAAGCGGCTGCCGGCCCGGCCTCGCGGCGAATAGCCACGGCGGCCACACCGGTCGGTCATCCAGCTAGAACGTGATGACCTGCTCGGCCCACAGCGTCCAGTCGGCCAGCTCGTCCAGCGTGGAACGGCGGGTGCCCTTGGTGAGCATCTCCTCCGTGATCCCGCGCGTCTATGCAGCTGCCGCAGCAGCCGGTGTCCGCGCCCTGACGGGCGGCCGACCCGAGCATCCGGTCCAGGTGGTAGCCGCCGTCGGGCAGCTTCTGGTTGGCCATCGCCGCCACGACCGCGTCGCCTATCAGGAACCCCCGCACCTCGACGCCGTCGCGCTTGGCCAGCGCCGTGGCCAGGCGCAGCCCGTTGAAGACCCGTTCGCTGCCGTACGGCGGGTCGTTGAGAATGAACAGGATCTTGCTACTCACGATGGTGCCCCCATTGCCGCAGCCCGGTTCGCGGCGGGTGTGCGTGTCCGGGCGATTCGGTCTCGCCAGGCCAAGCGACGCGCCCACCGCCACGATGGTGCCGACGCGCAGGGGCATGGCCAGGGGCATGGGTCGCACGCGGGCCGGGACCTGTGGACACGCACCACACCCGCACGACCAGCCGGTGGCCGTGGCGGGCCTCATCGACCGGTCACGCCACACGCCGGGGTGTCAGGCGTGCTGGTGGCCGTGACGCCGTGCGACTGCTGCGACCCACGGCCGCGCCCCGCCCGCCTGACCGACGGCATGCTCGGATGGCGTCTGCCGGATCTGCCCGTAGCGGCTCAACCGATTCGCCGTGGGCCACCCGGCCTTGATCACCCACGATGATCGTTAACTGTCCATTTTCAGTGCGGAGGTGCGTTTGCCTGGAAGGGCAAGTGCCAGTGCCGGGACGATGATGGCCGCGACGACGACGTGGCTGATCGACAAGACGACCGTGGTCGCCGTGCTGGCGTCGCTGGCGACGGGCAAGACGAACGAGGCGATGAGGCCGATCATCGCCAGTGCCACGAAGGCCGACCGAGGACGCCTCGCCCGTCGCCGGCACGTAGCGGCCAGCACGGCACCAGCGACCCCGCCCTCCAGAAGCGCTGCCCACGCCATGTTCATCACCGGCATTCGGGCGAAGTGATCCTCGAATACCTCGGTCAGCTCCATCGGCACGCCGCCGGCCCGAGCGGCCACGTACACGAGAACGCTCGCCGCTGCGGCAACCAGCGCGGCAGCGAGTCCCACCAGCCACAGCGGCCGTTGTGTCCATGGGCGGCTGCGTGCCGGCGGCACGTTTCGGCTGGTGGTCCTGCGCCTGGTCGTTGCGCTGGTGTCGGCGCGGCGGTCAGCCATCGCGGCCCGCCTGCGTCAGCGGCACCGCAGCCTGCCGCGTGGGCACCGGGCAGGACTGTTCGGTGATGAGCCTGGCTCGCAGCGCCCAGCCGAGTAGCACGATCGAGGCGATTGCCAGCAGCGGCTGAACCGGCGCCCACAGGCTCAGCGCACCGGAGGTGCCCACCAGCAATACGACCAGCTTGTTACAGGCCGGGCAGCCGATCGCGAGCAGCGACAACAGGCCGCCACCGGCGAACCTGCCGGTCACGTCCCGGTCGGCGGGGGAACGCACGTACGTCGCCGCGAGCATCCCCCCGAGCAGCGATGCCGCTGCCAGCGCCGGGTAGCTCCACCAGGTGGCGGGCACCTCGCGGTGTGCCAGCGGATTCGGGATGACGTCGGTGGGCACTCCGGCCGCCGCCGCGAACAGCGCCGCCGCGCTCACCGCTATCAGCCACCTGCGGACCGGCCACCGCCGCAGGCTGGCCAACGTGCCGGCGAGGCCACCCACACCTGTGCGGCGCGGGCCGAGCGTGCCGTTCGCCGGGATCACGTCACGTCTGACTACCATGAACCGGAAGCGTACAACATTGTGAAGCACACTTCACTGCCTCTGGAGTGCGGATGAGCGCCCCGACCGACCGGGCCATGGACCAGCTCTTCGACCTTGCCGTGGTGTTGGGCGAGGTCATGAACAGCCGGCTGGCCGAGCATGGGCTCACTCCCGCGCGCGCCGAGGTTCTGTGGCTGCTGCACCGCACCGGACCGCGCACCCAGCGGGAACTCAGCCAGTTACTCAAGTGCACACCGCGCAACGTCACCGGCCTGGTCGACGCGCTGCAACGCGCCGGGTTCGTCGAGCGCACCGCCCATCCCAGCGACCGGCGGGCCGTCGTGGTGCGGCTCAGCGAGCCGGGCCAGTCGCTCATCGCGGACTGGGGTGGCGACCGTGAGTACGGCACGGCGCAGGTGCTCGGTGGGATCCCCGCCGACGATCTCGCCGTGTTCAGCGCGGTCCTGGACCAGGTTCTCGCCCGCCTGCGCGCCGCCTACGAGGTGAACTGACCGGCTGCAGGTGACGGTCAGCGGGGATTGATTGCTTCGCCGACGCAGGTTGCCGTGGATTTCGGCGGCTCGGTCAGCGCGTCGCGTTGCGCTGGGCTCGGTCGAGCATGCCGGTCAGCATGGCCTGTTCGGCCTGGATGCCTTCGGACAACCGGGCCGCCGCGTGGACGAGCAGCCACGAGGGCACCTGCCGCAACCGTGGCGCGCCACGTCGGTACGTCTGCGCGTAACGGTGGGCGAGCAGGGATCGTCCGGCGGCTATCAGCGCGCGCGATAGCAGCGGCGTGCCGGGCAGGGGGTCGGCCCACCGCAGTAGCAGGAGCGTGCGCGCGTGGTCGGCCTCGGGAACGCCCCGCGCCGCGGCGGCCCAGTCGATGACCGCGGTCCGGTCGGCGGCGAGCAGCACGTTGCCGGGGTGGTAGTCGCCGTGGCAGAGGCGGTCGCCGTCTGGTAGTCCGTCGAGAGTTCGCGTCGCGAAGTCCCGAAGATGCGGTGGCAGGACCGCATCGTGGATGCGGGCGGCCAGGACCTGGCGAAGGTCGGAAAGCTCGGCGGGTGCCGCAACCCGGTGCACGGCACGGTGCGCCGTGGCCAGCACGCCGGCCAGCCCGAGCACCCGCCACGGCCGACGTTGCAGCAGCGTCAACATGTCGGGTCCGTCGAGCGCTCCAGCACCAAGCCGGTGCGGCCGTCGCGGTCCACGACGTCGAGCAGCCTGGGTGCGATGCCGTCGAGCGACCTCAGTGCCGCCGCCTCGGCGCGGTGGCCGCCGAAGCCGGCACGGTACAGCTTGAGCACCGCGGTGTCGCCCCACGCGTACACCTCTGCCTCGCGGCCGGCACCCAGCCTGGGTCCGGGGATTGCGGCATTGCTGGCGCTCGCGGCGGTCATGCGGCGCGTCCCTCGGTGGCCGGCTTGCGGGCGAAGATGCGTTCGACGGTGCCGGCCTTGCGCCGCTCGGACTCCACGACCTCGAATCCGGCCGCCTGGACGAGGGGCAGCTGCCGCCGGGTGAAGTGCTCGCCGGCGAGGCGGATCGTCAGGCGTTCGAGCAGCCACTGGGCGGCGTAGGTCGGCGGCCAGGTGCTGCCGACGTGGTCGAGCAGCAACAGCCGCCCACCCGGTACCAGCACCCGCTTCATCTCGCCGATCGCCGCGACCGGATCAGGGATCGTGCACAGCGACAGCGCGCAGACCACCGTGTCGAACGACGCGTCACCGAAGGGCAGGTGCTCGGCGTCGCCCTCCCGCAGGTCGACGTCACGACCGAGGCCGGCGGCCCGCTGCCGGGCGATGGCGAGCATCGCGGGACTCAGCTCGACACCGGTGACCGTCGCGTCGACCGGATAGTGAGGCAGGTTCAGGCCGGTGCCGATGGCGACCTCCAGGACGCGGCCGTCGACGCGCTCGCCGAGCCATTCCCGCCCGCCGGCGAACCAGATCTTCTCGAAGAACGCGATCTGCTTGTCGTAACTCGGGGCGTTCTTGTCCCACACCCGCCGCTGCCGGGCGGTCGGGGTCTCGCCGGTCTGCGCCTTCGCGGTGCCGGTCATGACAGCGGTCCTTCCAGGTGTGCGGGGTTGGGAAGGGAGCAGTCCACGTCGCCGGCGACGGCCGCGCCGATCACGCCCATCACCGCCTGCCGCATCCGGCCGGCGGCCCGGGCGGGGTCGGGCTGCCCGGCGTCGAGCCAGGCGATGATCGCCTCGATCGCGACTACCGGAGCGAGCTGCGCGGCCCACCGCGCCAGCGCCTCGTCCGGCACGACCGCCGAGATTTGCAAGTACGCGGCGGCGGTGATGTCGGCCCGGAACTTTTCGATGCGTTCGGAGAACTCCGGCTCGCGCAGGGCGTGCTGGAACAGCAGCCGGAACCCTGCCGGGGACTCGACCGCCGCCTCCAGCAGGCCGTCGATGCTGGCGTCGGTGAACCCGCCGACGGGCTCCTCGACGTGGGCATCCAATCGGGCGCACATGCGATCCAGGACCGCCTGATACAGGTCGGTCTTGGAATCGAAGTGCCGGTACAGCAGCACCCGGGCGATGCCGGCCTCCGCGGCAATGTCATCCAGGCTCGTCGCCGCGAAACCGCTGCGCGCGAATGCTTCGGTCGCCGCCGCGAGGATCTGCTCCCGGCGCTGCGCGCGGCGCAGGCGGCGTACCGGCTCCGGCTGCTCATCGACCACGGCAACCCTCCACCGACTTGTTGACTTCAAAGTGTACTTACGCTTATGTTGACTTTCGAGTACACAAGTGTTGGAGGCATCGGTGGACGACCCGATCATCACCGCGGACGCGGTCACCAAACAGTTCCGCGACGGAACCCGAGCCCTCGACGGGCTCACCGTGACCATCCCGACCGGCACCGTCTACGGGCTCCTCGGCCCCAACGGCGCGGGCAAAACCACCCTCATCCGCATCCTGGCCACCCTGCTGCGCCCCGACAGCGGCACCGTCCGCGTCGCCGGACACGACGTCCTACGCCACCCCGCCCGGGTCCGGGAACGCATCGGCCTGGCCGGGCAGTTCGCCGCCGTCGACGACCACCTGACCGGCCGCGAGAACATCGCCATGATCGGGCGCCTCTACGGGCTGTCCCGTCGCGAAGCCGCCCGCCGGGCAGCCGACATCGTGGACCGCATCCGCCTCGCCGACGCCGCCGACCGGCAGGTCAAGACCTACTCCGGCGGCATGCGCCGGCGCATCGACCTCGCCGCCAGCATCATCGGCCGGCCCCAGGTCCTCTTCCTCGACGAACCCACCACCGGCGTCGACCCGGCCAGCCGCCAAGACCTCTGGCACCTCGTGCGCGACCTGGCCGCCGAAGGCACCACCGTCCTGCTCACCACGCAGTACCTCGACGAGGCCGACCAACTCGCCGACCGCATCGCCGTCATCGACCACGGCCGGCTGCTCACCGAGGGCACCGCCACCGAACTCAAGGACCGCACCGGCGGCGCCGTCGTCGAACTCGACCTGCCCGCACAGCAGCAGCCAGCAGCCCTGAGAGCCCTGGAGCCGTTGGCGCCACGACACGATCGCGAGCGCAACCGGATCATGCTGCCCGCACCGGATGGGGCGCTGACGCTCCGGCACGCGCTACGCCTGCTCGACCACGCCGGCATCACCCCGACCGACATCGCCCTGCACCGGCCCACCCTCGACGACGTCTTCCTCACCCTCACCCGCCACACCGCTCGTGAACCTGCCGGGAGAGCCGCATGACCACCACCGCGTCCGTCCACCGGCATGGCCGGGCGTTCGTGCACACCGGAGTCATCACCCGCCGCAACCTGCTCGCCAACGTCCGCCTGCCCGACGTGCTGATCCTGTCCACCGTGCAGCCCGTCGTATTCATGCTCATGTTCCTCTACGTCTTCGGCGGAGCCATCCAAGCCGCCCTCCCCGCCGCCGCCCAGGGCGAATACGTGTACTGGCTCATCCCCGGCATCCTCGCCCAGTCCGCCGTCTTCGGCTCCGCCCCCACCGCCTACGGGCTCAACAACGACCGCACCAACGGCGTCCTGGACCGCTTCCGCTCGCTGCCCATGGCCCGCTCCGCGGTCCTGACCGGCCGCACCCTGT
>Ga0137369_10008620_pt1 | contig 10161 bp, 9 predicted proteins | sample SagtaG_12_FD_104918 | JGI IMG/M metagenome (GOLD analysis project Ga0137369, IMG submission 104918) | Vadose zone soil microbial communities from Sagehorn Ranch, Mendocino, California, USA - Sage1_L_113_16 metaG | ecosystem: Environmental > Terrestrial > Soil > Vadose zone | place: USA... | reverse complement strand
GTGGCGATCGATCTCGTCACAGTGCCTGATGGCTCGGACCGCCAAGGCGGTCCGAGCGTGAGCAAGACGCTGACGTTCTCCGAGAAGTTCGCCTGCCCGGACCACGGCGTCTCGCTGCCGGAGCTGCAGCCGCGGATCTTCTCGTTCAACTCACCCCACGGTGCTTGCCCTCGGTGCACCGGGCTGGGCGCACAGCTCGAGATCGACCCCGACCTGCTCGTCCCCGACCCGGAGCTGTCGATCTCGCAGGGCGCGCTCGTGCCCTGGTCGGTTGGCAACTCGAGCTTCTACGAGTCGGTGATCCAGGCGATCGCCGACCGCTACGAGATCGACGTCGACGCGCCCTGGCAGGAGCTGACGACCGATCAGCAGGACCGCTTCCTCTACGGCACGAACGGCGAGCGCGTCTATGTGACCTACCGCAACCGGATGGGCCGGCGGCGTGCGTACATGCTCGCCTTCGAGGGGATCGTCCCGAGCCTCCAGCGGCGGTACAAGGAGACCGACTCGCCGGCGCAGCGCGAGCGGATCGAGGAGTACATGTCGTTCCGGCCGTGTCCGGCCTGCAAGGGCGCGCGGCTCAAGCCGGAGGTGCTCGCCGTCACCGTTGGCGACAAGAACATCCACGAGTTCACGAAGCTCTCGGTCTGCACGGCGCTGCGCTTCCTCGACGAGCTCGAGCTGACCGAGACCGAGCAGCTCATCGGAGCGCGGGTCGTGAAAGAGATCCGCGAGCGGCTCACCTTCCTCGACAACGTCGGTGTCGGCTATCTCCAGCTCGACCGCGCCTCCGCGACGCTCTCGGGCGGCGAGGCGCAGCGGCTGCGACTGGCGACGCAGATCGGCTCGCAGCTCGTCGGCGTGCTCTACATCCTCGACGAGCCGTCGATCGGCCTGCACCAGCGCGACAACGACCGGCTCATCCACACGCTCGAGCGGCTGCGGGATCTCGGCAACACCGTGCTCGTCGTCGAGCACGACGAGCAGATGATGCGCCAGGCCGACTGGATCGTCGACATGGGCCCCGGCGCCGGCGAGCACGGCGGGCACCTGGTCGCCGAGGGGCCGGCGCAGGCGATCGAGCGGACGAAGGGATCCATCACCGGGCAGTTCCTGTCGGGCAAGCGGCAGATTGCGGTGCCGGAGCGGCGCGCGTACGAGAACGGCTCGTTCGTCGTCCGCGGGGCGCGGATGCACAACCTGAAGGGCATCGACGTCGAGTTCCCGGTCGGCAGGTTCGTCGTCGTCACCGGCGTGTCCGGGTCGGGCAAGTCGACGCTCGTCAACGAGATCGTCTACAAGGCGCTCGCGAACCGGCTGCACCGGTTCCGGGTCAAGCCCGGCGACCACGACGCGGTCGAGGGGATCGAGTGCTTCGACAAGGTGATCGACATCGACCAGTCGCCGATCGGCCGCACGCCGCGCTCGAACCCGGCTACCTACACGAAGCTCTTCGACCACATCCGCGAGCTGTACTCGATGACTCCCGAGGCGAAGGTGCGCGGCTACAAACAGGGCCGCTTCTCCTTCAACGTCAAGGGCGGCCGCTGCGAGACGTGCAAGCGCGACGGCCAGATCAAGATCGAGATGCACTTTCTTCCGGACGTCTACGTCCCCTGTGAGACCTGCAAGGGGAAGCGCTACAACCGCGAGACGCTCGAGGTTCGCTTCAAGGGCAAGTCGATCGCGGACGTGCTCGACATGTCGGTCGAGGAGGCGCTGCGGTTCTTCGCCAAGATTCCGAAGATCCGACGGCGGCTGCAGACGCTGCACGACGTCGGGCTCGACTACATCAAGCTGGGCCAGCCCGCGACGACGCTGTCGGGCGGCGAGGCGCAGCGCGTGAAGCTCTCGGCCGAGCTGTCGAAGGTCGCCACCGGCCGGACGCTGTACATCCTCGACGAGCCGACGACGGGCCTCCACTTCGCCGACATCGAGAAGCTGCTCGAGGTGCTCCAGCGACTCGTCGACGCCGGGAACACCGTGCTCGTGATCGAGCACAACCTCGACGTAATCAAGCAGGCGGACTGGATCGTCGACCTCGGCCCGGAGGGCGGTGACGAGGGCGGCGAGCTCGTCGCGACGGGGACGCCGGAGGACGTGGCCCGTGTCGAGGGGTCGTACACCGGGCAGTTCCTTCGCCACGTGCTGCCCGGCGGCCGGGTGACAGCAGCGGCCTAGCACGGTACGGATAGCGCGGCCGGGAACAGATCGGTTAGCCCGGTCGTTTTGACCTTCGACGGCCAGCTGCCGCCGGCGTTGTAGGCACGCGGTGGACAGTTACCCCTTTCGACCTCTTCACATCAGCGCCCCAGGCGCCCTCCCATCAACCCAAGGAAGGATCCGAATGACCAAGGAGAAGGAGCTCCGGGAGCTTGCCCATCGTCAGGGCGACGGGATCGACGTCACGCTCCGCTGGCGTCCCGAGGACAACGCAGTCGTGCTCGCGGTCGAGGACTGGCGAAACGGCGACTCGTTCGAGCTCGAGGTCGAGCACGACCGCGCGCTCGACGCGTTCAGGCACCCGTTCACCTACGTGCGCCCGCGTCACGACTGACGCGGGCGCACGGCGCCGCGTTTACCCTGAGGCTGTGATTGCGGTCGCGCAGACGTCGCCGGAACGCGCCTGGTGGCTGCGCGCGCTGCTCGTCCTCCAAGCGCCGTCCGCGGTCTTCGCGGCGCTGCGGAAGAAGGACGAGCGGGACCGCGACGCCCGTGCCGAGCCGCTCGTGGCGATCGGGATGCTGGCGGGCATCGCGAGCGTCCTCTGGAGCGAACCGGCCGGCAGCTTCCTCGACGATCCGGGCGGCGGCGTCACCACTGTCGCCGCCTGGGCCGTCTTCGGCGGCGCGATCTACGGCGCTGCGGTGATCTGGGCCGGAGGGCTGCTCCTCCATCTCGCCGTTCGTCGGCTCGGTAGCCTCGGGAGCTACCAGCGGGCCCGCCACGTGATCGGGTTCTCGCTCGTCCCGCTGGCGCTGTCGCTGTTCGCGATCTGGCCGGTTCGGCTCGTGATCTACGGCGACGACGTGTTTCGCGCGGGCGGCGCGGACTCGGGAGCGACGGGCGCTCAGGTGCTTCTCTGGCTCTGGGTCGCCGCCGGGATCTGGAGCCTCGCGCTCCTGTTGATCGGCGTGCGCGCGGTCCACGGCTGGACCTGGGCGCGCGCCGCGGGCGCCGTCGCGCTGACCCTGGCGCTACCCGCGCTCGTCGTGGGCGCGAGCCTGCTTTAAGTCGGCCTCGAAGAGCGCCAGCTCCTCGTCGGGCATCGAGTACGTGTGCTGCTCCTCCGGGAACGTGCCCGCCCGCACGTCGGCGACGTAGGTGTCGAGTGCACTCCTGATCACCGACGCGACGTCGGCGTACTGCTTCACGAACCGGGGCGCCCGCCCTTCGTAGAGGCCGAGCAGGTCGTGCCAGACGAGCACCTGGCCGTCGCAGGCGGCGCCTGCTCCGATCCCGATCGTGGGCACCGTGAGCGCCTGCGTGATCCGCTCGGCGACCGGTGACGGCACCGCCTCGAGCACGATCGCGAAGCAGCCGGCCTCTTCGAGCCGTAGCGCGTCGTCGTAGAGCCGGTGGGCGTTCTCGGCCGTCCGCCCCTGCGCCTTGAAGCCGCCGAGCGCCGTCGCCGTCTGCGGTGTCAGCCCGACGTGGCCCATCACCGGGATCCCCGACTCGACGATCGCGCGTGCGCGAGAGACCATGCGCCCGGCGCCCTCGAGCTTCACGGCGTCGGTCTCGGCCTCCTTGACGAATCGGATCGCGTTCCGGACCGCGTCCTCGTCGGAGACCTGGTACGACCCGAACGGCATGTCGCCGATCACGAGCGGACGGTGAGCGGCGCGAGTGACCGTCCGCGTCAGGAAGAGCATCTCGTCCATCGTCACCGTGACCGTCGAGGTGTGGCCGAGCATCACCATCGCTGCCGAGTCTCCGACGAGGATCAGCTCGACCCCGGCGGCGTCGGCGAGGCGGCCGCTCGCGGCGTCGTACGCCGTGATCATGGTGATCCTGTCGCCGCGGCGCTTCATCTCGAACAGCTCGGGCAGCGGCAGCTTCCCGGGGGCGGGCGTTGCGGCTGCGGGGGCGCTCGGGCGCGTGCTCATTCAGGGTCTCCTTCCAGCAGGACGTTGTCGATGAGGCGGGCCCACCCGATGCGGGCGGCGATGGCGAGCGTCGGGCGGCCGTCGAAGTCGGCGACGGCGACGTAGTCGGGGGTGAGGCCGTCGAGCTCGGCTCCGGCGGCCGCGACCGGATCGGTGCCGGCCCGGTAGGCGGCGAGTCCGGCCTGGAGGGCGCGGGGAATTGTGAGCGCGCGCCGGCGCTCGTCCGGCGAGAGGCGCGCGTTGCGCGACGAGAGGGCGAGGCCGTCGTCGTCACGCACGGTCGGGACGACCCGAATCTCGAGCGGGAGGCTCAGGTCACGCGCCAGCTGTTTGACGACGGCGACCTGCTGGGCGTCCTTCTGGCCGAAGTACGCCGTGTCCGGCGCGACGATCGTGAAGAGCTTCAGGCATACGGTCGCGACCCCGCGGAAGTGGCCGGGCCGGAACTCGCCCTCGAGCGGGCTCGCGAGCTGCTCGACCTCGACCCAGGTCTGGAAGCCCGGCGGGTAGATCTCCTCGACGGAGGGCGCGAAGACGACGTCCACTCCGCCCTCGCTCGCGATCGCTGCGTCCCGCGCTTCGTCGCGCGGGTAGGCGCCGAGGTCGGCCGCGTCGCCGAACTGCGCCGGATTGACGAACAGGCTCGCGACCACGACGTCGGACTCCGCGCGGGCCGCCTCGAACAGCGCCACGTGGCCGGCGTGGTAGGCGCCCATCGTCGGGACGAGTCCGACGCGCGAGGTCGCGCGCACGGGTTCGAGCGCCGCGCGGACCTCGGCGATCGTCCGAACGACCTTCACCGCGCCGCCACCGCCGCGGTCAGATCGGCGAGGGTGCGGTACATCGGCTCGAGGTCCGGGGCGTGCGCGCGAATCGCCGCCAGGTGTGCGTCGACGGTCGTCCAGTCGCCGCGCTCGATCGGGCCGGTCAGCTCGTAGTCGTTCTCGATCACGCGCTGCATCAGCGGCACGAGCGCTTCCGGCGGCGCGCCGGCCTCGTCGAGCAGCCTGGAAGCCGCCCGGAAGAGCGTCACGAGGTAGTTCGACGCAACCGCCGCGCCCGCGTGGTAGAGCGCGCGCTGCTCGTCGGCGAGCTCGAACGGCTGCAAGCCCAGGGTCTCGGCGAGCCAGAAGCCGCGCGCGCGGGCCTCCTCAGCCTCGGCGGTCACGGCCGCCCAGGCGCCGTCGAGCTGCTCGGGCCCGCGACGGCGGGTGAACGTCTGCAGCGGGTGAACGCCGAAGCGGTCGACGTGCGGCTCGAGCGCGCGCAGCGGTGTGGCGCCGCTCATGTGCGCGATCCAGGGGCCCATCTCGATCTCGCTCGCGACCTCCGAGATCGCCGAGTCCGGCACGCAGAGCACCACGAGGTCGGCGCTGTCTTCGCGCACGCGAACCCCGCGCTCCCGAAGGCGCTCAACCACAGCCGAGCCCAGCCGGCCGCGACCGACGACCATCACACTCTCGAACATTTCGGTAGCTCCAGTTCCGTAGCGGATACCGGGCACGCGCAGTGTACTCGGAGCTGTGATTGACGTGCAATCCGAGCCGCAGGAGACTTGGCCGAGGGCCAGGCGAGATGAGAGGAGCGGGACGAGCCGGTCGCAAGGTGCGCGGGGCTTTGAGCCTCGTGGCGCTGCTCGCCGTGGTCGTGGTGCCGGCGGCGCGGCCGGCGCCTGCGGGCGAGTTCCGGCTGACGGTCGCAGTCGAGGGCGAGCGGACGCTCGTCCGAAGCTCGCCGGCCGGGATCGCGTGCGGCGCGCGTTGCAGCGCCGTCTTCCCCGCCGGAACGATCGTCCGGCTCACGCTCGTTCGCGTCGATCCGTCGTTCTGGTTCGAGCGCTGGGGAGGAGAGTGCGTCGGGGACCTCCGGACGTGCCTCGTCGTAGTCGACGGGCGCCGAAACGTCCGGCTCGTTCTCCATCGGAACCAGGTCGGTTTCGGGGTGAGCGTCGGCGGCCCCGGCAGGGTGCGGAGCTCACCGGCGGGGATCGACTGCGGCGTTGGTCACGATCTCTGCGAAGGGTCCTTCGGGCAGGGAACGAAGCTCGCGCTGACGGCCACTTCAGGGGCCGCGGCCGCGTTCGCGACCTGGGGCGCACCCTGCGGGAAGGCTGCCCGCTGCGTCCTGCGCGTTCCGGCCGAGGGCTTCGCCACGGCGACCTTCAGACATGTCTATCAGTACGCGGTCGCAAAGTCCGGAAGCGGGCAGGGCGACGTCACGTGTCAGCCCTCGTGCGCGGGCGCGCTGCCGAGCGACCAGGTCGTCACGGCGACCGCGACGGCGCAGCCGGGCTCGCGCTTCGACGGCTGGAGCGGTGCGTGCAGCGGCCTCCGCCCGGTCTGCAGGTTCGCGAGCGACGGCGCTGCTCAGGCCACAGCGACCTTCAGCGTGGGGGAGCCTTCGCCTCCGGTGGGTGCCGTGCCGCTCGTCGTCACGAGCGGCGGGTCAGGGCGCATCTCGGGCGGCGGCATCGACTGCGGCTCGACCTGCGCGACCGCCGTTGCGTCGGGAACGGTCGTCAGGCTCAGCGCGAAGCCGACGGCGAGCTCGGTCTTCGTGGGCTGGGACGGTGATTGCTCCGGCAAGGCTGCCTGCGAGCTGACGATGGACGGCCCGAAGTCCGTGGGTGCCGTCTTCCGCCGTCTCTACGTCGTTTCGTCGCAGGGTCCGGCGATCAGCGTCCCGCGCGCCGCCGGCTGCAGAGGGCGGTGCAAGAGGCTCTTCCCGAGCGACACGCTCGTGACGCTGTCGGCGCCGGCGCCACCGACCACGGTGGACTGGTTCGGTGGCGACTGCCACGGTGTCGGTCCGAAGTGTCGAGTGGTCTCCGACGCCGAACTCGAGATCGGAGCGTCGGTCTCGCAGGCAAGGTCCGTGAAGGCCGGCCTGACCGGGTACGGCATCAACGTCTCGGTCTCCGGGCGCGGAACCGTGGTAAGCAAGGACGGCTCGATTCGCTGCGGCTACAAGTCGAGCGTCGTCGACGGCTGCCACGCGAGCTTCGAGCCGGGGGCGACGGTCGAGCTCCAGGCCCTGCCGGCGAAGGGAGCCAGGTTCGTCGGCTGGAAGGGGTTCTGCGTCGGGACCGGCGTGTGCCGTCTGAAGATGACCGCGACGAAGACCGTCTACGCGATCTTCGGCCGCTGAGCGATGGCGTCGGAGGAACGCGGCGGCCGCGGCGGCCGCCTCATCACGTGGGTCGGATGGCTGGGCGTCGTCGCCACAACCCTCGGCGCCATCGCCGGCCTGATCGCCATTTTCTTCCCGCAGGTGAGGCCGCCGTGCATAGGCTCCTCGAAGGCGTCGTTCCAGAACGCGCCGGTGTTTCCGGGCGTGCCGTTCAGGCAGCACCTCGTGCGACAGGGGACGTCGCCGGCGGACGCGCAGGCGGAGCCCAACCTCGTCGGCGCCGAGGTGCGCTTCACGTTCGAGACCGACGGGTTCCGCAAGAAGAACCTGCCGGTGACCTACTCGCTCTTCACAGTCGCGGAGGACGGATCGCTCGGGCCCGTGGTCGCGACCCAGGATCGCGCGCTTGCGATGACGATCCGCCCGGAGGACTGCAGCGATCAAGGGAGCTACGACCTCTGGGTCCAGGTGCCGGAGGGCGGGAAGCGCTACCGGATCCTGCTCGAGCTCTACCGCGACAAGGAGCTCCACAACCGCATCGACCTTTACGAGACGGAGATCTTCCACGGGTAGCCCCGGCGCGGGCCCGAGCGTGCTAGATTCCCGGCCCTTTGGGACGTCGGTTGCTCAAGCTTCTCCCGCTGGCGGCGGTAGGACTCGCGCTTCTGCCGGGCCGCGCCGACGCTGCTGTTCCGTTCGGCGCTTGCGCGCTCGTCAAGAAGGACGCCGAGTGCGCCACGATCATCGTCCCGCTCGATCGCACCGGCATCGTCCCGGGACAGATCGTGCTCCACGTCGAGCGGTCGTTGGCGGTGGGCCCGCCGCGAGGCGTGATGCTCCTCGTCGCTGGCGGCCCGGGCCAGCCCTCGTCGAAGACGTTCGCGCTCGGCGAGACCGCCGCCGGCCAGCGCAAGCTCTTCCCCGGCTACACGCTCGCGGCCTACGACCCGAGAGGCACCGGGGAGTCGTCGCCGCTCACCTGCCCGGGGATCCAGGGCCTGTTCTCGACGGAGACGGACTTCCGTGAGGCCGCCGATCTGGCAGGAGCCTGCGGGACGATCCTCGGAGACAACCGCCGCTTCTACTCGACCAGGGATCACGCCGAGGACATCGAGGCAGTGCGGCAGCAGCTCGGGATCGACAAGATCGCAATCTGGGGGACGTCGTACGGCACGAAGGTCGCGGTCGCCTACGCGCTGGCGCACCCCGACCACGTCGACCGGCTGCTCCTCGATTCGGTCGTGGCGCCGGAAGGGCACGACGCGTTCTCGACCGAGACGATGCGCGAGCTTCCGAAGGCGCTGGCCTCGCTCTGTGGGGGCGGCGCGTGCCGCGATGCGACCCCGAGCTTCGCCGACGACGTGGTCAACCTCGCGAACCGCCTCGGCACGAAGCCGGTCAGCGGGCGCGTGCTCCTGGCAGGGGGCAAGTCTCGGGTCGAGACGCTCGACGGTGTCCAGTTCCTGACGATCGTGATCGAGGCCGACCTCAATCCCGGCATCGCGGCGGCACTCCCGGCGGCCGTGCGGGCCGCGCTCGCGGGCGACCCGCGTGCGCTGTTGCGGCTGAACGTGCTCCTCGGTCTCGGGCCGCAGCTGGCGGAGTCGATCAACGCGGCCCTCTTCGCTGCGACGGTCTGTGACGACGGGCCGTTCCCCTGGAAGCCGGAAACGCCGATCCCCGAGCGGCAAGCGCTCTTCGACGCGGCGCTCAAGGCCCTTCCGCCCGCGTCGTTCGGGCGCTTCGGGTCCTGGTCAGCCGGCTTCGGCAACGCCGCCTTCTGCAGGCTCTGGCCCGCCCAGCCGTCTCCGCCTGCGTTCACGCCGCTTCCTCTGCCGGACGTGCCGGTGCTCGTCCTCGCGGGGGATCGGGACAGCCGTACGCCGGTCGCGGCCGCCGCTTCCGTCGCGGCGCGGTTCCCGCACGCGCGTCTGCTCATCGCGCCGAATGTCGGTCACAGCGTCCTCGGCGCCGACCTGACGGGCTGTGCCGAGAAGGCCGTTCTGGATTGGATGAACGGGTCGGCGACAACCCCTAGTCGTTGCCCCCGCTCGCCGCACATCGTCAGCCCGATCGCCGCCTTCCCGAGCTCCGTCGCCTCGCTGCCGCCCACTGCAGGCGTCCCCGGCCTCGCCGGGAAGACGCTGACGGCCGTCTCGCGGACCGTCCGGGAAGCCGGGGCGACGTGGATCCTGATCGCGTTGGGAGTGCAAAGCGAGCAGACGACCGTCGCCGGCCTCATCGGTGGGAGGCTCGAGCAGACGAGCGAGACACCCGTCTCCACGCTCGTTCGCTACAGCATCGTTCCGGGTGTCGAGGTGTCCGGAAGGATCTTCCCCCAGGCGTTCAGCAAGAGCAGCCTCTTCCCGCTGCGATTCGAAGGCAGGTTCACCATCGGCGGGCCACGGGCGGCGCACGGCACGCTCGAGTTCGGCGCCAAGCGGATTCGCGGCACGCTGAACGGGCGGAAGATCGACGTAGCTCGGGGCTAGACTTAGGGAAATGCCGATCTACGAGTACGTCTGCATGAGCTGCGAATGCCACTTCGAGGAGCTCGTCCGCTACGACGACGCGTCGCCGGCTTGCCCGGAGTGCGGGGCGACGAAGGTGTCACGGCAGTTCTCGGTGTTCGCGGCTCACGGCACAGCCGGCCAGCCCAGCTTCGGCGGAGGCGGCGGTTGTTGCGGTGGCGCCTGCGGCTCCTGCAGCTAGCCCATCCGCCCGGCATGTAAGACTCCCCGCGATGGAGGTTGCAGCCCGCGCCGACGCCCTCGCCGCCTATCGGGAGACCACACTCGGCTGCACGCGCTGCCCGCTCGCCCAGGGCCGCACCCAGGTCGTGTTCGGCTCAGGGAGCCCACATGCCGAGCTGATGTTCGTCGGCGAGGCGCCCGGCTTCCACGAGGACAAGCAGGGCGTGCCG
>Ga0137369_10008618_pt1 | contig 10161 bp, 8 predicted proteins | sample SagtaG_12_FD_104918 | JGI IMG/M metagenome (GOLD analysis project Ga0137369, IMG submission 104918) | Vadose zone soil microbial communities from Sagehorn Ranch, Mendocino, California, USA - Sage1_L_113_16 metaG | ecosystem: Environmental > Terrestrial > Soil > Vadose zone | place: USA... | reverse complement strand
TTCCCGGCACGCGATGGGTCCGAGACGAAGTACCCTGTCGCGGAAGTCTCCCTCAGTCAGCGGCTCGGTCGGAATCATCGTTCCCATCGCGTTGCCTTCTGAATCGATCTCCCAAAGCGGCCAGTAGACTTTGGCGACGCCCGGCGAGAATCGGTCGACAGCGCTTTGCGCTGCCGTCGGCAGCAATGCGTCGTCGGCGTCGAGAAAAATCACCACTTCGCCGCGAGCGGCTGCAAATCCGGCGTTGAATGCCGACGCCTGACCTCCGTTCTCCTTCAATACGGCGGTGATGCGGTTGCCATAACGCGCGATAACGTCGCGCGACTCGTCGGTGGATCCGTCGTCCACCACGACCACCTCGAGCGGCACGTAGGTTTGCGCCAGCGCGCTGTCGATGGCTTCGCGGAGGAAGCGAGCATAGTTGTAGTTGTTGACGACCACGCTCACGAGAGGTGCCTCGCGCGCGCCTTCACCAGCCATGCTTGCTGTTCGCGGTTCCATCACAGGCTCAGGCCGAATACCACGAGATCGTCGTTCGACAGCAGAGAGGGGAAACTGCTTCGAAGGTGTGCAGCGAACCCGGTGTAGTAGTCGAGCCACCAGAATCCGGGCCATCCAACGACGAAATAATTTGCGCCGGACTCTGCACGCAGACGCTCCAGCTCGGCAATGGCGTTTGCGTCGTTTTCAGGCATTCCGCAATACATGCCATCGCATTCGAGAAACGGCAAAACAGTACGGCCGCTCAGGCTACCGTCCAGCGCCCAGCGGTCTTCATCAAGCAGTATGAGGGTCTCGTCGGCCGGAACCAGTTTTTCGATCTGGCCGATGGCCGCACGCAGCCGGTGGAAATATGATCGACGCTCCCAGTTGGCCCGGTCGGCGGGAATACCGGCCTCCAGAGTGTGCTCTTCCAGCAGCTGCCACTGATGCTCGAAGGATCGTATTCCCAGGCGCAGTCGCTCTTCCACCGCCATGTGCCGGTAGCTGTTGCCACCGTGAATCCGATACACACCTTGCGGAGTGGTAACGCGTTCGATCGTGCCGAATGCCGGCGCCAGTCCGTAGAGGTATCCATCAGCCCCGATTCGATGCTCGGGCTCGGGGATGGGGGTTACGCGCTCGAGAAACTCCCGCGCCCATGCGTTGCCGCTCGTTGGGGGGCTCAGACTCGTGGCTGGTCCCTCGCGGAAAGTGACGGCGCGCAAGTCGCCTACGGGAAGATCTTCCGAGGGAATCTGCTGACCCGTTCGCTCGAGGTCGTCGTTCGCTCTCCACAACGGCCAGTGAACCTTGACCACGCCGGGTCCGAATCTTTCCATCGCCAGCTCGACGGCAGTGGGAAGGAGAACGTCGTCCGCATCCAGAAAGATCAGCACGTCTCCTCGCGATGCCGCAATCGCGGCATTGAACGCCGAAGCCTGCCCACCATTTTTTTTCAGCACGGCAACTACGCGATCTCCGTATGAGGCGATCACCTCCCGGGAATCGTCCGTTGAGCCATCGTCCACGACCAGCACTTCGATTGGAGAATAGGTCTGGGAAAGCGCGCTGTCGATCGCCTGGGCGAGGAACCTGCCGTAGTTGTAGTTGTTCACAACCACGCTGACGAGAGGCTTTGTGGCCGTGGTCATAGCCCCGCCCGATCCATCAGGCTTCCGACAACTTTTTCGGCGGCGAAATATTCGGCCGCGATTTCGCGTGCCGCGTTGGAGTTGCCTTCGTAGTCGGATCTTATCGCCTCAGTAGCTGACAGAATTTCCTCCATGCTGCTGAACGCGAACAGTCCGCGTCCCGTCGGAATAAACTTGCTGAAGCCTGTTTCCTGTGTAATCACAGGCCGGCCGGCTGCGAGGTAGCATGCGCTTCGGTCGCTGAACCATCCAGTGCGCGGCCGCACGTACTGGTCCCGTGAAACCGTGAATTCTGCTCCCGAGCACCAGATATAATCCCGGTAGTCGTCGGAGTTCTGCGCGACGTCATCGACCGATACGTGCCGCCAGCCGTGCTTGCTCAGCATCGCGCGAACGTCGTCGTCGCCGTTCGATGCGAGCTCGAATTCAGCGGAGGAGCGGAGCGGCAGATCGATGAACTTTTCGAATTCTCTATCCTTCTGCCAATAGTATGGGACGCCCTCGTGCACGATGGCATCGACGTGATTCACCCAGCTCGTGATTGTCGTGAACGGCCGGCTGACGCTTGGCGACAGGTAGGCTGGAGGGTTCCAGATCGCAAGATCGACGGGCTGACGAGTCGGTAGCCAGGTAAACGGTGTCGGCGGAATAGCGCAGTCGGGTGAACCGACGTTCTCGCCGAACGTGAAATGTGCGTCGTGTGCGCTGATTCGCTCGATCTCGCCGGGATCGCCTTGGCTGATTCGCACCTGCGACGCGAACGGGTCGGATTCGATGTAGACCCGCCGGGGACAGACGAGCTGCTCCTCGCGAATGTCCTGCCCGGTGACATTCAGAAGCGCGTCGGCCTCCTGGTAAAGACGACGAATCTGCGGCTCGTCCATGCCGTAACATCCCTCGGTGTCCCATTCGCCGCGATAGGCCCAGCGATTTGCGAATCCATGCGCGTCGAAGACCGACGCGACCTTGGTGACGTTTACAGTGGCGTTTGGTACAACGTCCCCGACCGCGGAATCGTAAACCCAGCGGTCGGAGTCCTCGATGTAATACGCGTCGTAGCCGAGGGTGCGCAGGCCAGTGAGATAATGCAGCACCTGATAGATGACGCCTGGCAACGGAAGATGACACGCCATCCCGGTGACGATGATCTTCCCCTTTCGCGACTGTGGGTGGCTCATCCTGCAGTCACCTTATGCGCCTACGGGTGTTGGCGGTGCCACGTACTGCATCTGGTAGAACTCCTCATACTTGCCGCCTATCGCGATGAGCTCCTCGTGCGTGCCCTGTTCGACGATGCGGCCATCGTCGATCACCACGATCCGATCGGCCCGCCGCACCGTCGAAAGACGGTGCGCTATCACCAGCACCGTCCGACCCTCCATCAGTCGCTCCAACGCTGCCAGCACCAGCGACTCGGTACCCACATCCAGCGAGCTCGTCGGCTCGTCCAGAATCAGTATCGGCGCGTCCCTCAGAAACGCCCGCGCAATCGCCAGCCGCTGACGCTCACCACCGGACAGCGTCGCACCCCGCTCACCAACTATCGTGTCGTAACCCTGCGGCAGACGCTCGATGAAATCGTGCGCATTGGCCGCATGTGCCACCGCCTCGATCTCCTGGCGCGTCGCATCAGGACGACCGTAGGCAATGTTGTCGGCGATCGACAGCGGAAGAATGAATGCCTCCTGGAGCACCAGCGCCACCTGGTCGCGAAGGCTCTTCAGCTGCACCTCACGGAGATCGATCCCGTTGACGGTAACCCTGCCCTCCCAGGGGTCGAAGAAGCGCGGCACCAGACTGACAATGGTGCTCTTTCCAGCGCCTGTTGCTCCCACCAGTGCCACGAGCTCACCCGGCCGCGCTTCCATGCTCACGCCGTGGAGCACTGGACGCCCCGGCTCATAGCCGAACACCACCCCCTCGATGGACACGTGGGCACCCTCGCCTGCTTTTGGAGCGGGCAGCGGCCGAGCGCCCGGTATATCCCGTACGGTATCCTCAGCGTCCAACACCTCGAACACGCGCTCGATGCTCGCCTCTACTCCCTTGAAGTTGGCGTAGTTGGCAAGGAGGCCCTTGAGCGCCCCCTGCATCGTACGCAGATAGGACACAAATACCAGGAGACTGCCGATTGAAAGAGTGCCCGCGAGAACGCGTCGACCGCCGGCAACGAGTATCACCGCCATCCCTATCGTCGTGATGAGATCCTTCACCGCTCCGAACCCGCTCCGAAGAAAATTGTCTTTGCGCAGCCTGGAGATCTCGAAGTCCGCCATGCGACCAAAGACTTCGCCGTTCCGGGTCTCCGCGCCGAACGCCTGAACCATCGGAAGGGCCGACAACGTCTGCTGGAGAAAGCTGAATAGCCGCGACTCCGCCAGTCGTTTTTGACGAGCGCGCTTCAGGAGCCGGCGCCCGAAAAACCGTGCGGATGCGCCGAGCAGCGGAATGATCGTAAGGGAGAGCAGGGTCAGCCCCGGATCGAGCCGCCACGCCACGATACTGATCGTGGCGATGGTAAACAGGTTCATCGACGGGCCGATCAGAATCGCATCCGTGACCGTGAACACTCCCCAGGTGTCGACAGTAAGGCGGGAGAGAGAATCGCCGACGCTGCGTCCGCGGTGAAAGAGCTGTGACAGCCGCTGGAGCCGGCGGAAAAGGTCCGCGGCGACGGCGTACACCATCCGGCGGCCCGCAATCGCCCAGAGCCAGGCAACGGCATTGGAGAGGATGGTATTGACGAAGAAAAGTCCGATCGTCGCCAGAGCCGCGAGCGTAACGATCTCGGTCGGCGGCATGTGCACCGTCAGGCGCTCGAGGAACGGCGGAAGCTTGGCGGCAGCAGGTCCGGTCGCGTGGCCGAGCGCCTTGTCCACCAGGAGCTTCATGGGCCATGGCTGGAGCGCCGCCACGAGCGACGTTAACGCGTTAACCGCCACCAGCGCCAGCAGATACGGCCACTGGCGCAGTGCGTACCGCAGCACGACGAGGTACTTCTTCACGACAAGCTGGGCGCTACCGTTTGGTTTTTCCGGGAGCGCCGAAAAAATGGAGACATTGCCTTGGGAGAATCAGTTGTGGTGGGTGGGATCTGAACGGGATCCGTCTTATAGTACGTGGTCGCCGCGCTCGTCCGCAACCAAAAAGTGGCGCAACATTGCCTGTCAACTTACTGTATGTGGTTCACCCGCAAACCTTTGAGCTGTTGACGACCAATCTGAAGCCGATATTACAAGAGCTGGACGAACGTTTACCATATGACGATCCCGACTCTTCCTCAGTACAGGGGAGCCGGATGGGCATCGTCATCACTGGTCACGTCGATCACGGCAAAAGCACCATAATCGGCCGCCTCCTGGCCGATACAGGTTCACTCCCGGACGGAAAGCTCGAGCAGGTGAGAGCGCTGTGCGCACGCACCGCGCGTCCCTTCGAGTACGCGTTCCTTCTCGACGCACTGAAGGACGAGCAGGCGCAGGGAATCACAATCGACGCCGCGCGCATCTTCTTCAACTCGACGCGGCGCCAATACGTGATTCTCGATGCTCCCGGCCACATAGAGTTTCTGAAGAACATGATCACCGGGGCGTCACACGCCGAGGCGGCGCTGCTGGTAATCGACGCGCTGGAGGGAATTCAGGAGAACTCGCGACGCCACGGCTACATGCTGTCGCTCCTCGGAGTGCGTCAGGTCGCCGTCATCATCAACAAGATGGACCTCGTCGGCTACGATCAGAAGGTATTTCGGGAGATCGCCGACACTTTCGGCGCGTTTCTGAAGCAGCTCGAGCTGGCGCCATCTGCTTTCATTCCGGTCTCCGGGCGTGACGGCGATAACATCGCCACTCGCGCGACGACCTCGATGCCGTGGTACAACGGTCCGAGCGTTCTCGAAGCCCTCGACAATTTCACCACCGACCGCACCGCCACCGACCGTCCTTTCCGGATGCCGGTACAGGGCGTCTACAAGTTCACCGAAGACGGTGACGACCGGCGCATCGTCGCGGGGACGGCGCTCACGGGCATTATCTCGCGCGGCGACGACGTGGTGTTCTTCCCATCCGGCAAGCGAAGTCGCGTAAGAAGCATCGAGGCCTTCAGCGCGCCCCCTGCAGGCAGCGCCTCGGCCGGAATCGCGACTGGGTTCACGCTCGACGAGCAGATATACGTCGCGCGCGGTGAGATCGCGGCACGCGCCGACGAGCCCAAGCCACACGTAACGACCCGCCTGCGCGTGTCGCTGTTCTGGCTTGGAAAGGAGCCGCTGGGAAAACGAAACGAGTACACGCTGAAGCTCGGCACGGCTCGCGTGCCGGTACGCGTCGAGGCAATTCAGCGCGTGATGAACGCGTCCACTCTGGCGGCGGTGGATTTCGGTGAGCGCGTAAACCGCAACGACGTCGCCGAGTGCGTCCTCAAGCTGGGACGCGCGATCGCATTCGACGTCGCGGCGGAAATCCCCGAGACAGGCCGGTTCGTTCTGGTCGAGGACTACGAGATCCGCGGTGGAGGAATCATTCGCGAAGCGCTCCCCGACAGGCAGTCGTGGGTTCGCGATCGCGTACTCCTTCGCAACTACAAGTGGGAGCCGAGCGAGATCTCGTCCGAGCAGCGCGCCGAACGCTACGGCCAGGTTCCGCGGCTCGTGCTCATCACTGGCGAGCGCGATACGGATCGAAAGACACTCGCACGCGAGCTGGAAGCACGTCTGTTCTCCGACGGCCGGGTCGTCTACTTCATCGGCATGGGCAATCTCCTTTATGGCATGGACGCAGACATCGGCCGAGCAGAGGAAGATCGTCGGGAGCACATGCGTCGCCTTGCCGAGATTGCCAACCTGATGCTCGATTCGGGAGCGATCCTGATCGTCACCGCCGCGGAGCTCACGTCGGAAGATCTCGAGACGATCAAGGCGGGCGTGGATGCCGATCGTGTTACGACTGTCTGGCTGGGCGACACGCTGGGTACCGAGCTGCCAAGTGATTTGAGAGTGAGCGCGCTGCTTCCGCCGGCCGAAGCCGCAGACCAGATCAAATCTTTGCTGCGCGACCACGGAGTGATTTTCCGCCCATGGTGACCGGATCGACTGGCACTGTTACGGTGAGCAGGGAGTCGCTCAGGCGGCTCGATCAGATCGCACGCGCCGCAGGCGCGGCTATCATGGAGCATTATCTGCTCGGCGTGGCGGCAACGCTCAAGTCGGATGGAAGTCCGCTGACGCTGGCCGATGAGGCGGCGCAGCAGGTGATTGCCGAGGCACTCGAAGAGTGGGATCCCGGCATACCTGTGATTTCCGAGGAGGCGGCGAGGGCGCCGTACGACGAGCGAAGCGAGTGGCGGAGCTTCTGGCTGGTAGATCCACTCGACGGGACCAAGGAGTTCCTCAGTCGAAATGGGGAATTCACCGTGAACATCGCGCTGATCGAGGATGGAGAACCGGTGCTTGGCGTGGTCTACGCTCCGGCGCTGGACCTGATGTACTCCGCAGCCAAGGGACTCGGGGCGTGGCGGACCAATTCTCGTGGCCAGCCGGAGCGAATTTTCCATCGTCCTCCCAGTGCCGATCGGCCCTTGACCGTTGTCGACAGCCGCTCGCACGGATCGCCGGAGCTGGAGGCTTATCTTCAGACGATCAATGTCGGCTCGCGCATTTCGATGGGGAGCTCGCTGAAGTTCTGCGTGGTCGCTGAAGGCAGGGCCGATATCTATCCGCGGCTGGGGCCGACGATGGAATGGGACGTTGCCGCGGGAGACTGCGTCTACCGTAACTCGGCCCCTGACGGTCAACACGCTTCGCCGCTGACGTATAACAAGCCGGATTTACGGAATGGACCGTTCGTAATCGGCGCGGCAGCCTCGGTACATACCGCGCAGGCGTTCGACTAAAGTATCCGCCGGCGCCTTTCCACAAACTTTTTTCAGACGATCGTCAATGCACACGGAAACCCACGCCCGATCCATAGCCAAAGCGGTGACGTGGCGACTTCTCGGCACACTCACTACGTCGGCTCTTGTTTTCTTTTTCACCCGCCGCGTCGGATTGTCGTTGACGGTGGGTGGGCTGGAGTTCGTCTCGAAGATCGGACTTTTCTGGTTTCACGAGCGGGTGTGGGACCGGATCCGGATCGGGAAGCAAAAGGCGCGGCCGGCGGTTGTCTGGTTCACCGGTCTTTCCGGGTCGGGGAAGAGCACCATTGCGTCGCGCGTATTCGAGCAGCTTCAGGGTCGTGGAGAGGAGGTCGAGCACCTCGACGGCGACACGATTCGCGACATCTTTCCGCACACGGGTTTCACGAAGGCCGAGCGGGATGCACACATTCGCCGGGTTGGTTACGTTGCAAGCCGGCTCGAGCGCCATGGAGTTTTTGTCGTGACGTCGCTGATCTCGCCGTATGAGGAATCACGGCAGTTCGTCCGCGGGCTTTGCGGCAATTTCGTCGAGGTTTATGTCGCGACGCCCCTCGAGGAGTGCGAGCGGCGAGACCCCAAGGGGCTGTACGTGAAAGCTCGGCGCGGTGAGATCACGAACTTTACCGGAATCGACGACCCATACGAGGCTCCGGTCGATCCGGACCTGACAATCGATACTCGGGAAGTATCAGTGGAGGAAGCGGCGGCGATGGTGCTGAAGCGCCTCCGGCAAACGAAGAGGAGTAGTCATGGAGCAGTTGAACGACCTCGAAGCGCGCAGCATTTACATCCTCCGGGAAGCCTACGCGAACTTCAAACAGCTGGGGATGCTGTGGTCGATCGGAAAGGATAGCACCGTACTGTTGTGGCTGGCGCGCAAAGCGTTCTTCGGCCACGTCCCCTTTCCGTTGATCCACATCGATACCTCGTACAAGATTCCGGAGATGATTCGCTACCGGGATCGACTGGTAGCTGAGTGGCGGCTCAATCTCATCTACGGCCAGAACGAGGAAGCGCTCGAGTCGAAGCGGACGTTTCCCGATGGAGCCGTGGATCGCATTACCTGCTGCAGTCTGCTGAAGACGGAGGCACTAACGCGTACTCTCAGCGGTGAGGGTCCCCGTTATCGGTTCGACCACTCGTCCCGCTCCTACGTGCGCGAGTCCGGCGGAGAGCCTTTCACCGGCGTAATCGTTGGTGTGCGCGCCGACGAGGAGGGGAGCCGCTCGAAGGAGCGGTATTTCTCACCGCGAACGAAGGGCAACGAGTGGGACGTCGGGGACCAGCCCCCTGAGTTCTGGAACCAGTACAAAACCGAGTTTTCTCCAGGTACACACGTCCGAATCCATCCGCTCCTCGACTGGACAGAGGTCAACATCTGGGAGTACATCGAGCGCGAGCGAATCCCGACGGTGTCCCTCTACTACGACAAGGGCGAGGGCATCCGGTATCGGTCGCTGGGTTGCGGAGCGTGCACCAATCCTGTGTCATCGGACGCGCGGACGCCGAAGGATATTATCGTCGAGCTGAAGACAGGGCGATTCGCCCACATCGCGGAAAGAGCGGGACGGGCGCAGGACAAGGACGATGGCGGGGGTCTGGAGACACTGCGGCGCGACGGGTACATGTAGGTCCTGCGGGCCGCACGACGCTATGCAAAGCGGACGGATCAATTTGGTGCCGTCTGCTGCCAAGGTAAATCAACGCGGGCGGATGAGGTTCTCCATGGCGTGGGCACGGGCCTCATCCGTATCATCGCGATCGAGATAGCCGCGAATGATTGCTGCTGGATCGCCACCAACTACTGCGTAAGGCGGTACATCCTTCCGGACAACGCTGCGGCAGCCCACGATGCAGCCGCGGCCGAGCGTCACCCCGGGCAATATCACGGCGTCGAAGCCGATCCACACGTTGTCCTCGATCACGACGGGGCGTGGAGCTCCGACTGACGGCGGATGACGGAGAGGATCTCGCGCGGCGGCGGCCAGCGCGTCCCGCCGCATCTCTGGTGACGAATGCTCGCCGTGCCAGTTGTCTGTAATCACGACTCCCCACGACAGCAGGCAGTGCCCGCCGATGTCCACCCGATCATCGCAAATGACGTAGGTGCCGTTGAGAACGGTGAAGGGACCCACTGTGACGCGACCGCTCGGGCCCACCACCAGAGTGGCGCGATCGTAGACACCTGACGCGTCGCCCACGACGAACCCCGGGTCTCTCTCCGAGTTGAACGCCGCGAAGCCGTAGCTGCTGTCGAGATAGACATCGTCGCCAACCACGATGTTGCCGGGGAGGCCGAGCGCATACCAATCGTTTTCGAGATGTGTGCGGGGATACGTCAGAAGTCCCCCGGGTCATGGATGCGCGCGGGATTCCCGCCGACGATCACTCCGCTGGGAACGTCGCGGATGACGACTGCGCCGGGCGATATCACCGCTCTCGCGCCGACGTGCACTCCCTTGAGGATCGTGGCGTTGTAGCCGATCCACACCTCGTCACCGATCACTACGGGGCGGGTTTCCATCGAAGGGCGGCGCTTCCGGTCGCCAATGGGTGACAATGCGATGCTGTCGGCGATTCGGGCGGCCGGGCTTATCGGATGGAAGTCGGAGTC
>Ga0137369_10008617_pt1 | contig 10161 bp, 7 predicted proteins | sample SagtaG_12_FD_104918 | JGI IMG/M metagenome (GOLD analysis project Ga0137369, IMG submission 104918) | Vadose zone soil microbial communities from Sagehorn Ranch, Mendocino, California, USA - Sage1_L_113_16 metaG | ecosystem: Environmental > Terrestrial > Soil > Vadose zone | place: USA... | reverse complement strand
TCCGGGTCGGCGCAGACAACCGCGACCTCAACTACGCGCTCTACTTCAGCGAGGGAAAGCAGGACGTCTCACGACGGGAAGACTACAACTCGCACAACGTCCCGCTCGCGGACGTGAACGCGATGTGCGACCTGCTCGTGAAGCTCGACTGCATGCAGAAGGCGATGCGGGGCGAGAAGATCGAGGTCTGACCGGCGCCCGAGCCGGGGTGGGAGTCCGAACCGTGAAAGTGCTCGTGACGGGGGCCGGTGGGTTCCTAGGCAAGAACCTGGTCACCGCGCTCAGGGTGCGGCCCGCCCTCGAGGTCCTCGAGATCGAGGTCGGAGCGAGCGCCGAGGCGCTCGAGAGCGCGCTCGGCGCTGCGGACGTGATCTTCCACCTCGCCGGCGTGAACCGGCCCGAGAACGTCGCGGAGTTCGCGACGGGCAACACCGGGTTGACCGAGCTCATCTGCTCCACGCTCGAGCGGATCGAGCGCAAGCCCAGGATCGTCATGTCGTCCTCGATCCAGGCCGAGCGCGAGAACCCGTACGGCCTGAGCAAGCTGGGCGCCGAGGAGGCGCTGAGGAGCTTCGCGGAGCGGACCGGCGCGGAGACGGTGGTCTACCGGCTCAAGAACCTGTTCGGGAAGTGGGGCCGCCCGAACTACAACTCGGTGACCGCCACGTTTTGCCACAACGTGGCGCGCGGGCTGCCGATCGAGATCTCCGATCCCGCTGCCATCGTCGAGTTGACCTACGTCGACGACGTGGTGCAGGCGTTCGCGGGCGAGCTCGACGCGCCCCCGCGGCCGGGGTTCCGATTCGGCGAGCCCCTCGTCTCCTACCGGGTCAGCCTCGGCGACCTGGCGGACATGATCCGGAGCTTCCGCGACCACCGGATGACGCTCAGCCTCCCGGACCTCGCGAGCCCGCTCGTGCGCGCGCTCAACGCGACGTACCTCTCGTACGTCGAGCCCGGGCAGCACGGATACCAGCTCGACATCAAGGCGGACGCGCGCGGCAGCCTCGCCGAGTTCTTGAAGTCGCCGCACTTCGGGCAGATCTTCATCTCGCGCACGAAGCCGGGCATCACGCGGGGAAACCACTACCACCACACCAAGGTCGAGAAGTTCATGGTGATACAGGGGGAGGGGCTGATCCGGATGCGGCAGATCCACGGCTCGGCCGTGATCGAGTACCGCGTGAAGGGGGAGGATTACCGCGTGGTCGACATCCCCCCCGGACATACCCATTCAATCGAGAACGTCGGTGCCGGTGAGCTGGTGACGCTCTTCTGGTCGAGCGAGGTGTTCGATCCATCGAGGACCGACACCGTGTTCGACCCCGTGCTGCCGACGACGAGGTAGGGACGATGAAGGTCATGACGGTGGTGGGGACGCGCCCGGAGATCATCCGGCTCTCGCGCGTGATGGCCGCGCTGGATCGACACGTGGAGCACGTGATCGTCCACACGGGCCAGAACTACGACTACGAGCTGAACCAGATCTTCTTCGACGATCTCGAGCTCCGTAAGCCGGACCACTTCCTCGGCGCGGCCGGGAAGACCGCAGCCGAGACCGTCGGAAACGTGATTGCCCGGGTGGATGCGGTGCTCGGCGAGGTCCGCCCCGACGCGCTCCTCGTTCTCGGGGACACGAACAGCTGCCTTGCGGCGTACCCGGCGAAGCGCCGGAAGATCCCGGTGTTCCACATGGAGGCGGGGAACCGTTGCTTCGACCAGCGCGTTCCCGAGGAGATCAACCGGAAGATCGTCGATCACATCAGCGACGTGAACATGCCGTACAGCTCCATCGGACGAGAGTACCTCCTCGCGGAAGGCCTCCCTCCGGACCGCGTGATCAAGACGGGGAGCCCGATGTTCGAGGTGCTCCAGCACTACCGGCCGAAGATCGACGGCTCGCAGGTGCTGTCGCGGCTCGGGCTGACCGCCGGCGAGTACTTCGTCGTGAGCGCGCACCGCGAGGAGAACATCGACGCGCCGGAGCAGCTTGCGAAGCTTGTCGACGTGTTGCGCGGCCTCGCCACGACGCACCGGGTGATCGTCTCGACGCATCCCCGTACCCGGAAGCGCTTCGACGCGGAGCACGTGACCCTCGGCCCGCGCGTGGAGCTCCTGAAGCCCCTCGGCTTCTGCGACTACGTGAAGCTCCAGATGAACGCGAGGGCCGTGCTCTCCGACAGCGGGACGATCACGGAGGAGAGCTCCATCCTGAACTTCCCGGCGCTCAACATCCGGAACGCCCACGAGCGGCCCGAGGGCTTCGAGGAGGGTGCGGTGATGATGACCGGCCTCGAGTGGCCCGTGATCGAGGCTGCGCTCGGGGTCCTCGCGAAGCAGCCGCGTGGCGCTGAGCGCCTGCTCCGAGTCATCGAAGACTACAGCTCGCCGAACGTGAGCGAGAAGGTCGTCCGCGTGATCCTCAGCTACACCGGATACGTGAACAGGGTCGTGTGGAGGAAGACCTAGCGTCGCCGCGTGGTCGCGGCGTCGGCGAGAGTCCGCTCCAGCTGATCCAGGCAGCGCTCGCGGGCGAAGTTGCGCAGCGAGAACTCCCGCCCGCGGCGCCCCATCTCCACGCGCTCGGGCTCCGGCAACGCCTTCATGCGGGCCACGAGCTCCGCGAGCCCCACCGCGTCGCCGGCCGGCGCCGCCCAGCCTGCACCGGACTCCTCGATCACCTTCGCCGCCTCCCCGTCGATGGAGCCGATGATTGGGCGGCCTGCGGCAAGGTAGGACTGGACCTTCGCGGGTACCGTGAGCGCCATCGCGTCGTCGGCCTTCAGGCTGACAATCATCGCGCCCGCCTTGGCGAAGAACGCAGGCATGTGCTGGACCGGTTGCCTTCCGAGCACGAACACGCGATCGCCGAGGCCGCGGCGCGCGGCCTCGGTCGCGAGCCACTCGCGTCGGGAACCGTCGCCGAGAAAGACCCAGCGGATCGCAGCGTCGTTCTTCAATCGTTCCGCCGCGTCGAGGAGCGTCTCGAGCGCCTGCACGCGGCCAAGGTTCCCCGCGAACATCACCGGGAACCCATCAGACCAGGGTTCGTCGTGAGCCGCGCCCGAGCCGGCGCCGTCCTCGAAGAGATCCTCCGCCCATTGAGGGAGGTAGCCGCATCGCTCGGCGGGAACTCCCAGACCCTCGAGGCGGGGCTGAAATGCGCGGCTCGTGCCGAGGATGCGATCGCAACGACGATACAGCCAGCCCGAGATCGCGCGGGCGGCGCGGTACAGCGCGGGTGAGCGCGCGAACCCGGCGGACGCGATGCTCTCGGGCCAGAGATCCTGGACCCACGCGACGACGGGGACGCCGAACAGCGCCCGGATCACGGCCGCCGGGAAGAGCGTCGTGACGGGGCTCAGCTGGAACACGAACACGACATCCCACCCGCGCCCGCCGATCGTCAGCGCGCGGAGCGTTCCCGTCACGGCAAACGAGGCATAATTCAGGAGCAGGCGTGCCGCGCCCCCTTCGCCACGGGCGACGATGGGAACCCGCGTGATCCGGATCCCCTCGTGCTCCTGCCGGAAGGGGCCCGTGAGCCCGTAGCCGTCGAAGAAGCGGCCAGCCGGGTAGTTGGGGAGACCGGTCAGGACCTCAACCTCGTGTCCGCGCGCCTTGAGACCCGCGGCGAGGTCCGTGATGCGGAATCCCTCCGGCCAGTAGTACGACGTGACGATCAGGATTCGCATCGGGAGCTTGCGCACACGGTCGAGCGTCTCTGCGTGATCGCGGGGCGTGATCGAGGAGCGCGAATATCTCGCGGGACGCGCGGGGGCGCAACGCGGGCCCTGACAACGAGAATCTTGGCGGCAGGGCCGGGCTTGGCGGGCCCTGGCCCGGAGTCGTATACCGTCTATCCAGAAGTTGGCCTCGTGCCGGCGAAGGACGAAACGAAAAGATGCGGCTCACGAGCGTACTCCTGCTGGTCTCCGTGCTCGCCGCGTCCGCGTGGATCACGCGACTCGTTCGCGAGGCGGCGAAGCGGAAGCAGCTCCTCGACACGCCGAACGAGCGGAGTGCGCACTCGCGACCGACCCCCCGACTAGGCGGGATCGGGATCGTGGCTGCGTTCCTGCCGGCGTTCGCGACCCTGGCGATCCTGTTCGATGGGGGGCTCGTCGCGGTGGTCGTGCTCGTCGCGACCGCGGCCATCTCGGTCGTCGGGCTCTGGGACGACCTGCGAACGCTCCCTGCTCGCACCCGCCTCGGTGCGCAGACGCTCGCGGCGACCGCCGTCGTCGTGTCGGCCTGGGAGCGGCTGCCAGAGGCCTGGTCCCTGTTCGGCTGGAGCGTCCCGCACGCGTTCGTCGGGGCTCTTTCGGTGCTCTGGATCGTGTGGATCACGAACCTCTACAACTTCATGGATGGGAACGACGGTCTCGCGGCTGGGCAGGCGGTCATCGCCGGGTGCGCCCTCGCAGTAGCGAGCAGTGCGGCCGGAGCGCTCCTCGTGGCGAACGCCAGCGCGGCGCTCGCGGTGGCGGCGCTCGGTTTTCTCGCGTTCAACTTCCCGCCGGCCTCCATCTTCATGGGAGACGTGGGCTCGACCGCGATCGGCTTCTTCTTCGCGTGCGCACCGTTCCTGGCTCGTGGGGGCAGCGTACCGGTCGAAGCTGTGGGCCTCGCGCTGGCGCTGTTCATCCTGGACGCGACGCTGACACTCCTGCGGCGGATCGCGCGGCGCGAGCGGCTATCGCAGGCCCACCGCACGCACTTCTATCAGCGCCCGCTCGCGCTCGGCATTGGCCACCGCCGGATCACGCTCTCCGCCTACGCAGGGATGCTGGCCGTTGGCGGCCTGGCGACGCGCTACGGATACGGAGAGACGCGCGTCCGCCTTCTCCTCATCGCCGCAGCCGCCGCCGTGTTTGTGACCTACGTGTCTGTCGTGGTGGGGCTAGAGGCGCGAGCTGCCACCGACGCCGCAGTGACAGCGAAGTCGGTCGATGGCTGAGCAAACGAGATCGCGTGTCCCGCGGTCACGCGACCCAGTGGCCCTGTTCGGGTGACCTCCATTCTGGTATCGATCCGATCCGTCATGACCGACCGGGGGGTCGCTATTTCAGTGAGCGCCCGACGCGCGCTCGTGATCGCGGTCCACCTCGGACTGTGGACCGCCTCGCTCGCCCTCGCGTTCCTCCTGCGGTTCGACTTCAGGGTTCCCAAGGTTCACGCGGACCTCATCGCCATCTGGCTCCCGGTCCTCCTCGGGTTTCGCACGATTACGTTCTACCGCCTCGGCCTGTTCCGTGGCCTGTGGCGCTACACCGGCGCGAAGGACCTGACCGCGATCGTCAAGGCGACCACTCTCGCGACGCTCGCCCTCACGGCGTTCCTCGTCCTGGGTCTCCAGACGTTCCCCCGGTCCATCCTCATCATCGAGTGGCTCGCGGCGATCTCTCTCGTCGGCGGCATGCGATTCGCGATCCGCTGGCTGAAGCCCTCGGACGGGCCGCCACCCGCCGCCGAGACGAAGAAGCAGCGAATCCTCATCCTCGGCGCAGGCGACGCGGGTGAGATGCTGCTCCGCGAGCTCCAGCAGCGGCACGCTGCTCGATACGAGGCGGTCGGCCTGCTCGATGACGACGAGTTCAAGCGTGGCGCGCAGATCCACGGCGTCCGTGTCCTGGGTCAGATCGAGGATCTCCCGATCCACGCCGCGGATCGGGATGCGGACGAGGTCATCATCGCGATCCCTTCCGCCACCGGGCAGCAGATGCGCCGGATCGTGGACCTCTGCAAGGCGGCCGGTGTCCGCTCCCGCACCATCCCGGGCATCGATCACCTCATCGACGGCCGCGTCACCGTCAGCCAGCTCCGGAACGTCGCGATCGATGATCTCCTCGGGCGCGATCCTGTGAAGCTCGACATGGAGGCGATCTCGGCCACGATGAAGGGCCGCGCCGTCATGGTGTCGGGCGCGGGCGGCTCGATCGGGTCCGAGATCTGCCGGCAGGTGTGCCGCTTCGCGCCGTCGGCGCTCCTGCTCGTCGAGCGCGCCGAGAACAACCTCTTCCACATCCATCGCGAGCTTGTTGCGAGCCACCCTGAGGTGCCGCTCGTCCCCTGCATCGCCGACGTCGGCGACGCCGCGCGGATGGAGGACCTGTTCGAGGATCACCGGCCGACGGTCGTCTTCCACGCTGCCGCGCACAAGCACGTGCCGATGATGGAGTGGAACCCCGGGGAGGCGGTGAAGAACAACGTCCTCGGGACGAGGAACCTCGCAGAGCTCTCCGATCGCCACGGGGTCGAGCGCTTCGTCATGATCTCGACCGACAAGGCGGTGAACCCGACGTCGGTCATGGGGGTCTCGAAGCGCGTAGCCGAGATCTTCGTCCAGTCCCTCTCGCAGCGCAGCCAGACGAAGTTCGTGACGGTCCGGTTCGGAAATGTCCTGGGGTCCGCCGGGAGCGTCATCCCCATCTTCCAGGAGCAGATCGCGAGCGGCGGGCCGGTCACCGTCACGCATCCGGAGATGAAGCGGTACTTCATGACGATCCCTGAGGCGAGCCAGCTCGTCCTCCAGGCCGGCACCATGGGCGAGGGCGGCGAGATCTTCATCCTCGACATGGGGGAGCCGGTGAAGATCGCCGACCTCGCGCGCGACCTCATCACACTCTCGGGCCTGAAGCCGGACGAGGACATCGAGATCCGGTTCACCGGCGTCCGGCCGGGCGAGAAGCTCTTCGAGGAGCTCTCCGTGGACGCCGAGGCCGCGGAGAGGACGGCGCACCCGAAGATCTTCGTCGGGCGCTTCCGCCCGCACGGGTGGGAAAAGGTGCAGCGGCAGATCCGCGAGATCGCGTCGCTCGCGCACGAGCGGGCCGAGGAGATCCGCGGGAAGTTCCGCGAGATCGTTCCGGAGTACCGGTCCCCCGCGGTTGCGCCGGTGGTGGAGAGCGCGCCCGCAGCGGCCGAGCTCGCTGCGCGGCGGGCGGCGAACGAGTAGAACTCCGTCTCCGCTCGCGGCTCGAGGCTCGCCGCGTGCGGCCTGCCCATGACCCGCACCGGTTCCATCCCCAGGATCCTCGGCCTCCTGCGCGAGGAGCTCCCGGCGCTCTCCGCCGGCACGGTCCTCCTCGTCGCCGGCGCGGGCCTCTCGCTCGTCTACCCGCAGGGCATCCGCGCCATCGTGGACGGCGCGATCGCCGGACGCGACCCGGCGCACGTCACGCGCATCGCGCTCTTCCTCGCCGCGCTCGCGGTTTTCCAGGGCGCCGCGATCGCCGGGCGAGCCCTCCTGTTCTCGCTCGCGGGCGAGCGCGGGGTCCGCCGCGTCCGGGAGCGGCTCTACGCGAGCCTCATCGCGCAGGAGGTCGGCTTCTTCGACGCCTCGCGCACGGGCGAGCTCGTGTCTCGCCTCGGCACCGACTGCGCGACCCTCCAGTCGCTCCTCTCGGCGCAGATCTCGATGACGTTCCGCAACGTCATCACGGCGCTCGGCGGCCTCGTCCTCCTCTTCTTCACCTCGCCCCGGCTCACCGTCGTCATGCTCCTCGTCGTGCCGCCGGTCGCGCTCGGCGCCGTCGCCTATGGCCGCAAGGTCCGCGCCCTCGCGCGCCGCTACCAGGACGCCCTCGCCGACGCGAGCCACGTGGCCGAGGAGTCGCTCTCCGCCATCCGCACCGTCCGCGCGTTCGTCGCAGAGGAGGCCGAGCGCGCCCGCTACGGCCGCGCGGTCGCCGACTCCTACGACGCGGCCCGCAAGCGCGCCTTCGCGGGCTCGACCTTCATGGGCGCGGCCGCCGCCGGCGGCTACGCCGCGATGGCGGCGGTCCTCGGCTACGGCGGCCGGCTCGTCGCGCGGGGCGACATGACCGCGGGCGCGCTCACCGCGTTCCTCGTCTACACGCTCCTCATCGCGATGAGCCTCGCCGCGCTCGCCGAGGTCTGGGCGGAGGTGATGCGGGGGCTCGGGGCCGCCGACCGCGTGTTCGAGCTGATGGGCCGGACGCCCGGGATGCCGCTCACAGGAGGAGTCATTCCCGAGGAGACGCGCGAGAGCCCCCTCTCCCTGACCCTCTCCCCCGGAGGGGGAGAGGGGATGAGGATCGCCTCGCCCGTAGGGGTAGAGGGGATCGACGGCGTGCGCTCCTCCGCAGGGATCACATTCGAGTCGGTCCGGTTCTCGTATCCGACCCGCCCTGACGCCGAGGTGCTCTCCTGCCTCGACCTCGAGATCCACAGTGGCGAGGTGGTCGCGCTCGTCGGCGCCTCGGGCGCCGGGAAGTCCACGGTCGCCGCGCTCGTCGGCCGGCTCTACGACCCGACCGCGGGCCGCGTCCTCCTCGACGGCCGCGACCTGCGCGAGCTCGATCCCGCCTGGCTCCGCGCGCAGATCGGCGTCGTCCCGCAGGAGCCGGTCCTCTTCTCCGCGTCCATCGAGGAGAACGTCCGCTACGGCCGCCCGGGCGCGCCGCACGACGAGGTGGTGGCGGCCTGCCGCGCCGCCCACGCCGACACGTTCGTGCGCGCGTTCCCGGACGGCTACGCGACGAGGGTCGGCGAGCGCGGTCAGCAGCTCTCCGGCGGCCAGCGCCAGCGGATCGCCATCGCACGCGCGGTCCTCAAGGACCCGCGCATCCTCCTCCTCGACGAGGCGACGAGCGCGCTCGACGCGGAGTCCGAGGCCCTCGTGCAGGACGCGCTCGAGAAGCTCATGGTCGGGCGGACCGCGATCGTCATCGCACACCGGCTCTCGACCGTCGCGCGCGCCGATCGCGTCGTCGTGCTCGAGGAAGGGCGCGTCGCGGAGAGCGGGGCGCACGCCGCGCTCATGCAGCGCGGCGGGACGTACCGGAGGCTCGTCGACCGGCAGCTCGTGAAGGCGTAGCTCGCGGATCCCCTGGCAAGCATGACTGGGGCTGTACCGGGATCCCCGTACTTTGAATCGCGTCTCCCGGTAGGATAAAGTCCGGTCGGGGGGCGTGCCGCGGGCTGCAGCCGCGCGCGCCGCTCGGCCATTTCAAGATCGCCCAGCGAATGTTCGAACGCGTCCTCATCGTCTGCGTGGGAAACATCTGTCGAAGTCCGATGGCGGAGGGGCTCCTGCGCGCACGGCTCGGCGCGTCCTCCGGTGACCGCGTCTCCTCCGCGGGGCTCGCCGCGGTGGAAGGCCGTCCCGCGGATCCCAAGGCGCTCGACCTCCTGGCCCGGCGAGGCATCGACCTCTCCCGCCACCGCGCCCGCCAGCTCACCCCCGAGCTCCTGGCCCGGTACGATCTCGTCCTCGTCATGGAGGAGGAGCACCGCCGGGAGATCGAGCGCCTCGCGCGGACCGCCCGCGGCCGCGTCCATCGGATCGGCAAGTTCGCAGGCTTCGACGTCGCGGATCCTTACGGAAAGCCGCTGGCGGCCTTCGAGCGCGCGCTCGCGCTGATCGAGCGTGGTCTCGACGACTTCCACCAGGCCTTCTGGCGGGCGGCGTGACGCGGCTCGCGCTCCTCTTCGCGCTCACGCTCGGCTGTGCCTCGGTCTCGCCGGGGCTCCACGTGTCCGAGTCGGCGATCGCGTCGCGCGGCACCGCCGCGGCGCCGATCGAGATCCTCCCCATCACGCCGCGGCTCCTCGTCGATCAGGCGGACGTTCGCGTCCGCGCCGTCGCCGGACGCACGCGCGACGCGGTCGGCGGAACGGCGGCCGGGTACGAGTACCGGATCGCGCCGTTCGACGTCCTGTCGGTCATCGTCTGGGATCACCCTGAGCTCACCATCCCCGCCGGCGAGTTCCGGGCGGCCGAGATGGTCGGGAACGCAGTGCAGGCCGACGGGACGGTGTTCTACCCGCACGTCGGGGTGGTGGAGGTCGCCGGGAAGACGGTCCCCGAGATCCGCACCACGCTGACCGGGCGGCTGCGGAAGTACGTCGAGGACCCGCAGCTCGACGTCCGCGTGGTCGCGTTCCGCGGGAAGCGCGTGGCGGTGACGGGCGAGGTGGCGCAGCCCTCGACGGTGCCGCTCACCGACGTGCCGCTCCGTGCCCAGGAGGCGATCGCGGCCGCGAAGGGGCTCACGCAGAACGCCTGGACGCGCGGGGTGTCGCTCACGCGCGGCGGGAAGGTCACCCGGCTCGACCTGCAGGCGTTCTACGACGAGGGTGACGTTTCGCAGAACTGGCTGCTCGAGGACGGCGACGTCCTGCACGTCCCCTCGC
>Ga0137369_10008606_pt1 | contig 10167 bp, 6 predicted proteins | sample SagtaG_12_FD_104918 | JGI IMG/M metagenome (GOLD analysis project Ga0137369, IMG submission 104918) | Vadose zone soil microbial communities from Sagehorn Ranch, Mendocino, California, USA - Sage1_L_113_16 metaG | ecosystem: Environmental > Terrestrial > Soil > Vadose zone | place: USA... | reverse complement strand
CCTGACCCCCGATCGGACGGCGCCGCAGGACTGCGCGATACGAGGTTCGGCCGAGCAGAGGGCGGTGTTCACCATCCGGGTGTTCGCCGTCGCGGGAGGCTAAGGGGTCACGTGCGCGCGCGCTCGGCGGCGGCGTCGCAGGAGCCACCAGACAGCGCCGGCAAGGAGCAGGACCGCCACGGCGATGCTGATCGGACGGAAATACCGCTCCACGGTGTCCCACTGATTCCCCAGGGCGAACCCCATACCGGCCAGGGCGAAGGTCCACGGCAGGCACCCCAGGAAGGTGTACAGCGAGAACTTCCCGAACCGCATCCGGGCCACGCCGGCCGGGAGGCTGATGAACGTCCGCACCACCGGGAGCAGGCGGGAGACGAACACCGCCGCGTCGCCGTGATCCGCAAACCACGCTTCGGCCCGATCCAGCTCGTGCGTGCGCAGGAAGACGAGCCGACCCCACCGTTCGATCAGCGGCCGGCCTCCCGCGTAGCCCACCCAATAGGCCAGCCATGAGCCGGCCAGGTTCGCCACGGCGCCGACCAGGCCGACGACCAGGAAGTTCAGTGGTTGGGCGTCGCTGCCGAGAGTCCTCAGGAAGGCGGCGTTGGCGAGGGCCCCTCCGAAGACCATCGTGACCTCGCTGGGGATCGGGATGCAGGCGGACTCGAGCAGCATCAGGAGGAAGATGGCCACGTAGCCGTGGTCCAGGACGGTGGTCGTGATGAAGTGCGTCATGGGTGGCCCTCGTGGGTCCGAGAGAGTACCAATGGAATGTGAGGATGGCGGCGCTCGTTATAGTGTCGGAGGCGGCCGAGCCGCCGCCCCCCTCCGAGCTCCGCTCCCCCCGTGTGATAAAGGTGTGACCTGATGCCCAAACAACTGGTGATCGTCGAATCGCCCACCAAGGCGAAGACGCTCGAACGCTACCTGGGGTCCGACTTCACCGTGGCCGCCAGCAAGGGCCACGTGCGCGACCTCCCCGAGGACCGCATGGGCGTGGACGTCGACGGAGACTTCCGCCCGGAGTACCAGCTCCTCGAGGAGAAGAAGGACGTCGTCGACCGCCTGCGCAAGTCCTTCCAGCGCGCCTCGAACCTCTGGCTGGCCACCGACTTCGACCGTGAGGGCGAGGCCATCGCGTGGCACGTCGCGGAGTCGATCGGGGCCGACGCCAGGGCGGCCAACCGGGTGACGTTCACAGAGATCACCAAGGATGCCGTCCAGCGGGCCTTCCAGAAGCCCAGGCGTATCGACTTCGACCTGGTCGACGCGCAGCAGGCCCGCCGGGTGATGGACCGTCTGGTCGGCTTCGAGCTGTCGCCGCTGCTCCAGAAGGGCCTGAAGCGGTGGACCCTCTCGGCGGGGCGAGTCCAGTCCGTCGCGCTTCGACTGATCGTCGATCGTGAGCGGGACATCGAGGCGTTCGTGCCGGTCGAGCACTGGAGCGTCGACGCCCGGCTCACGCCGGTCGACGTGGAGGCCCCGTTCCTGGCCCGGTTGATCCAGGTGGGCGACGAGAAGCTCGCCGCGTCGCCGGACAAGAAAGGCCTGCTGCTCTCGACGGAGGCCGACGCGGCCGCGCACGTGGAGCGGCTCCGCGACGCGGCCTACCGGGTCTTGGAGGTTCGCCAGAAGGAGATCAAGCGGACCCCCGCCGCCCCCTTCACCACTTCGACCCTCCAGCAGGAGGCAGCGCGCAAGCTCGGCTTCTCCGCCCGCAAGACCATGCAGGTCGCGCAGCGGCTGTACGAGGGCATCAACGTCCCGGGCGAGGGCCAGGTCGGGCTGATCACCTATATGCGAACCGACTCGGTCAACATTGCCGAGCAGGCACTGGCCGAGTTGGCCGACGTCGTTCGGGACCTCTACGGAAAGGAGTACGCGCTCCGGGAACCGCGGCGTTACAGGAAGAAGCAGCGCGGCGCCCAGGAGGCCCACGAGGCCATCCGGCCCACCAGCGCCGCACGTCAGCCAGACAAGCTCGACCGGGTGCTGGATCCCAATCAGGCCAAGCTGTACCGCCTGATCTGGCAGCGCACGGTGGCGTCTCAGATGGGGGAGGCGCGCTTCGACCAGGTCAGCGTGGACATCGAAGCGACCTCGGAGGCCGGCCCTCGGTACCTGCTGCGGGCCACCGGACAGACGCTCAAGTTCGACGGGTTCCGCCGGGTCTACTTCGAGGGGCGCGACGACACCGCGGACGAGGACGCCGAATCCGCGCTCCCCGCCCTGACCGCCGAGCAAGCCCTCCGCCTGCTGGAGCTCCTCCCGGAGCAACACTTCACGCAGCCGCCCCCCCGGTTCACGGAGGCGAGCCTGGTCAAGGCGCTCGAGGAGTACGGCATCGGCCGCCCCTCCACCTACGCGCCCACCATCAACACGTTGCTGGACCGGGGGTACGTGCGCATGGAGGACCGGCGATTCTTCCCCGAGGACATCGGGATGGTGGTCACCGACATCCTGGTCGACCTGTTCCCCGAGATCGTCGACGTCGGCTTCACCGCGAAGATGGAGGAGGAGCTGGACGACATCGCGGAGGGCAAGGCCCCGTGGCCGGCGGTGGTCCGGGAGTTCTACGAGCCCTTCCACGCGGACATCGAGCGAGCCGAGGGCAAGGTCCAGTCGCCAGTTGTCTACCTCGACGAGGAGTGCCCGCTGTGCCCGCAGGAGGGGCGGAAGCCCGGCCGGCTGGTGGAGAAGCTCGGCCGGTACGGGAAGTTCATCGGGTGCGAGAACTACCCGGAGTGCCGGTACACCCGCCCGCTGGAGGGCGAAGCCCAGCCCGCTCCGAAGCCGACCGGCGAGCGATGCCCGCAGTGCGGCGAGGGGGAGCTGGTCGAGCGGACCGGCCGGTTCGGACCCTTCGTGGGGTGCTCGCGCTACCCCGAGTGCAAGTACATCAAGAAGGAACCGCCGAAGAGCACCGGGATCACATGCCCCACGTGCGGCCAGGGTGAGCTGGTGGAGCGCCGGGGGCGGTTCGGGCCGTTCTACTCCTGCAGCCGGTATCCCGAGTGCGACTTCAGCGTGAACTGGACGCCGCTCCGGCGGTGCCCCGTCTGCGACGGCCTGGTCGTTGCGGCCCGGGGGGGGAACAGCCGATGCATCGCCTGCGGACGGGCCTGGGACGAACAGGGAGAGGAACTGCCCGAGGAAGAGGCCAAGGCGCTGATCCCGAAGAGCCGACAGGGAGGCCGGTCCCGTGGATCGGGGTCCCGTCGTTCGACCCGGGCGGGTTCATCCAGATCGGGGGCCCGGCCCGGGACCAGACGGACCGCCTAGATGGCGAACGTCGCGGAGGAGATCGCCCTCCTCCGAGGCACCCGCTCCACCACCCTCCGAGACCTCCTGACCGATGGCTCGTTCTCGCGCCTGTGGCGGGCGATGCTCGTGTCCTCGCTGGGGGACTGGGTCGGGTTCGTGGCCGTCGCCGCGCTGGTGGCACGGCTGGGAGGCGAGCGTCTGGGGCCCCTGGCAGTGGCCGGCGTGATGCTGGCCCGGCTTCTCCCGTCCGTGCTGTTCGGTCCGTTCGCGGGCGTGCTCGCGGATCGGTTCGACCGCAAGACCCTGATGGTTCGGGCCGACATCGCCCGAGGCCTCATGTACGCCTCGATGCCGTTCCTGCCAGGGGTCGGCCTGATCCTGGTGCTGTCCTTCTTCATCGAGTGCCTCTCGCTGCTGTGGACCCCAGCGAAGGACGCGAGCATCCCGAACCTGGTCCCACGAAGCCAGCTCCCCAACGCGAACTCCGTCGGCCTGGTCACCACTTACGGCACGTTGCCGCTGGGCGCGCTGATCTACACGGCCCTTGCGGGGGTCGCGACCGGGCTGGGCGGCACGGTTCGCTACCTCGGGGTGCACCCCGAATTCCTCGCCCTCTGGCTGGACGCGGGGACCTTCCTCTTCTCCGCATGGATGGTCTCCGGCCTGGATCTTCGTCGACCTCGGAGATCCGCGGGCCCACCCCCTGCGGAGGCGAAGCTCAACATCCGCACCGCATGGGACGACGTTCGCGAGGGATATCGCTTCCTCGGCCAGCACCCCACGGTTCGGGTGATGACCGTGGGGATCGTGATCGCGTTCGGCGCGGTCGGCGCGGTGATCGCGCTGGGGCCGATCTTCGCTCGCTACTCGTTGAACGCCGGTTCGACCGGCTTCGGGATCCTGGTCATCGCGCTCGGCATCGGGATGGGCGCCGGGATGGGGCTTCTGAGCTTCCTGACCCGGTACGTCGAGAAGGAGCAGTTGTTCTGGCTCTCGACGTTCGCCGCCGCCGGATGCCTGTTCCTCGCGGCGTCCATGCCGTCGCTGGCTGCGGCGTCGCTGTTCACCGTCCCGATGGGCATGGGTGTTGGACTCACCTGGGTCACCGGCTACACGATGCTGCAGGAGAACGTGACCGATGAGTTCCGGGGCCGGACCTTCGCCACGCTGACCATCTCGGCCCGGATGGCCCTGTTCGTGTCGCTGGCCACGTTCCCGGCCCTGGCGGCCGCGATCGGTACCCACCAGATCCACGTCGGCGGACGGTGGCTGGACATCGACGGGACTCGCACGGCGATGTACCTGGCGGGCGCGGTGGCCGTGTACGCCGGAATCTTCTCCCGCCGAGGGCTCCGCCGGGTGCGTCTGGCACGGCCGCGCCCGTTGGAGCTCACGCCACGCCTTGGACGGCGAGACAATCCCGGTGTGTTCATCGTCTTCGAGGGGATCGAGGGATCCGGGAAGGGGACCCAGATCGAGCGGGCCGAGGACTACCTGCGATCCCAGGGCCGCGACATCACGGTCACCCGCGAGCCTGGAGGCACCGGATTCGGCGACCGGCTCCGCGAAACGATCCTGGACCCGCAGACCGGCAAGGTCGACCCCCGGGCCGAGGCCCTGCTGTTCGCGGCGGCCCGTGCCCACCTGGTGTCCACGGTCATCCGCCCCGCGCTCGAGGAGGGGAAGGTCGTGCTGTGCGACCGGTTCGTGGACTCATCGCTCGCATACCAGGGGATCGGCAGGGGCTTGGGCGAGCAGGACGTCCTGGCGCTGAACGCCTGGGCGACGCAGGGCCTCTTCCCCGACCTCGTGATCCTCCTGCATCTCGATCCCGAGCGGAGCCTGGCCCGGGCCGCGGAGGATCCGCCGGACCGGATCGAAGCGGAAGACCTCGCGTTCCACGCCCGGGTCGCGGACGCCTACCTCCGCATCGCGGAGGAGCATCCGGAGCGGTTCCGGGTGATCGACGCGAGCGGCAGTCCCGACGAGGTTCACAAGCGGGTCCGCGAGATCCTGGACTCCGCGCTGTCCCGAACCGAGTCGGGCCGGGCAGGGCCGACGTGACCGGGGAGTGGAGTCCGGAGGTGGGACTCCCGCCGGTCATCCGCGACGTGCCCGGGCAGGATCAGGCCGCGGCGTTCCTGGCCCGAGCCCTGGACCACCCGCATCATGCGTACCTCTTCTCCGGGCCCGAAGGATCGGGGAAGCGCCTGGCGATGCGGGCGTTCGCGGCGGCCCTGCTGTGCCCTCAAGGTGGGTGTGGGGAGTGCCGGGCGTGCCGACTCGCCGTGGGGGAGCGCCACCCGAACATGCTGGTCCTGGAGCCTACCGGTCCGGACATCCTGGTGGGAAGGGATTCGTCCGATCCGAACACGGCCAGGTGGTTCGCCTCCCGGGCCTACCTCACGCCGGTGGAGCCGGGGCGGAAGATCATGGTGGTGCTTCAGGCCGACCGACTGCGGATCGAGGCGGCCGACGTCCTGCTCAAGGTGCTCGAGGAGCCCCCCGCCGACACGGTGTTCCTGCTCCTGTCGGCGCGGCCCGACGACCTCCCGGACACCGTGCGGTCCCGGTGCTACGAGATCGGGTTCCCGCCGCTCTCGGAACAGTTCGTGCTCGACACGCTCGTACGTGAGGGTGTCCCGGAGGTTCGGGCCCGTTTGGCGTGCCGTTTGACGGGAGGAAACCTGGGGAGGGCCCGCCGGCTGGCCCGGGACGACTCCGAACTGGCGTTCCGGGAGGCGGCGATGGAGTCCGCGGCGCTGGCGGCGACCGGATCCCGGGGCGCGCTCGACGCGGCCGAGGCACTGACGGCGGCGGCGAAAGAGTTCCGCGGCCGGCTCGCCGAGCAGCTCAAGGAGGAGCTGAGGCCGTTCCTGGACGACCGGGATCGACCCGAGGATCACTTCCGGGGGGTGGTCCGCCGGATGGAGGAACAGCACGAGCGGCGGCTGAGGCGGGCCGAGCGGGAGTTCCTGGACCTGTCGCTCCTGGCCCTCTCCGCGGCCCTCCGCGATCAGGTGGTGCTGGCCTCGGGGGGGCGCGAGGAGGTGCTGATCAACATCGACCGCCCGGCCGGGATGGTCGATGGCGCCCGGGACGCCGTGACGGCCGCACGGGCGATGGGCGCGGTCGAGGAAGCGCGGGCGGACCTCGCCGACGAGACCAACCTGAACGCGAAGCTCGTCCTCGAGCGGTTGTTCCTGGCGCTCTCCCAGCACTGAGCGCCCTCCCGCCGTCGATCCAGACGAGCCAACACCCCTCGGTGAGACGGCCGGCGGTAGACTTCCGGCGCACGGGCGTCATTCGGACCCGCGGAGGTGGATCGCCCATGAACGATCTCCCGACCGGCCGCGTGACGTTCCTGTTCACCGACATCGAGGGATCCACCACCCTCGTCCAGGAGGTCGGGACCGACCGATACCGACGTCTGCAGGAGGAGCACTCTCGCCTTCTGCGGCAGGTCGTGACGGCTCACGGCGGCCGAGACTTCGGCACCGAGGGCGATGCCCACCATTTCGTGTTCGTCGGCGCCGCCGAAGCCGTCCGCGCCGCCATTGAGGGGCAGCGAACCCTGGGGAAGCACGAGTGGCCCCCCGAAGCCGTGATCCGGGTCCGGATGGGCCTGCACACCGGGGAGGTCCATCTCGGAGGGGACGATTACGTCGGGGTGGAGCTCAATCGCGTGGCGCGCATCTCGGCGGCCGGCCATGGAGGCCAGATCCTGGTCTCGGAGGAGACGCGGCGGGAAGCCCAGCCGGAGGTGGCCGACGCGACGTTCACCAACCTCGGGCGCCATCGACTCAAGGACCTCCGGGAGCCCGAGCACCTCCATCAGCTCCACGCGAGCGGCCTGCAGGCCGAGTTTCCGCCGATCCGTTCGATCGACACGCGCCCCAAGTCCCTGCCCGCCCAGCTCACCAGCTTCGTGGGCCGCGAGCGGGAGGTCGACGAGATCGCCGCCCTGGCCTCCGGGCACAGGCTGGTGACGCTGGCGGGGCCGGGAGGGAGTGGCAAGACCCGGCTGGCCGTCAGCGTGGCGGATCGCCTGCTCCCCAGGTTCGACGACGGGGTTTTCTTCGTGCCGCTCGCGCCGGTGTTCGAGCCGGACCTCGTCCCGTCCACGGTGGCGTCGGTCCTCGGTCTCCGGGAGGGCCCGGAGAGCCCGATCCTGGTGACGCTTCAGGAGTTCCTGAGGGATCGAGGACTCCTCCTGGTGCTCGACAACTTCGAGCACATCCTGCAGGCGGCTCCACTGGTCACCAAACTGCTGGAAGCCGCCCCTCGGGTGGAGATCCTCGTGACCTCTCGGACGCTCCTCCGGGTGCAAGGCGAACACGGTTACGAGGTCCCGCCCCTGCCGGTCCCGAGTCCGAACGGCCACTCACCGCAGGAGCTGTCGGCGAACCCGGCGGTGCGACTGTTCGTGGAGCGCGCGGCGGCGATCCGGCGAGGGTTCGTGCTCAACGAGGAGAACGCCTCGGCGGTGGCGGAGGTCGTCCGGAAGCTCGACGGCTTGCCCCTGGCGATCGAGCTGGCGTCCGCGCGCATCCGGATCCTCTCCGCGGGGGAGCTGCTGGCCCGCCTCGACCGGCGGCTGGGGGCGCTGACCGGCGGGGGGCGGGACCTCCCCGAACGGCAGCGCACCCTCCGCGGGACGATCGACTGGAGCCACGACCTCCTCGATCCGGAGGAACGCCGGTTGTTCGCCCGGGTCTCGATCTTCGCCGGCGGCTGGTCGCGGGAGGGCGCCGAGGCGGTCGGTGCCGAGGGGCTGGGCATCGATGTGCTCGACGGTCTCGAGTCGCTGGTGGAGAAGAGCCTGGTCCACCGGGTCATGGCGAGTCACGACGAGATCCGGTTCGACATGCTCGAGACGATCCGGGAGTACGCGCGGGAACGGCTCGAAGCGTCGGGGGACGGCGCGGCCACGGCCAGGCGGCACGCGAGGTACCTCCGCGAGCAGGCTGAGCGGGCCGAGCCGAATCTCACCGGCCCCCAGGCCGACCGATGGCTGGACCAGCTGCGCCACGAGGTTGACAACATCCGAACCGCGCTGCGATGGGCACTGGACTCCGGGCGGACGGCGGACCTGGAGCCCGGGCTGTTGACGGCCGCCGCGTTGTGGCGGTACTGGCAGCAGACGGGAGCGATACGGGAGGCGAACGACTGGTTCTCCGCGCTGATAGAGGCGTCGGCGGATCCGGACCTGAAGCCGGCCCTGGCCAAGGCGCTGGATGCTGCCGGAAGCATCGCGTACTGGCAGAACGACATCGCCCGGGCGAGCGAGCTGTACGAACGGGCCCTGGCGTTGGCCCGCGAGGTTGGGGATCGGCGGACGGCCGCCGACGCCCTGACGAACGTCGGGCTCATGCCCCTGCTGTCGGGGGACATCCCCCGGGCCCAGGAGCTGCTGGGGCAGGCCGTGGAAGCGTGGAAGGAGGTCGGGGACGAGTGGCAGGCTGCCATTGCCACCGTCTACTACGGCTACACGTACTTCTACCTGGACCAGCACGAGGAGGCCCTCAGGTACCTCGAGGAGATCATGCCCCTGGTGCGGGAGCGCGGGGACCGGTTCTGGATGATCAACGCCCTCACGGGGATGGCCCAGACCCAGCGGTTCCTGGGGCGGTACGACGTGGCCCGCAGGAACTACGAGGAGGCAATCCGACTGGCCCTGGAGGCGAAGGACATGGCCTCCGTGACGATGGTGCTGGACCCGCTGTCGAACCTCGAGTCCACGGCCGGAAACCACGACCGGGCGGTCCGGCTATGGGCCGCCTCGGACGCGGTCAAGCAGCGGATCGGCGGCGGCGCGCCCCAGGAGGTCATGCGGGTGACCGACCCCCGGGAGGCGGCCACGGCGGCGATCGGAGAGGAGGCCGTCTCGCGCGCGTGGAGGGGGGGTCAGGCGATGACGCCGGAGGAGGCGGTCAGGTACGCGACGGGCGACGGCTCGGATGAGGTCCGGAACGCGACGGATGACGGCTCGGATCAGGAAGGGGGAGGCGCGTGACCTGGCAGCTCTCCGAAGGAGACTGGTGCCACATCGAGATCCCCACGAAGGACCGGGAGGCCTCGCGACGGTTCTACGAGCAGGTCTTCGGATGGAAGTTCATGGACATCCCGGGGTTCGACGGATACATGATCCAGACCTCGCCGGACGGGATCGAGTCCACGATCGGGACCCTGGGGCAGAACGAGGCCATCGTCAGCTTCGTGCTCGTCAAGGGCGACGTGGAGGAGAAGCTCCGGCAGGTGGAGACGGCCGGCGGCTCCGTGGTCAAGCCGACGGAATCCGTTGAGGGAATCGGCTCCTGGGCCTACGTGAAGGACCCGGAGGGGCATGTGTTCGGGTTCTGGAAGGACTGGCCGTCGGGGGAGACGGCCCAGAGCTGAGCCGCCGGGGTGCGGCGGCCTCGCGTCGCTAGAATGACTCGGCCGCCGGAGTAGCTCAGTCGGCAGAGCGACGCACTCGTAATGCGTAGGTCCGCGGTTCGATTCCGCGCTCCGGCTCCAGAGAAACGCCAGGTCAGAGGCCCTTTCGGTCATGATCCGCCCCTCCCGCTGCGTCTGTCGCAATTCAACAGCCGCGGTCTGATTCTTGATGACTGGTCGGCGAACCAGGGCGCGGGCCACCGCGTGCGCGACCTCGAACTGGATAGCACGCTCGTGGCTGAGCGCTTTCCAACGGAAGAGACGGCCCGGTCACCGATCAACGGCGCTGTGCGACCCGATGAACCGCAGCACGCCGGTGTTGAACTCTGCCGGGTGGCTGTCGAACATGTTGTGGGTTGCCCCCGCGATGGTCAGCCGATCCGCAGCCGGCACCAGCTTTGCCAGGCGGTCGGTCACCGCTTTGATGTGCGCCGGTGACTCCGCGCCCGAGACCAGCAGCGTCGG
>Ga0137369_10008602_pt1 | contig 10170 bp, 10 predicted proteins | sample SagtaG_12_FD_104918 | JGI IMG/M metagenome (GOLD analysis project Ga0137369, IMG submission 104918) | Vadose zone soil microbial communities from Sagehorn Ranch, Mendocino, California, USA - Sage1_L_113_16 metaG | ecosystem: Environmental > Terrestrial > Soil > Vadose zone | place: USA... | reverse complement strand
GTCCGGCGGTGCAGCTTTGCTGACCATACCAGTCCGTGAACAGCGCGCCTTCCTTGGCGATGCGGTCAATGTTAGGCGTTTTGTAGCCCATCATTCCCTGGTTGTAAGCGCTAACGTTCCAATAGCCGATGTCGTCGCCCCAGATGATGAGGATGTTGGGCTTGCCGGCCGTGGCGGGTTTCTTTGGGTCTGCGGCACGGGTAACACCGGCCGTCATTAACGACGCCAACGTCAGTACTGCGAACAGCGATAGGTTGTGCCGCGTCGATCCTTTTGTTCTCATAATTCTTCTCCGATCGTATCGGCTATGTCTATTTGCCGAGAGGAAGCGGGCGGCCCGTTTTCGAGCCGCCCGCCGTCGTTGTCAATCCTGAGCCGTCGATCGACTATTGGGACGGGTGGCTCGGCATCTTCTTGAGCTGTTCCATGACCTGGTCCAGGTTGTAGCTCGCCGGATCCTGCATTGGCGGGAACTTTTGGTACGTCTCGAGCTCCTTAAGCCACAGCACCTGGCCGATGGGCAGCAGGTTCCAGTCGTATATGTAAGCCGTGACCGGCCCGGCGAGCGCGCCGCTGAACCAGAAATTCGCCTTTTTCTCGTCGCCCCACGCCGTCTCGAATGGATCGCGCTTGAGGTTTACCACGCCGGCTGCGAACTGGGTCTGGACTCCCGGCAAAAGGAAGCCCGTCGCGGTTTCGGGCGCGATCGCGAAATACATCTTCCAATTCTTGTAGCGCACTGCGGACGGATGCGAGCCGGAATAGTAGAAGAATGTGTCGCGCGCGGACTTGTCGGACTTGCCCGTCAGGTAGTCAATCTGGTTAACACCGTCCAGGGTCGTCTTGACGATGCCTTTATAGGCCCCTTTTTCGATCTGCGCCTTTAACTCATTGCCTTTAGGACCACCAGCGATCTCAACGAGCGTGGGCAGCCAGTCCAGGGACGCGAAGATGTCGTCCAGGATGATGCCCGGCTTAATGTGACCCGGCCAGCGAATGACGCAGGGAGAGCGCATGCCGCCTTCCCATGTATTCATCTTCGAGCCCTTGAACGGCGTAATGCCGCCGTCGGGGAAGGTGAAGGTCTCGGCGCCGTTGTCGGTCGTGAAGACGACGATGGTGTTGTCGAGTTCACCCATGTCTTCGAGCTTCTTGAGGACGACGCCGATGTTATCGTCCATCTGCTTCATGCCGGCTTCGTTGACGCCCCAATCCTTGCCGCCGGGCTCACCGACCATGGCCATGTATTTGTCCGACAGTACGGTCGTGACGTGCATGCGCGCCGGGTTGTACCAGACGAAGAAGGGCTTATTGGTCTTCTTCGGATCGTTGCGATCGAGGAAGTCGATCACCTTGGCCGAAATCTCCTCATCCACGGTCTTCGAACGCTCGAGCGTCAGCGGGCCTTCGTCTTTGCAGGTCTGGTTCTTCGACGTGCCGTCCGAAGAGGTGCACGCAATCACGGGGCGCGGAGGGGTCAGGCATGTACCGTCTTTGGGATCAATCGCGCCCGGGGGATCGGAGAGGCCTTTGACCGGCGTGTTCTTGCAGGGTGGCGCGACAGTCTGCACGTTCGGTGTCTTGTTGATGTCCGGGAAGCTCACACCCTGCATCGCATCCAGGTGATAGAGGTACCCCCAGAACTCCTGGAACCCGTGCGCGGTCGGTAGCGCGTCGGTATGGTCGCCGAGGTGGTTCTTGCCGAACTCGCCGGTGCTGTAGCCCAGATTGTAGAGGAACGCGGCGAGAGCCGGCGTTCCGGGCCGCAGGTAGGACGGGCTGCCCGGCAACTGCGGCGGGATCATGCCCACGCGCAGCGGATGCATGCCCGTGAAGAAGGCGGTGCGCCCGGCCGTGCAACTCTGCTCAGCGTAGTAGGTCATCATAATCGCGCCTTCTTTCGCAATCCGGTCAATGTTGGGCGTTTCCCCGACCATCAGGCCGCGATGATAGCAGCTCGGCTGCATCCAGCCGATATCATCGCCCATGATGAACAGGATGTTTGGTTTCTTGTCTTGCGCCTGCGCCGGAGCGCCGACGCCGAGCAGCGCAGCCGCGACTATAAGCAGCGACAAGCCGTTATGTATTAAGTTTCGTTTCATTTCTTTTTGCTTTTATTGTTGTTGTTTTGGTTTTGCGTGTCCAGGGATACCTGAATTAAGTGGTGACTCATGAAATTTGAGCATCTTGCTCATCTAAACCGCCCGACCCCTACTCCCATTCCCATTGGTCCCCAGCCCATACCCCAGCCGCCCCATGCACCCCACTGCATCTCCGCATCTTGGTACATTTCTGCGGTTTCGAGATTCTCGTTCGCAAGGTTATTTGCGGCGCGGAGTTGTTGGTACGCCTGGTACTCCTTCGGTCCACCGACATAGGCCTGGTTATGTGCCGCGTCCGGGAAAATGTAGTAGGTTCTCCCTTTTCTGTCGATCATGGCCACTTTGCCGGGCGGAAGCTGTTGGAGCTTTTGCTGCTGCGCGGCAGTCTTGGGGGTGATCGTCTTAAAGCCGGCCGCCACCAGCATGCTTTCTTTATTCTGCGTGCTGCTTGTCGTGGCGCAACCGACCGTCAACGCTACCAAAGCGATGACGCTGATCATGTTGAATGAGGTTCGTATTTGTTTCATTTTTATTGGTCCGTCGAATTTTGCGGTTGTCTTGGAGATGATTTGCTTGGAAATGGGTATTTTGCCGTGCGCGTCGTTATTTTTTCGCCATAGCGTTCTTTATGAAGCCGATGAGGGCCATGAGAATAGCTCCGCCGGCGCCGCCACCGGCGACGTTGCTTAGTATAGTGGTGAGGTCCAGCAAGCCGTCTTCAGCCGCACCTCCCAATACGCTCTGAAGGAGTGCCCCCCCCAGGCCGCCTCCGACAATTCCAGCAATGGAGTTTCCGACTGTGCCCAACGTGTTCTCTTTCATTGCTGCGCCGGCAATATTCCCGCCGACAGCGCCGCTAAGCCCTTCGATGATCAGACTAATCATGTTCACAATCTTAGTTCTTGGTTTGTCCGCGTTGCATTGCGTTCGCGCGTCTGCGGACTCGACGCGTCGAGTTGCATTGGTTGCTGAAAAGTTGCCAAGTTACCAACTGCCGCCGGCAATTGGAATGGGACCTTCGGGCTATAAAGATTGCCCTTATGGGCAGTGTGCGAAGGCTGGCCAAAAGAAAGCCGCTTAGCGGCAGACGAGAGTAGCCTGGCGATTTATCGCCAGGTATAATAATAGAAACAATGCACGTCGCGTAGCGACGGTTGAAACCGATGGCAAACACCTACACCTCATTGCATTATCATGTCGTCTTCAGCACGAAGAATCGTGACCCATTTCTCGTCGAGACGGTTCGCCCACGTCTCTTCGCTTATCTCGGCGGTATCGCGCGCGAAAACGGGATGAGCGCCTGGGAGGTTGGCGGTGTGACAGATCACGTTCACTTGCTGCTTTCGATTCCTGCATCCCTTGCCGTATCGAAGGCAGTTCAGCTCATAAAAGGCGGCTCGTCACATTGGTTGAAGGTAACATTCCCGAACATGATTGATTTTGCATGGCAGGATGGATATGCGGCTTTCACGGTGAGCCAGTCGCAGCTTAATGAAACGCAGGCATACATTCGTTCACAGCCGGAGCATCATCGGACGAAAACATTTATTGAGGAGTATCGCGCCTTTTTAGCGCGGCATCGTATTGAATATGATGACCGTTACCTGTTGGGTTGACTTCAGCCGTCGCTACGCGACCCGGACTCTAGTCTATCCGTAGCCTGGCGATAAAATCGCCAGGCTACATTCATTTGCCGCTAGCGCGGCTTTCTTCGACAGAACGCCGCCATCTAACGTCGGAAGAGCGCGTGTGTTTAGCACAGCGCACGCTGATTACAGATCCGCGCTTTGCATCTTGTCGGCAAGATGGACAAGCTCGGCGAGAGATGTGGCGCGCATTTTCTTCATAGCTTCCGCCCGATGCACTTTGACTGTGCGCTCAGATATGCCGAGCTCAGCCGCGACCTGCTTGTTTAGCCTTCCCGCCACGACCAACTCTAATACTTGCCGCTCGCGCGATGTTAATTTTGCAAAGCGCCCGCGAATATCGCGCAATTGTTCGTGTGACGTGTGTAACCGCATGTCGCGAGCGAGCGCAGCGCGAACTGCGTTTAGTAGCACCTCACGTTTGATCGGCTTGGTGAGGAAATCGACTGCGCCTGCTTTCATGGCGCGGACACTCGTCGGAACATCACCGTGCGCGGTAAGAAAAATTACGGGCAGCGGTTCGTCTTCTTTCGCCAGCGCTTCCTGAAGATTCAAGCCACTTGGGCCGGGCATTCGCATATCGAGCAAGACACAACCACGTCTGTTATCCCGATCGGAAAGGGCGAAATCACCGGCAGAGGCATGGGCGCGAACTTCGTAGCCAGCGGCGTGCAGCAACCTCGTCAGAGCTTTGCGCAACGAGTCATCGTCATCAACAACATGAACAATTGGTTTTTCCGAATCAGGAGCGGTCATCACGAACTTGCTTCGCTGTCACGGACTGGAAGATCAAATCGGAATGTTGCGCCGCCGTCCGAATTGTTTTCCGCCGAAATTCGTCCGTGATGGGCGTCGACGATGGAACGCGCGATCGCGAGGCCCAGACCCATTCCATCCTCCTTGGTCGTGAAAAAGGAATCGAACAACCGGGGCAGCTTCTCCGGGGGAATACCTTGTCCCGAATCAGAAACCGAAATCTCAATCCTTCGCTTTCCATTTGTCACTGTGCGGACGAAGAGACGCCGCTTTGCTTCTGGCGCGTCGGCCATTGCTTCCATTCCATTCAGAATCAAATTCATCAACGCTTGCTGAAGACGCACCCGATGACCAAAAATCGTAGCCGGCGCGGCAGTGAATTCGGTGTGTAGTGACACACTGCGACGGTGCGCTTCTATTTCCATCAATCGTACCACTTCGGCGGCAATTTCGTTGATATCAAGCGATTCCATCTGCACCGCACGTTTGCGCGTCAGAAAGCGGATGTGGCGAATGATTTCGCTTGCCCGGACATCATCGTTACGAATGTCTGCCAGGATTTTCCGGACCTCATCCAGCGGCGGCGATTCGGACTCCAGCAACAGTTCCGCTGCATCCGCATTGCTCAAGATGGCGCCGAGCGGTTGGTTAATCTCGTGCGCGATCGACGCGGTGAGCTCACCCAGCAGCGCGACGCGAGAGGCGTGAACGAGATCGCGGTTCGCTTCCTCCGCTAATTTTCGATCAGTGATATCGCGAATAGTAACGATGAAACAGAGTTCATTCCCCATCTCGACAATATCGGCTGAAAGCGAAACCTGACGGACTTCCCCGGTTTTCGCACGAACCGCGCATTCGACATTGCGGACCGGTTTGCTCTGCCTAAAACCAACCATCTCCTGAACGTGGCCGCCCTCCAAAAGGCAGAGCTTCAAATCGAAGAGAGTCCGACCGATTGCTTCCGACCGCTGGTAGCCAAACATTTTTACCCAATGATCGTTGACGTCGATTAAGGTGCCATCGCGCTGGCGAACGATCGACATTGGGTCCGGGCTGCCACGGAATGCGGCAGTGAATCGCTCTTCGGCTTTTCTGCGTTCCTGGATTCCTGCCGACAACAGCATGATTGGAACCGCTATGGCGATGAGAAACATTTGGATCGAGCGCGCATTGATCTCCGCGCTTTCATTCGTGAATGGTCCATGGCCATGAGCGCTGCTCCAAATGGCAAGAAACGTAACAACCAGGATCGCGGCACTCGTTGCGCGCGAGCCAAAACGGAACACGGCCCAAAGCAGAAACGGCAGCAGCGCATAAAACAGAACCGGATCGGGATTCGTCCTTGCGTTGTACAAGACCACGGTGCTCGCTATCACCAGGCCAAGAAAAAGGATGCTTCCTTCCAAAGCACGGCTACTGGGAATTCGCCTCCACTGACTAGGCTTGAAATTGCACCAAGTCACAATCGCGGGCGTGAGAGTGAGTGCCGTTAAGAAGTTGGAGAAAAATCTGAGCCGCCAAATCTCCGGGTAACTGCCCTGGCCCCAGCGATTCATTTTGACGAAGCTGGCGTCGATGAAAGAGGATAGAAGAGGTCCAAGAAACGCTCCGCACAGGCAAAAGACGGCGACGCTCCGCAGGTTATCGAAATGCACCGGACCCTGGAGTAAATAGCGGATCAGACCAGCGCCTATTAGGGCTTCGCTACAATTGCTAATGAACCAGCAGACAACCATTGTCGGAGGAACCTGAGATTGCAGTTCTGCAATCAGGTGTGCGGGGAAAGCCGCAAGCAAGAGGAACCACCAGATGCGAGGCGGTGCCAGCAAGAGCGCCGCGAGCAGGACAGAGTTCGGGGGCCAAAAAACCGAGACTGGGTGCGGCTGAAATGTGAGCGCGAAACCAATGCGTGCTCCCAAATAATACCCGACGAAAACCAAGAAGCCGGTAAGCATTGCACTTGGGTCGATCGCGACACGGGTGGAAGCGGTTTGCTGCCAGCGCGGCCAGAAAGAATCACTCACGTGGTCGGGCATTTGAGTCTGCCTCCTACATGCTTATCGCTCATTGTCACTGTTTGGTATCGCTTGGCAACATTTCTCTTCAGGAAAAAACAGTATCCCACGCTGATGCGGAGAACATTGCTGTGTGCAGGCGATGAACCATGCCCGCACCGCGATCGCGCTTTAGAGCGATGCGTTGCTCACCGCGCGCTTTCCACGCGGCATTGGCTTGAGCAGCTATGCAATCAAATCACGATTCAGATACGGGGCAGCATAAGCAATCGCAACAGAGGCAGGCAAAGCAACAAAAAGGCAAGAATCATAAAAACGATCCGCACGGTCCTGAAATGAAAGCGCTGTCCAATTGCCGTGATTAAAAGCACCGTAGCCAGGAGAACCGTGATGCGCACGTACTCGTCTCCGTTCTCTCCGGATTTTGTACCTTGATCGGCTACCTCCGCAGCTTGTTTACTCAAACGAAGAAACTGCTCGTGCTTCGCGTTGTGGTAATCGGGCATGAACATCGGACCGGGTGGCGCTTGCGCATTGTTGAAAGGGTCCGTCCTCAACCAGGCTGTGAAGGCCGGTCGGTATTCGTCGCTAAAGCGTCGCTCGAAGAACTCCGCCGCCTTCTCCTTGCCGTCGAGCTTCGCGGCAACCCAACTGTTGAAAGTATCGCTGTCGTAGATGCGCTCCTGTCCTGCCAGGGTGACAAGCCCTTCAGCAGTAACTCGGAGCCGACTCGCTTCGGCGTACTGCTGTGCACGTTTTCCAGCCCACTGTGCTGCCTGGTACCCGCTCCACGCCGTAGCTACAGCGACGAGAGCGAGGATCAGCGCTTCGATAATTTCAATCGCTTCAAAACGGGACTGAGAAGAAGGGCCGTTCTCGCGCACTTGGTTTAGTTTTCTAATTACGTAGCCCACTGCTCCGACCGCTGACTCTAGCATAGCCAAACTCCCCGTCTCGAAATTACAACTGACTCGGCCCTGTTGAAAAGCCAAACCAGCGCTGCCGCGGATCGGTAGTGTTGGTCAATTGTCGTCGCCTCTCCCTTCTCTCGCCCTTTGGGAGAGACGGACGCGCCGGCGCCAGTGAGGGCAAAGGAGTGGGTTTGGGAGAGGGGGAGGGTGAGGAATCGCTCAGGGCAGTTGGCGCGTCCGGGTGTTACAACCCATCACCTCAATCCTCTCCACTTATCCAAGGGGAGAGGCGGGGCGTTGCAGGCGGGGTTGGTTCCCATGCCGCTCCTACGGAGCTTGGATTGATTTTGGCCCAAATCCTATAAAACATGTCGCGTCTAACGGCGCTTTGCATGGGCTTTTCACCAAAGCGAGCTATTGATCGACGTGCAGCGCCATCACGGGATGAATTTCCCAAACTGCGTATTTCTGTGATTTAGGTCGTCGGTTTGAATTATCCGGAGACGCGTGCTGGACATCGAAAAAGGCCTGGCCCGTGACCGTGATTATATGCGGCTCGCGTATTTCGAGCGTTTGGGATTCCTTGAAACTGAAAGGAAAGGTCTGCGTCGTCCAACCGAAAACAGTCTGCCGAAGCTCACACCATATGGAGCCGACGGGAATTTCGGCACCAACACTTCCCGCTTTCTTGCCCTCGGCATCTTTGAGCACGAGTGTGATGTCACCATCTGCTTCGACTTTTACGCTATCGACGCGGCCAGTGAGATTATACCATTTTTGTTCAGCTGCGATTCTCGTATCCGTCTCAGCCGTCAAAGGCTCATTCGGAGCTGGCCCTTTCCAGTCGCAAATCTGCGACGGCGTAACTGATTGAATAGTGGACTTGTCCAGAGGCACAGGCGATGAATCCGTTTTGACCGGCCAGCGACTACCGCTCTTTTGGCCCTGACATTCGCAAGGCGAGACGAAAGTCACTGTACCCGCTGTCACGGATTTTGCGAACGCTGAGCCAATAACAAAGGCCGCCAACAGAGCGGGGAACAGAGCGCCGTTCACAGCAGTGAATAGATTAGGCTCGCTTACACCACATCAACACTAATCTTCGAGACGTGGTTCTTCCGCAGCTTTTCTCGCACTTCTGCCTCTAGTTCCCGTGGGTCGACTCCGGTCGGAATGTAGAGCAGGAACACCATCTGTCCCTTGTCCTCGTAGAGCGCGGAACTCTGAAGCCGACACTTATGGGAGACGAGCAACGATTGCACCGTGCCAAAGACCGGCTTCGGATCCTCGCCGTCGTCGAGTCGGATTCTGACTCGGCAGCTCGAGTGCGAATCAAGCCAGAACACGAGTAGCCAACTGAAGGCCGTAACGAATACGGCCATCGCCCACGATCCCATGCCACACGCCAGCCCGACTACCACGACCATGATGGCTTTCCCAGTAAGCTTCGGATTATCGAGCAGAGTCCGAAATCGCAATAGCGCGCCGATGCCGAAGATGACAAACGCGAGCGTCTGGCTGGTCCCGCTCAATTCAGCGACCACCGCGCCGACCACACCCAGAAGTATGAGCGCCTTGCGCTCCTCGAGATCGGCAAGCGGGTCGGCGAGCGACGCGCGGCGCGGATGCCAGGCGATTGCCCATGCACAGCCTACTGCCAGACTAAGACTGAGGAAGAGTCGCAGTATGAATTTTGGATCCGCGAACTGTTGGATGCTTTGCTGGATCGACTCCCACGAATTGCCCTTCGGATCTATCTTGATACCGCCAGTGCTCTTGGCCAGTTCTTCCGCGGGGTTGGCGCCGAACGCCACTGACGCCAGCATACATATGGCGGCAATGACAGCGACGGCCGCGACAGTGCGCAGCGCCCGCCCGACGTGGCGACCAGAGCGAGAAAATTGAGCCGGCATTACTTACGGGTTTCTTACCAAAACCAACTTCCCTCCCGACCAGGCTGCGGTGTAGGAGTAGGTCTGCCCAGCTTGTACGGCCAGGGTCTTTCGCCCCGGGCGCTTCCCGCCGGGATTGGGATCAACTCGGGCGGAAAGAGTGTGCTGGCCCGCCGGCAAATAGCCACTGTAATTTCGGCCCTCGGTATAACTGCCCACGTCCTTGCCATCGACTGACACGACAAGGCTGAGATTGCTCCCGAAATTTGCCACCCGGTAAATGAGCACATGACCTGAATTCGGCGGCACGGGCCCGGCCCCTGGACCGGTCTGGCACCCGGCGATCAGACAAGCACACGCCAGACTAAGGATGTGAATGATTGAACTATATTTTTTCATGTTTTGGACTCCTCTCGTTTGGATGCGCCCATCATGTGCCTGAACAATTCGCCCGTCAATAAGACTTTAGGGCAATATCATCGGCTACAGGCGACGTCGGCCTGCGGTTCACACGCGACAAATTCCTATTTCACCAACTCGATCTCGCTCGACCGCCACTTCTTGGTAAAGACCGATTCCTTCTGGCTGTGGAGGCGCAAAAAATACCCTACACCCTCAGTGCTTCGACTGGAACGCCAAGCCACTTCGCAGCGGCGGCGCGTTCCGTAAACAACGAAACATGCAGTGGCGAATGGTCAGTCAACATGGCGTGCAATTTTGCGTAGTGGGTGGTGGCGGGGCTCGTGACGTAGAACGCCGTCTTGACCGGCGGATGCGACTCAAAGGCGAGGCGGCGGTGCAGCGCGATGTGAAAGACGAACCTGAAATTGAGATCGACCGCGTCGAGC
>Ga0137369_10008594_pt1 | contig 10178 bp, 7 predicted proteins | sample SagtaG_12_FD_104918 | JGI IMG/M metagenome (GOLD analysis project Ga0137369, IMG submission 104918) | Vadose zone soil microbial communities from Sagehorn Ranch, Mendocino, California, USA - Sage1_L_113_16 metaG | ecosystem: Environmental > Terrestrial > Soil > Vadose zone | place: USA... | reverse complement strand
CGATCACCGCCAGCGGCCATCCCTTCAGATCGGCCGGCAAACCGAACGCCATCGGCAGGACTGCGAAGGGCAGCACCGGCAGAAGCAGACGGCTTGCAAAGCTGGCCTCATGCGGATAAACAGTCGACCAACCAGAAAAAATGATAGGCATCGTCAGAACAATGCCGGCGATCGTGACCATCTCTACACGTCTGTTCTGTTTCTTGAGCGCTCGCCACCATCCCACCGCCGACCAGATCAAACACGGCGAAGCCGCGACGAAGGTCACAAGAAGAAAGTTAAATGGTCCTGGCTGCGGCCATCCCAGCTGGTTGGCCGCGGAGTCTGTTCGGAAGCGATAGGCGGTGAGCCAGGGCGAGCCGAACGCTGCGTGATGATAGAGAAGAACCGGCAGAAGCGCAATCGCCGCGCCCCCGCAAAATCCGGCAACGGCCCTCGCCTCCGGCCGGAACCATAGGAAAGATCCAGCCAGCACTGCGACGATGAGCGTCGAAGGATAATCCAGCCCGATCGCCAAGCCGCACAGAAGGCCAGCGAGACTGGCACGCGAAACCCCTTGCCGAGTTCCTTGGATCGGCATCAGCAGCGTAAGGGCTCCCATCAAACAGGCGGCGGCCAGAGTCCTTTTGTAAAAGCCCGTGGCATAGCCCAAATGCATCGTGCCGAAGGCCAGAAGGCCCGCCGTGAGAGCGGCGTTCCGCACGCTCGCCCCCCAACGAACGGCCACGCGGTAGACAAGATAGACCGTAATCGCGCCAGCGGGGATGCCGACCAGCACAGTACACAACACATAGAGAACGGGCAGCGTCAGGTGGGACGGGACGAGGTGGAAGACCGGATGGGTCACCCCATAGACCAAGGCCGCAATAAAGGCGGCGCCCGGCGGCATGCCTGAGAATATCCGGCCATCCCGTACGGCGATATCAACTCCGCGGTACTCGTCCAGCTCGAGACTGCGGTGATCGACCAATGAAGTGGCAAGATCGAGGCTGTTCAGCGCCATGGACTGTGGGATGGGGTCAAGATACAGGAGGGCCACAGCAGCAAAGGTGATCGCGAGACGCCAGCCCATCTTACGTCCTACCCACCGCGCGGCCTCTCACTGCCGAGGAGAGGACAGGCAGGAGTGCGTTGAGATACGTGCTCGCCGTGAAGCGCGCTTCCGCCGCGGCCCGTCCATTCCGCCCCATCTGAGATGCCCAGTCCTGATCGTTGAGAAGTCGCAGCAAGGCTGCGCGTAGAATGTCCCCATCGGCCGGCGGGACAAGCAACCCTGTCTCTTCATGACTCAGCCATTCGCGGATTCCCCCTACGTCGAAGGCCACCACCGGACGCGCGTGGGCCATCGCTTCAATGCCGACAAGCCCGAAAGGCTCAGGCCAGACAGAAGGCACAACCACGATGCCGGCTTGATCGATGTAGGAAGCAACCGCCGCCGGGTCCAACCACCCGGTGAAAGTCACCCGGCCGTGGAGGCCATACTCGTCAACTAACGCTTCGAGACGGACGCATTCAGGACCTGCGCCAGCCACGATCAGCCGGGCCTGCGGCAAGTCTTTGATGGCCTCCAGGAGGAGGTGGATGCCCTTCTCGGGAGTCAGACGAGCGGCGCAGAAGATCGTGTGTGGTTCGCGTGGCGGTTGCAACATCTCCCTCGATGGGAGGACGGTAAACAGCGGAACCTTGTGGACCCGACTATCAATGAAACCCTCCTTGAGCAACAGTCCCCGCATGAACTCGCTAGGCACGACGATCGCGCTCCGTTCACGATGAATGTCCGCCACTTTCAGCGTCCGCGCGATCAGCGGCACGCCCACGCGGGGGTCGCGAGGCATGCACCGCTCCCGGTATGCGACCGCCTGGCACATGTAACCGACCGGACGCGGACACACTTGACCAGATCCCCGCCACATCCGCCGTCCACCGGGACAGATCAGTTTAAAACCCCACACAAAACGAATCGAAGGCCGCTGTGCCGTGGCCCAATCGAGGATGTCAGGATCCAACAGCTCGTGAATGATGAGGGCGTCCGGTTGCTCTTTCTCCAGAACCCCCTTCAGGTCGTTGAGTGTGTCCGTGGTGACCGGCCCGACGAGGCCCGGGATGTGATAGACCGCCCTCGGAGATTGCGGTTCGCCTCCACGGAGTACTCCAAAAGCCACGCTGCTGATGTGGCCTGCGGACTCCAGAGCCTCACAGATCATGTGTAAGCCACGCTCAAGGCCGCCAACGCCAACATAAAATTCTGTCAAATGAAGCACCCTCATGCGCGTTTCCTGGGAACGCGGAAGACGGCCACCACGTTCTGAAGAAAGAGGTGGCCGAAATGCTCCTCCAGCCAATTCCATCCACGGTCGTACCAGACAGCAATCGGACTGATCCAGCGCTGCAGCCAAGCCGGAGCGCGTCTCTCGACCTTGCCGACAAGGTCCCGGAGGACCCATGCTGGTTCTCCCCAAGAAAGCCAATACTGGTACCCAAAGACCTGTTCCACATGCAAACCGAGGCGCTCTCCTAACTGCCGAAGACGGCGGCTGGAATATTGGTCCTCCCAGCCCCACGGCCAGGTACCGGTCCGGATGGCATGGTGCTTGTGCACTGTGTATCCGGTAAACGCCTGGGGCACGCTGACCACCAGCACGCCTCCTTCAGCGAGAACCCGTGCCTGTTCGGCAAAGACAGGAGAGGGATCCGGGAAATGCTCCATCACCCCCTGGCTGAAGATGACCCCGACGCTGCCTGAACGAAAAGGAAGCGCAAACGTATCGCCCTGACACAGTCGGAGAGGAACTTGCAGATGAGCAGCAGAGTCCGCTGCGACCCTGAGTCCTTCACCAGAGAGGTCCAGACCGACTGCCAGAATATGAGAGGCTCGGTTCCGGAGCAGGCATAAGTCGATCGCAGACCCACAGCCGATTTCCACGACAGGCGGCGGATCCGCTGAGCGTACGTAACCTTCAAGAGTCGCCAGAAACCGCTCCCGGCCAGTCACATGCTGTACAATCCGTTTGGCCTTCGCCTCTTGCGTGGCATAATCCTGCCAGATCTGGTCAAAGCGAGCGACCGGCTCCTGCTTGATCGGCCCTCTCATCACAACCGCCCCGGCACCTGGCAATCCCATAGAAGATTGTGGGCCCATTCCGGTCCACCGAAAGCCTGTAGCCCTCGATCAAGCCATCCCCATGCGGTGCGTCGGAGCAGGTAGTCCATCATCTTCCAATGCCGGGCGGTCAGCTTGGCAGGACGCTGCCAGAATACGGTTTGGCGGCGCCTGACCTCTAAACCCACTTCACTCACGAGCGCTTCCATCTCCTTCACCCGGTAATGTCGGTGATAGTAGGTATACACGTCGCCCTCGGGAAGAGCCGTACGATCTCGGGATTCAATATTATCGAAATGTGGGCCCCCGGTCAGAACCCGGTGATAGAGCCATGGTTCCCCGGGATCGTCCGGAGTCCATTGCGGAACGGAGATAATCATTTGCCCGCCAGGGACCAGCAGAGTGCGGAGCGTCCTGAGAACCGGCGCCGGTTGGGGCAGATGCTCAAGCACTTCCGGAATCAAGATGACGTCCCACCCTCCCTCCAGATCGGCTTCCAAGGTCGGACTGGTCAAATCCATAGCGTGAAATTCCGCACGGTCTGACACATGAAATTGCTTGGCCAAGTCGGCGGCAGCCGCCAGCTGAAGCGGGGCCAAGTCAATGCCAAGGAGTGTGGCGTGTGGAAATCGCCGAAGCAGGTGAACGGCGTAAATTCCGACCCCGCAGCCGGCGTCGAGGACGCGGAACGGACGGTTCCCAGGGGCCCGAACGAGATCAAGTGTTCGTCGGAGTCGCAACTTATATCCGGCGTCTCCTGGAACCCCATCCCTATTCAGACGGGACAGCCACCGCCGTTCCCATCCGATACGATAGTACCGCTGCAACACCTCGGGCGAAACAGGCTCTGTCATGGCAGGATCACCGGATGGCCTCATTGAGCGAGCAACCGTCTCATCGCCAGCATGTCCGCGCTTCGCAAGTACCCGAGAAGCAGCAGGCATCCCGCGTAGGTCACGACACCCGCCGAGAGCTCAATGACGAGCCCTGCCCCACTCGTGAGTCCTAAGACAATGGCCATCCCCGCAGCCGCCAGGACATACCGCCAGATCCCCTCGAGTGAACAAGGAACCTTGAATTCGCGGCGAACTAACAGCGTCACGAATACGAGGGCCAACCACTCACAGAGGACGGTGGCCATACTGGCCCCCACCGCTCCCCACCTGGGGATAAGAGCAAAATTGACAAGAACGTTGACAAGCGCGTTCAGGCCGAATACCGCTGCCAAAGTCCACGCACGGTTGGCGGCATTGAGAGCATGGGATGGAATATTGATCAACAGAATCGGGAGACTTCCCCAGATGAGAATCTGGAGTAGAGGCGCGGCATCAATGAACTCGCGACCGAACAACACAACGATCAAGGGCTGGGCTACGAAAAACGCGCCACTTGCGACAGGCAAGCCCAGAGCCAACATAGGCTTCCAGGTGTATTCAAGGATATCCCGCACACCATCGAGATCCCGTGCCATCATATTCGACAAACGCGGATAAAAGGATCCCCCGAGTGTCGCGGCCAGCAAGATGACAGCATCCAAAAACCGGTAGGCGGCTGAGTACAATCCGACCGCACCTTCGTCCCGGAGCCAGCGGAGCATGATCATATCAATCCGATAGTAGAGCGCAAACCCAAGCAACAAGAACCCAAACGGCGCCGCCCGGCCAACCATGGTCCGAACGACCGTAAGCGGGACGGGCGACGAGAGCAGGGACACTCCCGCAAGCATGCGCCCGGCAAACCACATGACGACGTTCACGCCAGCCGTCGCCGCGAAAAGCGCGAAGATGCCGCCTCCCCAGAACAAGACCGCCACGGTTGCAACGACTCCCAGAGCCGCGGCAGCCACCCGGTAAACCGATACAAGATGGAGATCCTCGCGGGCGGTCATGCTGACCACAAACGGAGTGGTCGCAGCCGAGACAAGGTTGGTGAGGGCAACGACAGCAATGCATGCCGTCGTGAGGACCTCGTGCCCGGTCAACACGGCCAGCCCGACCATGACGATCCCCGTCGCGCCCCCGAGCAAAAGCACTGCCCGCCGGAGTACGGCCAGGACCTCTGAGGCACGACTGGGATCCCGGCTGATTTCGCGGATGCTGTATGCTGCCAATCCGAAGTCCGCAAGGGCCCCGAACGGGAACGCATACGCGATGATGTAGGAATACCGTCCTAGTTCCTCAACCCCCAGATAGCGGACAAGGACAAGTGAAACAGCGAAATTGAGGATTTTGGTAACGCCTTGGGCGAGAACCAACGCGCTGACATTGCGAAACAGTCTACTCTGGCGCATATGATTCGCGCAGACACGGTGTAGGTGTCAACGCCCTCTGCCGGAAGGTTTCAGGTTTTCCTTGCCCTGATCCAACCCGCTGCCCGGTTCGGCGTACCGCGCGCGGCGTGCTCCCCTCCTCCTTCAAGAGCCTGGTCGGTCCTCGCTATCTGCTCGACCGACTGATTTTTCTGCATCAGCAAGAGACCCTTGACCACCAGTGCCGCGTAAAGCCAAAACGGTTCCATGATACGCACAATAAGAAACGTGTTGGCACCGATGGCGTGCACCAGGAGCCCCAGAAAACCCAGGAGGAATCCCAACGCCACCCCGCGAGAAAACGGGTCCGTTGCCTGGTGAAAGACGGTCAAGCCGGCACGGAAAATTGACCAGAGGAGGAATAAAAAGACAACCAGCCCTAACAAACCTGCTTCCGTCAGAACTCGCGGATACATCGCATCCATAAAAGGCCCCCCCGTGACACCCGTGCCCCACAGCGGATATCGCCGGAAGAGCTCCAGCGACTGCTGCCACGAACGGAGCCGTTCAGACGTGGAGGTGTCCACCCTCAGCCCCCCCAGGTGAATCTGGCCTTCCAGCTGTTCCTGGGTGAACGTAAACATGATCCGCTCCTTCACCGCGCCAGGAAGCCACCACGGAGACGTCAGGATCCCAATCAGCAGCAGCGAGAGCACCAACGGCTTTCGTCGCACAAAAAACCCCACTATCGCGATGACAACTACCCCAGCCGCCAGGAATGATGCGCGTGAGAGCGTTGCCATCAGGCCGAGACTGCCCACCCCCATGAAAACCAGCAACGGAATTTTGCTGGGAACAGACCCTTTTGTAAGCAAGAGCCCCGTTCCGATTGAGAGCATGAACACCAGATAGCCGCCCAAGGTATTTGGCTCGCCGCCTTCTCCCTCAAAGGGAGCCGATGCCCGTCCTCCACTGGGGACCTGTGCCACCGCGTACAACGAGACAAGGAAGCAGGTCACGAGACTCGCCACCACAAGTCTTTGGGCCTGCTTCTGACTCTCTATCGCATTGACTACCATGAAGTACAAAAACACATACTCGTAATATTTCATGACAAAGAAGAAGCCGACCTTCGGATTCACGCGCCCCGCCATCACCCCGATCAGGGTCGCCAGCACGGACGCCGCGATGTAGAGCATGATCGGACCGTTCAAGGGGGTCCTGAAGAACGGCGCTCTCTCTTTGCGTATCGCCACCTTGGCCAGCCAGGCGAATCCGACAACGAGCAGAAGGACATCATCGAAACGGAGGGTAATCCCGCGTCCCGCCGTCGCCCCGCTTCCCAACTCTCCGACCAAAAACTCAGGTCCGAGAAGCATGGAGAAGACCAAAAGGTACAAGCTGGCGGTGGTGGAAAGGAACGCCACCAGCAACACTACTCCTCCCAGGAGGATCAGCAGGCTCAATTCCGGTCGAGTCAGGCCAATGACCAGGCCGAGGGGAATCGCAAAGACCAAAGGAATCAAGATTTCGAACCCTTTGGACCTCATCGGCTAGTCTCCCCTACGAAAAGTGACGGTGTTGATTGAGACGAGAGGGCATGTCAGAGAAAGCGGCGCCTCTCAGGAAGAGTATTTGTAGTAATGCTCGCGGTGGTAATCGGGAGAATACTCGGCGCCGACGTTGCTCAACACGACGCCAACCAGATTTGCATGCGCATGGTCGAGGAGCGACTTCGCCCGTTGCAGGGGGGTCCGCCCGACTTTGCCGACCTGGTAAACCAATACCACGCCATCCACCCTCGGCCCGATCAGAAGAGCATCGGCGACCGGCAGAATCGGCGGACAGTCGAGAATCACTAGGTCATAGCTCGCCTCGAGCGCATCAATCAGGTCCGCAAAGCGTTGGGCATTGAAGAACTCCGACGGGTTCGGGGGCAGCAGCCCGCTGGTGATCACGCTCAAGTTGTCCACGCCGGGCGCGCTCAAGATCTGATCGAAGCCGAGTTTTCCGAGCATGAGATCAGTGGCGGTCTGAACCACATCCTGCCATTGGGCCGTGCCCATCAGGACGTCGCTCAGCCCCGGTTCCCTTCTGATACCGAGCCGACTGTGGATGGCCGGCTTTCTCAGGTCCGCATCCACCAGTAAGACCCGGCGTCCGTCCTGTGCAATCGTGATGGCGAGATTGAGGACAGTCGTGGTCTTACCCTCGCCCAAGCCGGCGCTGGCGAATGCCAGGCTCTTGACCGTCCGGTTGAGGCATGCGAATTGGAGATTGACCTTCAAGGACCGGTAGCCCTCCGCAACAACACCCTTGAGATCGAACAGCGGCGAGATGCGCGACAGCAGGGCGAGCGCTTCCCGATCGATCGTCTCCGGAAAGACCTTCCGAATCGTTTGCTCGACTTCCTTCTCATCCACCTGTGGAATGACCCCCAAGACCGGGACCTTCAGAAATTCTTCAACATCCTCGATCGTGCCGATGGAGGTGTCGAACGATTCCTTCACGAATGCAAGAACAACCCCGAGGAACATGCCGATGAGCGCGCCCAGCGCAAAATTGATCTCGCCCTTGGGAGCGCTCTTGGGCGCGCCCGGCGGCAAGGCCGGCTCGATGATCGAGACTTCCTCGATACGCTCGGCCCCCCGGACCAGAAACTCCTGATGCTTCTGTTTGAGGGCAGCGTACAGATCGCCGTTAACCTTCACGTCGCGTTCCAGGCTGGCCAACTCCAGAGCAGCCTTCGGCAAGTTAATGTACCGCTCCTTGTAACGACCGATGGACTCCCGAATCGCGTTCTCCCGCTCGCTGAACGTCTGCAGCTTGGCCTCCAGTTCCTTGACCATCTCCTGCTTGACACTCTGGATGCGACCGTCGAGCTCGAGGACTTGTGGATGCTTGGGGGTATAGTTGATCAAAAGCGCGGCGCGTTCCGTGGTGAGGTCCACCAGCTTCTGGTTCAGCTTCGCGATCAGCGCCTGGACATCGTCGGAAAAGACACGCACAGGTCCGGATTCCGGCAATGTTTCATTCGCTTTCAAAAGCCTGAGCTGATTCCCCGCCTCACGCCTGATCTGGGCCAGCTTTTCTCTTTCGGCTTCCAGGCGGCTGTACGTCATCAGGGCTTCGCGCGCCTCTTCGGTGAGAAAAACGTTGCCCTCCCGCTCTTTGAATTGGAGTAGCGCCTGTTCTGATTGCCTGTATTTTTCCTCTACGTCCTTCAGCTGCCCTTCTACGAACAGCTTCGCGTCGTCCACCTGCCGGTTGCGGCTGTTAATATTCTCGTTCCGATAGGCCTCCGCAACTGCATTGGCCAACCGCGCAGAAAATTCCGCATCCCCTGCGGCGGCCGTGATTTTGAGAATGTTCGTTGTGCCTTCTTGGGCCACTGCCACGTGCTCCTTCAGCGCGTAGACTTTGGCAAGAATCTCCGGCGAACGGCGGGCTTCTTTATAGTCCACGTCCGGCCCGACCTGCCCGAGGTCCCTGGCCACCCGCAGGAGCACCGGAACCCCCCGTATCACTTCCGTTTGTGTGGAGATATTGTTGCCCTCGGACACGGCAATCAGATCCGCCATCAGCCCGGGGAGCGTCGTGGAGCGGTCGAATTTGACCCGCGCGGAAGCTTCATACACCTTCTCCGACACCGTAAACTCGGTCACCGTCAACGCGCTGACGGCAACCAGAACGACCGTGGAGAGGATTATCCACTTGCGCTTACGCACGACCATCCAATAGTCGCGTAAGTTCAATTCATACTGGTAGGCCATACGTGTAAGCTACCTGACAGGCACCGTGATGGTCGGGGTTTGAACAGGCTGGATGTTGTTGTTCTGCAGAAATTTCGTGAGCGCTTCGGGACTCATGGTAGTCGTACCGAGCAGCAGCGTCAGGGTCGGATTGATCTTGAGCAGGAAGGAATTCCAGTCTCCGATCCGCTCGCGCGGAACAAACACGATATCGTTGTCTTTCAGCACGATGTCGCGGCTGCGGTCGCCGTACTGGTAGAGCCGCTTGACGTCCACCGGCACGACCTCCGGTTTCCGGGCATCGCCCCGTATCACCCGAATCTCGTCCAGCACGGCATACTCGCTGTAACCCAACTGCGCGACCAACTGCCCCACCGTCGTCTTCCGGTCGAGTTCGGCAAACCTCGCCTGCGTGGTCGCATAAAAAGCACCACTTCCTCCGGCGCCGACGCCTCCTCCAAGCAAAAAGACCCGCATCTTATGTTTTTCGAATTTCTTCTGTTTGATCGACACCTCGACGCGGGGATTACGGATGATTGTCGCCGCCTGTTCGGTGATACGTGCCTCGGCCTCAGACACCGTCAGATTCTTGACGTCCACATCGAGCGACCCCACATACACCCGCCCATTGTCCCGGACCGTGACAATGGAACGCTCTTCGCCTGCGCCTCGCCTCACAACCACCTCCAAGCTGTCCCCCGGCTCGATCTTCGGAGGGCCTTGCTCGGACTCTTCCACATAAAGATCCTCAGGCTTGATCGCACGGGCATAGGGAGAATCCTCGGCCGGCCCATACGGAACCGACGTGCATCCCGACGACAGGCTCAGCGATGCCGCCACGACGCAGATCAATCCAATCACGCGAGCAGCCGAGGTAAGGCGGCATGCCGAAGCGTTGCTGAACAGGTGATTTCTTGTCATGTTGGCTGGCCGTCCTGGACGACTTCAGTGATGTGCACTAACGACGTTTTGCTGAGATCCAGCGTGCGCGGCTGGCTGAGTGCCACTTGGCCTGAATCCATGTACACCTTGACGATCGGGCGGAGCGGATATTTCTGATTCAGTTCCACGACCTCGG
>Ga0137369_10008589_pt1 | contig 10181 bp, 6 predicted proteins | sample SagtaG_12_FD_104918 | JGI IMG/M metagenome (GOLD analysis project Ga0137369, IMG submission 104918) | Vadose zone soil microbial communities from Sagehorn Ranch, Mendocino, California, USA - Sage1_L_113_16 metaG | ecosystem: Environmental > Terrestrial > Soil > Vadose zone | place: USA... | reverse complement strand
CGCGACGTGCGCGAGGCCGAAGGCTGCGAGGAGCCGGGCCTCGGCGGGCGGCGTGAAGACCGCCCCGCGCGCACCGCCGAGCGCGCGCGCGCAGAGCGCCTGGAGGACCGCTCCGTCGAGCCGATCGGGCGCGGGCTCCCGCTCGGTGCCCACCGCGAGCGCGGCGAGGCGCGGCGCGGGCTCCCCGCGCAGCCGGCGGAGCGCGGTCTCAAGCTGCGCCATGGGCGGGAGGTGAGCGAGCGCCTCGAGGGCGCGCTCGTTCGCGGTCGCGGTCATCTGTCGAGCGCCACGTCGAGGACGGGCGCGCCGCGGGCCTCCGGCGCGTCGTAGTGCCACCACTCGACGCGGTTCACGCGGAACCCGGCCGCCTCCATCGCGGCGCGGAGGAGGTCGCGGTTCCGCCGCGCCGCCTTCGAGACCCCCGCCGTCGCGTCCGCGCGCGCGCGCGGCTCGAACGCGTCGAACGGGGTCGGCAGCTCGATCTCCGAGCCGTCCCGCGCCGCGAGCCCCACGTCCACCGCGGCGCCGCGGTTGTGGTTCGACCCCTTCGCCGGGTCGGCCACGAATCCCTTGCGCGGGAACAGGCGCCACATCTCGCGCTGGACCGCGAGCGGCCGGTAGCAGTCGTAGAGCCGCAGGCGCAGCCCCCTCGCGCGGAGCCGCGCCGCCGCGCGTCCGAGCCGCGCCGCGACGACGGGCAGGAGCAGGCAGCGCGCGTTCTCGGGGTAGACCGCGCGCCCGAGGAAGTTCGACGGCGTGCGGTAGCGGAGGTCGATCACGGCGTCGGGGAGCGCGCGGCCGACGTCCACGAGCGCCGGCGTGGGCGCGGCGGCGAGGAGCGCAGCCCAGGCGAGCGAGATCACCGCGACATTCTACAGCCCGCTCGCCGCGGAGCGCGGCCTCGCGCGCGCGGTCGGGCCGTCAGGCGCGCACGCCGGCGCGGCCCGGAGGGTGCGCGAGCGGAGGGAGCGCGCGCGGGACCCGGCGCGCGCTCGGGACGAGGGCGAGCGCGAGGAGGAGCGCGCCCGCCGACAGCTCCGCCGCGGCGGCGCGCCCGTCTCCCGACGCCCGGCCCGCGGCGACGAGCCAGATCGCCAGGAGCGCCATCGCGAACCGGGCCCGCGGCCACTCGAGGGCGGCGAGGCTCGCGACACATACGAGCATCCCGACCGCAACGTCGTGCAGGATCGCGCTCGCCGCTGCGTAGCCGAGGACGAGTGGGGCGACGATGAGCCCCATCCCGACTGCGAAGCTCCCCCAGCGCGCGGGCATGCACCCGAAAAGTATGCCGGCGGTCCGCTCGGTCAAGGGCGCCCGGCCGGTCGCGCCGCGGCTCGGGTGGGGCTCTCCGGATTTCCCGTCCCTCGGAAGAGCGAGTGTGGGCCGGAAAGTGGCGCTGTCGGACGCCCCCGATAGGATGCGGCAGCGCGAACGCGAACGAGGAGGATGCCGCCATGGCAAGGCGTCGCCCGGAACGAACGCGCGCGGACTCAAAAATGACCTACACCGAAGAACGGGTCGCCGCAGAGATGGGGCGCGTGCTGCTCGCGCTCTACCGCGCCGGCATGCAGGTTCGCGTCTGGCCCGACGCGATGAGCGGTCGCGCCGGGGTGCGGATCGTGGCGGGGCCGTCGGCGAAGCGCCGTCGCGCCGGGGCCAAGTCCGCGACGGGCGCGGGGGACTCGCCGCTCCAGGCGATCTATGCGGCGGTGGAGCGGCTCAACGAGCGCGCGGGGGCGATCGTCGTGCCGATCGACTGAGGTGAACTAGGGGAAGAGGCCGTCCAGCTTCCGCTCGATGTCGTCCTGCACCTTCTGGCGCATCGAGCCCGGGACGAGCATCGGGAACTTGAGGTCGACCGTGACCTCTCCTTCCTTCACGAGGTACGAGCCGGAGATCCCGAGCTTCGAGACCTTGCCCGTCTTCGCGCCCCCGTCCTTCACGTAGTCGAGCGAGAGCTTCTCGGCGATCCGCTCCATCACCTCGTCCACCTTGGAGTAGATCTCGCCCGCGCTCTTGCCGGGATACGTCTTCCTGATCTGCGCCATCCATCACCCCTTGCGGCCCGCGTACAGTGTTGGATCCGGAACGCCCGCCTCCGCAAATCCCTTTCGGCGGAGGACACAGGCGTCGCAGCGACCGCACGCTCGCCCGCGGACCGGGTCGTAGCACGACTGGGTGATCCGGAAGGGGACGCCGAGCGAGGTGCCGAGCCGGACGATGCCGGCCTTCGAGAGGCGGAGGAGCGGCGCCCGGATGCGCAGCGGCCGTCCGGAGACGCCCGCCTTCGTCGCGAGCCGCGCGACCTTCTCGAACGCCCGCAGGAACTCCGGACGGCAGTCCGGGTACCCCGAGTAGTCGATCGCGTTCACGCCGACGAAGATGTCCTCGGCGCCGACGGTCTCGGCGTGCGCGAGCGCGAGCGCGAGCAGCACCGTGTTGCGGGCCGGGACGTACGTCACCGGGATCTCTCGCGACATGCGCTGCGGGCTGCGCCCCTTCGGGACGGCGATGGTGCGGTCGGTGAGGGCGGACCCGCCGAACGCCGACAGATCCACCTTCACGGTCCGGTGGTCCTTCGCCCCGAGCGCGCGGGCGATCCGGCTCGCGCGCGCGAGCTCGCCCCGGTGACGCTGGCCGTAGTCCACCGAGAGCGCGTGGACGTCGTACCCCGCCGCCTGCGCCACGGCGAGGCAGGTCGAGGAGTCGAGCCCGCCCGAGAGGAGCACCACCGCGCGCCGCCGCCGCATACCGCCTCCGATGGCCGAATCTAACCCAGCACCGCGGCGCGAAGCTCGAGGAACGGATCCGAGAGCGCGAAGAGCGCGATGTCGCGGAGGTCGGGGAGCGCGAGCGCCTGGACCGGGTCCATCGCGCCGGCCTCGAGCCGCCGGTCGAGGAGCGCGAGCGTGCGGAGCGCGGCCCCGGGGTCGCCCGAGTAGAGGAGCGCGACCCGGTTCGCGGTCCGGCGGAGCGCCGCCGCGAAGGCGCGCGGGTCGGTCTCGGCGAGCTCCTGGGACGCCGCGGCGCCGAGGTCGCGGGCCGAGGCCCGCGCGGCGGGCGGCACCTGGGACTCGAGCACCGCGAGGAACGCGCCGGCGCGCTCCGCCGGGAGGCCCATCGACGGCGGCGCCCCGCCGGCGAACCGGCAGGCGAGCTCGAGCAGGATGCCGACGTCGCGCGGCGCGAACTTCCCGACGAGCGCCCAGCCGTGGTCGAGCAGGTCGAGGGTGCGCGCGGCGAGGAACGAGAGGGCGAAGTCGTCGAGGACCGCGACCCCCGCGCCCATGACGAGCGACGGCGGCTGGGTGTTCTCGAGCGACGCCTCGACGCCCGGGCGGCCGGTCAGGAACGCGACGTAGGGCCGCGCCCAGAGGGCCCGCAAGGCGCCATCGAGCGCGGCGGCGACGGCGGGCGCGCGCGCCGGATCGAGCCGGTCCTCCGGCGAGGCGCCGCGGCGGCGCACATCCGCCGGGAAGAGGCTCTCGAGCCACGGCGCGAGGAGCCGGACGAGGCGCGCGAGCGGGCCGGTCGCGCCCGGCGCGGCGACCCGCGTCCGGAGCTCCACCGGCACCTCCGCGGCGAGCTTGCCAGGTGGCGGCGCCGCGTGCGCCGGCGAGACGAACGCGGCGATGGACGCGGCGAGCCGCCCGCGCTCGGCGAGACGCGCCGGCTCGCCGCCGGTCGTCCGCGCCACCCGCTCGCACAGCGCCGCCACCGCCGCGAGCGCCTCGGCGTCCGACGGGTCGTTCCGCGCGAGGTCGAGCCAGGCGTCGAGCGCACGCGGCGAGGTGTCGGGGTGGTCCGCCCAGACCGCGATGAGCGCGCGGCGGGTGTCCGGGTCGTCCGGGACGAGCGCGAGCGCCTTCTCGAGCATCACCGCGGCGCGCTCGGGTTGGCCGACCTTGTCCCGCAGCACCTCGGCGAAGTGCCGGTACCGCGCCGCGGCGGCGAGCGGGTCGTACGCCGCGATCGCGTCGGCGCAGACCTCGCCGAGCTGCACGTACTCGTCATGGAGCGCGAGCTTCTCTGCGACGCGCGACAGATCGCGCGCGATGGTGAGATCGGACGGCTCGCGGGCGAGCGCGAGCGAGAGCCGCTCGTATGCGCCCGCGCTGTCCCCCTGCTGCATGCGCGCGCGGCCGTCGCGCGCGAGCTCCTGTGGGTCGGGCGTCGCGAGCGGCTGGGTCGGTGTCTCGGCGGGAGCGGGCGGGTCGGCAGGCGGTGGCTCCGCGCCGAACGCGAGCGGCGGGGTCCCGGACGTCGTCCCGGCCTGGGGTTCCGGCGGCGGCGCCTCCGGAGCTGGCGGCGATGGCTGCGGCGGCGGTTCCTCGACCGCGGCGTACGCCTCCGCGGGTGCGTCGAACGCGAAGGGCTCCTCGACGCTCGCCGCCGGAGCACCCGGCTCCGGCTCGCCGTCGAAGGCGAACGGCTCGGCCGCGGCCTCCGCCGCGCCGGCGCCCTCGCGCGCGTCTCCGCCTTCGAAGGCGAGGGGAGCGTCGAAGGCGAACGGCTCCTCGGTCGCGGGGAGAGGGTCGTCGGACGGCGGCGGCTCCTCGCCGGCGAACGCGAACGGCTCCTCGGCCGCGGCCGCGGCCGCGCCGTGGGGGAGCGGAGCCGCCTCGTCCTCCGCGCCGGCGAAGGCGATCCGCTCGGACACGGGCTCCTGGGCCGCGTCCGGCTCCGCGGGGGCGTCGAATGCGAACGGCTCTTCGGTCGCGGCCCCGCCGTCCGGTGGAGCGGCGTCGTCCTCCGCGCCGGCGAAGGCGATCCGCTCGGAGGCCGGCTCCTCCGACGCGTCGGGCTCCGCGGGGGCGTCGAACGCGATCCGCTCGGACCCCGGCTCCTCCGACGCGTCCGGCTCAGCCGGGGCGTCGAACGCGAAGGGCTCCTCGGTCGAGGGATCCGGCGCCGGCGCGTCCTCGCTGGGAGCCGCCTGCGCTGCGATCGGCTCCCACGCGGTCGGCGCGGGGATTGCCGCCGCAGGGTGGCGTGCATGCTCGGCGCGCGCGAGGATCTCCTCGTCGCCGCCGGACAGGGCGGCGAGCCAGGAGAAGGTCGCGTCGCGGGCCGGATCCGCCTCGAGCGCCGACAGGAGCGCCTCGATCGCGCCGGCGCGGTCGCCGTTCCGATCCCGGTGGCTCGCGAGCCGCTCGAGGAGCGCCGCACGGTCCGCACCGCCGGCCGCCGCCGCCTGACCCTCGAGCAGCGCTGCGATCGGATCACCCTCCGGCGCCGCGATCGGCCGGCGCGACGGGGCCGGCGCTTCCGCGGCGGGCGTGAGCGCGGGAGCGCCGAGCGCTCCGAGCAGCGCCTCGGCCTCCTCCGCCGTCTGCCGCCCTTCAGGAGAGTCGGATGACCGCGCGCGCGCGAGCGCGGCCCGCAGCGCGCCCATCGCCCCCGCCGAGTCGCCGGCGCGCTCGTGCAGGATCCGGGCGGCGCGCAAGTAGAGCGCCGCGCCCTCGGCGCCCTCGAGCGCCTGCGCCGCGCCGGACGCGACCGCCGCGGCCGCGGCCGACCAGTCGTCGCGGCGGGCGTCGAGCGCGTCGAGCGCCTCGTGGACCGCACCGTTCGCCGGATCGAGCTCGACGAGTGCTAGGAGCTCGACGCGGGCCGCCTCGATGCGCCCGGCGTCGGCGAGGCGGCGGGCGCGCTCGAGCCCGAGCTCCGTCCGCCGGACGGCATCGCCCGCCGCGGCGAGGGCGAGGTCGCGCGCTGCGGCGGCGGCGAACCAGCCGTCCACGCCGCCGCGCCCCTCGGCGAGCGCCGCAGCGCGTCCGAACGCCTCGTCGTCGGCCACCGACGCGGCGAGCAGCTCCGACCAGGCCCGCTCCGCCTCGTCCGCGAGGCCAGCGGCATCGAGCGCGCGCGCGTGCTTGCGGGCGTGCCCGGCTCGCGTCTGCTGCGGGAGCGACGCCGGATCGACGGCGGCGAGGAGGTGCGAGGCGGCCTCGGGGTCGCCGGCGGCGAGCGCCTCTCCGGCGAGGAGGACGCGATCAGGCACGATGCCGGGCCGGGCGTGGAGCGCGGCGCGGTAGGCGCGCGTCGCGTCGCCGTGGCGCTCGCCGTCCTCGAAGAGGCGCGCCGCCTCGAGCGCGGAAGCCGCGGCGTCGTCGCCCTCTCCCCGGATCGAGGCCGAGAGGTGGGCGCGCGCGGCCGCGAGCGGGTCCCCGAGCGCCGCCTCGATCCGCGCGCACGCGCACCAGGGCTCGGGCGAGTCGGGGTCCGCCTCGCACGCCATGTCGAGCGCGGCGCGGACGTCGTCTGCGGGCGCGTCGGAGCGCAGGAGCGCGTCGGCCGAGGCGATCCAGGCGGCGGCGAGGGCCGCGGGATCCTTTTCCTGCGACGCGGCGTCCTCGGGCGCCGGGGCGTCCGCCGCGGCCTCGGCCTCGGCGGCCTGCTCGGGCGCATCGGGCAGCGCCGAGGCGTCGAGGTCGATCGCCGCCTCGGGCTCGGCGGCGCCGATCTCGAGCGCCGAGGGTCCGAGCGCGGATGGCAGGCCGAGCCCGGACGCGAGCTCCGCCTCCGCCTCGAGCGCGGCGCGCTTCTCCTCCTCGAGCCCGAGCGCCGAGGCGCGCTCGACCCGCGCGCGCGCGGCAGCGAGCGCGCCGGCGGCGTCTCCGGAGGCTGCGTGCCCCTGGGCGAGGGCGGACCAGGCGAGCCCGGCGTGCGTGTCGAACGGCGCGAGCGCGAGCGCCCGCTCGAGGTGCGGGACCGCCTCGACGACGTTGCCGGCGAAGGAGAGCGCGAGGCCGATCCGGAAGCGGGTCGGCGCCTCGACCGCGCCGGGCAGGGCGCCGGGCGACGCGTCGGCCCGCGCCACGAGGTCGCGGTCGAGCGGGGCGGCCGCGTTGTCGCCGCGGGCCTCCGCGAGGCACGCCGCGAGCGCGGCGCGTACGGCCGTGTCGTCGGGGGCACCCGCGAGCGCCGCCTCGTACGCCGCGATCGCGTCCTCGGTCCGCCCGGTCGCGTGGAGGACGTCGGCGCGCGTGCGGTGGCACGAGGCGGCCTCCTCCGGGACGGCGCAGGCGCGAGCCGAGAGGACCGCGTCGAGCCGGTCGGGGTAGGCGGAGGCATCGCGGAGCGCCTCCGCGAACGCGGCGCCGTCAGCGGGCCATGCCTCGAACGCGTCGCGGAGGGCGGCGCGGGCGCGGTCCTCGTCCCCCGCGTCGTAGAAGGCGCCCGCCGCCTCTCGCAGGCGCGCCCCGCGCGACTCGCCCGCGACGCGCGCCGCCCGCGACAGGAAGAGCTCGGCGCGCTCGAGCGGCCGATCGGCGTAGGCGAGCGCGAGCTCCGCCGCCGCGGAGTCGTCGTCCGGGTCCGCCGCCACGAGCGCGGCGAGGTGCGGGAGCGCGTCCGATCGCCGCCCGATCCCGAGCAGGAGGCCGGCGGCGGCGCGCGCCGCCTCGAGGTCGGCGGGGCGGCTCGCGGCGACGGCGCGCCAGGCCTCGGCGGCGAGCTCGCGCTCGCCCGCGTCCGCCGACGTCGCGAGCGCCCGGGCTGCCTCGCGGCGGAGCTCCGTCCGGGCGTCGCCTTCGGGAAGACGAGCGGAGCGCTCGAGCAGGAGTCGCGCGCGCTCGCCGGTGCGGCGGGTCTCGGCGAGGAGGGCGAGGAGCCGGTCCTCCGCCGCGGGGTCGCCCGGCGCGTCCGCGAGCGCGTCCCGGAGCGCGGCCTCGGCCCGACCTCGGGCGCGGGCCTGCGTGTGTGCGTCGGCGAGCCGGACGAGGGCGGCGGCCCGCTCCGCCCCCGGGCGCGCGCGCGCGGCGCGGTCCGAGAGCAGCTCGAGGAGCCCCGGGGCGGCGTCCGCCCCGCCGGCGCGCAGCGCGTCCTCGAGCTGGCGCGCCGTCTCCTCGGAGTCCGGGTTCGCGCCGTAGGCGCGCCGGAGCGTGTCGGCGGCGGCGGCGAGATCGCCGGCCTCGCGGAAGAGCGCCCCCGCGGCGCGCAGGCGCGCGCCGGACTCGGCGAAGTCGCCCTCCGCCGCCGCGAGCGCGTCGAGCGCGAGGAGGTCGCGGGCGGCGTCGCCGAAGAGACCGCGCTCGCGCGCCCGTGCGATCGCCTCCTCGAGGAGGTCCATCGCCGCGCCGCGCTCGCCGGCGGCGAGCGCAGCGGCGCTCGCGTCGCGGAGCGCGTCGAGGAACGCCGGCGACGCCCCCTCGGCTGCGCGGATCGCCTCCGCGCGCCGGCGCGCGACCTCCAGGCCGAGCGCGGGGGCACGCTCCGCGTCGCGGCGGGCTCGCGCGAACAGGGAGTCGGCGAGGTCGCGGTCCTGCAGGTCGGTGAGCGCGCCCTCCGCGGCGCGCGCGAGCGCGAGCGCGCGGCGCCGGTTCGAGCGGCAGGCCTCGGCGGCGTCGGCGAGGGCGCGCACGGCGCCGGCGCGGTCCGGGTCGAGCTCGAACCGCGCGACCGCCGCCTCGATCTCCTGGGGCCGCAGGCGGAGGTGCTCGTCGATCGCGCGGAGCGCGAGCGCGCGGTCGCCCTCGGTCTCCGCCAGATCCGCCGCCTGCCGGCAGAGCGCGACGGCGTCGTCCGGCGCCACCTCGGCGACCCCGGCGTCGAGGAGCCGGCGGTGCATCACGAGGGCCTCGGCGAGGCTCCCCATCGTGTAGAGGAGGCGCGCGAGGAGGGGGCCCGCGAACCCCGGCTCGGATTCGGTCCGCGCGAAGGCGGCGCGCGCGCAGCGGAGCGCCGTCCCCGCGTCTCCCGCGGAGAGCGCGAGCGCCGCCGCGGCGCGGAGCGCGGACGCCGCCTCGCGCGGATCCGGGGCGCGAAGGGCGAACGCCTCGACCGGCGCGGCGGGGGAGCGGGCGGGGAGCGCGTCGCGCCGTGCCCGCGCCTGCTCGTCGGCGAGCGCGCGGTCGGGTGGGAGCGCCGCGAGCGCGGCGCCGTACGCGTCGTCGGCCTCCTCGGCGCGCTGGAGGGCGGCGAGGAGCCGCGCGCGATCGAGCAGGCGCACGCCGGCGCCGGCGGGGTCGAGCGCGGCCGCGTCGGCGAGGAGGGCCGCGACGGCGCCGAGATCGCCCGCGGCGAGGGCGGCGGCGCGGCACGCGTCCACCGCCGCGAGCTCGCGGGGCGCGAGGGTGCGGGCCTCGTCCGCGCTCGCGCGGGCGAGCGGCACGTCCTGCGCCTCGAGCGCGAGGACAGAGAGCCGCAGGAGCGCCGCGGGCCGCGCGCCGGTCGGGAGGAGCGGGACGAGCGCGGCGAGCGTCTCGCGCTCGGCGCGGGCGTCGTTCCGCTCGCGCGCGAGCCGGACGAGCGCCTCGAGCGCGAGGCGCGCCGTCTCCCGCCCGGGGCCGAGCGCGAGCGCCGCGCGCAGCGCCTCCTCGCCGCCTCCGACGCCGGCGGCGATCGCCTGGAGCCCGGCCTCGGCGAGCCGCTCGCCGGCCTGCGGCTCGCCCCGGGCCTCCGCGCGGCGCGCACGCTCGAGGAGCGCGCCCGCGGCCTCGACCGGGTCGCCGGCGTCCGCCGCGAGCCGCGCCCGCAGCTCGATGAGCGCGTCGGGCAGCTCCGCGAGCCGCGCCGCGTCGCGGAGGGCGGCGCGCGCGGCGGCGAGGTCGCCGGTCTACGAGAGCAGGCTGGCGCGGGCGCCGAGCGCGGTGGCGGCCTCGGCGGGGGTCGCGCTCGCGTCCGCGGCGAGCCGCGCGAGCAACGCCGCCCGCGCCGCCGGCGGCACGTGGGCGGCGCGCGGCGCGCTCGTGACTGCGCGGAGTGCTGCGGCGCTCCCGGCGTCCTGCTCGAGCGCATCGAGCGCGAGCCGCGCGGCGCGCGCGGGTTCGCGCTCCGCGACGAGATCCGAGAGCTCGATGCGGACCCGGGCTCCCTCCGCCCCCGCGGTGAGCTCGAGGCGGCGCTCGAGGACCCGCGCGAGGTCGCCCGTGGCGCCGGCGGCGCGGTGGAGCGCGGCGAGCCGGGAGAGCGCGGCGTCGTCGTCCGGCGTCGCCTCGCAGTAAGCGGCGAGGTGCCGGCGCGCGGCGGCCCCGTCGCCCGCGGCCGCGGCGAGCCGCGCCGCGAGCGCGAGCAGCTCCCGCCGCTCGTCGTCGGGCAGCCCGTCGCCCGTGAGCGCGGCCTCCGCGTCGAGGAGCCCGCCCTGCGGGTCCTCGCCCCCGCGCAGCGCGGCGCGCCGCGCGCGCGCGGGCGCGAAGGTCGCGTCCTTCTCGATCGCGGCGTCGAGCGCGGCGGGGTCG